>WNFX01002415.1_pt1 | contig 18904 bp, 22 predicted proteins | sample 5400111 | NCBI WGS metagenome assembly WNFX01 (sample SAMN13153363, study PRJNA577476) | soil metagenome | isolation source: 40 cm soil or saprolite under grassland replicate 1 | place: USA:California | collected 2016-06-15 | reverse complement strand
CGAGCTCACTGTCGAGGACAACATCGCCCTGCCGCTGCTGCTCGGCGGGATGGCACGCCGGGACGCCTGTGCGGCCGCGCGCTCCTGGCTGCCCCGCCTGGGTCTGGACGGCCTCGGGCGCCGCCGCACCGGCGAGGTGTCGGGTGGCGAGGCGCAGCGGGTCGCGCTGGCCCGCGCCCTGGTCCACCAGCCGAAGGTCCTCTTCGCCGACGAGCCCACCGGCTCGCTCGACTCGCTCACCGGTGAGCACGTCATGGAGCTGCTGGTGAGCCTCGCCCGGGCGGAGGGGACCACCGTCGTCCTGGTCACCCACGAGGCCGGGGTGGCCGCCTACGCCGATCGTGTGGTGCTGGTCCGCGACGGCCAGGTCACCGTCGCCGAACCGGCTGCCGCCCCGTCCGCCCCGGCCGACGGGTCCGCTGCCCGGCCGCACCCTCCGTCGCTGGCCCGCTGATGTACCGGCTCGGATTGCGGCTGGTCGCCAGGAGTGGTCGTGAGGCATTCCTGCGCCTGGTCGTCACATCGCTGGCTGTCGGGGTGGGAGTGGCGATACTGCTCGCCGTTCTCGCCGAGTTCCACGCCTTCCAGGCGACCAGCAACCGGCCGTCGTGGGAGTCCACCCGGGGGACACCGGTGTCGACAGCGCCGGCCACTGCGGGGGCGGAGCTTTGGAACTACTCGGAGAACATCTACAAGGGCCGCTTCATCGAGCAGCTCGACGCGGCCGCGCTGGGACCGGGAGCACCGCGCATCCCCGGCCTTCCCCGCATCCCGACGGCGGGGCAGTTCTACGTCTCGCCGGCGCTGTCCCGACTGCTGAAGACCGTCCCCGCCGACGAGCTGGGTGACCGCTTCCCCGGACGGCAGGCCGGCCTGCTGGGCGACGCGGCGCTGTCGGGCCCGGACGAGCTGGCGATCGTGGTGGGGTACTCGCCGGCGCAGCTGGCCGCCCTCCCCGAAACGGTCGAGGTGAGCCGGATTGCCACCGCCCCGCAGCTGATGGGAACCACGAACCTCTACCGCCTGGGTTTCGGCATCGCCGCGGTCGTCGTCCTGTTCCCTCTCATGATCCTCATCAACACCGCCACCCGCCTGGCGGCCACCCGGCGCGAGCAACGCCTGGCAGCCCTGCGGCTGGTCGGGGCGACCCCCCGCCAGGTCAACGTGGTCGCATCGGTGGATGCGGTCGTCACCGCCTCGGCCGGCGTCGTCATCGGAGTGCTCGGGTTCCTGGCGATCCGCCCGCTCCTGGAGTCGATCTCGTTCTCGGGGGTCCAATTCTTCGGCTACACGGTGACCCCGACGCTGTGGGGATACCTGGCCATGGTCGTGCTGGTGCCGCTGTTCGCCGCCCTCAGCTCCCTGGTCTCGCTGCGCCGGGTGTGGATCACCCCGTTGGGGGTCAGCCGCCGGACGACGCCCCGCCCACCGGGTTGGTGGCGGGTACTGCCTATCTTCGTCGGGATACCGCTGTTCATCGACCCCCTGGTCTCCAACCCCGGCAATCCCGACGGCACCCGGGCCTTCATCGGGCTCTTCCTCATCATGGCAGGGCTGGTGCTGGGTGGGTCGTGGCTGACCATGCAGATCGCGCGCATCCTGGCCCGGGTGGCGCGAGGCCCCTCGGCCCTGCTGGCCGCCCGCAGGCTGTCCGACAACCCCAAAGGCGCGTTCCGGACCTCGGCCGGACTGGTGCTGGCCGTGTTCGCCGGAAGCCTCGTCGCCTGCATCGTCCCCGCCTTCAACGCCGCCCAGTCAAAGGGGGCGGCCGCCCAGCTCACCAACGTGTTGAAAGTCCCCATGGCCAACGGGCCGGGCAAGGCCGGGCTCGACCCGAAGACCGGCGGCCAGCTCGTCTCCTATCTCGACTCGCAAACAGGGGTAACCGTCGTCCCCATCTACACCAATCCCGCCGCCGATCAACCCCCGGTGACCACAGGACCGTCGGGCCCGCCGCAAGCGTCCCAGCGGCGGCCCAACGGACCAGTCCCGCGGGCTCACGCTCCGCAGACCCCCGCGAACCCGGCCTCCGGCCCTTCCGACTCGGTTGTCAGCTGCTCCGCCATCCGGGCGCTGCCCGCACTGGGCTCCTGTGCCCCAGGAGCCGCGGCGGTACAGGCGAGCTTCGGTGAACTGCTCAGCACCGACAACCCCATCTTCTTCAACAAGGACCTGCCCGCCGTCAGCCACTCGAGTCCCCCGGCCACCGAAAGCCTGTCCGGCCTCGACGTGAGCGCCCTGCTGGTGAAGACCAACAATCCCGACACCCTGGAGCGGGTACGGACCTACCTGACCGACTTCGAGGCCACTTCGACCGAGACGTCCCCGAGCCACTTCAAAGGCGGAGGTGACCTAAGCGAGTGGCAGACGGGGACCATCGAGCCGGAGACCTTCGGTGAGGTAGCCCAGATCCGCACCAACGATGACAAGAACATCGAGAGGGTTGTGCTAGCCATCGTGGCGCTGACCCTCATCGTGGCCGGCTGCAGCCTGGCGGTGAGCGTGGCGGGCAGCATGCTGGACCGCAAACGGCCCTTCACCCTGCTGCGGCTCTCCGGAACACCGCTGAAGACCCTCACCCGGGTCGTCCTCCTCGAGTCGATCGTTCCCCTGGTGGGCGCCACTGTCGTAGCGGCCGGAGTGGCCATCGCCATCGCGGAGCCTCCCCTGCGAGCGGTCTTCGCGGCGAACCTCGGCCAGCATCAGAACTTCGCCTCCGCGGCCCACCCCGGCCTCGGCTACTACCTGACCATGCTGGGCGGGTTGGCCCTGTCGGCACTGGTCGTGCTGGCGGCGATGCCCCTGTTGAACCGCATCACCCGGCCGGAGAACGCAAGGTTCGAATAGCCACCGCGTGCCACACGGTAAGAGGCATGACAGGACGGCGCCGCGTCCACCGTCCCAGAAGATTCACCCTCGGACCGCCACAGCAACCCATCCCTTCCGCAACGGCGTTGTCCTAGGAGCAGACATGACCAAGGTTGCACCAGGCGTCGCCTTGCGAGCGGAGCGCCACCGGAACCGGGGAGCCGTAGTGGCCCTCGCCATCACCGGCATGCTCGGCGCGGCCTGCGGTACGGGCGCGGCCACCCGTGCCGGCTCGGGCCCCTCGGCGTCATACCAGCAGCCGGGCTCCACCGCTGACTGCAACTCAGTTTCGGCGTGCTACAGCCCCAGCAGATCGAGGCCGCCTACGGGATAGTGCCGCTGCCACACCAGGGGATCGACGGGCGCGGCCAGACCGTCGTGCTGCCGGAGCTCGCCGAACCGGAATTCCCGCTCCCCACCAGTGACATCCGCCAGGACTTCGCGAGCAATTGTCAAGACCTGTGGATCGTGATCGTTTAGGCGGCTGTGTGGGTGGTGGTCTCGTCGGGTCGTTCGACGAGTTGTCCGTTGACGAAGGTGGCGCCGTTGCGGACGAGGGCGACCAGGTGTGGTGCGTTGACCGCGCGCCAGCGGTCTTGGGCTGCCTCGATGAGCTTGAAGGCCATCGCCAGGCCGGCGGCTCGGGAGCCGGGTCCCTTCGTCACCCGGGTGCGGTGGCGGACGGTGGCGAAGGTCGACTCGATCGGGTTGGTCGTGCGCAGGTGGACCCAGTGCTCGGCGGGGTAGTCGTAGAAGGCCAGCAGCTGGTCGAGGTCGTCGGTGATCTTCGCGACGGCCTTGGGAAACTTCGCGCCGTAGGTGGCGGCGAAGCGGGGCCGCGGCGGCGCGGGCGTGGTCTTTGTCCTCGGCGCCCCAGATCTCGGCGAGGGCCTTCTTCGCGCCGGGGTGGGCGGACTTGGCCAGCGCCGAGAGGACGTTGCCGGTTTTGTGGAGTTGTAAGAGATCAACTTGTCGGCGTGTCGTGGCTTGTTCGTCGTCCGGCGGCGAGGAGGTCGCCGCGGTGCGGTAGCGGGTGGCTGCCGGCGCTGGAGTGCGGTCGTGTCGCTCGAGTAGTGGGCGGGTTTCGCGGATGACTCCACCGATCGCGGAGCGGCTTACGTCGCCGAGAGCGGCGGCGAGGACGTCCAATGTGCACAGTCTTCTGAGATGGAGGATGGTGAGCAGAACCCGTTCCGCGTTGCTGATCTTCTGGGGGAAGATGCCACCCCGGGCGCCGGGGTGGCGGAGGCCGCCGCGTCGCTGATGGGTGAGCCGTTCGGTCTGGGCGGCCTGCCGGGGCGCGAGCCGTTCGGTCAGCGCGCGCAGTTCGTCGCGGCTCATCCCGGGCAGGGTTGGGGTGGAGAGTCTCGATGATCGTGGTTCGGGCGGGGCGGATGTCCTGGGCGAGGAAGGCGAGCAGGTCGCCGGCGGCGCCGAAGCGGATTGCCGCAACCCCAGGGTTGTGCCCGTGGTCTTCGAGGATTTCACGAGTCTGTTTCACCAGGTCGCCGATGCAGGTGGCAGTGACCTTCAGCAAGTCGGCCAAGACGTTCATGGAGCAGACCTGCCGCTGGCTGGTAGACCACGGTGATCAGCACACGGGCGGCGTCGTCGAACACTGGTTTGCTGCGTGGGCTGCCGGTGGCCCGCCGGGCTCGACCGTGGCGTTGTTCGGCGTAGCGCTGTTGGGTGCGGGCGGCCTGGGCCGGGGCGAGGTCAGCGGCCAACCGCGCCAGTTCGGTGCTGGTCGTGCCGGTCAGCCGGGGGTCGGCCAGCCGGTCGAGCATGGCTCATCGCGATAATGCCGGCTTCCAGCATTGGCTGGGCTACCAGGCCTGCTCTGTGGCCCGGAACGAGGAGCTCGTTGACGGCGACCCGTCGAGGGCGCGTGACGATGTATGCGATCGCATCGGCGACGTCGTCCGGCTTGAGCGCCTCGATCGACGCAACTTGGCTCCAGTCGCCTGGCGCACGTCCTCGCGCAGGTGTGTGACGAGCTCGGTTTCGACAGTTCCCGGCTCCACGACGCTGACGCGGGCGCGCTTGCCGATCAGCTCCTGGCGAAGCGACTCGGCGAACGCAGCAATGCCGAATTTGGTCAGGCTGTAGACGCCGCCGCCGGGACGGGCGACCCGACCGGCCGTCGAGCTGATGAACACGAGATCGGCACACTCACGCGGCGCCACCGACGCAGCGCGGACCAGATGTGACAGCGCCGCGTGGGTGACGTGCAGCGAGCCGTGCACGTTCAGGGCGATCATCCGGTCCCACTCCTCGGTCGGGCTCTCAACCGCCGGGCCCAGCAGCATCACACCGGCGTTGTTGACGACCGTGTCCAGCCGGCCAAGTTCGGCGACGGCTCGCTCGACGGCGGCCAGGGCCTGCGCCTGCTGGGTCACGTCGGCTACTACCACGAGCGCGTCGCCGTCGAGCGTCGACGCGAGCTCGTCGAGTCGATCACGGCGCCGAGCGACGAGCGCCACGGCAGCACCTTCGGCGGCAAGCCTCCGCGCGGTCGCGGCGCCGATGCCGCTGCTGGCTCCCGTCACGAGCGCAACCGTCCCGTTGAGCGGCTTCTCACGCGCCCGCGACAGCGGCGTGTGCCTGGTCGGCGTCGAGCAGCTTGCCGCCGAGTCCGCCCTGGCTCAGGTCACCACTTGGCCCTTCGATCCGCCCTGCTGCATTCAGACCGCCGGCCCGGACCGGGTCGAACCCCGTGACGGTGATGAGCCGCTCGATCGCCGCGGCGGCGCGGTCGTCGTCGGTGGCGTAGAACAGTACCGCCCGGCGGGGAGCCCGGTTCGCGCTGTTGGCGAGCGAGTCGGCGGCAAGCGTCCCGAACGCCTTGACGTAATGGGCGCCGGCCGGCAGCATCGCCGCCACCAGCGAGGCCTGGGACTGGCCTTCCGGGAGGGTCCGGGAGAGTGTGCCGTCCGCGGTGAAGCCGATCGGGTTCGACGGGTCAGCCACGATCTTGCCGTCGAGCTGGTCGGCGTACTCCGCCATGAGCTGCTTCAGCGCGTCGAACCACACCGCGAACACGACCACATCCGCAGCCTCGATCGCATCGTGGACGGTTGCCGCACGGGCCAGGGGGCCCAGCTCGCCCGCGATCGCGGCCGCATTCGACTCGTCCCGCGCGGCCAGCACTACCTGCTCACCGCCGCGAACCAGATGCCGCGCCAGCGTGCCGCCGACGTTCCCAACGCCGATGATGGCAGTAGCCATTGGTCGTCCTCCCGGCCGTGCGAATGTTGCAACCACCTAAGCGTCGCCGCCAGGCAGGTGAGAGCTCATCACCAGATCATGGTGATTCGCGCGCGGGACTGTCCGATCTTCGGTGTGACGAAGATCGGGTGCGACCGGCTGACAGCAGCCCCAGCTCTCGGGCGCGCCGTACCGCGGAGGAGCGGTCACCTGCCTGCAGCTTGGTGTAGATGTTGCGCACGTGGGTGTTGACCGTGTTCACCGAGACCGATAGTTCGGTGGCGATCTCGGGTCTGGACAGGTTGGTGGGCAGGAAGCGCAGCACCCTGAGTTCGCTGAGGCTCAGCGGCTCGGTGGGCGGGGGCGCGGTCTGGTCGTTGGCGGTCCGGGATGAGCCGTGCAGCACGTCGCGGATGTCGGTCAGCAGTGCGACGTGTGCGGTCTGGTGCCGCGGCAGTGCCTCGAGCAGCGGCGCCGAGCCGGTCATCGCGAACGGCAGGACCAGCCGGTCGGGTTCGGCGAGGGCGAGTGCGCGTTCGGTGGCTTGGTTGGCGGCGCGCTGGTCGCCGAGTTCGCGGTGGGCGAGCCCGGCGAGCAGTTGGGCCTCGACGACCGTGATGTAACCGATGACCGGTGCCGTCCCGTCGAGCACGTCACGCAGCGCCTCAAGAGCCGCGGCCGAGGCGCCCTCCGCGAGGCCGATCGCCGCGCGGGCGTTGCGGACTTCGCCGGAGCTGGCCTGCTCGTCGTCGAGGGCCGCGAGCGCGGCGCGGGCGTCGTCGGTCATCCCGAGGCGGGCTTGCGTGGCCAGCAGCCAGCCGGTCACCTGGTTCGCCAGCGCGTGCGGGCCAATCAGCTTCGAGCGGAGGCGTTCGGCGGCGTCGAACTCCTCGAGCGCCTCATGGTGCCGGCCGCGGCCGGCGTGCAGCATGCCGGTGGCCAGGTGGAGCAGCAGCCGGATGCCGGGGCCGGTGTCTTGCTCGAGGGCCTGTTCGGTGCGTTGCAGCCATCCCTCGGCGTCGTCGAACTCGCCCGTCCAGATCATCGTTGCGGCCAGCGTTACCAGGGCGGGGGCGACGATCCATGCCGTGCCCCAGCCGTGTTGCTCGGCGACGGCGACCGCCTCTTCGCAGCGCCGCCGGGTGGTGGCGATCGGGTGGATCTTCGACGCGAACCCGAGCTGCGCGAGACAGGCGACTTCCAGGTAGGGCCGGCCAATCCGGCGGGCGAGATCGGCGCCCTCCCGCAGGTGGCTTTCAGCCTCCGCATTCCCGAGGGACCACGCCTCCATTGTTCCCAGGTTCATCAGTGCCACCGCTCGCAGGTCGCTGCTCAGCGCGATGTATTCGTCCGAATGCCCGGTCAGCGGGGAGGCGAGGACGTTGGCCTGCTCGATGACCCCGGCCAGATCCCCGCGCCGCCTGGCCAGGGACAGCTTCAGCGACGCGATCGCCACCCTCAGCCGGTGCTGGCGATCGACGGGCGTCGTCTCGACGTTGGACTCGGCGACCGTCAAGTGGGCGGCCGCCTCGTCCAGGCGTCCCTGGAGGAGTTCGACCATCGCGCGGACCAAGGCCAGGTCGGGGAGATCCGCGCCGGGCGGCTGTGGGAAGGCCCGCAGCATCGCCTGCATGGTTTGGGTTTGCCCGTCGAGCATCAGGCTGAACGAGTGGTCGGCGAGCAGCCGAGCCGCGTCGGCCCAGTCGCCGGCGGCTTGGGTGTGCCCGATGGCCTCGACGATCTGGCCGTGCTGGGTGAACCAGGCGGCGGCCCGGCGGTGCAGCACCGGCACCTGTTCGGGCTGGGTGCGGCGCAGTTCCAGCCGGAGCAGGTCCCCGAACAGGTGGTGGTAGCGAAACCAGGTCCGCTGCGGGTCGAGCGACACGACGAACGCGTTCGCGTCTTCGAGTGCGAGCAGGATCCGTTCCGAGCCGGGGCGGCCGGTCAGCAGATCCGCCAGTTCACCGTTGACGCGATCGAGCAGGCAGGTGCGCAGCAGCAGGTGCTGGATGTCGTCTGACTGGCGTTCCAGCATTTCGGCGAGCAGGTACTCGGCGACCGTGCGGTCGCTGCCGGAGAACTCCGCGACGAACCGCTCGGGGTCGGGGTGACCGGCCATCGAGATCGCCGCGAGCCGCAGGCCCGCGGCCCACCCCTCGGTTCGCTGGTGCAGCAGGGCCACCCCGGCCTCGGACAGTGAGACGGCCGAGGCGTCGAGAAGCCGACGGGTCTCGTACTCGGTGAACCGCAGATCGGCCGCGCGGATTTCGGCAAGCTCGCCGGCCAGGCGTAGCTGATGCAGGCCCAGCCGAAGATCGCGGCGGGTGGCCAGCACCGCGTGCGCGCCGGGGGGTAGGTTCGTCAACAGGTCGGTGAGCTGACCGAGCGCGTCCGGCGAGTTTAGCTCGTGCAGATCATCAATGATCAACGTGATGTCGCCCGGAGCATCGGCGAACTCCGCCAGCACCCGGTCGACCACCGCGCGCCCGTTGAAGTCGGGTGTCGCTGTGGGCGGTTCCGCGCCGCTGGCTGCGCCGGAGGCCTGGCGGACCGCGCCGAGCAGGGCAAGCCAGAACATCTGCGCGTCGCGCTGGTCGCGTCTTACCTGGATCACGGCGAGCCGGCGCGGCTGCCCCGGACGGGCTGCCCAGGCGCGCAGCAGTGACGTCTTCCCGCTGCCGGCCGGCGCCGAGATGATCGTTACCTTCTTCGCCGCCGCCCGATCCAGCGCGACGAGAAGATCACCCCGGTCGATCAACCTGAGGGCCGCGGGAGCTGCCGTCAAAGCGTCTGTCTTGGCGTCTACGTTCGCCACCCTAGCGCCGGTGACGCGCGTCGTCGGCGGCCGTCAGGGTGGGCCCGTCTCGTCTGGTTGCGCCGGTGCGGGTTCCGGTGTGATCTGGCGGACCTCGACGAGGTCGAGGCCGAGCGTCTCGATCTGGGCCAGGACGCCGTAGAGGGCCGACCGGTCCAGCAGGCCGGTGAGCACGGTTTGCGCCTGTTCCCGTTGCGACACCATCGCCGGAAACGCCGACAGCACCGTGGCGCCGAGGTGCCCGTTGATCCGGATTGTGTACAGGGCCGGCGCCGCGTCCATGACGCCATCGTCGTGGGCGGGCAGGTGAACCGTCATCGCCAGGATCTGGTGATGACCGCTCACCTGGGTGCCGGCAACTCGTTGGTGCGTCGCGAACGACTCGCACGGCCGCCACGGACGTGCCCGAGACGCAAGGGGAATCCCGTGACCTCACCAGCCTCCGGCGCGAACGGCGCCCCGGACCTGCCCGACTACGCGCCGATCCCCCGGTCTGCGTTCGGCCCGACGGCGACCACTGCGGCTTCCGCCTCGTCGAGCGAGACGCGGGGTGCCACTATGCGGACGGAACCCACCGACGCCGGGTCGAAGGGCAGTTCGAGGGAGCGGTAGACCCCGTCGAGCACCGGCCGCAGGGTCGCCGCGTCGTCGAAGATGAGCACGGCACTGAATAGCCAGGCGCCGCGCACGATCCGCTGCGCGGTGCCCACGAGCTAGGCCACACCGCCGACGTTGACGCTGTACGCGCCGGGGCAGTACTCCCCGGGCGCGGCCCCGACCCGGGCGTCGACGCCGTAACCACGGAGCACACCGGCCCACAGCTCGGCGTACCTGCGGAATCGCTCGTCGATGCCGGACGGCGCGGCGGTGGAGCCGGACCCGCTCCGGCCTGCGAGGTCGGCCGGGTGTTCCGGTGGCCGTAAGCCTCGCTCCGCTTTGGACAGTCGACTCTTGCTGTGCCCGGCCAGCCTGTCGGACAGGCTGCGGCACTAATGGAGCCAGCCTCCGAGAACAGCGCTGAGCGCGTCGGCTCCGTCGCGTCTGGCGTAGAGGGCTTGGGCTCCGGCCCATAGTATGGTCGCGCCCAGCCGGCGGTTGGGGTAGCGCTCGAGCATGGCGTTGAAGAAGTCGCGCGCGGTCTCCTGCGTTAGGAGGAGGTCGTCGGCGTCGTCGAGGTACTGGCGGGTCTCGACCATGATGCGTTCGGCGTCGTCGTCCAGGTTCTTGTCGCGGTGGCTGGCGACGATCCGCCGTGGCCGCAGGGCCCGGACCCTGCCGATGGCATTGCGCCAGGCGTCGCGGCCTCCGTCCGCCGACTCGGCGAGGTATTGGTGGGCGCCGTTGTACATCACGTCACCGGCGACCACGAGGCTGAGGTCGGGTACGTGCAGGACGGTGCTGTGGTCGGTGTCGCTGTGCCCGACCTCGACGATGGCGAGGTCATGACCCTCGAGGGTGAGGCGGTTGTCGGTGACGGTGGTCGCGGTGACGGGGGACGGCGGGATCTGCCCGGGGTACGCCTTGTCCCACATGGCCTCGCGGGCGGCCACGTTGTTGTGCATCTGCTCGATCGTGCCGCTGGAGGCGACGACCCGCGCGTCGAACCGGTCGGCGAGGACGCCGGCGGTGAACCAGTGATCCCCGTGGCCGTGGGTGGCGGCGATGTGGGTCACGTTCTTCCCGCTGGCCTTGATCCAGTCGCCGACCGATGCGGCCTGGTCGGTGGTCAACGGCGGGTCGACGAGCACGGCATCGTTCGTGCCGTAGATCAGTGTGGCCGACAGCGGAGAGAACATCCGGCGCTCGCCGTTGGGCAGCGGCGCGTCGACGGCCATCGGGGTCGGCCCGGAGATGAACACGTCGTAGCCCAGCGTGCCGTTCGGTGCCATGGTTCTCCTCCTGGGGGGCCGTTCGGGTGTCCGTGTGGTAAAGCGACCGCTTTACTAGGGGTAGGGTAGTGCGTGCGACGCGGGAAGTAAAGCGGTCGCTATACTTCGGGGGTGCAGACGGTCACACCATCACGAGGGTCACCCCCCGGCGGCGGGCGGGGCGCCCGCGAGCGGATCTTGCGCGCCGCCGCCGAGCTGTTCTACCGGCACGGCATCCACGCCACCGGGGTCGCCGCGCTGGTCGAGGCCGCCCACGTCTCGACCCGCACCTTCTACCAGCACTTCCCGACCAAGAACGCGCTTGTCGAGGCCTACCTGCACGGGTTCGAGGCGGATACGCCGACAGCCTCCGAGCAGCAACTCGGCCGCGACGACCTCACCGCGTCCGAGCGGCTGCTAGCCATCTTCGATCCACTCGCGTCCGACGAGGCCACCGTCTTGCGCGGATGCCCGTTCCACAACGCCGCGGTCGAGGCGGCCGGGGAGATGCCCGACGTGGCCCAGCTGGTCAAGCAGCACAAGCAGGCCTTCCTGGACCGCCTGATCAGCACCGCCGTCGAGGCCGGTGCTCCCGACCCAGTCGGCCTTGGCCGGCAGCTCGCCGTGGTCTTCGAAGGAGCCGCGGCGCTGTCCGCGTCATCCAATACCACGCAGGTAGTCCCCGACGCCCGCCGCGCCGCGGAGACGCTCATCCAGGTCGCCCTAACCGGCCCTAAACCCACCGGCCGCCGCACGCGCCCGTGAGAGGGCAGCCGACACCGGGGCCGGGCGGCGACCACGATTGTCGGGTGCGCCTCGATCGGGTGCGCCTCGATCGGGTGCGCCTCGATCGGGTGCGCCTCGATCGGGTGCGCCTCGATCGGGTGCGCCGCGGTCGTCCCGAGCCGCGCTCACCCCACCCGCGTCCGCGGTCCGCGGCTTCGCGGTGGCCCTGGGGCGCCGGCAGGCCCGGACGCCGCCGGTCGAGCCGGTCATCGCGCCGGACCGGCTGCCCTGCACAATCCCCCGCGGCTCAGACCCGGGCCGACGCGCGAACTGCTGCCAGCTGTGCTCGTGCCGGGGCCGCCCGTGACCAGCCGGCAGACCAGCCGCACCGGCCCGAGCGATCTGCGGAAGGTCCTCTCTCTATCCGGACCAAGAGGGATATATCGTTGGCCGCCAGAGCGCTCCGAGGCGGTGCTGTCGTGACCGTGCGGGGTCGTAAAGAGCTGAGACATGTGAAGCATTCTTCTGGTCGTCGAACCCGCAGAATCACCGGAATCAGGTGGCAGCAGCTCACCTTGATGGCCAGTAGCTTCGGGCGCAGTCGATTAGCGAGTTAGTTGCCGGGGACCGCGGGTTCCCGCCCGCGATCTGCGTCAAGGAGGAACAGCAGTGAGCACGACTGCCATCCCTGACCGCTTCACCGTGCTGCCGGATGAGCACGCGCTGGAGGCGACTGTCGTGGCGCTGGAGGAGCACGGGTTCAGCGTCGAGGTCGTCGGTGATGCCGCGCGCCAGGCGGTGCTGGCCCGCATCCCGGAGGGCTCGTCGGTGATGACCAACACCTCGGTGACGCTGGCCGAGACTGGGATCGCGGACGCGATCAATGACGGCGGCGGCCGGTGGGAATCGGCGCGGAGCAAGGTGTCCTCAGCCGCCAGTAGGTCGGCTACTGAACCGTTGAGCCCGTCGGATCCGCCCCGCCACCAGGAGATGGCCCGATGACTCTCGACGCAACGCCGGACGACCGCCAGTTGGCCCCGGCGCCGCTGGACGAGAAAGTCGATCATGTTCGCGGCGCGCCCGCCGGCCGCCTGATCATCGAGTACGGCGATTACGAGTGCCCGTACTCGCGGCAGGCGTTCCACGCGATTGAGCAAGTCGAACGCCAGCTTGGCGGGGACATGCGGTTCGCGTTCCGGCACTTTCCGCTGACCATCATCCACCCGCACGCCCTCGCCGCGGCGGCCGCGGCCGAGGCCGCTGCGGTGCAGGGCCGGTTCTGGGACATGCACGAGCTGCTGTTCCACCGGCAGAAAGCGCTCGACGACGGCGACCTGCTCGGGTACGCCGCCCAGCTCGGCCTGGACGTGGCGGCGTTCGACCGCGACCGGGCCAGCACCGCGGTGGCGGAGCGGATCCGCCGAGATGTGGACAGCGGCCTGGCCTCGGGTCAGGTGCTCGGCACGCCAACCCTGTTCATCGACGGCATCGTCCACCGCGGCGGCTACGACCCGCCCGCTCTGCTGGCCGCGCTGGCTCCATGAGGCGCCCTGCTCGCAGCGCTCCAATTGAAGGTGATCAGAAGCCTAGGCGCTCCTTGACGATGACCGCGGTGACCCGGCCGGGAGTCATCACCTTGTTGATGACGAGGATGTTGTTCACCCCGCTGGCCACTCCGTAGGCTCGCCGGGCCCGGGCGTCCTCGAGCGGGTAGCAGTATTCATAGATGCGCCGCATCCCGGTTGCGACGTCGCCGACGATCTTCTGGGCGCCGATGACGAGGATCACATGCCCCGCCCCCGACACGAGCGGGCCCAGCTGGCTGCCGCTGGCCGACGCGATAAGCAGCGATCCGCCTTCGGTCAGCGCGTGCACGCTGCCGACGACATAGTCGGGCGACGCGGCCAGGATGCGCATCTCGCGGCGCTGCATTTCCCGGTCCATCCGGTACAGCCGCAGCCGGAGCGGCTGGTAACGGCCGGACCGTTCGATGTCGTCGGCGACGCCGATGGCCTCAAGTGTCTGGGAGGTGTTGTTGTATACCTCGGCGCCGGCGGTGAGCAGGGAGCCGACCAGGGCTCTCGCGTCGGCGCCCGTGGCGGCGAGGAGCGACCGGATGCCGTTGCGGTCGAGCGCCGCTGCGGCTTCGGCGATCCGCTCGTCGGAGGCGAGTTCGGTGAACTCAGCGGGCACCGCAGCATGCGGATGTGCTACCACCTCCTGGTCAGTCATCGCCTGCCTCGGCCAGCCGGCGGTGGACGAGCGCCACGGCCATCGATCCCTCGCCGATGGCCGCTGCGCAGCGTTTGACCGACCCGCAGCGCACGTCACCCGCGGCGAACACGCCGGGCCGGTTGGTCTCCAGCGGCAGCGGCTCCCTGGGCAGCGGCCAGTCGCTGCCTGGCTCGCGGGCGCCATCGCTGCCGGTCACCAGGTACCCGGCGGTGTTGGTGACCAGCCCGATCCCCGCGGCGCCGTCGGTGCGGGGGGCGCCGCCGATGCAGATGAACATGGCATCCGCTGGCAGCCGCAGCGGTTCGGTGTTTTCCCCGGAGCGCACGGTGACCGCCCGGAGGCGGTCATCGGCCTCCACACCAACCACCTGCGTGCGCACCCGCACCTCAACGTTCGGGATCGCCGTCACGTGGTCGATGAGGTACTGCGACATCGACGCGCCGAGATCATGGCCGCGGACCAGCAACGTGACCTGCTGGGCGTACCGGGAGAACCGGACGACCGCCTGGCCCGCCGAGTTGCCGCCGCCCACTACCACGACCCGGGAACCCGTGCATGCCAGCGCCTCGCTCGGCCCGGCCCCGTAGTACACGCCCGCGCCGAGCAGGTCATCGACCCCGGGCACGTCCAGGCGGCGCCACTCGACGCCGCTGGCGAACAGCACCGCCCGCCCGCGGATCAGCGTGCCGTCGGACAGCTCGGCGACATAGCCCGGCCCATCGGCCGAGACGCCGACCAGGGGTCTGGCCAGCAGCAATTCGGCGCCGAACCGGCGCGCCTGCACCGTCGCGCGGGTCGCCAGTTCGCTGCCGCTGATGCCGTTGGGGAACCCAGGTAGTTCTCGATCATCGACGTGGTTCCGGCCTGGCCGCCCGGCGCCACCGCCTCGACGACGATGGTGCGCAGGCCCTCGGATGCCGCGTTGACGGCGGCGGCCAGCCCGGCCGGTCCCGCTCCGACGATCGTCAGGTCGTATTCCAGCCGCGACGGGGCCGCGACCATGCCCAGACCCGCGGCGACCTGTTCCACCGTCGCAGCTGGCAGCCGCGACCCATCCGGCAGGATGCACAGCGGCAGCGCCGACCGCTCCACTTCGGCGACTCCCAGGACCGCCCGCACTGCATCGGGCTGGCCGGCGTCGACCCACTCGAACGGGTAGCCGTTGCGGCTGAGGAAATCCCGGATCGCGTACGCGGCGCGGGAGGTCGTCGTGCCGACCAGGACGGGCAATGGAGTGACCGGCCTGGCGTCGTAATCGAACATCGACATTGGTGCGGCCCGAGCTGTCACGGGTGCGACGGTGCCGGCGGGGCACCCTCGAGTTCGAACGCAAGCTGGTCGAGGTAGCACCAATACCAGTCCTCGCCAGGTTCGTACGAGCGGATGACCGGGTGCCCGGCCACGCGGAAGTGCGCGGTCGCGTGCCTGCCCGGAGAGTTGTCACAGCATCCGACGTGACCGCATTCCTGGCAGACCCGCAGATGCACCCAGTCCTGGCGTCCCTGGGCCAGGCAGTCCTCGCAACCCCAGGACGAGGGCGCGACATCGTGGATCCGGTCGAGATGCGTGCAACCGCCGTTCATGTTCAAGCGCTCCCGTGCCGTGCGACCGGTGGTGCCTCGGCGGACTCGAAGGCGGCGGAGAACAGGTAGCTGGTCGCCAGGCTGCGGTAGGGCCGCCACTTCTCGGCGATGGCCAGAACCTCCTGCTGGCTGGGGAGGTGGTCCAGCTGATAGACGGCCTGGACGGCCTTGCGGAGCGCCAGGTCGCCCGGCAGGACGACGTCCTCGCGCTGTAGCGCGATGAGCAGGGCGCCCTGCACGGTCCACGGGCCTATCCCGGGGATGGCGGTGAGCTCGGCCATGAGCTCGTCGTCGGGCAGGGTGCTCAGCACGTCCGGGTTGAGCCGGCCGTCCGAGAGCCGCTCGGCCAGGTCGCGCAGCGTGCTGACCTTCCGCCAGGACAGGCCGGCCTGGCGAAGCCGGCCGGGGTCGACGGCCAGCAGCTCGGCGGGGGCGGGGAGATGCCCACCGAACAGGGCCTGGATGCGGGCCAGGGTGCCGCGGGTGGCCGGGACGGATAGCTGCTGGCCGGTGACCTGGAACAGCAGCGCGCCGTACAGGTCCATCGGCGGCAGCTGGGTCAGCCACGCCCGGGGGTCGAAGTCCGGCCGGTCGTCGATGAGCCGCGCCAGCACCGGGTCAGCGTGGCGCAGGTAGGAGCGTGCTTGCCGCAGCCACTCGGCGCGGCCGGAATCCTCGCTCACCGAGCCCGCTCCCTTCCCCGGACCCAGTATGCCCGCCGCCATCGTGATGAGTAAGCCCGGCGACTGAGCGATGGATGCTGACTTGGCCATGACAACGTTCCTTCTTTCGACCCCGACACCGGCTGCCGCCGAAGTTAGTGGCCATCAAGGTGAGCGGCTGTCACCTGGTTCCGGTGATTTGCGTGTCGGTCTGAGCCGGACGCCGGATGAGTGGGACTCGCCTTGGTCTGTGCCGTTATCACCCCGTGGTCTGCCGGGGACGGTGTGCTTTTGGACCAGCGGCCCGGGGCGGAGCAGAGTACCGCCGATAACCGCGCCGCCGGCGAAGATGCCGGCGGTCCACCAGAAAGCGGTGTCGTAGCCGTGCGCCAGCGCCAGCCTGGTGAGTGCCTGGCGGCCGATGAGCCGGGCCGCGGCGAGGTGCGCGGTGAGGTAGGAGGTGACGACAGCGGCGAAGATGGTGTTCAGCAGCGAGGTGTCGACCGAGGCGCCGAGCTGCTGGCCGACGGTGGCGGTCGCGGACGCGACTCCCGCATCCTGCAGGGCCACGCCGAAGGTGCCGGTGTTGATCGACGGCGCGATCACCATGCCCAGGCGGATTCCGGCCAGAATGAGCGGGCCGAGCACACCACCGGCATAGCCGGCGTGCGGGCCGGCTGGGCCAGCCAGGCCGCCCCGCCTGCTGCGGCCAGCGTCCCGGACGCGACCAGCGGCTTGGGCCCGAATCTGGGCATCAGCAGGATCGTCGACAGAGTGGACGCCGCCGTGATTGTAGTCGAGCCCCACCCGGGACGGCAGCCATAGGAGCTCACCTTCTGTTAGCGGGGTTCGGGTGCCCCCGACGGTGCGGGCCATCACGGTGCGCGGCTGTCACCAGGTTCTGGTGGTTTGTGTTGTGGCGTGAGCTGGCGGATCTCGAGGATGTCGAGGCCGAGCGCATCGATCTCGGCCAGGACGCCGTACAGTGCCGACCGGTCCAGCAGCCCGGTGAGCACGGTGTGTGCGCCGTGCCACTGCGGGGCCAGCCCCGGGAACGCGCACAGCACGGTGGCGCCGAGGTGCCCATTGATCCGGATCACGTACAGGGCGGGTGCCGGGTCCATGACGCCATGGTCACGGGCTGGCAGATGACCCCGCCTCACCGGGATCAGGTGACCGCCGGGCTAGTGGTCCCGCCCGTTAGTTCGTGGGTGATGGGTCGGGTAGCCAGGCGGTGGGGTCGTTGAGGTAGAGCCCGCAGGCGCAGTCGAGGGCGTCTTCGGGGGTTCCGGCGAACTGGCCGTGGGGCAGGATGCTTTCCTGGTAGTCGTCGTGGCTGGCTCGGTAGATGGCGAAGCCCCAGATGCTTGCCGATCCGCCGTAGCGCAGCCGGCACAGCGGCAGGACTTCACCGTCGGGCAGGTGCCCGTCGACGTAGGCGAACTGACTGCGGAAGCGGACCTCGACGCTGGCCAGGGCCGGCCAGCGGTGCTGGGCCCGCTGGGAGAGTCGTTGCGCCAGGCTGGTCTTGGTGGATGCCGGTGGTGTCGCCACGCCGCTCATCCTGCCCGGCTCAGCCGGCGAACGCCGGGATCTGCTGGCTGCGGCGGGCGTCGATTCGCCGCAGCAGGTCGGCGAGATCGGCGCGGGTGAATCTCCAGTCGAACGGGGTGGCGGCGGTGTTGTAGCGGGGTTCGAAGTCGGTCAGCCGTTGCGCGAGGGCGTCGAGGTCGGCGAAGTCCGCCGGCTTGATGACCTTGCGCTGGATCACCGAGAACACGACCTCGATCTGGTTCAACCAACTCGCGTGCACCGGCAGGTGCACCAGGGTGGCGGTCGGCCAGCTCTCGGCCATCCGCCGGATCGAGGTGTTCCCGGCGTGCGAGGAGCCGTTGTCCACCACCCAGAACACCCGGCGGGCCGAGGCGTAGGGCTCGCAGCTCATCACCCGGCGCACCAGCTCGCCGAACGGCGCGATGCCGGTGGTCGCCGCAACCCGGCCCATCAACACCGCCCGATGCACGTCGTAGCCGCCGAAGTAGGCCAGAGTGCCGTGCCGCTCGTACTCGAACTCCACCCGCCCAGCCCGGCCCGGCGCCGCAGGAAGGCTCGGGTGACAGCGAGAGATGGCCTGCAGCTGGCTCTTCTCATCGGCGCTGATCACGTACTCGTCCTCGCCGAGGGCCACACCGCCCCAGACCCGCTGGTAGAGATCCAGCACCCGGCCGGCCTTGACGGCGAAGTCCGGGTCCCGCGGAAAGATCCACGAGCGGTGCTGCCACGGCTTGATCGCGTCCTCGGCCAGCCACCGGCGCACCGTGGAGGCCGACACCGCCACCGCAAGACCCTCACCAACAGCCTGCGCGGCCAGCTCCGCCGAACTCCACCGCGACAACGGCACCCTCCGGTCCTCCGGCGGCTGGCAGGCCATCGCCTTGACCTCGGCCACCACCTCAGCCGGGAACGACCGTGGCCGGCCAGACCGCTTGCGGTCAGCCAACCCGCCGATGCCTTCGATGCAGAACCGCTTGCGCCACCTGCTCACCACGTCAACGTCCACATCCAGCCGCTCGGCGATGCTCACGTTCTGCATCCCCGCCGCCGCCAACAGAACGATCTTCGCCCGCACCACATCGGCGAACGGCGCCGTGTAAGCCCGGGCACGCTCCTCCAGCACCACCCGGTCAGCATCCGACAGCTCAACGACGAACGGGGAAGCACGCGACACCACAGCCTCCGCAGGCCTCATCACGATCACGGAGGCTCGGCGCTTCCCCACGCCGAGACAGGCACCTAACTTACACCGCTGTAATTCCGCGCAGCACCACTAGGCCAGCACCGAGGAGCGCGGGTAGGCGTCCTCCGGGTCCAGCACGACATTCACCAGGTACGGCACTCCGGCGGCGAACGCGCGGTCCAGCGCGGGGCCGAGCTCGGTGG
>WNFX01003839.1_pt1 | contig 18913 bp, 17 predicted proteins | sample 5400111 | NCBI WGS metagenome assembly WNFX01 (sample SAMN13153363, study PRJNA577476) | soil metagenome | isolation source: 40 cm soil or saprolite under grassland replicate 1 | place: USA:California | collected 2016-06-15 | reverse complement strand
GCACGCTCGTGGTCACCCCGGCCATCACACCCCTGCCGTGGACGGCGTTCGGCGGCACCTGGCTCAAGGCGGACGGCTCCCGGGCCAGTACGGCGGCCGCGGCCGGGGAGGATGACGTCGTCCCCCGCGCCTACCGGGACGGGGATGAGCTGCGGCGGGTGCACTGGCGTTCCACCGCCCGCTACGGAGAACTCATGGTGCGCCGGGAGGAGCAGCGGTGGCGGAACCGCGCGACCCTGTTCCTGGACACCAGGGGCGGGGCGCACGCCGGCCGCGGGCCCTCCTCGTCCTTCGAGTACGCGGTCAGCGCCGCCGCCTCGATAGGTGTGCACCTGGCGCGGGAGGGCATCAGCGGCGATTTCGTCACCGACACCGGGCCGGTGAGTGCCGAGGGCCCGTTCGAGGATGTGCTGCTTGACTCGCTCGCGGTCGTCCGCCCGTCCCGGCTCTCCAGCATCGTGCCCGCCCTCGCCAATGGCCAGGGCGGCAGCAGCGGCCTGCTGATCGCGGTGCTCGGGCAGATCTCCCCGGAGGAGGCGCAGCGGCTGGCCTCCGCCCGCCACTCGGCCGGGTCGGCGATGGCGCTGCTGCTCGCCGTCTCCACCTGGGGCGCGCAGCATCCGGGCGAGTCGGTACCGGGCGAGACCAGCGCGGCCGCCGGCATCCTGACCGCCGCCGGATGGCGGGTGGCGACCGTCACGGCAGACATGCCGCTCACCGGGGCCTGGGAGATGCTCAACCATCCGGCCGGCCAGCCCGGCAGCCCCGCGCCGGCCGGAGCAGCCAGGTGAACCACCGGCTCACCGTGACGGCGGCGGCGGCGACCGTGCTTGCCTCGGTCGCCTTGTACCCGCTGATATCGAGGACGGGCTGGTTCTTCGCCGGCCTCGGCGCGGTGATCGTGGTCGCCGCCGTCGGCACACTGACCCGGCTGCGGCCCCTTCCGGTCATCGTCTGTTTCCTGGCTGCGCTGGCCGGCCTGTTCCTCTACCTCAATGTGCTGTTCGCCGGGCCGCAGTCGTTTCACTGGCTGATACCCACCCCGGCCTCGGCCGGCCACCTGCTGCTGATGGTGGGGATGGCGAACTCGGAGACGGCGAGATTCGCCCCGCCGGTGCCGGTCACCAACGAACTCGCGCTGCTGGCCGCGGCCGGGATCGGGATCATCGCCGCCGTCACCGACCTGCTCGCGGTGCGGCTGCGCAGGCCCGCGATCGCCGGCCTCCCGCTGCTCGTGCTGTTCTGCGTGCCGCTGACGACCATCGCCAATCCCGGGTGGTTCGGCGAGGTGGTGGTGTTCAGCCTGGGGATCGCCGGGTATCTCGCCCTGCTGTCCGCGGAAGGACGGGAGCGGGTGCGGCTGTGGGGCCGCGTCGTCCACACCTGGCCGGGCCAGCGGGAGCCCAGCGGGCCTGACACCCGGCAGCTCACGGCGGCCGGCCGGCGGGTCGGCTTCGCGACCGTGGTGCTGGCGCTGTGCGTGCCGCTCATCCTGCCGGGCCTGCGGCACAGCCAGCGGCTGTTCCCCGGCCATGGTGGCGGCGGCGGCAACGGCTATGCCGGCTCGCTGTCGCTGCCCGACCCGCTGGTGCAGATGAACCAGCAGTTGCGCATACCCCACCCGGAAGCGGTCCTCTCCTACCACACCAAGGACAGCGCCAGCCCGCCCTACCTTCAGGTCTACGTCCTGGGCCGGCTCGGCACCAACGACTGGAGCCTGGCGCCGCCCTCGGACGACGCCGTGGTCGGCGGCGACCGGCTGCCCGTCGTGCCCGGGCTCGCCAGGACCACGCCGGCCGTCACCGTCCACGAGACGATCACCCTTGGCTCCACCCTGAGCGGTGGCAAGAACGTGCTGAGCTACCTTCCCCTGCCCTACGCCCCCCGGTCGGTGACCGTGCCCGGGGACTGGCGGGTGGAGCGGAACTCCCTGTCCATCTACACCACCACCACCGCGCTGGCCGGCCTGCGCTACACGGTGGCCAGCGCCGATGTCGAGCCGTCACCACAGCAGCTCCGCGACGCGCCGGCTCCCCCGGCCTCAGAACGGGGCTATCTCATGGTGCCGCGGCCCTTCGCGCGGCTGCGGCCGCTCGCCACGCGCGTCACCGCCGGGCAGGGCACCGCCTACGGCAGGGCGGTCGCGCTGCAGCAGTGGTTCACCGGGACGGGGAACTTCAAGTACGCGCTGACCCCGGCCCTGCCGCCGAACGCCGGCGCGCTGATCACTTTCCTGACCAGGACCCGGCGCGGCTACTGCCAGCAGTTCGCCTTCGCGATGGCCGTGATGGCCCGGCTGGCGGGCATCCCGTCCCGGGTGGTCGTGGGATACACGCAGGGTGTCTACCAGGGAAATGGCACCTGGCAGGTGCGGACCGGCGACGCGCATGCATGGCCGGAGCTCTACTTCGCGGGGGCAGGCTGGCTGCGGTTCGAACCGACCCCCACCGGCGCGCCCGGGCAGGCCGGCCAGCCCACGGCGTCCGCCCCCGCGTACTCCTTCCCGCCGGCGGGCAGCGGCGCCCCCGCCCCTCAGCCAACCTCGTCCGCCCTTCCCCCCGGGACCCAGTCCAGTGTCGCCCCGGGGGCGAGAAAGGCCGTGCCGAAGGCGGGGGTCGTCGGCGGCGGCGGTGCCGCCCAGAACCGGCAGGCGTCGGCCCCCCTGTCGGCCGCGCTGGTCGCCATCGTGGTGCTCGGGGTGGCCGCGGTGATGCCATTTGCGGTCCGGTCCTTCACCCGGCGCCGCCGGTGGTTCCGGGCGGCCGGTGACGCCGACCGTGCCCATACGGCGTGGCTCGAACTCCGCGACGACCTGACCGACCACCGGATCGCCAGCCGGGCCAGTGAATCGCCGCGTGCGCTGGCCGGCCGGCTCGGCGCGTCGCTGGGATTCACGGCCGCCGAGCGGGAAGCGCTCGAGCGGATCGCCCTCGCCGAGGAAAGGGCGCGCTACGCGCGGGCCCCGGTGGCGTCCGCGCAGCTCCACGGCGACGTGGCCACGGTCAGGCGGGCCATGGGCCAGGCGTGCCGACTGCCCGCCAGGTGCGCCGCCATAGCCCTGCCGGCATCCGCCCTGGCTCCGGCGCGGACGGCGATGACGCACGCGCTCGACGTGTTCGGCTGGATGGATGTGGTCAGCAGCGGGCTGCGCCAGCGCGGCGGGCATGCCACCCGCGCCCGGCGCCCCTAGGGGGACGGGCTTACCGGCCCCCCTCCTGGCGGCGGCGCCAGCGCTCCTCCAGCCGCTCCATGAACCCGGTTCGGCCGGCCCGCCCGCGCTTGTCCTTGCGGGACGCCCGTCCCCGGCGCTGGCCTCGCGCACCGCCTGGGCCGCGGCTCACGGCCGCGCCGCGCGTGACGACGGCGCCACCCATGTGACGCCAGCTCGTCAGCGCCCACATGGCGCAGGCGAGCATGACCACGAAGCCGCCGACACCCACGAAAATGACCTTGGAAACCACACCGGCCAGCAGCAGGCCCACTCCGAGCAGGAACCCGATCGCGGCGTAGACCACCCGCCGCTTGTAGTGGATCTTCGGGTCTTTTGCGCGCACGGCCTGCGCAAGCTTCGGATAGTCGGCATAGAGCGCCTGCTCGATCTGCTCGAGCTGACGCTGCTCGTGCTCAGAAAGCGGCACAGCGCCTCCCATGAACCTCACGCGCGGGGACAGGTGCGATGACGTCCATCTCACGGTCCTGATGCTCTCCACAATACGAGTGCTGCCACATCCTGGGAAAGAGCAGTGAGAGTGCAAAGGGAAGCTGAACCGACGATGTTGCCGCCCGTGTCCCCCGCGCGCCCCAGGTGAGACCGGATCTCGTATTGTCCACGTCACGCACCGTAACTTTACTCGTTCAAACAGCTGTTCAAGCGGAGTTTACCTCCGGGCGCCGCCGCCGGCTACGGCGCAGGTAGGCGATCCGGGCCGGCCGGTGTCTGCGGGCCTGCCTCCTCGCCGGGCCGGACGAGCACGGCCGGGCGGACCGAGTCTGGCCCGAACCGGCCGGCGATCCGGTCCACCGCCTGCTCGGCGTCACGCCAGGACGCGGGCTGCTCGCCCAGCGCAAGCTGGGTGGCCGATCTGGCGACGGGGATGAGGCCCGCGGCGCGCACCCCCACCAGCCGCAGCCTGGCCCGCGGGTCAAGGCCCGCCGCCGCGTACAGGTCGCAGGCGGTGGCATAGATCTTGCGGGCCACATCGGTGGGCTCGGGCAGGGTACGCGAGCGGGTGATGGTGGTGAAGTTGGCCAGCCGCAGCTTCACCACGACGGTCCTGGCCACGGAGCCACCCGCCCGCAGGCCGCGTGCCGTCCGCCCGGACAGCCGGAGCAGCTCCCGGCGGATCACCTCGGGGTCGTCGACATCGGTGGCGAAGGTCTCCTCCGCCCCGATGCTCTTGTCCGGCATGCCGGGGATCACCGGGCGCTCGTCGCGCCCCCAGGCGAGCGCGTACAGGTGCGCGCCGGCCGCCTGGCCGAGCTCCCGCTGCAGCGCCGCCAGCGGGGTATGCGCGATGTCGGCCACGGTCCGCAGGCCAAGCCGGGCCAGGGCGTGCCCGGTCTGCTCCCCCACGCCCCACAGCGCGGCCACCGGCAGCGGGTGAAGGAAGCCGAGCACCTCGGCGGGCGGGACGACGAGCAGCCCGTCCGGCTTGCACCGGGCCGACGCGAGCTTGGCCACGAACTTGCAGTTGGCCACCCCCACCGAGCAGGTGAGGCCCTGCTGCTCGAGGATGCCGGCCCGGATCAGCTCGGCGATCCGGGTGGGGCGGCCCAGCCGCCTGGTGGCGCCGGAGACGTCGAGGAACGCCTCGTCGAGTGACAGCGGCTCCACCTCGGGGGTCACCGACCGGAAGACCGCCATGACCTCGGCGGACGCGGCAGCGTACGCCCCGCGGCGGGGCGCGACGAAGACCGCCTGCGGGCACAGCCGGCGCGCCCGTGTCACCGGCATCGCCGAACGGACCCCGAACACGCGGGCCTGGTAAGACGCGGAGAGCACCACACCGCGGCTGCCGACACCGACGATCACCGGCAGGCCGGCGAGCTCGGGCCGGTCACGTATCTCGACGCTGGCGTAGAAGGCGTCCATGTCGGCGTGGAGGATGTGACAGCCGGTGTCGCCGCCAGCCACTGCAGTTACCGGTACCCGACGATGTGGAACTGGGTGGCGATGTCGTAGAAGGCGGGATGAGCCGAGGCCGCCTGCTCCAGCGCCAGCAGCGCGTCGGCGGCGCCGGGGTCGGCGTCGGCGAACATGCCGGGCACCAGGTCGGCGAAGACCCTGACCCCGTGGGCGCGGCCGGCGCGCAGGCCTGCTCCTTCGATCAGGCCCACCACCGACGCCAGGGTGAACCGCCGCGGTCCGGCCACGCCGGTCGCGGCCGGGCCGGCCGGCTCGCCGGATCCGCTGCCGATCTCGGCCAGCAGCCGCCGTGCGTCGTCGAACCGGCCGGCCAGCGCGCGGTGGATCACCGCCGCAACCGAACTGGCGGCGAGCACGCTGACCGCGCCGGCGGGCCGCAGCACCTGGGCGATCGACGCCATGGCGTCCGCCGGGGAGTCCACGTACTCCAGCACGCTGTGGCAGAGCACCAGATCCGCGCTCGCCTCGCCGGCCACCATCGCGAGGTCCGCGACATCCCCCTGGACCACGCTGAGCGGGACGTTCATCTCAGCGGCCCGGCGTTCGGCGGCGGCGAGCGAGTCGGGGCTGGGATCGATCACCGTCACGTTGTGGCCCAGGCCTGCCAGCGGCACGGCGAACCCGCCGGTCCCGCCGCCGGCGTCGAGAATGTCGAGCCGGGCCCGGCCGGCCTGCGCGGCGAGCGCGGAGATCACAGTCCGGAGGATGTCGCGGACGACCCCGGTGCGCGCGTCGTCGTACCGGCTCCAGGACCGGCCCGGCGCACCGATGGCATCCCGGCCGGGTGGCGCACCCGCGGCGCCGGCGCCGGCCCGCGCGCCCGGGGCGCGACGGTCGCCTGCCACTGCCAACCTCCCTGTCCCCGCTCGGCACCAATCTAGTGCCGCCCACGGACATCCCCGGGGCACAGGCTCGCCCATGACCGGGAGTTTCATGGCCGGCGCCACGGGTAGCGGGCCTTGCACCCGACCGGGGCCTGGGTTTCACTGAATATGGCTGCCCACGGGACATTGTGGCCATCGGCAGCCGCCGCTATGACACGCTTTTTGAGGAATTGCATCCGCGCGAGCATCGGGGCGCCGCGCCCGGATGAAGGGATTCATTGTGACTCTTCCAGATTCCGGCACGCGCCGCCGCCGCGACCACTTAGGCTCTCCGCCATGCGAGAGCATCTGGAGCTGCCGCGGCCGCTGCGGCTGCTGCGCACAGCGCTCTGGAGCCTGACCGAATCCGCGGGCCTGCCGATAGGCGCCGCCGCCCTCGGCGCCTGGCTGTACGGCCGTGACGTCGGCCTGCTGGCCGGCCTGGTCGCCACCTGGCTCACCGCGCTCATCCGCAAGATCGCTACCGGCAGCGTCCCGAGCCTGCTCACGATCTCGGCGGCGGTGCTCACCATGCAGACCGCCATCGTGCTCTCCACCGGCCAGCTCTGGCTCTACCTGCTCCAGTTCCCGGTCGCCAACCTGGTCATGTGCGTGCTCTTCGCGCGGACCGCGCGCGGGCCCAGCCCGCTCGTGGCCCGGCTTGCCGCCGAGGTGGTGGCCCTGCGCCAGCCCGGTCATCACCCGGGCCTGCACCGCTTCTTCCAGGGCGCGACCTGGCTCTGGGCCGGGATCTTCTTCCTGCTCACGGCCGGTCTCGGCGTGCTGATGGTGACCGAGCCCACCCGGGTGTTCATCATGCTCTCGACCACGCTCACGGTCGCGCTGGTGGTCGCGGGCGCCGGTGTGTCGGCCCTGTGGTTCCGGTCCGTCCTCCGCCGGCTCGGCCTCGGCCTGCGGTTCGCCCCCGCCCGGTAGGGCGCCTTCCGGGCCGGTGCCTGGTCAGAGGGTGAGCGTCGGCTTGAGTTCCAGCAGCCGGGCCAGCAGGCCGTTCACGAACGCCGGCGAGCCCTCGGTGGACAGGTCGCGGGCCAGCTGGACCGCCTCGCTGATCGCGACCGCGTCCGGGATGTCGTCCGCCCACAACAGCTCATAGGCCCCGATGCGCAGGAGATTCCGGTCCACCGCCGGCATCCGCTCCAGCGCCCAGCCCTGTGCGTGCTCGGCGATGAGCTCGTCGATCCGCTCCTGGTGGGCGTGCACACCACGGACCAGATCGGCGGCGTAACCCGGGAGCGGCGGGATCTTATCCGCGGCCCGCTCGGCGAGCACCTCGAGGACCGGCTGATTCCGCAGCTCCGCCTCGAACAGGACGTCCAGTGCCCGCTTGCGGGCCTTGCTACGCGCAGGCACGGCGGGAGGTCACGCCCGGCCGAGATACTCGCCGGTGCGGGTGTCCACCTTGACCTTCTCGCCGGTCGTGATGAACAGCGGCACGTGGATCTGCGCCCCGGTCTCCAGGGTGGCCGGCTTGGTGCCACCGGTGGAGCGGTCTCCCTGCACACCGGGGTCCGTCTGCCTGATGGTCAGCTCGACCGCGGCGGGCAGTTCCACGTAGAGCGGGACCCCGTTGTTGAACGCCACCACCGCCATCTGCTCCTCCAGCAGGTAGTTGGCGGCGTCGCCGACCGTGGCGGCCGGGATGCGGGGCTGGTCGTAGTCCTGCGTGTCCATGAAGACGAAATCCTCGCCCTCACGGTAGAGATACTGCATCTCGCGCTTGTCCACACTGGCCGTCTCGACCTTGACGCCGGCATTGAACGTGCGGTCGACCACCTTGCCCGACAGGACGTTCTTCAGCTTCGTCCGCACAAAGGCGCCGCCCTTGCCGGGCTTGACATGCTGGAAATCAACGACGGTCCACAGCTGCCCGTCGATGTTCAGCGTTATGCCGTTCTTGAGGTCGTTCGTCGTGGCCACGTCTGATGTCTCTCCTGGTATGGGGGCACCAGCCCACCAGGGCGGGTCTGCCCTAGAGGACAAGCAGCTCCCTCGGGGTAACGGTTGTGGTCGTGGTGAGCAGGTCACGGGCTGCGGCCGCCCCGGAGCGCACCACCAGGGTGTCCTCGATCCTGACGCCGCCCCGGCCAGGCAGGTAAATGCCCGGTTCGACGGTGATGGGAACCCGGTCACCAAGTCTACCGGGCCTGCCGCGTCCGAGCATCGGCGCTTCGTGGATCTCCAGGCCCACCCCGTGGCCCAGGCCGTGCGAGAAGTGCTCGCCGTGCCCCGCCTGGGCGATGACGTCGCGGGCCGCCGCGTCCACCTCCGCCACCGTCGCGCCCGGGCGGGCCGCCCCGATCCCGGCCCGCTGCGCCGCGGCGGCGAGTGCGTAAAGGTCGCGCTGCCAGCCGGCCGGCGGCCCGAGCACCACCGTCCGCGTCATGTCGGCGTGGTACCCGCCGTAGCGGGCACCGCAGTCGATGGTGATCATGTCCCCGGGGGCGAAGGCGCGGCCGGTCGGCGTGTGGTGCGGGATGGCCCCGTTGGGGCCGCTGGCGACGATCGTGTCGAAGGCGGGTTTCTCCGCGCCGGCGTCGACCATCGCCCGCTCGATGAGCACGGCGAGCTCGCGCTCAGTCATGCCGGCCGCGATCCGCGGCGCCACGTCATCGAACGCCGCGCCGGTGATCGCGCACGCGCGGGCGAGCAGGGCGATCTCGGTGGCGTCCTTGACCATGCGCAGCTCCTCCACCACCCGGCCGAGCGGGCGTGGCTGCAGCTCGCCCGCGGCGGAGGTGAGGGCGCCGTACCGCTCCACGGTCATCTCGTGCGCCTCGAACGCCAGCCCGCGCAGCCCGCGCCGGCGGGCCAGGTCCGCGAGCGCGGATTCCACCTCACGGCAGGCGAGGAGTTCCAGGTCGGGGCAGTCGCGCTCGGCGGCCAGGGCGTACCGGGAGTCGGTGGCCAGCACCGGGTAACCGTCGGCCGGCACCAGCAGGGCGGCGTTGGAGCTGGCGAGCCCGGTGAGGTAACGGACGTTGACCAGGCTGGTGATGAGGGCGGCATCGGCGTCAGCGGCGGCCAGCACGGCCCGCAGGCGCTCGCGGCGGGCGGCATGGATCTCGGGCATGTCCCCGACTGTATTGCCGGGCCGGGCACCCCAGGTGAGGTGCTTGGCCATCAGCACGTCATCCACGAACCGCCCGGCGATGCGGAACTCGTCCCGCAGGGTGCCCTCCCGCTGGAAGCCGTGCCGTTCATACAGGCGCATGGCCGTCTCGTTGGTGCCCAGCACGCGCAGGCTCAGCTTGCGCGCGCCCCGGGCCCGCGCGTGCTGCTCGGCTGCGTCGAGCAGCGCGGAGGCGGCTCCCCGGCGGCGGTCACCCGGGGCGACGGCCAGGCCCACGATGCCGAGCACATGCGTGTTCTCCCGCAGCGAGGTGACCGGCTTCAGCCGGATGTAGCCGACCAGCCTGCCGTCGAGCTCGGCCACCAGGTGAGCCCCGGGCGGGCTGTCATCGGTGAAGAAGGTGAAGAAGGGGTCGTTGACCCGGTCGGCCACCGAGGGGAATCCCGACGCGGGCGTCCAGGCGACCGCGTCGAGGCGGGCCAGGCCGGCCTCGTCCTCGGGGCGTGCGACGCGCACGGCTACACGGCCCTCCAACCGGGTCACCATCCCATCCTCCCCAGGCTGTCAATCCAGCGGCAGCTGCCTCTTACTTACTTGCGGACGGATACACGTATCCGTATACTCGTGACCGGATATACGTAGCCGGATGAACAAGCGTAGGCAGGTGAGGAGATGGCCGGACGGCGCGCGGTCTCGAACCTGCTGGCACTTGCCGTCCTCGTGACGCTCACTGAGCGCCCGATGCACCCGTACGAGATGGCCGCCACGATGCGCTCGCAGGGCAAGGAGCGCAGCATCAAGCTGAACTTCGGCTCGCTGTACACCGTGGTGAACAACCTGGCCCGGCACGGGCTCATCGAGGCGATGGGCGCCGGGCGGGAGGGACGGCGGCCGGAACGCACCGTGTACCAGATCACCGGGGCGGGCCGCAAGGAACTCGAGGACTGGATGGCGGAACTGATCGCGGTGCCAGTGAAGGAGTACCCGCAGTTCGAGGCGGCCCTGGCCGAGCTGCCCGTGCTTCCCCCGGGCCGGGCGCTGGAGCTGCTGCGCGACCGGGCCAGCGCGCTGGAGACGGCGATCGCCGAGATGCGGGCCGAACTTGCCGGGCTCACCTGGCTGCCCCGGCTGTTCGTGCTGGAGGCCGAATACCACCTGGCGATGCGGGAGGCCGAGCTGGCCTGGGTCCGTGGCCTGGTGGCCGAGTTCGAAAACCGGACCTTCCCCGGCCTGGACGGCTGGCAGCACGTGCATGACACCCATGAATGGCCAGCGGAATTCGGCCCGGTCCCGGAGGAATGGGCCGAGCAGGCGGGCGGCCCGGCACCGGGCCGCGGCGAGGGCCAAGCGCGGAGGGAGGACGCCGCCACGAACCGACCAGAGTGACGGACGGCCCCCGGCCGGGTGCGGCAACACCTGACCGAGGGCCGTGACCACCTAACCCGGTCCCGTCGGAGCGAGACCAGATCGAGTGAGCACCTCAAGAATACGTGGCTGCTCCCCCGTGGACCGGTGACAAGACCACCCACTAGGGAGAAAGCCGACATGACCATTCAGGCAGACACGTCCGCGCGTGCCCGCGCGGGCACCGGGGACGGCTACCAGATCGAGGCCCACGGCCTCGTCAAGACCTACCCCAAGGGAGTACGGGCCCTGGACGGGCTCAGTTTCGCGGTTCCCGCGGGCACCGTCTTCGGCCTGCTCGGCCCCAACGGGGCCGGGAAGTCCACCACCGTCAAGATCCTCACCACCCTGGCCCAGGCCGATTCGGGCACCGCGACGGTGGCCGGGCTGGACGTGCGGGCCAGGGCGGCCCACGTCCGCCACGCCATCGGCGTGGTCGCCCAGCGCAGCGGCGCCGATCCGATGGCCACCGGCCGGGAGAACCTCCTGCTGACCGGCCGCATCCAGGGCCTGCGCGGGCCCGCGCTCGCGGCGCGGGCCGACGAGCTGCTCGGCCGGTTCGACCTGGCCGACGCGGCCGGCCGGCTCGTCCGCACCTACTCCGGTGGCATGCAGCGGCGGCTGGACGTGGCGCTGGGCCTGATCAACCGGCCGCAGGTGCTGTTCCTCGACGAGCCGACCGCGGGCCTGGACCCGGAGTCGCGCACGGCCAGGTGGGACGAGATCGGGCGGCTCGCCGCCGACGACGGGCTCACCATCCTGCTGACCACCCACTACCTGGAGGAGGCCGACCGGCTCGCCAGCCGCCTGGTCATCGTGGACCGCGGGCGCATCGTCGCGCAAGGCACGCCCGACGAGCTCAAGGGCCAGCTCCACGGCGACGCCGTGCAGGTCGAGCTCGCCGATCAGGCCGAACAAGGCCGGCTGCTGGCCGTCCTGGGGCGGGTGCCGGCCGTCCGCGAGATCCGGGTGGACGGCAGCCACGTCAGCGCCCGCGCCGACGAGGGCGCCGCGGCCCTGCCCGCCGTCCTCGCCGCGCTCGACGACGCGGGCCTGCCCGTGCGCGCCGCGTCGGTGGCGCGCCCCTCGCTCGACGACGTGTACCTGCGCCACGCGGGCCGCAGTTTCGCCGACGCCGACGCCACGACCAGCACCAACGGAGGAACACGATGACCGCCATCGCCACCCACACCTCGCTGATGACTAGGCGGCAGCTCCGGGCGTTCGCCCGCCAGCCCGCCTACATGGTGATCAGCCTGATCCAGCCAGTGATCTGGCTGTTCTTGTTCGGATCCCTGTTCCGCAAGGTGGTCGAGCTGCCGGGCTTCCACTCCGCGTCTTACCTGGACTACCTGGTGGCCGGCGTGGTGATCATGAGCGCGCTGTCGACCAGCATGTGGAGCGGCATGACGGTGCTGGAGGAGATCGACCGCGGCATCATGGACCGGTTCCTGGTCCTGCCGCTGCACCGCTCGGCCATCATCAATGCCTCCGTCATCATGCAGTCGCTGATGACCACGGTGCAGTCGGTCATCATCGTGGCCATCGGCTGGGCGGCGGGCGCGCATTACCCGGGCGGCGTGGCCGGGGTGCTGGTCCTGATCGCGGGATCGGTGCTGATCGCCATCGTGTTCAGCGCCTTCTCGAACACGGTCGGCATGCTGGCCAGGCAGCGGGAGACGATCATCGGGATCAACACGTTCCTGCTGCTGCCGCTGACGTTCCTGTCCACCGCGTTCATGGCCACCGCGCTCATGCCGCACTGGATGCGGATCGTCGCGGACGGCAACCCGGTCAACTGGGCGCTGGTGGCAGGACGGTCGGCGATGAGCGCCAGCCCCGACTGGGCCAAGGTGCTCGCCGCGGGCGGCGCCCTGGCGCTGCTGGCCGCCGCGGTCACCGCCCTGTCGGTGCTGACCTTCCGCGCCTACCAGAAGTCCGTCTGAGGAACCGCCATGGGGGCCGCCGGGAACCCGGCGGCCCCCATCCGCCGCGCCGTGCTCGGCCACGCGCTCAGGAACCGGCTATCCATTGATGGTTCGGATTACCGCCCCTCCAGGGGCAGCAAACTGAACCACTGACAAGATCGGGCCATCCCGGGGGCGGGGAGGGCCGGGAGGGGGTTAGGCGGCCAGGTCGCGGACCTTCTCGATGAGGCGGACCCGGTCGGCGTGGGTCCCCGCCAGCGGCGTCACGTTGAGCGTGGTGACGCCCGACTCCTTCATCGCGGCCAGCCGCTCCGCCACGTGGCCCTCCGGGCCGATGAGCGAGGTCCCGGCCAGCAGCTCGGCCGGGACCAGCGCGGCCGCCTCGTCCTTGCGGCCGGCGAGGTAGGCGTCCTGGCACTTGCTGGCCGCGTCCTCGAACCCGTACCGGACGGCCAGCTCGTAGTAGAAATTGCGGCCCTTGTCCCGGTGCGGGCCCATGCCGCCGATGTACAGGGCGGCGTACGGCCGGCCCAGCTCCAGGTACCCGGCCACGTCCTGGCCGATCGCCAGCGGCGCCTGCGCCACCACGTCCAGCGGCGGCAGCGACGGGTCGCGCTTGGCCCGGCCCGCCGCCAGCGGGGCGGCCCACACCTGCGCCGCCCGCTCCGGGTAGTAGAAGACCGGCTCCCAGGCCTCGGCCAGTTCCGCGGCGAGCTCCACGTTCTTCGGGCCGAGCGCCGCCACCACGATCGGGATCCGCTCCCGCACCGGCCGGTTGATCAGCTTGAGCGGCTTGCCGAGCCCCGTCCCGCGGTCGGGCGGCAGCGGGATGGTGTAGTGCTTGCCCGCGTGCTCCAGCCGCTCGCGCCGCCACACCATGCGGCAGATCTCGATGATCTCCCGGGTGCGGCCGACCGGCGCGTCATAGGGCACCCCGTGCCAGCCCTCGATCACCTGCGGGCCCGAGGCCCCGATGCCGAGCGTGAACCGGCCGCCGGAGACGTAGTCGAGCCCGGCCGCGGTCATGGCGGTCAGCGTCGGGGTGCGGGTGTACAGCTGGAGGATTCCCGAGGCGATCTCCAGCCGCTGCGTCCTGGCCGCGATGAAGCCCAGCTGGCTGACCGCGTCGAAGGTGTAGGCCTCCGGCACGAACACGATGTCGAGGCCGGCCTTCTCGTAGTCGCCCAGCTCGGCCACGGTCTCGGCGAAGCCGCCCGCGTAGTTCAGGGCCATCCCGATCCGCATGTGATCAGCCTCCCGGCAGCGGGGCCGCCGCCGACTCTCGTTATGAATCCTTGGCCCTGGGTGAGGGTAACGGGGGTGCCACCAGCGCCTCGTAGGCGCGGGCCATCCAGCCCTCCGGGGGGTCGTCGAGGATCGCCGGCCGGGCGGGCCCGTCCAGCACGACAAAACGCATCCGGGCGCCGCGCGTCTTCTTGTCCACCGCCATCGCCTCCCGCAGCGCGGGCCACGCCCCGGGCAGGAAGGTGGTGGGCAGGCCGACGGCGGTGAGCACCCGCCGGTGGCGGTCCAGGGTCGGGGCGTCGAGCCGGCCGGCCAGGCGGGCCAGCTCCGCGGCGTAGACCATGCCGATCGCGACCGCCTCCCCATGGCGGATCTGGTAGCGCTCGACGCGCTCGATGGCGTGGCCCAGCGTGTGGCCGTAGTTGAGGATCTCCCGGCGCCCGGCTTCCCGCAGGTCCGCCGCGACCACCTCGGCCTTCATCCGCACCGCCCGTTCGACCAGCTCCCGGGCGTGCCGGCCGTGCGGCACGACGGCGCCCCCCGGGTCGGCCTCGACCAGGTCGAGGATCGCCGGGTCGGCGATGAACCCGGCCTTGATCACCTCGGCGAGGCCGCTCACGTACTCGGCGGACGGCAGCGACTCCAGTACCGCCAGGTCAGCGAGCACGCCCGCGGGCGGGTGGAAGGCGCCGACCAGATTCTTGCCGGCCTCGATGTTCACCGCGGTCTTGCCGCCGACCGCCGCGTCCACCACCGCGAGCAGGGTGGTGGGGACCAGGATCAGCCGCACGCCGCGCAGCCAGGTGGCCGCGACGAACCCGGCCAGGTCGGTGGTGGCTCCCCCGCCGACGCCGACGATGGCGTCGCTGCGGGTGAGCCGGTGCCCGGCCAGCCGGGACCACAGATCCGCCGCCACGGGGACCGTCTTGGCCGCCTCGCCGGCCGGCACCTCCTCGCCGTGCACCGTGTACCCGGCGCCGGTGAGGACCCCGCACACCGGCCGGGCAACCTCGCCCAGCCCTTTGGGATGCACCACGACGACCGTGCGGGCCGACTGCCCGACGAGCGCGGCCGTTTCCGCCGCGATCCGGGCGGTGATCGTGGCGGCGATCTCGTCGGCGATCTCCTGGGGGGCACGGTCGTCGGTGCTCACCGTGGCCCAGGCGAGCCCCTCATACACCGGCAGGCGCTCCGCCAGGAGTTCCCTCATCCGCGTGCGGGGGTTGCCGATCAGCAGCGGCCGGGGCGCGTCCAGGCCGGTCCGGTGCGCGGCGGCCGCGAAGCCGGTCTCCAGGTAGACCACCCGCCGGCCGGCCAGGAGCTGCCTGGTGCCGGGGTCCATCACCGCCCCGCCGCCCAGCGCGAGTATCCCCCGGTGGCTGGCGACCGTGTGCGCCACCGCCTCGCGTTCCAGCCCCCGGAAGACGGCCTCGCCGTCGGAGATGAAGATGTCGCCGACGGGCTTGCCCGCCGCCTCCTCGACAACGTCGTCGGTGTCCAGGAACTCCGCCTCCAGCAGGTCGGCGAGCAGCCGCCCCACGGTGGTCTTGCCCGCCCCGGGCGGGCCGATCAGGATCGCCACCGGCCCGGTCATGCGATCACCAGCGATTCCAGGTAGCCGCGCAGGTTCCGCCGGATCTCCGGCACCGAGTCGCCGCCGAACTTTTCGGTGGCGGCATCGGCCAGCACCAGCGCCATCATGGCCTCGGCCACCACCCCGGCCGCGGGCACGGCGGTCACGTCGCTGCGCTGGTTGATCGCCTTCGCCACCTCGCCGGTGGCTACGTCCACGGTGGCCAGGGCCCGGGGCACGGTCGAGATCGGCTTCATCGCCACCCGCACCCGCAGCGGCTCGCCGGTGCTCATGCCGCCCTCCACCCCGCCGGCCCGGTTCGTGCGCCGCCGGATCCCCGCCTGGCCGGCCTCGATCTCGTCGTGGGCCTGCGACCCGCGGCGCCGGGCGGTGGCGAAGCCGTCGCCAACCTCGACGCCCTTCATCGCCTGGATGCTCATCAGCGCCCCCGCCAGCCGTGCGTCGAGGCGGCGGTCCCAGTGCACATGGCTGCCCAGGCCGGGCGGCACGCCATAGGCGATCACCTCCACCACCCCGCCGAGCGTGTCCCCGTCCATCCGGGCGGCGTCGATCTCCGCCCGCATCGCCTCGCTCGCCGCCGGGTCCAGGCAGCGCACCGGGTCGGCATCCACGCGCACGCCGTCACCCGGTCCCGGCACGGCGCCATCGGGCGCGCACACGTGACCGATCGCGACCACGTGGCTGACGATTTCAATGCTCAACGACTGGCGCAGGTACGAGCGGGCAAGTTCGCCGAGCGCCACCCGGGCAGCTGTCTCTCGCGCGCTCGCGCGCTCGAGCACCGGCCGTGCGTCCTCGTGCCCGTATTTCTGCATGCCGGCCAGATCGGCGTGACCGGGGCGGGGCCGGGTGAGCGGGGCGGCCCGCGCCTGATCCGCCAGCACCTCGGCCGTTACCGGGTCCGGCGACATCACCGTCTCCCATTTCGGCCATTCGGTGTTGGCGATCCGGATGGCCACCGGCGCGCCGAGGGTACGGCCGTGCCGGACCCCGCCGGTGATCTCCACCTCGTCCTGCTCGAACTTCATCCGCGCGCCCCGGCCGTAACCGGCCCGGCGGCGGGCCAGCGCGGCGGCGATATCGGCGGTGGTGACCTCGATCCCGGCCGGCAGCCCCTCGCAGATCGCCACCAGCGCACGCCCGTGCGACTCCCCCGCGGTCAGCCAGCGCAGCATGGTGCCGATCCTCCCACGGGGGCGCGATGGATGACCGGAACCGGCGGACGGCGCCCCGGCCGGGCGGCCGGCTTCACGGCCCGCCGACCGGGGGAATGCCCGTGGGCTGGCCGCCCGTGCTGGCGGCCACCGTGATCCCGCGCCGCACCCGGGCGCCCCCGCCGGCCACGATGCGTTCCACGGCCCGCTGGATCGCCGCATCGGCGCGGGCGTCGGCCGGTCCGTACCCGCGGGCCAGCGTCACCGAGATGGTCAGGTCGCTGTCGCCGCCGCCCGGCAGCAGCGCGAACCCGGCGACCAGCGGCTCGCCGGCCAGTGCCGCGGCGGCCAGGGCCCGCACGTCCGGGTCGTTGTGCGGCAGCGGCGCCGGCCGTCCCTCGGCCAGCGCCGCCAGCCGGGCGCCGTCGAGAGCGAACGGCACCGGGCCGGCGATGTCGATGACCACCGCGCCCGCCTCCTGCGCCCCGGCCTGCCAGACCCAGCGCGCGGCCACCGGCACCGGCCTGGCGTCGGGCCGCCACCCAGTCAGCGACGGCAGGCAGGTGAAGGCGAGCACGGCACGCCTGCCGTCGCTGCCGAGCAGGGTCGGCAGGGCCATCTCGCTGGTCTTCTCGCGGTGCAGCCCGCGGCCGGGCCCAGCCGCGCCACCCGGGCCGGCGGCCGTGCCGTCCGCGGGTGCTGCCTCGGCCAGCACCGCCACGACCGGGACCAGCAGCCGGGCGCGGGCGAGCGCCGCCAGGGCGGCGTGCTCGCTGCCCCGGCCCGCCGCGAACGCGCCGAGGGCGGCGGCCACCTGGGGATCGGCGTCGCCGCGGTCGGTAGGATCGCCAAGCCCGCCCGTGATCAGCTCAGGCACGGCTCAACCCTATGCGGCGCCGGCCATGGCCGGCGTCCCGGCGGCCCGGGCGCGCTGGCGGGTCGCCGTGGGTGGCGGATCCGGGCCGCCTCTCCCCGGTCCGGGGTCCTGACCGGCGCACTCCGGCCGGAACCGGCGGGTGCGGGTCAAGGCGCGCACCCAGTGTCTCCGGGGCACTCATCCCAAGCAGGTTGAGGGGGAAATGCCCATATGAGAGGCTTTTGAACTGCATCTCATGCCAATCCCCCAGAGGACTGAGTGACCCAGGCTGAACAGCCGTCCAGGACGATCGCGCCGGGAACGCCGCTGCAGAAGGTGATCCCACCCCGCCTGGTCGAGCCGTACCTGAACGGCCAGCGGTCGGTGATCGCTGGCTTTGTGTACCTCGCCCAGGACTCGGCCTTCCCCGACCCGGCAAGCTACTATGACGCCCTGGCCCTTGGCTACGAGGGTTCGGAGTTCAGCCCGGACATGGCGGAGATCTGCGTCCTGCGGTGGCTGGCCCTGGACATGACCGAGTCCCTGCAGCCTCCGCCCGGGCCCACGGGGGACGGCCCAGCCAGCACCGTGCCCGAGTTCTACACGCTGCCGGTACCGATCCCGGTCGGCACCGAGATGTACCGGATCACTTCCGGTGCTCAGGAATTCATCGCCCGCTACGACGGACAGGTATGGCTACGTCCGGTAAGGGGGATATGAGCCATGCGCTACCGGCTGATGGCGACCTACCGCGGGGTGCCGTACGAGGTAGGCATGGGGCCGTCCAACTCCGACGTGGTCCTGTTCGCGGCCTGCCCGCCGCCGGAGGAACTCGGCTTCGAGCCGGCCACCGGGCACTGGCGCAAGCCGGTGATCCGGGCCGAGATCGACACGCTGTGGGAGTCGAGGCCGGTCGGCATGTTCCGCGGCGAGCCCTGCATCGTGCTGGACGATCCCGGCGAACGGCTGCACATCGCCTATCTCGGCACCGACGCCGAACGGGCCACCAGCCTCGGTTACTGGCAGGTGGACCGGGGAGTCTTCGAACTGCTCACGCCGCGGGAGGAGGTGACCGAGCTCACCGAGGAGCGGGTGGAGAAGCCGCTGCGCTGGGGCGAACTGGCCGAGGCGACCGGGCCGATGGCGACCTACCCGTACGGCACGGCACCGTGGCCGATCGCGGTGCCACACGTGGCCGCCTCGCCGGACGCTGCTGCCGCTGAGGAAACCGTGCCCGGGGCTGGTGGCCCCCTCGACGATGCCGGGGCGGCTGACCTTGGGCCCGCCGATGTCCCGCCGGCCGAGGTCCCGCCGGCCGAGGTCCCGCCGGCGGACCCCCCTGCGGCCGGGGCCCCGCCAGCCGAGGCCCCGCCGGCCGTGGTCTCAGCAGCCGATGCCCCCGCGGCCGGCATCCCAGAGGCCAGCATCCCACCAGCGAAAGCCCCGGTGAGCGACACCCCGCTGGCGGATGCCCTGCTGGCCGAGACCCAGCGAGCACGCCGCGGGGCCGGTACCCCACGGGCCAGCGCCCCGCTGGGCGACCCGCTGGCCGATGACCCGATGGCCGACCCCATGGCCGGTAGCCCGCTGGCCGATCGGCCCATGGCCGATGACCCCATGGCCGACCGCGGG
>WNFX01002414.1_pt1 | contig 18913 bp, 14 predicted proteins | sample 5400111 | NCBI WGS metagenome assembly WNFX01 (sample SAMN13153363, study PRJNA577476) | soil metagenome | isolation source: 40 cm soil or saprolite under grassland replicate 1 | place: USA:California | collected 2016-06-15 | reverse complement strand
GAGAAATCGAAAGAGCTTCGCTTCTGGAGAAAAGAGCTCCGTTCTCTTCTACAAAGGAGTGCCACGCGATGCAAAGGTACAGGCGTCTTCTAAGAAGACGAGCAGTCTTGCACCTCGTGGACTGGCTTTTGATCGTTCTTCTCTTCATTGTTTGGATAGTCGCGAGGAAGCCTGTTCCAACTGGGAGAACTATTTCCCACAACAAGGCCCCAGGCCACATCATCGTGCAGCTCGCCAAACTCCCTGAGCTTACTGGGAGAGTTATTTTCTACAACAAGGCCCCAGGCCACATCATCGTGCAACTTGCCAAACTCCCTGAGCTTACTGGAGCAGAGACGCACACAGTGCCAGTATGGACCCTCTACGGGGACGGCACACTCATTTTTCGCACAGACCCAAGTGATGCCTTGTGGCGAGCACAACTGGCCCCTGGTGACATACAACATATTCTGGATGTAATCCTCAACCAGGGGAGATTCTTCGAGGACATACGAAAACAATACGGGAGTGATGACGAACTGCTCCTCGCTGTCGATGCAAATGGTCAACAGAAGGAAGTGGCGCTGATGAGCGAACTAACCAATCAGATTGCCAGCGATATCCAAACAATCCATGTCTTTGCCATCACACAGTTCCTGCTTGCCTATCATCCTATGCATTCCGAGCTCTATGCTCTCAACCCCGACTTAGACCACGACTCGGGCGATAGACGATGATGGTATCGCTTGCGTGCTCATGTGCTTCATGGAGCAGAAGAAGGGGGCAATGCAATGTCTGACACTCTTCTCGACCTAGCATATCAACTTACACAGGCTGGCGACCCATTTGTGGTTGCAACCGTGGTCTGGTGCGAGCGTCCCACCTCCGCTAAGCCAGGAGCACGGGCTATCATCCAGTCCAATGGTCAACTAACAGGCTGGATTGGTGGCAGTTGCGCCCAGCCCCTGGTACTACGTGAAGCTGCGCGTTTACTGCGCGAAGGAGGCGATCCTTATCTGCTGCGTTTGGGTGCTCCAGATACAGGTATCATACGCAGCGACGTACGCACCTATCCCATGACCTGTACTAGTGGAGGCATACTGGATATTTATATGGAACCCCATTTCCCTCAACCTCAGTTACTGCTCATAGGCGACTCGCCCGTGAATGCAGCATTAGGCTGCCTGGCGCAGGTACTCGACTTTGCCGTTACGCACATAGAGCAGCCTGACTTCGATCAGATCACTATCGATGAGCGGACGTATATACTTGTTGCTACCCATGGTCAGTATGACGAGGATGTACTTGAACAAGTCTTGCGTAGCCCCGCTCGCTATGTCGGCATGGTGGGCAGCCGCAAACGCGCTGATGATTGTCGCGTCTACCTGCGTGCATCTGGCTTGACGGACGATCAGATCGCACACCTTAAGGCTCCTGCAGGCCTTGACCTGGGAGCAGTCACCCCTGAAGAAATAGCCGCCAGTATCCTGGCAGAGCTGGTACAGCTGCAACGGCGCGGTACAGTGATCCAGGAGAACGACTTGCCCTCTACTCTACAACCACCTACAGTTGCTACAGTTACTACAGTTGCAGACTCCCCACCTGCCGTACCCCAAACCGCTATAGACCCCGTCTGTGGTATGATAGTGGAAATAGCTACTGTCCTGCATCGCAGTACCTATGATGGTCGAGACTTCTATTTTTGCTGTCCTGCCTGCAAACGGCTATTTGAACGTAGCCCACAGGAATATCTCGTGCAGCACGAAAGGTAAACATTCATGGAATTTTCTGGTAGTCAAACTATAACCGCGCCGATAGAAAAAGTATGGGCTTTTCTAGACGATGTGAATAATGTAGCAGCCTGCGCCCCCGGTTTTCAGAGCATGGAAGAGATGGGAGAAGAACACTGGAAGGCGATCGTCGGCGTTGGCATCGGTGCGGTAAAGGCCAAATTCACAATGGATGTCACGCGACCAGAGCGAGAAGACCCGGAACACATGGTGGTCAAGGCGCGGGGTAAAGCCCCCGGCAGCGCCGTTGACATGACCGGCGATATGCGCCTGACTGCTGTCGATGATCAGCACACCCGCATGGATTGGAAGGCAACAGCGGTTGTCAGCGGCACGATCGCCAGCGTTGGAGCCCGTCTACTCAATAGTACGGTAGAGAGGCTCACCGGGCAGTTTTTTGACTGCCTCAAAACAAAATTGGAAGTACCAGATACTGTGAGTGACTAATTCATATGTCTCGTGTGCCTACTGCTGTCGAACGTTGGCAAGCGCTCATCGACGCGCGAGCAAATCAAATGGATGCGGCTTATGCACAATTAGGCCGCACGAGCGCTGACTTTTGGGATCGCCGGGCGCGCGGATTTCATCGCGTAACCAGAGATACCATCGCCAGCGATCCCCTGTTTCTCATCCTTCGCGACGAGGTTATGCCACAAACGAACGTGTTAGATGTCGGTGCAGGCACAGGACGCTTTAGCCTGGCACTTGCGCCCCAGGCAAAGCACATCATCGCCATCGAACCCAATGCTGCCATGCTAGACTACCTGCGCCAGGATGCCAGTGCCCGGCGGCTGCCCAATATCTCCATTGTACAGGCGACGTGGCAGGATGCTCCAGACGACTTGCATGCCGATATTGTCATCTGTAGCCATGTTCTCTACCCCATTCGCGATGTCGTACCTTTTGTGGAAAAACTGCAAGCAGCCACGCGCCGCACCTGCTATATCTACCTGCGCGGCACGCATCTTGATGCTTTGAGCGCTCACCTCTGGCAGCATTTTCACGGTGACGAGCGCTGTCTTCCGCCAGGCTACATTCACCTGCTGGACGTCCTCTACGAAATGGGCATCTATGCGAACGTGCGGGTCGTCACCCTTCCTCCAGGCCTGCGCTACCCTTCACTTGACGTCGCAGTGGAGGAATCATTAGAACAACTCATTTTGCCCACTGATGAACAGATCCGCAGCCAACTACGTACCTTACTAGAACAGTGGTTGATTGAACGAGATAGCATGCTGGTTCCACCCGTTGAGAAAGTGGTATCCGCTATCATCTATTGGACGCCCACCTGAGAAACTTGTTCCTAGACAAGCTCCTTATCAAGCTTCTCAAAAAAAGAATTGAGCGTTTTCTTCGTAATACCCTGGCCAATAAGATTATTAGCTATGGCAACGGCGCCTTCCAGATCAGCGATTGTATTGTAGGTCAGCAAGGCACCATCAGCCTCGTCAGCGATATCGATCTCGCTGGTAGCATCGATTGATCCTGCTTTCCCTTGCCGCTGCACCTGCAGCGTGAGCTTATTTGGTTCCAGGCGCTCCGCGATACGGATTATGGCTCCAAAAGTTCCGCTCATTCCTGGCATGTTGATAGCGATATCAGCCCTGATACGATCAGGGTCGAGGTAAGCGACAGAATTGCAGCCAGGAATACAGGACTGGAGTACCTTAGGGTCGAGGATAGCATTATAAACCTGCTTGCTTGTAGCCTTGAACTTATGTGATCCGTTGATTTTCATAAAACCCTTTTCCTTAACTAATGGACTATCAACCTTGGTTTGAAAAGAGATCAGAACCTTATACTAGCGATTTCTCAGATTACTTTCAAGAGAATACCAAATTTTCCTACTTTGTCCCAGTTTATTATATTGAATGCCAGTAATACCGAAATGTACTACGCCTGCCGGCAAGTAATTTGCGGTATGCTATACTGGCTAGAAATGTACCATGTTATGTCATCGGTATAGTAGAGATATGTAATGACTGTTTGAATGGAGCCTCTAATGTCTCAACTTGACGACATTAACGAACAACAATGGCATGCTCGAATTGCACGCAAACGACTCGATCTTTCAACGTCGGTGGAAGAAACTCTTGCTGAAAGCTCTTTACAAGAAGACGAGTGGTTAGATGAGTTGGATGAGGAGAGCGAGTTCAATAGTTCAAAGCACGTATCACAGGTTAATATCCAGGCAGAGACAGGCAGTAAGAAAAATTTAGCTCTCATCCCTCCACGTTTGAGTTTGCAATCCAGGTCTTTGCCCGTAATGCATGCAGACACCCCTGTACAATCTCTTGAGTCTTCCTCCCATCCCGCTGTTCACGCCCCGCGCGGCAAACTAAAGCTCGCTGGACGATCCACGAAGGTCAGGCTGAAGGCCATACCGCGTACAGAGGAGTTACAAAAAGCTGTGGGACCCGGGTTTTTAGGAGCGACAACTCCAGAGCAAGCTCTTCCCGTGGTGCCCGATAACTCTCGTGCTGCCGTGCAGGTCCAGGCTCATCACAATGGGCATGAAATACCCTCGGGCTCCGCTATATTTAAGCGTGGGCAGGGAGAGATAGCAGTGGAGAATATCCACGTCACCCCTTCCAGCGTCATAACGGCTATGCTCACAGGCGATCCAGGTCCTGTGGTCGTGCAGTATATATCACTGCATCCCGGCGTAGGCTTTACTGTGCACCTGAGCGCGCCCGCCGAGAAAGAGACCTCGTTCAACTACGTCATTTTTTCGGGGGAACCCTGCTAGAGCTTCCCTTCAACTTCGAACTGCAGGCGAGTAAAAAATCCCGCCATGTATTCATATCGCTCGCGCGCAAGCTCACGCCCCGTCTCAGTCGTCATACGTTCAGGGAGGTTGCCGAAAAGCAGGCGGAACTCGATGCTTGGTGAGTAATCTGGCCTCCGCCTTAAATGGCGTACAAGCAGCGGGTCAGCAGGCTCAACGACCTCAGGGGGCACGGGCGCATAAACCTTTTGATTGTAACGGCCGGTGATGCAATACAACCGGCCTATACCAACGGCGCCCAGGATGTCGATCTTGTCTGCATCATAGAGGATACGACCCTCCAGCGACTGCGGCACTGCGCTGCCTGTCATGCGATGATCAAGTATCGCCTGTTGCACGATCGGTATAGCTTCTTGAGGAAATCGCGTGCCGAGGAGCAGGGTTGCCGCCATTTCAGCTCCTATCTGCGCGTGATCCCCGCCGGAGCGGCGTTCTCGTGCCTGCCCGATATCATGTAGAGCGACTGCGGCCCAGATGGTGGGTAGGTCGCCGCCTTCTCCCGCTTGAAGCGTATCTGCCAGCGCCATTACACGCACAATATGATCGTAGTCATGCGCGGCATCCGGGCCCCCTTCATGCTCCATTGTTTCTTTAGTCAGTCCAAGCAGCCAGCTTCTGAGTTCACCTGGTTCAGACACTACGAGTTATTTCTCTTTCTAATGCCGGTAACGTACATATAAAGCGGCTTCCTTCGCCAGGGACGCCACTGCTCTCTACCCTGATGCTGCCGTGATGCATGTGCAGCAGTTCTGCGACAAGATAAAGACCTAGTCCAATGCCCCTGGCCTTATTCGCCTCTGTATTAGGCGCCCGGTAGAAGCGCTCAAAAAGATGGAGCTGGGCATCCTTTGGAACGCCGATACCACTGTCCTCTACGCAGACCTCGATGGTCACCGCGTCTTCAGCGTTCGTGCACTGGCGCAGCCAGACCGTCACCGGGCCGCCGAGCGGACTATATTTTATCGCATTCTGTACCAGGTTGTTGATGACCTGTTGCAGGCGTGCGCGGTCGCCCATCACCCGGTAAGCACACGTGCCTGGCTCAATAACGCAACGAAGACTATAATCTGCCGCGGTCTTGCTATAGTTTGCCACAACCTGCTTTGCAACCTCGCTCACGTCGACCTCTTCCTGTCTAAGCTCAAGTTGCCCACGATTGATCTGCGTCACCTCCAGGAATGTGTTGACGATATTGGTCAATTGGTGGGTTTGTTCCTCGATTGTCGAGAGGTTTTCAAAAACGTGCTCCAATGCCTCACTCATGCCCTGGGCTTGCTGGGGTGAGGTTTCGACGAGCTGCTTAGTCTTTCTGCGCAAAGCCCGTAAAGCGAATTGACTGTGGGCGAGGATAATGGTTAGCGGCGTACGAAATTCGTGAGCTGTAATGGCCAGGAATTCGTCCTTCAGTGCATTTGCCTCCCGCATAGCAGCTTCATTGGTCCGTGCATTTAAGGCCTCCTGTTGCCACCGCGCCTGCTCAATGGCTAGCCCTGCCAGTTGCGCAATGCCTTCGATGACGGCCATGTCCCAGATAGTGAATTCGCGGTAATGAGGCTGTGCATCTGTCTCTGCTCTAATGCCATATTCTAAGGTCTCCGAACAGTCCAGCATCATTAGCCCCAGTAGCCGGTTTGCATTGGTAATTGGCGCTGTGAGCAAGGTGGTACGATTGTAGAGGTTGAGCAATTTCGGATACTGCTCGGTGTCAATAATGGTAGCATGACCATCCATCAACTGCTCCTCGACCCTCTCATTTTGTCTGGGCTCTCGCCGCCTTGAATGGAATGCCGCGGGCGTCAGCCACCGCTCCTCTTCTGTCAGCCACTTCTGTTCCGCTTCCTCGGTGAAGCCGCAGGAGAGCAGGGGTACGAATATACACTGTTCTTCGTCGTATACGTGTACCGAGCCCCGGTCGCAATTAAATGCGGTCAATGTCATTTCAAGCACGCTGCGCAGGATATCCTTGATGTCCGTCACGCCTGACACTGCTACTGCCACATGGAGCATCGTCTCCAGTACCTGGCGGATGCGCTGCTCGACACGCATCTGCTCAGTAATGTCGCGAAAGGCGCTGACAACGCCTGTCTGTTTCCCTGTCGCGTCAAACATCGGAGCAACGCTTGTCTCTATGAACCGCTCTGCTCCATCGCTTCGCCTGGTAAGCAGTCGCTCGCCACGAATTCGCTCACCTCGCAGTGCGCGAGTAACCGGCAAATCTTCGACTGGTATCAATTGTCCATGCAACGTGTAAGTGGGGTGGCGTTTGAGAATATCAGCCATCCGCTCTTGCATAGATTCAGGGTCGCCCAAAAAATATGAGGCGGCATGATTGCGTAGCACCACCTGCCCCTCCATGTTCAACACGCTAATGCCTTCGGTCATAGCGTGAAAAACAGCATCGAGAGTATTGGCTCGTTCAGTTGCCAGGGCAGCCGCGCGGTGAGCTTCAGCAAGAATGCGCGCCTTTTCGACTGCCAGCGCGCACTGGGCAGCGATGTCTAGCGCGAAAGCATATTGCCCTCTGGACGGCCGGTAATCTGGATTGTGGTAATTGACAAAAGCAAGACCAACACAATGTGAACCATCGCTGGCGGAGCCTCTCAGCACGTTAGTGAAACCTTCACCGCCATCTTCTTGCCTGCCAGTGCGACCTATTCCCACCATCAGTGGCACAATCATTATACTGTTCAGCCCCAGTTCGCGATACCAACGAGCTTCATCTTTCTCAGCCTGATCAGCCGTCACAAAAAGAGGCGTTCCCGTCATAGCTGCTGTATGGCAATGAGGCAATTCTGTAAGCGTGCCTATTACCTGCGCCGGAGAATAAAGCGTCGTCAATGTCTCCGCTGGTTCTGCTTCTGCCGCGCTCGCCTGCATATCTTGCCCCGGCCTGGCAAGGGTAGCAAGGCGCAGTGTGCCCGATTTCGTATCCGTATCCAGCATTACAATAGCGCCACTTTTCGCTTTCAAACCGCGCACCAGGTGATTTATAGCAAGCTCGAGTACAACCGCGAGGTTTTCGCCCGCGTTGACGGCCACGGCCACTTGATTCACAGCCTGGGCCCGCTCGATCAGTTGTTCCGCCCGCCTTCTTTCCATCTGTGCCTGCTGGTAGAGGCGCGCATTATCTATTGCGATGGCCGCTTGCTGCCCAATGGCTCGTGCCAGTTGCTGCTGCTCTGTTGAAAAAGTACGTATCCGGTCAGGGTCGTCCAGGATCATCATACCAACCACTCGATCCTCTCGCACAAGCGAGACGAGCAGCATCGAACGTACAAGAAACATCTCCGCTACCGCGCGCATGCTGGGCACGCTCCTCAGATCCCCTACAGTATACATACCTTTCTCTGCGAGGAGACGATATACTACAGGATCATCCAGCGGCAATGGCGTGTGGTACCAGATATGGTCTGCGGCTTTAACGGTTTTGCTGCTCAGGTGTTGCGAGGTGAGGTGATAGGTCGCAGGACGAAGCACATTGAGATCTTCTTCCAGCAGCCAGACCGCGCAGCGCTCCACTCCGCAGACCTCTGTGGTGCGTTTGGCAAGTATCTGCAATATATGATTGAGGTCAAGCGAGGATGCCAGTAATTCTGCTAATTCGCGCAAAATCTCACTTTCGCGTAGAGCTGTCAGCAATCGCTGATGTTCCTGGTCATTAGTATAAGTGGGACTCTCATCTGACATACTTCTGGCCCTCTGCTTTACAGCTAACGAGTACAAGGCAGAGAAGGTGTGCCTGAAAAATGGCTGCAATATGCATTAGTCCTGGAATGTTTGCATTACCGTGTGTAGTGGGCCTTGTTGAGTCAAAGTGTAACAGATCAGTACATCGTGCGTCAAGCAATTTAGGACAATGAGCAGGGCTTTCCAGTTCTGAAAAAGCACCTTCTCAGGTGGGCCAAACCCCACCCCCCTGAGAGAAAACAAGTGGCGGCGGAGCGTGCCAGGTGCGCTCCGCCGCCACTTGTTTTCTCTCACATGTCTTAACCATGCTGTCTTTTGCGCACGTGCCTCAACTCTACTAAAAACACCAGTGCCGTTCCCACCGTGACCTCCAGCGCGGTCCAAATCTTCGACCTATCTTTTGGCTGCTGAGGCTGCTGTAGTTTTTGTGTTTTGCGGCGAGGGAGAAGGTGCATGAGCCGCTCCTTGATCGACTCGTGTTTGGGCTGCCCATAGGTAGTATCCTGGCTATCCTGAGGAGTAATGCTAGCCTTAGCGGCGGCATCTGGTCGCTTGTCACCCGTATCAGTGGAACTGCTAGCAGCGCTCACTCGCTTATCGGCCACGGCCTGAGCAAGTTTTGGATCCTTCTCTAAGTTGGCAGCGGGTTGGTCTCCAGCATGTTTACTTGCCGAGGTGTGTACCAGTGTAATGAGATCGCTTGGCGTCGCGCGTAAGCCTTCCAGGAAGAAGGCGTTTACCTCCGCTCCTAACAGGAGGATGACGGCGAAGTAGAAAAAGAAGATCAACAGGATAAACAGGCTGAGTGCCTGCCCTGTGTATCCGGTCAGAAAGTGAGTTGCATAAAGCGGAAAGAGAATCAGGTAAATCTGCAGCAGCACTGCTGCTACTACTGCTCCCAACCAGCTACGGCGCCAACTAATAGGCTGGTTAGGCACGACTATGTAGATGCACTGGAAGAAAATCCAGGATGCAAGCAAACCTCCCAGGATACCACCTACTGTAAAGATAACGCCGATGTACGGTATCTGGCCCAGGGGAGTTGCTTTCAAATAGGAAAGCACAAAAGCCGGCCCGGCTGCCGCCACTACCATGATCGGGATCAGCACGATAAACAGCAGGAGCATACCGATAGCTATAAGGTTCTGCCGTAGCGGGGCTCTTGGACGTAAACGATAGATGATATCGAAACAACTTTCTATGAGAATAAAGAGGCGCGAGCCGTTGAAAATCGCGAAGACAATGGCAATGATGGCCAGCAGCCCCGCCGACTTCTTTAATTGGAGCAAAGCTGCACTCAGCACACTGTGGGCAGATGTTATCCCGGGAAGGGCATTGAAGATTTGACTTTCAAGCTGGTTGTATGCTTGCGCATTCAATGTGCCAATCACCAATCCCAGGAGAGCTAGCGTCGCGATGGCAATTGGAACAATGGCCATCTGCAGGTTATATGCAAGCGCTGCTGCTGCTGTCATCGCCCAGTCGTTATTGAATTTCGTAATAAAAGCCTGCAAGGACTTCACATCCTTCCCTGCGACTTCTAAGGCCCCTGAGTGTGTACGCTTCTCTTTGTTCGTGGCTCCCTCTGTTGTCCCTGTAGTTACTTCTTCTGTCTGTGCTGCCATAACTACTACACCTCCTTGCTTCCTCCCTATACGAAAGTGACAAGCTGCTCTACTTGCGCATTCTCATCAGTAATAATAAGCGAGAACTTCAATTGTCTTTGCATTTGTCACGATTTGGCACACTTCCGCGTTTCACACCTCCAACCACTGCCAATCAACCCTCCAATGTTCTTCAACCTTTAAGTGGTGGACAGGAAACGCAAGACCAGTATGAAGATAGCAGTGAAAATCAACAAGGACTCACGCTGCAAACCCCTCTCAGACAAACCGGCTTAGGAATTAAGGTGCGGTTTTTGCTAGCACTCGCGCTTATCGCCCTTTTTCCTGCTCTCATCCTGGTCTCTGGAGCAGCTAGAGCCTACGGTAACTGGCTGGTTTGGGCGTATCGATCCTTTTGCCTTCGACCCGGCACGTCTCGATAATGCTCCCAATGCTGCGCGCTTCGATATATTGCGGCTGTGTGGCTGCTTTTGGGCCTGATCCTGCTGGCTATCCTCTGGTTTACCAGCCGCGAACAAGTACATAGATTCGGCCAGATCTTGGCCGAATAAGCTCTATCTCTAGTTTGCACTTTTTGGCCTGGCTCTCTCAGGCTTACCGCCTGAGAGGCCCTCGGCTTTAGCCCGAGATGTCATCACTGCATACATAAGCAGCCCTGTCGAGCGCGAAATCAACACTTGACACCTGCTGTAGAATAAAGTCGCGGTAGAACTGTTGAGAGTATAAGCTCCCGTTATGCGTCTCGACAATTTCTCTCTGTAGTTATGCGCGTTTCTGTAACAGTGGAGGCGTCATGCGTGATTCGGGTTATCTACAGCATTCCCACCCATCTTCACCACGCAATGATCCACCTCCTCTCCTCATAGAGGGGTGCGCTCTCCTCACACCTGGCGCCCAGGGGAACCTTCTCCTCAACCAGGATATTCTAATTGTCGGAAGCCGCATCCAAGCTGTTGGTCCAACCGGTACCGTATCGCTTGATCCTGCTGGAGAGGGCATCGTTCTTCAAGGGAAGGGTCTCCTCGCTATTCCCGGGCTCATCAATGCCCATACGCACTCACCTGAAAACCTGCTCAAAGCTACCTCTCCATCGCTCCCTCTCGAGTTGTGGCTCGTCCCGCTTTTTGCAGGCCTCCTCGAATGGTCGCCACGTCTTGTGTATCTCAGTGCCATGCTTGGAGCCACTGAGATGCTCAAAACCGGCACGACCGCGGTCCTCGACCATATCTGGACGGTTGCGGGCGTTGCATCAGAGTATCTGGATGCGGCGATGCAGGCCTACGTCGATGTAGGCATCCGGGCGGCCGTCACTCCCTCCATTGAGGATCAGGACCTGGTATTGGAAGCTGGAAGGCAGCATGGCCTCCAGTTCCCACAGCATCCGTTTACCGATCGCTTTTCATCCTGGCCTGCACTTGATGAGCAGATTGCTGCGCTGGAGCGATTTCTCGACACCTGGCACCAGGCTGCTGATGGGCGTTTACGTTGCCTGGTAGGACCAAGTGGCATTCATTGGTGTAGTCCTTCGTTACTGCAATCCTGCCTCCAACTTGCAGAGCGTTACCGGACGGGAATACACCTGCATGTAGTGGAAACCGAGCTGCAGGCGGTAATCATACGCAACATGCTTGGACAAGGGGGCATCGCTTTCCTCGATCACGTTGGCATGCTCAGGCCGGGTACCTCACTGGCACATGCGATCTGGCTGGATCCAGGTGACCTGGAACGCCTGGTAAGGACTGGGGCCATTGTTGTCCACAATCCTGTGAGCAACCTTCGTCTTGGCAGCGGTCGTTTCCCGTTGGTTGAAGCCCGCCGCCTGGGAGTCACCGTGGCGCTGGGCAGCGACGGTTCCGCCAGCAATGACACGCAGAATATGTTCGGTGTGCTGAAATTGACCGGGCTCGTCCACAATGTCCCTGGCGAGGACTACGAGCGGTGGCCGGGTCCGACGGATATCCTCGCTGCTGCGACCCATGGCGGTGCCGCAGCACTGGGCATGGCATCCGAACTTGGCGAGATTGCGCCAGGTCAATTGGCCGACCTCGTGTTGCTCAACCTGGAGTCCTCTGCTTTCTTTCCCATACGCGATCCGTATCTTCACCTGGTATATTGTGAAAGCGGCGAGTCGGTAGACACGGTCATAGTGAACGGGAAGATCGTTGTCGAAGGCCGCACCGTTCTTACTGTGGATGAACGCGCTCTTCGGCGCGAGGTACAAGAGTATTGCAACTTCATCTGGCCGGGCTTTTCAGAAGGCCTCGATCACGTGGGGAACACCCGTGAAGTGCTAACTATGCTCGCTGCCCTCCGCCGGCTGATTCTCTCGTAGGTTGTCATCTATTTGTCTATAGGTCTCTTACAGAAAGGATGCTTTTATATGGATGAAGCAGAACAGAATCCCTCGGTACAGAAGGAAGAGGAGGCTCCTCCGGCGGTGGCAGGAAGTACCTCGACACTCGTCGACTACACGTTGCGCTTCACCGGAGCGCCAAGCCTGGGGCAACTGGTCGCCGTTGCTATAGCCGCGGCGGTGTATACCGTCCTCTCCTGGTTGGCGATCGTTGCTCTTCCCTCTGGCTTCCCTGTCGTCTCGGCAGTATTCCTCGCCATCGGCTTTGGTATCCCTTTTGCCATCTGGTTTGGCGGGTGGGCTTTCGTCATTGCCTACATCGGCAACTTCGTAGGCGCCGGGCTGCTCTCGACTCCCCCGCTGCCCCTGCCGATCGCGCTGTGGTTCGGCACGGTTGACCTTATCCAGTTGGGTTTACCCATGCTCCTCTATCGCCTGCTCGCCAAGCGCTTTGGAGTGAATCCCATCGGCAAGGACGTCTATACGCCGCGCGGCTTTATTTTCTTCGTACTGTGCGCTGTACTACCTAATAACATCATTGGTGGCCTCTACGGCAACTTTATTCTCATGACGACGGGGATTATTCCTCCAAATGCATTTCTCGCCGCATGGTTCGTGTGGTCGCTCTCAAATGTGGTAGTGACATTGATCATCGGCTCCATCCTCCTCAAAACCCTCGGGCCGGTGGTCGAGCGCTATGGCCTCACCATCCGTAATTTCCTTAGTTAATGCATCGGTGCTCTGTCACCCTTGACATGCTCAGGTAGATGTAGGGGCGCCCCTTGCGGGCGCCCTGCAATGCTCTGTCACCCTGGATATGATGTGTGGAAATGTAGGGGACCGCAAGGGGGGCCCGGTTGGCTCGCTAGCGCTCCATCAGGCAAGATCAGTACCTCTGGCTGATGGCATGCTATCCCTGCTCGGTCCGAGCAGTTCGCTCCACTGCTGAACAGTGAGCAGAGGTGGAAGGTCTGGATCCCGCTCGCGCATGCGGGCGGCCAATGCCGCAGCGGCAGGAGGGTGAAGCCCGGTTCGCTTAAGCATCTCCTGGTCCTCGAATAACTGGATTGGCGTCCCTGTGAAGGCAAGCTTCCCGTCCCGAAACGCCACAATGCGCTGGCAGTATTCTGCAACGAGCGTCATATCGTGGGTAATGACCAGAACCGTCTTGCCCTGTCGTTGTAGGTCACACAGCAACTGCATAATACCCGCTACAGATCGGGCATCCTGGCCAGTGGTCGGCTCGTCCACAATCAGGATCTCCGGCCCCATCGCTAGTACTGCCGCAACGGCCAGCCGCTGGCGCTGCCCTTTACTCAGGAAGAGGGGGTCCTCGTCGGTGACTGGTGAAAGGCCAACCGTTTCCAGCGTGGCTGCAATCATCTTTCGACGGTGCGCTGGAGGCATGCCGAGGTTCCTGAGCCCCGAGTCAATCTCATCTCTCACAGAACGGTGGAAGAGCTGGTGGTCCGGGTTCTGAAACACATAGCCGACCAGGCCCGGCAGACGAGCGCGAGTTCGTCTGGATCGCACATCCTGCCCCAGTACCTGCACCTGTCCGCTCGATGCGCGATAAATCCCAGCCAGTATCTTGGCGAGTGTGGTCTTCCCGCTGCCGTTTGGCCCCAACAGCGCAAGCATTTCGCCCCGGTAGAGCTCAAAGTCGACACCCCGCAGGGCAATGGTCCCGTCGTCATAGGTGTACCGCACATCCCGGGCCAGTGCAACAGGCTCCTGTGCAGGAGATGTACAGGGCGTCTCCTGCACAATGGGCGCGTGCAGTGCGAGCGCAGGAGCAAAGGCGACCTCGGCTTCGTCCAGCGTGAGCGGTGAACGGGACTCGTATGTCAGGCCGGTCGACCAGGAAATACGAGCGAGTTCTCCTATCGCGGCCCCGCAGCGCTCCAACATCTGACGCTCCTCATAAAAGGCGGCAGGCGGTGCGACCAGTCGAATACGTCCTTCATGCAAAAGCGCGATGCGGTCACAGAAAGCGGAAAGAATTTCGGGGTCCTGTTCAACCAGGATCACTGTCATCTGGTGGTCGCGCCGCAGATGAGCAATTGTCTCTATCACCTCTCGCTTCCCGACCGGGTCGAGGTCACTCGTTGGCTCATCGAGAATCAGCACCTGGGGACGCAAGGCAAGAAAGGCCGCGATGGCCACCCGCTGCTTCTGTCCACCGGAGAGCTCGGCAGGATGTCGGTAGGCCGCTCCCTGCCAGAGATGTTCTAGCCCGACCCAACAGAGCCCTTCGTAGGCCCGCTGGAGCATTTCTTTTAGAGGTATGCCCTGAATTTGCAAGCCGAATCCCAGCTCGTGCAAGAGACTCATACGCAGAAACTGGTTCTCGGGGTCTTGCAGAACCATACCGATCCTGTGAGAGCTTGCCGTCCTGGCAGTGACTGGCTCACCCAACACTGTGATCGCGCCGCGAAAATGCTGCGGAAGCTGCTCGTCAGTAAGACGTGTACTGTACGGGAGGATGCCCAGGACTGTGCGACATAGCGTAGTTTTTCCTGCTCCGCTGGGCCCAGTAATGCCCAGGCACTCTCCTTGTTCCGCCCGCAATGTGATATTTCGCAGCATCCAGGAAGTCGGCTCCTCGCTGAAGGTGGGGTAACGCCACCATACGTTGTCAAGCGTTATCGCAGCAGGCATGATATCCGCCGTCTCCTTCTCAACGCCGCTTCCTTTCACACCCACCTGTGCAGCAGCAGCGTGAGGTCGAGGCGCGGTCCAAATGCCAGGTAGAGCAGGCAAAGACTCACGGTGAGCACAATCCAATCAATGAGCCGCCAAGGGCTCGTTTCGTAAAAGTCAGTACTCGCTTCCCCTAGCCGGTATCCACGTGCCAACAGGGCATCGCCGATTTCGCTGGAGCGACGAATCATCATCGCAACCATAGGAACTGCAATGCTAGCCAGATCTAGCAGACGCCGGATAATGCTGCGCGGGCGCGCGTTGATCGCCCGTGCAAGCTGCGCTTGACGGATGGTATCATAGTCGGCCAGGGCCAGATCAAGCGAGCGAAACACGGTGCTCACAAAGAAGACAACGGTGTGCGGAATGCGGAGCTGCCTCATGGCCCCGATGAGTTCTGTATCACGACTGGTGACGACCAGGGCAATGGTGACGAGCACCATTCCAGAGTACCCGATCACTTTGGTGACCGCAATCAGAACACTCTGATCACTCGCTGAGACGCTCAGTGGATGAAAGAAGGTGATCTGCGTGAATGTCCATTCAGGAAGTGTGACCAGGTGTGTCAGCACGACCGCGACAAGCGTTGCAATCATGATCCCTCCGGCGATTTTGCGCGTCCACAGAAAGTAGCCGAGAGCAATAGCAACCCAAATACCCTCCCAGAGGGCAACACCCACATGCACCCGTCCCGAGTAGATAGGAAAAGCAAACAGGATCGTCTTGCTGGGAACAGGATTGAACAAAATCCAGGTCGTGAACAGGCTCAAGAGTGCGGGAAGCGTTAGAAGGAAATACAGGCGGGCAACTCGTGCATGCATCCCACTCAGGACGAACAAGAGTAACGAGACAACCCACCACCACGCGGCCCCTATGGGATCAGGATGGGCCGCGTCAATCGCCCGGAGTTGTACCCCTGAGAGGCAGAGGACCAGGAGGGTGCGTGGAATCAGATGCACCTGAGCAAGGGGAGCATCGATGCGGCGTGAAAAGAGAAAAGAGCGCACGTAGCGTTTCCCCACTGGTGGTTGGAGGAACAGGGCTCCCTCTGGGACTTCTTTCCTGGATAGCTGCACGCTTTACCTCCGGCAGGCCGTTACATGCTCCATAAGCGAAGTTTTCCCTTTCAGCATAGAAAGATGCAAACGCCAGGCATGCGAGTGCCCGTCACATCTACATCAGTATAGCAGGTGTTTTGTTCCAGGACAAGCACTCTATTTGATGATTTTAGGACTTCGCACAAGTCGTCACTGTGTTGCCCACCCTACCCCCAAAGGAGAGCCAGCCGCGCCACGCGCTGGCTCTCCCTGGTGTGCCGCCGCAGGCGGCCAGTCTGTGCTGAGCCCGGCGCCTTTTGCGAAGTCCTGTCGATGATCTAATGAAAGGTGTGAGTACGCATAGTAGATCCCCCAGGTGCGCCCCGCCTCTTCGGAGCGCTTTCGTATGTATTCGTTTTATGTAAGTCATATATATATTTATAAGTTTTTAATATCATTTCGCTTGCAGAGATCGGCATTCTTAACTATACTAGAGCAGGCGTGGTGGGAGGGAACACTCCTAAAAAACATGGGGATTTCTCTTGTTTTTGCTCGCCAACACCGCTCAATACAGACAACGAGTGCGTTTATGGTCGTCAGTTGTCTCTATAGCATTCCCAATAAAGGGAGAGGAGTGCAGCATCGATGATATTCAATAATGGTTCACGTTTTCCAGAATATCCAGAACAGATTCCCCGCTCCGGCGCTGGCGGTTTTACAGCATTTTCTCCTGTTGCCACTAAAACACTGCTCGCCGGTCAATTCCCTGGGGTGAGTAATCCGGAGCAGCCTACCTTTCACGGTGAAGCGCTGGCGCGCGATCCGCAGTTAGAGCGCTATGGAAGCTGGATTGTAGTTGGTTTCACGGCAGTTTTCGCGCTCTTCCTGATTGGAATGAACCTTGCTGGACAGGCCCCTGGCCAGAGCTTCCTTTTAAAGAGCATCTCAGATATCCTCCAGTTCGCCGGAGAAGCTATTGGCCTTGTCTTCTGCATCCGTATCGCGACCCGACTGCGCAGGGTCTCCACACAATTGTGGCGTAACCTGTGGCAGCACGAAGCTGAGTACCGCCAGCGCGGTGAGCTGTCTGCAACGCGCGCCGAAGCTCAGGCCGCCCGCCGGGCGTTCCTGGCATGGACGCTGCTGGCGGTCGCCATCGCGTTATACGCGAGCGGACAGGCGGCCTGGACCAGTTATGATGTGCGTATGCCTTCCTTTCAGGTCCCGTTTCCAGGACTCTACGATATTGGCTTCGTGGGCTCCTATCCATTCTTCCTGTTGGGCACTTTGCTTCTCACCCGTCGCAATCGAGCAGGGGTTGGACGAGCACGCCTGCTCCTCGACGCCTTGTCTGTGCTTGGTGCTGCGCTCGCCCTCTCGTGGTTTTTCGTCCTTAGCCCCTCTATAGCTGGGCTTTCTCATGCGCCAAGCCCTGGTGCCGCCTTCCTCTCCATTTATTTTCCGACAGGTGACCTGTTCCTGGTCGCGGTGGGAGCTTTCCTCATGTTCAGTCCGCTCTCGAACCGAGAACAGCAGCCCGTCTTCTTACGCCTCTGCCTGGGCCTCTTCTTCCTGGCGATCACTGATAGCCTGCTGGGCTATTTCTCGCTTTCTCCCTCTGGGTTCAATACCGGGACGCTGCAGGATATCCTCTGGCCGCTCAGCATGTCGCTCATCGGACTTGCGGCGATTGAGTACCCCCGTAGCGTGGCGCGTGAGCAGGAACAGACCGCCCGGGCTAACAACTCCGTACTCTCGGGGACCTCGCTTCTCGTTCCGGGACGAGGAGCACAGATTAGCCTCACTGCTCAAACCGTTGCCCCGTTTATCCTGGCACTCTTCACTTGCGCCATTCTGCTCACCATTGTCCCCAATCTCGGTGGAAAGTCGCTCCTCATTCAAGCCGACACGATCGCGCTAGCGTTGATCCTGCTGGTCGTCGTCCGGCAGGCGCTTACCCTCATTGAAAATAATCGCTTGACTATGCAGGTACGTGGTGAACTCGTCATCTCCCGCCGCGAACTGCAAGTGAAGAGCCGTGAGGCGGATGAAGCGACGCAAGCTGCCCAGGAGAAGCGCATTCTAGAGGAAGGTGTGTCAACGCTGCAACAGGTTCACGCAAGGGTCGCGCGAGGAGACTTCAGCGCACGTGCACCTACCACGCCGGGGCCACTGATGCCGATCGCCATGAGCTTTAATTTGATGCTTGATCGCCTGCTCTCTTTAGCACAGCGGGCCAACCAGTATGAATATATGGTACGTGACAGTAATCTCATGCAAGAGGCGCTCGACCGCCTTAGCAAAGGATTTGCTGCCTGGTCGCCAGATGAGCCAGCGCCACAGAGCACACCTGAACTGCGACCCCTTTTCTTCGGCTTGCTCTTTCTCCAGCGCTTCCAGATCAGCCAATGGAAAAGCTTGTTGACAACAGTGGAGACTATAGGCAGGCAAACCCAGCACCTGCGCATTGCCCTTGCTCGCGTGACGAGTTCTGGTCGTTCTAGGGACACAGCGGCCCTGGAAGGCGATCAAGCCAGCATTGAACAGCTAAACCAGGCAGCCGCAGCCCTGGAACAGCACCTCCAGCACCTTGCGAGTCAAATCCGTGCTGTCCTTGCTCGCCTGGAAGAGCCCGCCCCACAGGTGAAGCGCCATGAGCAGTTGTCATGGCAAAACAATCGGGCGGCGTACAATCGGCGGCAAGGGGGAAAACCGCACCTCGTTCCCGATGAACAACCTCCTTCTCGGTACACGTACCAACCGCCTGCAGGCAATGCATGGCCATGGGAAGAAGGCCGGGTATGATGAAGTGGGAGGAAATGCTTCCAGAAAGGTCCAGACGCGATGGCCAGGAGCATAGAAGACGGGAGAAGAGCTGACACCCCTGCCTTCTGTCTTGGAAGTCCCCCTCATGCTGCTCAACCAGGAGATGATCTCTGTCGTGTGTGCAG
>WNFX01002413.1_pt1 | contig 18915 bp, 17 predicted proteins | sample 5400111 | NCBI WGS metagenome assembly WNFX01 (sample SAMN13153363, study PRJNA577476) | soil metagenome | isolation source: 40 cm soil or saprolite under grassland replicate 1 | place: USA:California | collected 2016-06-15 | reverse complement strand
CCATCAATGGAATAGTAGGGACTCGGCGAATGTCTCTACTTGCATTGCCATCTGTTCGAAGCTGGTCATCTTTTCTTCGAACTCAAGCACCAGGTATGGCACTTTCTCGGCGTCTAGCTGATGTGAGAGTGCAAGCTGGTCGTCGAGGGCAGGTTCACAAAACTTGGCGGCGGTAATGATGGCGGCTTCCGCTCGCGCTTCCCTGAGCATGCGCACCAATTCCTCTTCCTTTGGCTTGCGCGCATCGTATTGTACGGGGCTGGAAGCGGAACGCTCGATGTAACTCTCGGCCAATGTCCACACTGGATCACCCTCCTCAGGGACGTCTTTGGTAATCCAACGCTGACCGATCAGCAAATCATCATCGACGATGAAACAGGCATCCTCGATGGTCTCGATCATCTCAAGCGGTGGTTGTTCGCAAAAGCCTCCCAGGAAGACGACTCTCGGTTTGTCTCGCGGACGCACACGGCGCTCCGGAAGGAGTCGCAGAGCCTCTTGCAACAGCGCATTGTGCTCTTCGCGGCGGACGCGCGTGCCAGCACGAATGAGCAGGTAGGTTTCTACTGTGGAAAGTCGCACGGGGTCGTCACACTTGATCCGGTACAACTCGCGTTGCAAGCGGCGGTTCTCATTGTAGACATGCAGACTGGCTTGGATGGCGTCGTCGGTAATCTCATGGCCCACCTGGGCAGCGAGGACGCCACGCAGTCGCTGGTACTCATCATACACGTAACGTACCGCGGCGGATGAATTTACGTTCTGAGGAAGAGCCAGTATTTGCGATAATTGATCAGGAAAGTTGCGACCCCAGATACCGGCCATGTGTTTGGCAGCATCACAAATGGGCTGTGTGAAAAAGCCCTTCATACCTCGCAAGGTTCCGTCAAGACCCTGTTCGGTAGTGCTGCGACAAATCGAGCAGACAAAGGAGCCGATGCGTGCATCTGCCAGGCGCACTTCGAGTTTATTGCCGCCGCCAAAGAGGGCGTGTGGGCGAAGTCCAGCGGCGTGGACTATTTCTTCTGGGAAGTAGACTGGGAAGTAGCCAATGACACCTGGCTGTTCATTTTCGGGTACTTTGGTGCGCATTGCCAGTTCGTAGCAATGCTCTAAGACTTCCATAAGGGATGCTTCTGTATTAGTGATCATTGGTTGCCCCCTATTTATCGCTCCAGGTTGGTTGACGTTTTTCCATAAAGGCTTGAATGCCTTCCCGGGCATCGGTAGTGTCCATCAAATCGCGAAGATAGAGATCTTCAATTTCTTGAAGCGCGGTCACTCCCAGGTCACTGCCGTAGAGTATTGCGCGTTTTGTCATGCGTAGGGCTGCCGCGCTCATACCACGGAATTGAGCGAGCAGACGACCAAGCGTTGCCTGGATGTCGTCATCTGCTGCCAGGTAGGTGACGAGGCCCAGTCGAGCGGCCTCAGCGGCGTTAATCGTTTCACCGCTAAACAGCAGGCGCACCGTCTGTTGATAGCCGATTAATTGTGGGAAGAGCGCGGCAGCAATCGGTGGGAAGACACCTAGCTTGATCTCTGGTTGACCAAATTTGGCCGATTCTGCGGCCAGTACCTGATCACACGCAACGGCAAGTTCACAGCCACCACCAAGCGCTGCTCCCTGCACCATGGCAATAGTCGGCATGGGAAGTGTCCGCAATTTAGTAAAAAGTTGACCAAACTCACGTATCATTGACTCGACTCGGTCTGGTGTATGATCGGCAACATCTACTCCGGCGCAAAAGGCTTTACCATTTGCAGCCAGGACTGTAGCTTTGAGCCAGGTCCTCTCTGCGACTGTATTCAGAAGATTATCGAGTTCGCGTATCATATCCAACGTTAAAATATTCAGTGGTGGCCGGTTAAGTGTGATCCAGGCCACGCCTTGAGTAATGTTCAGCGTGATCGCGGTCGATGGTGGTATTTTCGTCATTTTGTCGCTCCTTGAGTGACTATATGAACATTGAAAATGTAGATTTGCGTAGTGGCTGGTGGGGGAAGGGCGACGCAAGCGTCCCCGCTCCACTCAACACCACTCCCGCCCCTACTGCATGACTACTACGGAACGTATGCCTTTCCCGTTGCGTAGCGCATCGAGTCCGGTGTTGATTTCCGCCAGAGGGAAGCGAGCTGTGACCAATGGACTCACCTGGATGCGACCGGCACGCACTAGTTCAATTACGCGAGGGTAATCTACCGGGCGGCAGCCCAGACTGCCACGTATCTCCATTTCACGATACATGATGCGACCAGCGCTAAGAGCAACTTCGTGATCAGTGTATCCAACGACAACCAGCCTGCCGCCAGGATGCAATGTGCTAAAGGCATGCTGTATAGTGCTGGGATTGCCGATCGCTTCGATCGCTATATCTGCGCCACCGCCAGTTAACTTGCGTACGGCGCGAGCTACTTCGCCCTCTATCTGGCGTGGATTCAAGATGAAGCTGGCACCAAGTCGACGCGCCCATTCGAGCTTCTCATCAGATACGTCTATGGCGATGACTATGCCACCAGCAAGATTGGCAAATTGCACTACGTTGAGGCCTACCCCGCCACAGCCGTAGACAACGACGTGATCACCTGGTTGAACCTCGGCGCGATTCTTGACCGCGTGATAGGGCGTGGTCACTGCATCAGCAATGATGCAGCCTTCCACAAGTGGAATTTCTTCTGGGAGGATGAAAACATCTTTGGCAGGAGCTTTCACGTACTCGGCATAGGCTCCATCTACATCATTGCCGAACATGCGCATGCGCTGGCAGATATTCTCACGGCCAACACGACAAGCTACGCATTGTCCACAGGTGAGGATGGCTGGCAATAGCACGCGGTCACCTTCCTTTACGCTTGTAACACCAGGAACGGTCTGCGCCACAATGCCGGTCGCTTCGTGTCCAAGGATGAGCGGTGGGTGTTTGGCGGTTGGCACGCCGTGGTCGATATAGTGCAGGTCGGTGTGGCATAGGCCACAGGCGGCTACTTTTACCAGGATCTCTCCCGCGCTTAATTCTGGTATAGGTACATCCTTTACTTGCAAGGGTGCATTGGCTTCATAAAAGATTGCAGCTCGCATGGGTTCCTTCCTTTTTAGATCCTTCGCTGCGCTCAGGATGACACCAAAGTGGGCAGTGTCATCCTAAGCAAACAGTGTCATCCTGAGCGCAGCGAAGGATCTCGTGTTTTGATTACAGGGCTGTGCCACAGCTTCCGCAATAGGTGAACTGGGCGGGTAAGCCACTGGCTCCGCAATTAGGGCAGGTCTGAGCATAGGGACCCCAGAGAAATTCGCTGGATTCGCCGCTTACGGCGCGGTTACGCACGCCTAGATGATCGGGTCGGCGTTTTTCGACGAAGGCGCTCATGCCTTCATATGGCTCTAATGAAGCGTAATGCAGGGCAAGCCAGTCGCGAGCGTGGCCTATGGTCTGGGACCACGCAAAGTCCTTCCAGAAGTTTGTTTGCTGCTTGGTGTATCGCATACATTCGGGGAATTTGTCCACCAGTTTGGCTGCCATTGTGGCGACAGCGTCGTCGAGTTCTGCGTAGGGTACTACCTGGTTGACCAGCCCCCACTTCAGGGCGGTATCCGCATCGATCCACTCGCAGAGCCACAAAATCTCTCTGGCCCGGCGGTCACCGACCATGATCGGCAGCCACTGCGATGCGCCGCCAGCGGCGACGCTGCCCACCTCGGTACCGACCTGGCGGATACGCACGTGGTCGGCAGCAATGGCGAGATCACATGCCATGTTGAACTCATTGCCACCACCCACAACCATACCGTTGAGCCGGGCTATGGTGGGTTTGCCGATGTTGCGCAGCATGTCGTGGCATTCTGTAAAAAGCCCCATCCACTTCCAGTAGTCATGAGGACGCTGCGTATACTCGGAGGCATACTCCTTCACATCGCCACCGGTGCAGAAGGCCTTGTCTCCCGCTCCGGTTAGCACAACCACGGCGACCTGGTCATCCCAGGAAGCGTCACGAAACGCCTGTGTCATCTCCTGTAGCGTGCGCCAGGTATAGGAATTGTAGCTCTGCGGACGGTTCATGGTGACGGTTGCTACCCAGTCACGTTTACTGTACAAGATCTCCTCAAAGCCAAAGCTCTCAGGATCTCTCCCAATAAAATTCGGCATTGTGTCACTCCTTTGACAATGAATTTTCGCTAAGTTTGACTATCTCGCCAGGTCGGGTATAAATTGTGCGTGCCTGCATAGTGACGAAGCAGTCTTTACAGCCCTCCGCTCCAGCGGTCTCCTCTTCATTCAGGTCTACCGGTTCCAAGCGAACCTCAAAACCAAGCTGGCGGTACAGTTCGGCAGCCTCGTTTAGCCGCCGTCCCAGGGCAGTGAAGCGCCTGGTCCAGCCTTCACCTTGTAATTGAGTGCCTGGTATCTGTGACACATTCGTACCCATTGGCCTGGCCTTCTCTCGATCCAGTCAGTCAATCCGACGTTCAAGTGGGATGGTCGATGCCAATACGAAACCTAATGCATGAAAAACTTTTAGTAAGGTCCAATTATCCCAATTCACCAGTGTGTAGACAGCCGAGGCGCCCTGGCGTGCGCTCTGTTTCATAAAGGCTTCGGTCAATTTCTGACCAATGCCCTGATGTTGGTAACCAGGATGGACTGCAATCGAGTCAAGGATAGCTGTTACTTGCGTCAGGCCAAACTCACCATAAGCCAGCGTGCCTATAACAAAACCTATTACCTGGTCGCGATAAACAGCCACCAGGAAGATTGCACGCGTTTTGGTATCTGCGGCATCGAGTATTGTGAGTCGCCGTTCGAAGTATGCAGGTCTTGAAGAACCGAAGACATGCGCGTCGAGTTCGACGATAACGGCGAGGTCCGTTTGTCGCATAACTCGGATCAACACCTCCTGAATATCAAGACTCGCAGCGGTTCGGTCCTCTTGGCTCACGAGCATATCTCCTTGCAACATTTGGCGGACTTAACACAGGTTCTATTGGAGATGATAGCGGGGAATTGTTTAGATTGATCGGTAATAATTGTGTATTTTTTGTGTGGAAGGAGGATGAGGGTGTGAGCAAGAGGGGTGAGGGCAAGCAGGGCGCGCATTCGTCCAGCAGACCCAACTCATGTAGCCTTGGGGACTTAGGGGTAATCACCAGGGGCGAGGGTAAGCAGGGTGAAGGTAAGCAGGCACAAGGACGGGGCAAGCCCCGTCCCTACTATACACGTAGAGGGCGCTGGCCAGGCCCGTCCGTAGTAGGGGCAATCCCTTGCCGTCGCCTTGTAGGGGGACAGGGAATCGCTCTTGACGTGCGAAGTGCAGACTGAATATACTCAAAACAGCAACATTTTGTTGTAGGTATGATGCCTGTAGTTCACTGCCAGTTCACGAGGTCGGTTTTGGATGCCGCAAGCGTGCGGAAGTTGAGTCAGTCATGTCTACGCAGGTGAATATCCCACTTCCGCTTGTTCTGGTGGCACATCGCACACGGGATACAGTGGAATTACTGAAAGCCTTGCTGGAAGGCGAGGGCTTTACAACGTTATGTGCCTATAATGGCCGGACGGCCTTGCAATATGCTCGCCAGCATCACCCTGACCTCTTGTTACTCGACCAGGCTTTACCGCTGCTCGATGGGATTGAACTTTGTCGCACCTTGCGACAGGAAGCAGATAGCCCCGCGATCTTTATCCTCAGTGACAGGCCTGATGAACTTGGTAAGCTACTCGCCTTTGCTGCTGGCGCTGATGACTGCCTTGCACTTCCATTTCATCCCCGTGAGTTGCTTGCTCGCATCAAAGCCATGCTACGGAGAGTGCAACGACAAAGCGCTAGCGAACAGAGAGTGCTGCGCTGTGGCCCACTGGAACTGGATCCAGAGCAACGACAGGTACAAGTCAATGGCAAATTGATTGAACTGACAGGTCTAGAATTTGAGCTGCTATATGTGCTGATGCGCAATCCTGGCCGCGTATTTTCGCGCGCACAATTGTTGACGCACCTGCATGGTTTTCAGGAAAATGTGCCACTTGATCGGGCGGTTGATATTCATATCAGCAATTTGCGTCGCAAGTTAGCTCATGTCATGGGAAGCGAAGTACCCATTGAAACGGTACGCGGAGTGGGTTACCGATTGAATATGCAGGTATCAGAAGTCCCAGTTGAGGCTGCTCTTCTGACGAATGAGCAGGGACGACTGGCTCTGGCAGCGTTTGAGCGCGCACCAATTCCGCTACTGGTGATCACTGCTGATCGCACAGTCGTTCTTTATAATGAAGCTGCCAGGCGACTCTGTGGTTGGTCTGCTGAAGAGGTGATCGGCCAGGTGAAATGCTATAGCCTGCTGCTCTGCCACTACGCCGACGGCAAGTTGCTTTGTAAAGGTGAGTGCGTGATGCAGAATATCTCTCTTAACCGGCTCAAGGATTACACGGCCCAGTATTCGATTACCCTCAAAGATGGGCGTGAAGTGCCAGCAACTGTGCATTATACCAGCCTGGGAGAGCCAGGAATGGCCAATGGCTATATATTGCTGACTCTTGAGCCTGATCTTGCTGAATCGCGTCTCGCGTGAGGAATGGTCAGATGGTGTATCTCTAATGGCATTGCGCATTCTCAGTTACAATATTCTTGCTGGAGGCGAAGATCGCCTTCCTCTCATTGCTCGCATCATTCAACAGCAGCAGCCGGATGTCGTCGCACTAATGGAAGCAAGAAGTCGTCCTAATGCAGAAGCACTTGCTCAGCAATTGGAGATGAGCTTGACATTCGGTGAGGCCAATAACAACAACCAGAACCATGTAGTGTGGATGAGCCATTTCCCAGTAATCCGCACAGAAAACCATCAACTTCCTGTTCTGTCCAAGACGCTTCTAGAGATCCAGATTCTCTGGGAAAGAACTCCTGTGGCACTCTTCGCGACACATCTGCAAGCAGGACAGAACCACGAGAGTGAGCACTTTCGGGTTGCTGAAATGCAGGCTATTCTCGAACTCCTACATTCACGCAGCAATCAGTTGCATGCGCTGGTAGGAGATTTAAACACCATTCATCCGGCAGATAATCCAAACACCCTTATGTATATTACAGCGTTGAAGGCGAAAGGGGTTGAAGCGCCAGACCCTCGTTTTCCTGGTCAGGTTATTCCCTTTCTCCTCGAGGCAGGATATGTTGACTGCTATCGTGCGTTGCACCCAATGACAGCTGGATATACCTTTCCTACCCCTTATCGAGCGCTGCGGATCGATTACATGTTTGTCTCTCCCATGTTTGCTCAGCACCTGTATGCATCCGACATTGTGACTGTAGGGGATGCTGAGAGGGCTTCGGATCATTTTCCAATTTGGGCTGAGTTCAGGTGAGAATGTAGCATTTTGCTGCTAGCTGATACCAGAACGCACTTTGAGACGCTCACCCATACTCCTAATGACCTGCTTCGTCATATCGGCAATCCTTTTGCACCTGAAAAGCGTTCTACCCAGTCACGGGGGCATACCGCATGATCAACCTGGAAGCATTTAGTTGTGGAAGTGGAGGGATGGCTGTGAAGGAGCTGAGACAGAATGTAATCGTGATGGATTCGTGTTAGTGAAGCCGAAGTCTGTGATCGTTCTGTGAAGTCTCTGCATTACACTCAATACAGGAAAGTTCTGTACGTGTGTTGATGGATACGACGAGGTGTGGTACGCAGGCTTGTAGGTGTCGGAAAGAGTTATTCTAGCGTAGGATAGCCTCGCAATGAGGAGAAACAATCATGATATCTCAGAAGCGGATAGATGAGAAAGTGAGTGGAGAACACGTAATAATCGAGAGACCTTTGCGGAGAGAGCCAGACGAGGAGGTTCGAAGGGGTAGGATATTCAAAATTCTTGCCATCAGATATATCCTTCTTTTAGTGTTGCTCCTGCTAGTACTGGTATTACCGGGTCTGCTTACTGCATGCGCAGGACAGCAACAGGCACAAAATCCAGCGGGGACTTCTACGCAGGACCCACCCATCCCACAACTCACTGAAGCAACTCATGGCATATTGGACACAACAGGAACAGTTCCACAGAGTTTGATAGCGCAACTGAGGTCACGATCAGATGACGTGCAAGCGCATGGATTTCAGATCGCAGTGGTTTTCTTCAATGATGTGGCGAGCGATCCTCATCAGTTTGCTACTAACGTATTCAATACCAATGGTATTGGATTTAAAGACAAGAATAACGGCGTACTTTTCGTCCTCTACCTGCAGAAACCAGGTAAAGATGGGCATGCACCCTGGCTGGCTTACATTACTGGTGGAGGTATATCTGGAGCGCTTCCAGATACGCTGATGGATGATTACGCCCAGACCACTTTTGTCCCCACACGCGCGCAAGGAAACTGGCAGGATGGCCTGCTGGCTTTCTACGACAAAGTCTCCACGGCAGAGCAAGATCCAAGCATCGCCCAGGAATGGCAGACCACACATCCTAAGCAACCTACGGCAACAAGCCCTACTGGTGATACAAACAATTACCCCAACGGAATTCTCATTGTCATACTCGGGTTTATCGTTATCGTAGGATGGCTTGTGGTAAGTGCTATAGTCGCTGCTCGCCGGCGGGAGAATTTCTTCTACACGGCTTTCCGCCTACTCGGACGCTTATTACTCGTGCTTGCCATACTTAGTAGAAGCACCAGAGGTGGTTCTTCATTTGGTCGGCGTGGTTCAGGAATTTGGGGAGGCGGTGGCGGTTCAGGGCCCTGGGGAGGTGGTGGCAGTTCACCATCATCAGGTGGCGATGTTTAACCTGAAATGAAAGGAAGGATAATCACATGTTAGACAAAGAACAGTATCCAAATTATGACAGAAGGTCAGAGTACGGCGAAAGGTCGGGCTACGATCGCCCGTCGCCCACCTATGGCGAGATGGCAAATACACCAATAGGAGAAAAAGTGACTCCACCGAAGCGCTTTTGGACTCGTACCAAGATAATCTCAGCAGTTATTCTTGTACTTGTTGTAGTTGGTGGCATTTTCCTGATAAGTCAAAATATCGGCATACAACAACGGCAATACGACGTACAAGGGAAGGTCGGCGAAGTCTGGAATGAGGTAGACAGAGCGTCACAACTACTCCAACAGGATGCAGCGCTGCTCAACTCAACAATTGCATCTCAGAACGAAGCCATCACCAAGATTGCCCAGGCGCGAAGTAATGCTACGTCGCTCAAAGCCAGTCAGGGAATAACTGATACCAATGCAGCTCTCGCTGCGGCTGGACAGATGACAGGAGGGATTCGTGTCTTTGTCGAGAGCTATCCGGATTATGGGGTAGGAAGTAACTCTCACTCAGTGCTGGTGCAGATCGAAGGTTCCTTCAACCGTATCGAGTATGCACGAGCGCAGCTCATCACCGAACAGACGGAGTTCAACAAGTGGTTACTTACTCAAATTCCAATGAACTTGTTCTATCACCCGGTACAGATTTTGGGATCAAACGCCAATCCGGCCGAGCCAGTACCTGTGCCACACTATGTGCAGCCTACACCATAGGCCAACCAGGCTTGCTAGTGGCTGAAAATATGGGTAGGATTGTTTGGAGAGTGCTTCATCGACGCACTCTCCAAAGATAAGCCGAAAAACGGAGAATACACAAACGGGTCAAAAGAAGTTCATCCACCCGTTCTAAATAAGTTTTCCGTCATTCCATATACTTGAAGCATGAACAAAACCGTTCGCATCTGCCCAACCAGAAATAAGGGTGAGCACACTGATCACCCTTGGAATCGCAATCTGGTACAAGTTTACTCCTTTTCCTCTTTCCAAGTGCATTTTTACTATCCTCTGATTAGTTCATGAGTGTAGTTGTTCATTTAGTCAGATCCTTACAGAGAATAAGATATTGCTGCTAAAACTTGATCTGCATACTAGCATAATTATCAGTGTAAGTATAAACCAATAGATGGCAGAAGAGCTTACATGCATGGTATCATTATTCAAACACAAAGATGTGATTAGCACGAACAGAAACCACTTACATATAACGACGCAGGAGGAACCGCTTGATGAAGGCAGTGTTATGTAAGGCATTCGGGCCGCCAGAGAGCCTTGTGATCGAAGATATCGAACCACTCAAACCTGGGAAAGGTCAGGTGGTTATTAGCGTGAAGGCGTGTGGTGTAAATTTCCCTGATACATTGATCATCCAGGGAAGATACCAATCTAAGCCGCCATTTCCCTTTATACCAGGCAGTGAGGTTGCTGGCATCGTCAAAGAGGTTGGAGAGGGTGTAGATCACGTCAAGGTAGGTGACCGGGTGATTGCATTCACTGGACTGGGTGGTTTTGCTGAGGAAATTGTCGCTGATGCACTTCGGCTGATCTCGATGCCTCGCAGTATGGATTTCACCACTGCGTCCGCCTTTGTGATGACGTATGGGACATCTCATCACGCGCTCAAGGACAGGGCGGAACTCAAGCAGGGAGAGACGCTGCTCGTGCTTGGCGCGGCAGGTGGTGTGGGTCTCGCGGCAGTGGAGATTGGCAAGGTGATAGGTGCGCATGTGATCGCCGCCGCTTCGTCAGATGAGAAGCTCGAGGTCTGCAAGCTGAATGGTGCGGATGAAGTCATCAATTATGTAAGCGTAGATTTAAAGGAGCATATAAAACAACTTACGGGTGGGAAAGGTGTTGACGTGGCTTTCGATCCTGTGGGGGGCGATTATTCTGAGCCGGTGCTGCGTAGTATGGCCTGGGGAGGACGCTTCCTGGTAATTGGCTTCGCGGCAGGAGATATTCCGCGCATCCCGCTCAATTTGCCACTTCTCAAGGTTTACTCCATCGTCGGTGTGTTCTGGGGTTCATTCATGGAACGCGACCCTAAACATGGCCAGGAGAATCTCCACGAACTGCTCACGTGGTTTTCAGATGGCAAGCTCAAGCCACATGTCTCTGCTACTTACCAACTTGAACATGTAGCGGATGCGCTGAACGATTTGATGGAGCGGAAAATTACGGGAAAAGCTGTACTCCTGATGAGTGAAGAATAAGGAGAAGAAGAAAATGCAAGCGCAAATCAATGGCAATGAAGTGTTCTACACGACAAACGGCCAGGGTCGGCCAATGCTCAGTCTCGAGGTACACCTGAGCAGGTACAGGCCGTCATCGCAGGGCTCTCTGCGCCAGTCGCTGATGATGCCAGTTTTCAGCGACTTTGGACAACTATCTTGCCCTTGTACTTCAATAAATATGATCCAAAAGTGGGTGCGAAAATGGACGAGGCGACCGAGTATAGCGCTGGAGCCTTTAATCAAGGTATGGGGGTGTGCTTGCCTACCTTCAATGTCCTGAGTCGATTGGGTGAGATCACAGTGCCGACGCTAGTCATGGCAGGACGACACGACTGGATCGCTCCCCCGACGCGAGGGGCTGAACGCCTCCACGCGGGACTACCCAACTCGAAGCTGGTTATTTTTGAGAATAGTGGTCACTTTCCTTTTATCGAGGAGCATGACAAGTTTGTGTCCATCGTCAGGGATTGGGTAAGGAGCCTGGACTAATCGATCGATACCAAGCTATTTCAACAAAGCGTACAGGGACTTAATTTGTTCATAGTCCTCCATCCGCGCCGTCTCATCGAGGAAACGGACATAGCGCTTGAAGCTGGTTGTTAGCGTTTCGTCTTCTGATGCACGGAGGTAGTTTTCCACATCCACAGCAGTCATGTCGATCAACCCACGCGGAGGGTCCTGCTCCAGAAGATATTCCTGGGCGAAAGAGTCGATATTCGATGCGTGCTTCTCTACCATGTTATGGCTCAAGCCCCTCCTGGCCAGTTCCTTGCGGAAAGCGCCCAGGATTTTAGCATTGCGTGTGAGCATTCCCTTTCGCACCTCTCGCATGTTGGTAGGTACTGCGACTGGTTCAAGGGTGGTGACAATCCCCTCGCGTTCCTGGGCATTGCGGTACGCCTCGTTCACTCCGCTGCGGAATCCGGGGCCAAAGGTGATCGCGTACGGCTCCAGCAGACCATCGTAGGTGATCTGGCCCTCAAATGCTAGCAACACTGCGTGGGTATATACAGGAACGGGGTAAATCACAACTTCCTCAATCGGGCTGACTAGTCCCAGCACTCCGTAGGCATGTGCAGCAGGTTGTTCTGAGAGAAAGACGGAATATTTTTTGAGATGGCGAACGATGAAAAACTTTCCGTCGACCCGGTACTGCCAGCTTGCAACCAGGGCTAGATCATCCGGCGATAGATCGGCGGGATTGGTAGCAATGAAGCTTTCGCGTAGTGCATCATCAGCCCACAAAGCATTACGGAGTTCTAAGGCATCGGAGGTTGATACTGACCCCGCTATGGGATCATCGGGAAAGTCCGGAGCTAGATGCCGCTGCTCATTCACAAAATGGAGCAATTCGAACCAAATATGGTAAAAGCGTTTGACCTGCTCAGGTGGTAATTGCATTATGGTCACTCTCGTATAGATACTCTACCATATCATTGCACCTGCCAGACCTGCACGATTTTATCCCAGGAAGCGGAGGCCAGGCGCTTGCTATCAGACGCCCAGGATACCGACCGCACGCTGTTAGTATGGCCGGTATAGGTGGAGATGTGATGGCCATTCGTGGCATCCCAAATGCGTACAGTTTTGTCACCACTGGCTGAGGCGATGTGTTTCCCATCGGGCGACCAGGAGACACTATAGACGAAATCGGTATGACCGCCTAAAATGAACTGGTAGCTTCCATCAGTGGCATTCCACACCTGGACCGTATTGTTATTGCTACCCGAGGCGATGCGCTTCCCATCGGGTGACCAGGCTACTGACCACATTGTCGTGCCAGGCAATCGAAATGTATAAAGTGGATTACCATTTGCAGCGTCCCAGATTTGCACTGTTCCATCGGAGCCAGCCGAGGCAATGCGCTGCCCATCGGGCGACCAGGCAACGGCATAGACATAGCCCGTATGGCCAGTATAGATGTAAGGATGGTGACCATCGGCCGCATCCCAGACCTGGACAGTCTTGTCACCACCAGCCGAGGCAATGCGCTTTCCATTGGGCGACCACGCTACGGACCACACCCAATTAGCATGTCCAGCATACGTATAAAAGTGATCACCAAAGGTAGGATCCCAGATCTGGACGGTTTTATCATAACCGGCGGAGGCGATACGTTTACCATCATGCGACCACGCAACGGTATAGACAGTATCTGAATGATTGTGATACAAAGGGTGATCACCATTTGTAGCGTCCCAGACCTGCGCGGTAGCATCGGAGCTTGCCGAGGCGATGCGTTCGCTCACAGGCGACCAGGCCACCGACCATACCCAGTCGGAGTGTCCGGTATAGGTGAAGAGGGGCATTGCCTGCATTTGCAGAGGAGGGGATGGCGTTTGCATGTGCCTCACTAAGGCAACACCACCACCGGCTATGCCGACGGCAGCCAGACTTGCCAGGCCTATCACAACGCTACGCCTGGAAATACGCCTGTGTTGAGTATGGGATGGGAGTGAGGTTGTCTCGGGCTGCTGCAATGAAGAAGTCGCGTTTAGCATGGATGTCGAAGGAGGGGATGGAATAAGCTCTGGAGGTAGGCTTTGTACTGTAGCAAAGCTCTCATCAGGTGTTTCGACGCTTGACAAAACAATGGTATTTTTAGACGAAGCTGGTTGAATTTCAGCTGCGGGCGAACCGGTAAAGACAGAGGAAGAAGCTAATTCTTTACTAAATGCTTTCTCGAGGGCAAGGGCAAAGACCTGGACATTTTCAAAACGCTGTTGCGGGTCTTTGGCCAGGGCCTTCATGACCACCTCTTCGACGGCCGGTGGGATATCTGGTACTTTTTCACGTAACGAGGGAGGGAGGGCCATCGTCTGCTTGACAGCGATTTCGGTAAATGATCCTTGAAAAGGACGTGTGCCAGATAGCCACTCATAAACGACGATGCCAAGAGAGTATTGATCGCTATTAGGGCATGCCTGTGAATGGATCTGTTCTGGAGCCATATAAGCAATGGTTCCTGCCATATCTTGTATACCATGTGTGCCGCTATAGCGTGAACTTTGAGCTACAAGGGCAATACCAAAATCAGTGAGCAAGATTTCATTGCGCCGACCTACCAGCATATTTTCTGGCTTGACGTCGCGGTGAATGACTTTCTGTTCGTGAGCGTAAAATAGGGCTGCAGCAACCTGCCTGGTATAGCTGACTACAGTTGAGGGAGGCAAAGGGACTCCTCTAGGATGACGCTTACGCAGGGTGCCGTTGGGAGCATAGTCTACTACCAGGAATGGAGTCATCTCCTCCACGTTAAATTCAAGCACACGCACAATGTTAGGGTGCAGCAGGCGTGCAATGGTGCGCGCCTCAGCACGAAAGTGTTCCACATCGTCGCTGTCTAAGCGTGTATGGAGCACTTTGATGGCGGCTAAGGTGTCCAGGTAGATATGTTGACCAAGGTAGACCTCGGCAAAACCACCCTGTCCTAACATGCGTACCAGGCGATAATTGCCAAGCTGCTGACCTACACGATCTGCCATGATAAACTCCTTTAAATACAGATCGGATCCCCAAATAGGTTGTCGCCCCTGTCATTGTAGAGAATCTAGATAGAGTACGTCAAGGAGGTAAGTTCATTCACATTGGTGAATAATAAGGCTATTCGGGGCATAAATAAGCAGGCTATTTGAGGGTGCTTTTCCCGGGCGGGGCAAGGCAAGGTGCGAGGGCGGGGCAAGCCCCGCCCCTACAATACACAGATTACAGTTCACTGCTCCTGGTTTTGATGATATTTGTGATCCGAGCTATGAAACTGTCAAGAGGGGTTACTCCAAGGTTTTCGTTCGTGCGCAGGCGTACAGAGACGGCTTGCTCGCGTTGTTCTTTGTCACCAACTACAAGCATATAGGGAATTTTCTGAAGTTGCGCATCGCGTATTTTCGCGTTCATACGCTCTGGCGAGTCATCCAACTCTACACGGATACCCTGGTCACGAAGGCGCTGCATAACTTCCTGGGCGTAGGGGACGTGGCGATCAGCTATTGTGATAATACGTACTTGAACAGGGGCAAGCCAGGCAGGGAAGGCTCCAGCCGTATGCTCGATTAGAATCCCAATGAACCGTTCGAGCGATCCATAAATGACACGGTGGATGACAACGGGCGTTTTCGCCTGGCCATCTTTATCTATATAGGAGCAGCCGAAACGGCGTGGTAACTGGAAATCAAGCTGAATCGTTCCCATTTGCCATGACCTGCCAAGCGCATCTTCCATCAAAATGTCGATCTTCGGGCCGTAGAAGGCTCCATCCCCATCTGCAACTCTATAATTTCCTGGCCCGACATGCTTATCCAAAATGCGTCGCAGCACAGCCTCTGCTTTGTTCCATGTTTCCAGATCGCCAATGTATCCCTCAGGCCTTGTGCCCAAACGAAAAGAGTATTTGAGATCGAAGATGCTGTAAAACAAATGGGTAATCTCAAGTACGCCGTCATACTCTTGCTCCAGTTGATCTTCCGTCACAAAAATGTGGGCATCGTCTTGTTGAAATTTTTGCGCACGTAGAAGGCCATGTAACGTTCCCGCCCGTTCATGTCGATGCAAGATGTCACAGTCTGAAAGCCGGAGAGGCAAGTCACGATAGCTACGTTTTTTGAAATTGAAAACCAACATAGCATTGGGACAATTCATAGGCTTCAAACCATAGGTCGTATGCTCATCGATAGGGACGAGGAACATGTCCTCCCTATAATGCTCCCAGTGTCCCGAAATTTCCCAGAGCTTCTTGTCGTTAAGTAACGGGGCCGAAATCTCCTGGTAGCCACGCTTCTCGTGCTCAATGCGCGAGAAGTTGATGAGTTCGGACAGCAATTTGAATCCCTTTGGCAGCCAGTAGGGCATTCCAGGAGCAGTTGCATCAAAATGGAAAAGCTCAAGCTCCTTGCCTAACTTGCGATGGTCACGCTTCTGAGCCTCTTCTAAACGATACAGGTATTGATCGAGTTCCTCTTGTGTGAACCATGCTGTCCCGTAGAGGCGCTGTAACATGGGGCGATTCTCATCGCCACGCCAGTAAGCGCCTGCTACATGCATCAACTTGAAAGGACCAATTTGCCCCGTGTGATCTACGTGGGGACCACGACACAGGTCAAGAAAGTTATGCTGCTGGTAGATCGTGACTTCATCGGGCCAATTCGCACTATCTTGTACAAGACAGAGAGCAGGAAAGTCGTTTTGCTGCTGGTACGCACTTGCTTGCCCTTCTTCTGGTAAGTTTTCGATAATTTCGACCTTATAGAGCTGTCCCTTACTGCGGAAGTATTCCAGCGCCTTGAGGCGGGACCAATGATCACGCACAAAGGGATACTTACCGGCGATGATTTTTGCCATGCGTTGCTCGATCTCAGAAAAATCACTGGGAGTAAGCGGTCGTGGCAAATCGAAATCATAATAAAATCCGTCTTCAATCGCTGGCCCGATGGCGAATTTAGCATCGGGAAACATTTCCTGTACCGCTTCGGCCATTACATGGGCTGCGGAATGCCGCATACGCTGGAGCGGTGAGTATTGTATTGAGTTTTCCAATTCTGCTTCGGCCGACATTGATTTTCCTCCTTTTGAGATGACATACAAGAAAAAAGCCTTTTCATCCTCCCATGGGACGAAAAAGCTTTGAACTTCCGTGGTTCCACCCAGATTCTGCGTCTTGCTCTCAAAGGCAAGGGCGCGCTTTGGTGACCGGTAACGTGGTCAGGACGTACACATTACTGTCTCTGTGCAGGCTGGCGAGGGGTACTGGCTCCTTGCGGGTTGAAGCGCTTGCAGCCGCTGGCGCTTCCTCTCTGTTTACCCCTGGGGAGAAGCATGTCTCGCGTGTTTGCCGTATGTATTAGTTATTGGATTAACGTTACAAGTCCCGGCTTTTGGTTTTAATGATATCAGTGATACGCACTATGAACGTTTCAAGCGGTGTTGCTCCCAGGTTTTCGTTGGTTCGAGGACGCACAGCAACGGTGCGAGGGCGGGGGCAAGCCCCGCCCCTACTATACTCGGATTACAACTCACGACTCTTGCTATTGATGACACCTGTGATACGTGTAATGAACGTATCTAGCGGTGTTGCTCCCAGGTTTTCGTTGGTTCGAAGACGCACTGAGACAGATTCCGATTGTTGTTCCTTATCTCCTACTACAAGCATGTAGGGGATCTTCATCAGTTGGGCGTCACGAACTTTGGCGTTCATGCGCTCACTGCGACTATCTACCTCGGCCCGCACGCCAACGGCTTTGAGCGCTTCAAGGACGTTGTTGGCGTATTCGTGGTGACGATCAGCGATGGGTATTATCATGGCTTGCACAGGAGCCAGCCAGACGGGAAATGCTCCGGCGAAGTGCTCGATGATCATCGCCATGAAGCGTTCCGTCGAGCCGGTTACGGCGCGGTGAAGCATGACAGGGCGATGGGGTTGGCCATCCTCACCAATATACTCAAGCTGAAAATTCTCAGGCTGCACGAAGTCTAGCTGCACGGTTGAGCACTGCCAGTCACGTCCGAGCGCATCGCGCACCATGAAGTCCGTCTTCGGACCATAGAAAGCCGCTTCGCCGATCATCTCTTGAGCCTCGATACCCTTATTCTTGACCGCCTCTCGCAGAGCACTTTCGGCCTTCTCCCAGACCTCGTCGCTGCCAGTATAATGCTCTTTATGAACTGGATCACGCAGCGAGAGCGCAATCCAGTAGTCCTTGAGGCCATAGGTATTGAAGACTTCCAGCGTCAGGTCGATGGCACGGTTAAATTCCTCTTGAATCTGGTCAGGACGCATGAAGACGTGCGCATCATCCTGCGTGAGACTGCGAACTCGAGCCAGGCCCGTTAACGTTCCCGCCTTCTCATAGCGATACAACGTTGCGAATTCGGCGTAGCGCACGGGCAGTTCACGATAGCTATGCATCTGCGACTTATAGAGCGTAATGTGGTGCGGGCAGTTCATTGGTTTGAGCACATAGGCATCATCCTCCGAAGCTTCTTGCTCACCCTGCATTACAGGAAACATGCTCTCGCGATAGTTGTACCAGTGCTTTGATGTCTTGTACAGGCGTACTTTACCAAGGTGCGAGGTCCAGACGTGCTGGTAGCCATATCTCTCTTGCGTCTCGCGGACATAGCTCTCCATCTGGTAGCGCAGCGTCTCGCCGTTTGGCAAGAACAGGGGTACGCCAGCAGGCACCTCGTCGCTTACAATGAAAAGCTTGAGTTCGCGCCCCAGCTTGCGATGATCGCGCTTCTGAGCTTCCTCCAGCCGCCAGAGATATTGATCGAGTTCCTCTTGCGTGAACCACGCCGTTCCATAGATGCGCTGCAACATGGGACGATTCTCATCACCGCGCCAGTAGGCACCCGCTGTCTTCATGAGTTTGAAAGGACCGACCTGACTCGTATTCTCTACGTGCGGTCCGCGACAGAGGTCAAGAAAGGTATCTTGCTGGTAGATACCTACTTCTGCATCGGGCAGATTTTCGATCAGTTCAACCTTATAGGTTTGCCCTTTATCGCGGAAGTATTCAAGGGCCTTTTCGCGAGGCCAACGATCACGCAAGAATGGATACTTACCCGCGACGATCCGTGCCATACGCTGCTCGATGTCTGGTAGGTCCTCTGGTGTTAGAGTGCGTGGCAAATCGAAATCATAATAAAATCCGTCTTCAATAGCGGGGCCGATAGCCAGTTTTGCGTCAGGGAAAATTTCCAACACAGCCTCCGCCATCACATGCGCTGCAGAGTGACGCATACGTTGTACCAGCGTATAGCCTATTGATTCTTCCAGTTCTGCTTCGACAGACATGATTCTATCCTCCTAATTTCCAACAACAAAAAAACCCTCTCATCCCTCATTGGGACGAAAAGGTTATGTGACTCTTCGTGGTTCCACCCAGCTTCC
>WNFX01003932.1_pt1 | contig 18949 bp, 17 predicted proteins | sample 5400111 | NCBI WGS metagenome assembly WNFX01 (sample SAMN13153363, study PRJNA577476) | soil metagenome | isolation source: 40 cm soil or saprolite under grassland replicate 1 | place: USA:California | collected 2016-06-15 | reverse complement strand
CTTTGAGCGTGGTCAGGCCCTCCACCACGTCGAGGAAGTGGCCGCCCAGCCGGGCCAGCAGGAGCCACTGCCGCTGGGCGCGGGCCCGCGCCGGCCGCCCCACCAGCACGGTGAACACCGGGATCAGCGGCAGCGTCAGCGCGATGATCAGGGCCGAGATCCAGTCCGCCAGCGCCACCCGGACGACCACCGCGAGCGGCACCAGGCAGGCCAGCGCGAGCTGCGGCAGGTAGCGGGCGAAGTAGGGATCGAGGCCATCCAGGCCCCGCGTGGCCAGGGTGGTGATCTCGCCGGTTCGCTGGCCGCCGAGCCAGGCCGGGCCCAGGCGCAGCACCTGGGCCGCGAGGCGGCGGCGCAACTGGCTCTTGACCGCAGCCGAGGCGCGCAGCGCGGCCACCTCGCCGCCATAGGCGGCCGCCGCGCGGGCCAGCACCACCACGAGGAGGGCGACCAGGACCGGCCGGAGCGCCACCGGGCCGGCGCCGGGAGCCGCGCCCGCCAGCGCGCGGGCGAGCAGCCCCGCCTGGGCGAGCACGAGGGCGGTCACCGTCAGGCCGAGCAGCACCACGACGGCCAGGTAGCCGCGGGCGGCCCCGGCGTGCCGCAGCAGGCGCGGATCTACTGCTCTCATGACCAGGCCTCCACCCGAGCCGCCGGGATCATTGTGCACGGCGCGTCACCTCCCGCACGCCACCCCCGCGGGGTGAGCCGGGCCGGTTCCGCCCCGGCGGGCCCAACGGCCCGCCAGCCGGTGACCTCGGCCCCGGGAGCCCGGCGGCGCCGGCGGCGAGGATGGCAGGAGCCGGGAAGGCCCGGTGCGGCGACGGCACCGCCGCCGAGAGGAAACACACCATGAGAGCCCAGGTAGGCGACCTGCTGATCGCGGATGGCGCGGAGAGCCACCGCGTCTGCGAGATCATCCGGCTGAGTCACGCCGACGGATCCCCGCCCTATGTGGTCCGCTGGCTCAGCGACGGCCATATCGCCCTGATGTTCCCCGGGCCATATGCGAGGCTTGTCCCGCATGCTCGCGGGAAAGCAGATCACGACGGGTCCTGACAGCAAGCAGAGGACGACCGCATGACCACGACGACGGTGGCTGGGCATTCCTATGCGCTGCTCGCCGACGGGGCGACCGCTGAGATCCGGCCGGCCGGTCCTGACGACCTCGACGCGGTGACGCGCTTCCACCAGGAGATGTCCCCGGACAACCTCTACCTGCGCTTCTTCAGCCTGAGCAAGCGGGCGGGCGAGCAGGAGGCACGGCGGGTCTGCCGGCCGCCCGACGCCGGCCATGCCGCCCTGCTCGCGCTGCTCGGCCCGCGGGTGGTCGGCCTGGCCAGCTACGAGCTCACCGGCACGCCGGGCCTGGCCGAGATCGCCTTCGCCGTCGCCGACGACATGCACGGGCGGGGGATCGCCACCCTGCTGCTCGAGCATCTGGTATCGCTTGGGCGGGCCCGGCGGGTGCAGGCCTTCACGGCGGACACCCTGCCGGCGAACGCCCCCATGCTGCGGGTGTTCGCCGACGCGGGCCTGGCCGTCCGCCGGCGCCTGGTCGACGACGTGATCGAGCTGACCATGCCGATCCCCCGCGCCGCGGCGCTGGGGGCGGACAGCGCCTACCTGGACGCGGTGGCGGGGCGGGAGCAGCGGGCGGACGTGGCCAGCCTCGCCACGCTGCTGGCCCCGCGGTCGGTCGCGGTGGTGGGCGCCGGCCGGCGCCAAGGGTCCATCGGGCGGACGATCCTGCTCAACATCCGCGGCGCCGGTTTCGGGGGCGCGCTGTTCGCGGTGAACCCGCACGCGGAGGAGATCGAGGGTGTGCCGTGCCGGCCGTCGGTCGCCGACCTGCCCACGGTGCCCGACCTCGCAGTGGTGGCCGTGCCGCCCGCCCAGGTGTCCAAGGTGGCCAGGGAATGCGGGAAACGGGGCGTGCGGTCTCTGGTGGTGATCACTTCCGGCCTGGGCGTTTCCGGGGACACCCGCCTGCTGAAGACCTGCCGCCAGTACGGGATGCGCCTGGTCGGCCCGAACTGCTTCGGCGTGGCGGTGCCGGGCCTGGGCCTGGACGCCACCTTCGCCGTGCGCCATCCCCAACCCGGCACCGCGGGTCTGGTGGTGCAGTCCGGGGGGGTCGGCATCGCCCTGCTGGAGCACTTCTCCCGGCTCGGCATCGGTATCTCCTCGTTCGCCTCGGTGGGCGACAAGATGGACGTGTCCGGCAACGACCTGCTGATGTGGTGGGAGCAGGATGGATTGACCAGGCTCGCGGTCATGTACCTGGAATCGCTCGGCAGCCCCCGCAAGTTCGCCCGCACCGCCCGCCGGGTCAGCGCGCACATTCCGGTGCTCACCGTGCACGCGGGCCGGTCCGCGCCCGGCCAGCGCGCCGCGGCCTCGCACACCGCGGCGGTGGCCGCCCCGCTGATCACCCGGCAGGCCCTGTTCGAGCAGGCCGGCATCATCGCCACCGCCAGCCTGGGCGCGCTGCTCGACACGGCCGTCCTGCTCGCGAACCAGCCGATTCCGGCCGGCCGACGGGTCGCCATCGTGACCAACGCCGGTGGCGCCGGGGTGCTGGCCGCCGACGCGTGCGTGGAGGAGGGCCTGAGCGTCGCCCAGACCAGCGCGCGGACCCAGGAGCGGCTGCGGCGGCTGCTGCCGTACGGGGCAGCGGTGGGCGGGCCGGTGGACACCACCGCCGGGGTCGGCGCCCAGCAGTTCCGTGACTGCCTGCTGATGGTGGCCGACCAGGCGACCGGCGGGGACCAGGACCCGCCCGACGCGGTGATCGTGCTGACCGTCCCGACCGCGGCCAGCGACCTGGTACCGGTGCTGCGGGAGGTGCGGCTGCCGGTGCCGCTGGCGGCCGTCGTGCTCGACCAGAGCGAAGCCGTCCGGACGCTGCCCGCCGCCGATGATGGGGCCGCCGTCCCGGCCTACGCCTACCCGGAGGGAGCAGCGGGGGCTCTTGGCCGGGCGGCTCGGTACGGCGCGTGGCGGTCCCGCCCAGCGGGCACCATGCCCGAATTCGCCGATATCCGGCCGGATGACGCCCGAGCGCTGGTCGAAACCTTCCTCGGGCGCCTGCCCGGGGGCGGCTGGCTGTCCCCGGGCGAGGCGGACGGGCTGCTCCGCTGTTACGGGATCCCGGTGGTGGACAGCCGGTACGCCGTCGGTGCCGGGGAAGCCATCGAGGCCGCCGCTGTTCTCGGCGGCCACGTGGCGCTCAAGGCCGACGTCCCCGGGGTGGTGCACAAGAGCGACGCCGGCGCGGTCGAACTCGACCTGCGCGGGCCGGCCGAGGTGCGCAGCGCCATGCGGCGGCTGGAGGGAAAGTTCGGCGACCGTTTGTCCGGGGTTCTCGTCCAGGCCATGATCCCCGGTGGTACCGAGACCATCATCGGGGTGGTGCAGGAACCGGTGTTCGGGCCGCTGGTGGTGTTCGGCCTCGGCGGCATCGCCACGGAGGTGCTCGGCGACCATGCCGCCCGCCTCGCGCCGCTGACCGGCACCGACGCCGACGATCTCATCCGCCAGATCCGTGCCGCGCCGCTGCTGCTCGGCCACCGGGGCCAGCCCGCCGCCGACCTCGGGGCGCTCCGCGACGCGCTGCTGCGCATCTCCCGGCTCGCCGACGACCTGCCGCAGGTGGCCGAGCTCGACCTCAACCCGGTCATCGCCCGCCCCGACGGCGTGTTCGCGGTGGACGCACGGGTGCGGGTCACCAGCCACGGCGCGGCCGACCCGTTCCTGCGCCAGCTCCGAATGCCGCCAGCGGCCACGCTGGCAGAACCAGCGCCCGGCGGGGAGGCTGCCCAGTGACCACTACCAGGCAAGGCCTGACCGAGGCCGAGCTGCGCACGCTGGACGGCTACTGGCGCGCGGCCAACTACCTGTCCGCCGGGCAGATCTACCTGATGGCCAACCCGCTGCTGAGGCAGCCGCTGCGGCCGGAGGACATCAAGCCGCGGCTGCTCGGCCACTGGGGGACGACCCCGGGCCTCAACCTCCTCTACGCCCACCTCAACCGGGTGATCCGCAACTGGGACCTGGACATGATCTTCGTGGCGGGCCCGGGCCACGGCGGGCCGGGCCTGGTGGCCAACGCCTACCTGGAGGGCACCTACACCCAGCGCTACCCGAACATCACCCGCAACACCGCCGGCCTGGCCGCGCTGATGCGGCAGTTCTCGTTCCCCGGCGGCATCGGGAGCCACGCCACGCCGGAGGTCCCCGGCTCCATCCACGAGGGCGGCGTGCTGCCGATCCTGCACCTGAACGGCTACAAGATCGCAAACCCGACGGTGCTCGCCCGGATACCCGGCGGCGAGCTCACCACCCTGCTGGAGGGATACGGGTACCGGGTGCACGTGGTGGCGGGCGACGAGCCGGAGCCCGTGCACCGGCAGCTGGCCGCCACCCTCGACGAGGCGGTGGGGGAGATTCAGGCCATCCAGCAGCGGGCCAGGCAGGACGGGGACCTCACCCGGCCCCGCTGGCCGGCGATCGTGCTGGCCACCCCGAAGGGGTGGACGGGCCCGAAGGCCGTGGACGGCCTGCCGGTGGAGGGGACCTTCCGGGCGCACCAGGTGCCGGTCGCCGACGTCCGCACCAACCCCGCGCACCTGGCCATTCTGGAGGAATGGCTGCGCAGCTACCGGCCCGATGTGCTGTTCGACGCCGACGGCGCGCTGGCCGGCGACCTGGCCGCCCTCGCCCCGCACGGCCACCGCCGGATGAGCGACAACCCGCACGCCAACGGGGGCCTGCTGCTGCGCGACCTCGACCTGCCCGACTTCCGCGGCTACGCGGTCCAGGTCAGCAAGCCCGGCACCGGCGCGACCCAGGCCACCGCCGTGCTCGGGGGCTGGCTGCGGGACGTGATCGCGCGCAACCCGTCCACGTTCCGGCTGTTCGGCCCGGACGAGACGGCGTCCAACCGGCTTTCCGCCGTGTTCGAGACGACCAACCGGGCCTTCGACGGCCAGATCCTCGACGGCGACGACCATCTGGCGCCGGACGGCCGGGTGATGGAGGTGCTGTCGGAGCACCTGTGCGAGGGGTGGCTCGAGGGCTACCTGCTCACCGGCCGGCATGGGCTGTTCAACTGCTACGAGGCGTTCATCCACATCGTGGACTCCATGTTCAACCAGCACGCGAAGTGGCTGAAGGTATCGCGGGACGTCGCCTGGCGGCGGCCCATCGCCTCGCTCAACTACCTGCTGTCCAGCCTGGTCTGGCGGCAGGACCACAACGGCTTCTCGCACCAGGACCCCGGGTTCATCGACCATGTGATGAACAAGAAGGCGGAGATCATCCGCGTCTACCTGCCGCCGGACGCGAACTGCCTGCTGTCGACCGCCGACCACTGCCTGCGCAGCCGGCACTACGTCAACGTGATCGTGGCCGGCAAGCAGCCGCAGCCGGACTGGCTGGCGATGGACGAGGCGGTGATCCACTGCACCCGGGGCGCGGGCATATGGGAATGGGCCAGCAACGACCAGCCGGGCGAGCCCGATGCCGTCCTGGCCTGCTGCGGCGACATCCCGACGCTGGAGACCCTGGCCGCGGCCGACCTGCTCCGCCGGCACCTGCCGGAGCTCAAGGTGCGGGTGGTCAACGTGGTTGACCTGATGCGGCTGCAGCCGGAGAGCGAGCACCCGCACGGCATGTCCCACGCCGAGTACGACTCGCTGTTCACCACCGACCGGCCGGTGATCTTCGCCTATCACGGCTACCCGTGGCTCATCCACCGGCTCACCTACAGCCGTCACGGCCACGACAACCTGCACGTGCGCGGGTACATAGAGGAAGGCACCACCACCACACCGTTCGACATGGTCATGCTTAACGATCTTGACCGGTTCCACCTGGTCATCGACGTGATCGACCGGGTGCCGGGGCTCGCGTCCTCGGCCGGGCACGTCCGGCAGCTGATGACCGACGAGCGGATCAGGTGCCGCGCCTACACCCGCAGCCACGGCGAGGACGCGCCGGAGATCCGCGACTGGGCCTGGCAACATTAGGGAGGGCGGGCCGGTGCGCGTCCTGGTGGTCAACGCCGGATCCAGCAGCCTCAAGCTGCGCGTGCTCGACGACTCGGACCAGCTGACCGGCACCGCGGATCTGCCCGCCCCGCGCGGCGCGGCCGACGCCGCGGCGATCGGGCCCGCGCTCGCGTCACTGGGTGACGCCGACGCCGCCGGCCACCGGATAGTCCACGGCGGCACCTCGTTCACCGGCCCGGTCCGGATCGACGACGGCGTGCTGGCCAGGCTGCGGGCGCTGACCGCCCTGGCCCCGCTGCATCAGCCGAAGTCCCTGGCCGCGGTGGAGGCGGTCCAGCGGGCGCGGCCCGGCCTGCCCGGCGTGGCGTGCTTCGACACCGCCTTCCACGCCACGATCCCGGCCGCGGCCGCCACCTACGCGCTGCCGCGCGAGTGGCGCCAGCGCTGGGCGCTGCGGCGCTACGGATTCCATGGGCTGTCCCACGCCTACTGCTCGGGCCGGGCGGCGGAACTGGCCGGCGCGGCCGGTGACGCCACGCTGCGCATCGTCACCTGCCACCTGGGCGCCGGCGCGTCGCTGGCGGCCGTGCGCGGCGGCGTCTCGGTGGATACCACGATGGGCTTCACGCCGCTGGAGGGCCTGGTCATGGCCACCCGTTCCGGATCGGTCGACCCGGGCCTGGTGCTGTGGCTGGCCGAACAGGCCGGCACGCCGCCCGCGGAGCTGGCGGCCGCCTTGGAACACCGGTCCGGGCTGCTCGGCCTGGCGGGGACCGCGGACATGCGCGAGGTGGTGGCCGGCGCCGCCGCGGGCGGGCAGGATGCACGGCTCGCGTTCGACGTCTACATCCACCGGCTCCGGGCCGGCGTCGCCGCCATGGCCGCCGCCCTCGGCGGCCTGGACGTCCTGGTGTTCACCGGCGGCGTGGGCGAGAACTCGCCCGTTGTGCGGTCGGAGGCGGCGGCCGGGCTCGGCTTCCTCGGCGTCCGCCTGGACGCCGGGCGCAACGCGGCCGGTGCGGCGGACGGCGGCGGGCCCGCCGACCGGGAGATCGGGCAGGCCGGCGCCCCGGTCAGGTCGTTCGTGGTCGCCGCCAGGGAAGACATCCAGATCGCCGCCCAGGTCCGCGCCGTGCTGGCCGCGGGCGTGCCCTAGCCCCGGCGGGCGTTACCGGTGGGGCAGCCGGAAGCCGTTGAAGTACCCCGCACCACCCCATCCGCGATCCTGGACGGGCCGACCGGGCGCCGGCACTGGCAGCGCGAAATACGCGCGGCTAGAGTGGCTCCCCGTGACGGCACGGGACCTGAATCAGGTCGTTGAGGCGGGATGGGCGTCCGCGCTGGCACCGGTCGCGGACCGCATCGCCGCCATGGGAGATTTCCTGCGGGCGGAGATCGCGGCTGGGCGCCGGTACCTGCCAGCGGGCGAGAACGTCCTGCGGGCGTTCAAGCAGCCGTTTGCCGACGTGCGGGTGCTGATCATGGGCCAGGATCCCTATCCCGCGCCCGCCTGCGCGGTGGGGCTGAGCTTCTCGGTCCCGCCCGAGCTGCGTCGGCTGCCGCCGAGCCTGGTCAACATCTTCCACGAGTACACCGCCGACCTGGGCTACCCGCAGCCGACCACCGGTGATCTGTCCACCTGGGCCGAGCGCGGGGTGCTGCTGCTCAACCGCGTCCTCACCGTCCAGCCGGGAAAGCCCGGCTCCCACCGCGGGAAGGGCTGGGAGGAGGTGACCGAGCAGGCCATCCGGGCGCTCGCCGCCCGGGACGCGCCGCTGGTCGCGATCCTCTGGGGCCGGGACGCGCGCAACCTGGCGCCGCTGCTCGCCCCCGTGCCGCTGATCGAGTCCGCGCACCCCAGCCCGAACTCCGCCGACCGCGGGTTCTTCGGGACGCGGCCGTTCAGCCGGGCCAACCAGCTCCTGGAGGAGCAGGGCGGCACGCCCATCGACTGGAAGCTGCCCTAGTTGCCCAGCGCCCGGGGGCACTAGGGCACCTGGTAAATATGAATCGCATACGGCCCGAAGTTATCGGTAATCGTGTTGCTGGAAATCGGTACGGTGCGGTTTTCGCCGTAGACGGTGGCCGATGTCGCCGAGCCGATGCCGCTCAGCGCGATCGTCTGATGGCTAACCGCCGTAGGAGACAGGTTGAGCACGAAAAAGTAACTATGGCCTGCTGAGCTCCGCCAGGCCACCTGCAGCGGCGACGGCGCCGTCGCGCCCAGGGACCGGGGGTTGATCGTCCCCTGCAGCACACCCGCCAGCTTCGTGATGGTGGCGTCCTGCCTGGTCATCTCGGCGGCCACCGCCGGGGGCGTCACGTCATATTTGAAGTGGGGCGTGACCTGCACGGGGAAGTAGAAGATGCCCCTGGCACCATGAATAATCGCCTCCCAGACCTCACCCCGGAACTGATCAGGGGTGATGACAGGGTTCCCCGCGGCGAAGGCCCCTGACTCGATGAACACGAATACCGGCTTGCCCCCAGCGAGCTGGCGCAGCTGGGTGACCTCCTAGCCGATCACCCCAAGGTCATTGCCCTGGCCGGAGTTGACCGGGTAGAGATCGGAGGTTATCCAGTTGGCACCCTTGACGTACTGGCGGTACCAGGAGGCCCCACTGGCATCGGTCGTCATATCGTGCTGGTTGAACTGCCCATTGAAGTTGATGTACACCGGCACGCGCGGGTCAATATGCTTCCACGCTCTATAAGTCCGCTGAATCTTGGCATAAGGCACCTGAGACGTTACGTCGTCAGGCTCATCGGGCAGCGCCCAGGCCAGCAGGTTTCTGTTGCGGACGTCGCTGGCCGGGTTGCCGGCCGGTGCCCGGATCTCATACAGCCCGTCCCGGACGGCGGCCTTGTCCCAGGCCTTCTCGCTGTTGCCGTCCGGAACGACAACCATGGTGTTGACGCCCCTGCTTTTCCACATCTCGAAATTAGCTGGGGCCTGAACGTAGGCCCCGATGGGAAACAGGTGAGTCAGCATGACGGACCCCTCGCTCAGCGCCGGCGCACCGCTGGCGTGGCTCCCCGGTGCCGCGGTGGCCTTGGCCGTGCTGGCCGGCGCCGCGGTGCCCGACGAGCCACCGCAGGCAGCCACCAGTGCCGTGGTCATGCTGGCGCCCAGACAGGCCCGCAGCACCCGTCGCGCTCCCCCACTTCCCTCGGTCATAGGTGCTGAGAATAGCCCCAGCGCGGGCCCTGAACCGCCGGAAGCAGGCGACCCAGACGGCGCGTGTCCGCGCCGTCTTCCCTTGCTCCAGATCACGCCCGGGCCAGGTCACCGCCCGCGGCCCCGCCCAGGTGTCCCGGGCTCCGCCGGGGAATGTTGCGCGGTCAACTATCGTTGGCGCGGGGGAGACATTCCAGATGCGGAGGAGTGGTCATGCCAGCGGTCACCGTCGAAGACATCCTGGTCCTGCCGCGCGTCCCGGAGCCCGACCCCACCGCCGCGGCCGCCCGCCCGGTCGCGTCGGTCACCACGGCGCCGTCCGGGTTCGAGGGTGAAGGCTTCCCGGTCCGCCGGGCATTCGCGGGGGTGGACCTGGCCCGGCTCGACCCGTTCATCCACATGGACCAGATGGGCGAGGTCGACTACGCGCCAGGTGAGCCGAAGGGCACCGCCTGGCACCCGCACCGCGGCTTCGAGACCGTCACCTACATCATCGACGGGATTTTCCGTCACCAGGACTCCAACGGCGGCGGCGGGCGGATCACCAACGGTGACACGCAGTGGATGACCGCCGGCGGCGGCATTCTGCACATAGAAGAGCCCCCGGAGGAACTGGTCGCCAGCGGCGGGCTGTTCCACGGGTTCCAGCTCTGGGTGAACCTGCCCCGCACGCTGAAGATGACCAACCCCCGGTACCAGGACATCCGGGCCGGCCAGGTCGCGCTGCTGTCCTCGGCTGACGGCGGCGCGCTGCTCAGGCTCATCGCCGGGGACCTGGCGGGCTTCCGTGGCCCCGGCATCACGCACACGCCGATCACCCTGCTCCACGCCACCGTCGCGCCCGGCGCCCAGGTCCGGTTGCCGTGGCGGCGTGACTTCAACGCGCTCGCGTACGTGCTGGCGGGCTCGGGCACGGTGGGCGCGGAACGCCGCCCGGTCCACACCGGCCAGCTGACGGTGTTCGGCCCCGGTGATGTGATCACCTTCGCCGCCGACCAGCGCCAGGACGGCCCGGGCCAGGACTTCGACGTGCTGCTGCTCGGCGGCCAGCCGATCCGGGAGCCCGTCGCCGCCTACGGGCCGTTCGTGATGAACACCAGGGACGAGCTCATCACCGCGTTCGAGGACTACCAGGCCGGACGCCTCGGATCCATCCCGGCCCAGCGCAGCACGCTGCCGGACGAGCCCCACCCCGGCCACGACGTCCTCTGACACCCAGCGCGGCGCGTGGATGTGGGTCGCTGGTGTTGCTGCGGCCCGGCCGCGACTTGCCGGCGGCGATGTCGAGATATATCGTCTTGCTAGCAGATACGGCAGGCTCGGCGGGGATGCGGAGGACCACGTGGCGACAGGACCCGACCTGCGCATCGCAGACGCCGACCGCGAGGCGGCGGCCGCCTTCCTGCGCGAGCACTACGCGCAGGGCAGGCTGACCCTGGGGGAGTTCAGCCAGCGCCTCGATGCCGTGTTCGCGGCAACCACGCGGCGCCAGCTGAGCGCGCTCACCCGCGACCTTCCGCCGGCCGCCGCGCCCTCGGCACCGCCGCCGGTCACCGGTGCCGCTGGTGGCCGGGAGCGAGCCAGGCGAGAACACCAATCGGGCTGGCGGGCACGGCTGGGCATGATCTCTGTGATCACCGCCGTGCTGACGGCCTGGCTGCTGGTATCTGACCTGCACCTGTGGATGTTCCCGTGGCCGGGCCGGGTGGCCATCTTCCTGGCGATCTTCGCCGCCGTCCGCTGGCTGGTGCGCCGCATCTGGCACCTCGGCCGGGGCGGCGCGTAGCGGGGCTGCGGGCGGTACCGGAGCGGGCGGCAGTCGTGGCCTGCTCCCGGGCCGGGAGCCTGCGCGGCACGACGAGGTAGCCCAACGCAGGCATGCCCGGCTGGCCCGGCTCCCGCCCGCCCCGGTCGGCCTCGCCGTCCCGGGCGGCCCTTCTTCACTCGCGCAGGTAATCGGGGCCCGCCTGGCCGCACTGGTGAACCCCATCTCCAGCAGCCACCCCACACCGTGGCGGGCTCAAAGAGGCGCCAGCCGGGCGTGATCGTTCCGCCGCCGCGCGCATGCCCACGGGCGAGGGACCACCTTGCCGGACGGCGTGGCGGAAGGTCGCGATTCCTCACGGAGCGCGGCCGGCCAATGGTGATGGCCCGCGCGTAGAACCGCCTTATTGCGCTTCTGCAGGGTCCGCACTGGGGTCGAGGCCTGGGCGTCCAGAGGGAACATTCGGGGCGTCGATGAGGGTTGCGACGCCCGCTCAGCAACTCGATACGGTACGAGGCCGGCGGGCGGTCCGATCCGGCCGGAGGTTCCTCGCGCGGCCTGGTGGTTGAGGAGGTCAGCGCTCATGGCCAGCCGTTTCAGCGGTTCCCAGCGTGGCGGGAGAAGCGTGGCCGAGCATATGCTTTTCAGGTCGCCAGCCGGGAGGGGCCGGTCGCCATCGCCAGGATTGTGATTGTCGGTGCTGGGGTCGTCGGCCTTGGTGCGGGGCTGCTGCTGTGCGGGGATGGCCACGAGGTGACGGTCCTGGAACGAGACGCCGAGGCGCCGCCGACCGGGGCTGAGCAGATCTGGGGCAGCTGGCAGCGTAAAGGGGTCAACCAGTTCCGGCTTCCGCACTTCTTCCTGGCCCGCTATCGCGGCCTCCTGGACTCCGAACTGCCCGAGGTGAAGAAGGGATTGGCCGCTGCGGGAGCCGTTTGCCTCAACCCTGTCCTTAATGCCCCCGAGGCGATCAGGGGCCCTGCCCGCGAGGAGGACGGCGCGTTCGAGTTCATCTCCGGGCGGCGATGCGTGGTTGAGGCAGCCGTCGCGTCGGTGGCCAGCCGGGCCCCGCATCTGGAGATCAGAAGAGGCACTGCCGCCGCGGGGCTGGTCACCGGGCCTTCCGCTCACGACGGCGTGCCTCACGTTACCGGGGTTCGCCTGGGCACGGGCGAAGAGATAGCCGCCGACCTGGTGGTGGACATGACAGGCCGCCGCTCACCGCTGCCCCAGTGGCTCGAGGCGATAGGCGCCCGGCCCCCCCACGATGAACTCGATGACTGCGGCTTCATCTACTACGGCCGGCACTTCCGCTCTGCCGACGGTAGCATTCCCCCGGCGCTGGGGGGCTTTCTCATGCACCTTGGCACCATCTCGGCCCTGACACTGCCGGCCGACAACGGCACGTGGAGCGTCACCCTGGTGACCAGCGCCAAGGACAAGGCTCTGCGTCTCCTGCACGACGCTGCGATCTGGGAGAAGGCCGTCCGGTCCCTGCCGCTGGTGGCGCACTGGCTGGATGGGCAGCCGATCGACGACCGGGTTATCGCGATGGCCGGGATCGAGGATCGCCACCGCAACCTCATGGCCGGCGGCGCTCCCGTGGCTACCGGGGTGGTGGCCGCGGGCGACGCCTGGGCGTGCTCTAACCCGACGGTGGGCAAGGGCGCCTCGATCGGGATGCTGCAGGCCGTGGTGTTGCGCGACACGATCGCCGCGACCGGCCTGGATGATCCCTGGGAGTTCGCCTGCTCCTTCCACCACGCCACAGCCGAGACGGTCGAGCCCTGGTACCGCGACACGCTGGCGGGCGACCGTCACCGCCTGGCGGAGATCGATACTCTCATCGCAGGTGGCGAGTACCGCCCCCGCGATCCAGGCTGGGAGATCAGCCAGGCCTTCGCCGCTGCCGCCCCCAAGGATCCCGACTGCCTGCGGGGCTTCATCAGCGTCGCCATGGTGCTGAGCCGGGCAGCTGACGTGATGGCCCGTGCAGGCTTGCTCGACAAGGTCAACGCTCTGGGCGCCGACTGGCGCGACGAGTCGGTTCCGGCCCCGAGCCGTGCCAAGCTGCTGTCCATCGTCGCCGGCGATTGAAGGGCGGATTGATGAGAGTCGAAATCGGTCACGGTGGCGGCGCTGGAGAATGATCCATACCCGATCTACGCGCGGCTGCGGCGGGAGGCTCCGGTCTGCTTCATCCCGGCGGTGGGCCTGTGGTTTGTCACCCGCTACCAGGACGTGGAGTTCGTGGGTACCCACCCGGAGCTGTTCTCCGCCGAACTCGACGACTCGCCGGTCGACCGTACGTTCGGCTCGCCGACCATCATCACCGCCGACGGTGTGCTCCACCATGAGCTGCGGCGCGCGCTCGACGCCAAGTACCGGCCCCGGCACGTCAGCACCTACATCGATGGCCTGGTGCGCCCGATTGCCGCTGATCTGCTCGACAAGCTGGCCGGTCGGGATCGGGCCGAACTGATGGTGGATTACCTGGAGCCGCTGGCGCGACTTCGAATCCCTGGACCGGTTCGCCAAGGACACCGGCCTGCCGCACCTGGAGCCGTGGCGGCGGTTCAACCGTGCCGTCAGGGCCTCAGGCGGCGTCGGGATCTGGCACGAGACGTTCAAGTTCCGGGCCGGCGAGTACGAGGCCGTCTACGGCAATATGCCGGTCTTCGGCCTCGCGGCAGCCGCCAGGCACCTGCCACCGCCCGCAAGGCCAACACCGCCGCCGCGCGCATCGGCGCCAGCACCACCGACCAACCGGCAATCGGACCATACTCAAAGCGCCGGGCCGCTGAACGCCACCGGCGCCCGGCGCGCGTCACCCGGCCACGAGGACCCGGTGATCTGTATGTGGCGGCGGATGCGGGATTCGGGCCCATCCTGAACGGCGGCCTGTCCGCAGAGGCTGAGCTTGAATCTGCTGCGCGCGCGGAGCGACCCTGTTCGCGGGAGCGATCCCGCTCAAGAGCGGTACCGGCGCCGCGGCTCGGGTCATCGCTGTCGTGTTCGATTTCAGAACGAGAGGAAGCCATGCTTGTCCACCGCATCTACCGGGTCACGGTATTCGTGCCACCCGGCGACGTCGACTCGCTGCTGGATGGTGTTGTGCGCGAGGTGCCGTTGACCTACGGTCAATACGACCGCTCCGCGTGGTGGTCCGCGGTAGGCGTCGAGCAGTTCCGGCCGCTGCCCGGCTCGACGCCGACGGTTGGCAAGCCGGGCCAGGTGGAGCGCGTCCCAACGGTCCGGCTCGAGTTCGCGATCCCCCGTGATCCGGCTCTGCTCGAACGCGTCCTCAGTCGGGGTGTCATCCCGAACCATCCCTGGCAGGAGCCCGCGATCTTCGTCGACGATTCCCTGGCCACGGCCAGCCACCTGGCGTCATCATGACGCCGCAGGCCCCACCCGGATTCGCCCGGCGCTCCCCAGTTCCGCACCTGCGCCATGTCCGCACGGCGGTGTTCGACTGCCTGAAGTCCTTGTCTGGATCTGCGGGTGATCTTGTCGAGCCCCAGCTCCGCGCGGGAACATCCCCGGCCAGCGCCCGGAACAGCCCCGGCCAGCCCAGCGGGCAACATGTTCTTCCTTCCTGACTGCTTTCGAGCTCTGCAGAGGTAAGGCGGCGGCCCAGATCACCCGCATGACGACAACCGGCGGCGCCATCGCTCAGGTCTGGGCTCTCCCAGCCCCGCCGGCTACGAATGAAAGCAGCGGGGCACTGCCCTAATGGCGGCCTGTCTGCCGGACCGGGTCAGCCCCCACATTGAGGAGGCGTGCCCATGGCGGCGGCGACCGAAGGGACCGTGCCGTTCCGGGGATACCGCACGTGGTACCAGATGGTGGGCAGGCTTCCCGCCGTCGGCGGGGGGCTGCCGCTGCTGGTTGTCCACGGCGGGCCGGGCTTGCCCCACGACTACCCTGTGTGGCCGGCTGTCGCCTGCCACGAGCTGGCGCGCTGGCAAGCGACACCGGCGCTGTCCGTCGTTTCACAATTCCGCAGTCCCGCGCTGGGGTGGGGCCGGGCGTCCAGGCGGAACTGATTCGGTGGTGCTTTTATAGCCGTGGGCGCTGGCTCATCGGGCGGCGGACGGTGCGGGGAACCCGGGCACCGGCGATGCGGTGCCCGGCCGTTCAGCGCCGGCCAGCGAGCTCATCGCTCACCGTGATCGCCGCGAGGTGATCAGCGAGCCTGGGATGGGAACCGCCAGCGCTGTCCCGGTGCTGCCGCGTCCCAGCATGTCCTGGGACGCGGCAGCGGGTGTGTGGCGCCGCGTTATTGCAGGGACATCTCCCACTGGTGCAGATCGCCGGCATCGGCCGCGCGCTGCAATGGGTCCATCGTGCCGGCCGCCTTGCCGGCGCCGAATACCGGGCTGCGCCAACCGCATGAGCAGACCGCCTGGACGCCGCCCTCGCCCACCTCGTGAATGGTGGTGTGGTGGTCCATAGCGATCAGTGTCCTCCAGGTGAACGACCGGGCAGTTCATCGCCGGTGTCACGCCCGCCGGGCGCCTGGACCTGGCAGGCGGCGAGCTTGGCCAGCCCGCCGGTGTCCCGCGCCTGTGCCCGCGCAATGACGTCGCAGGGGCCCGGCCCGGCTCGCCCGTCTCCGAGACGCCCGGCACGTCCGGCAGCGCCGCAGGGCCGATGGCCGCCCGTCAGAAGGTGATCCGGCAGTACTGCGGATGTATCCCGGAGCAACTTTCCTGCTCCGGCAACATGAGAGCCAAAGCCGGCCGCAAAGGCTGGGCGTAGTCGTTTGCCGGGGGGCAGGCCATGACCTACCACGAGTACCTCTCCAAGGCCGTGCAGCACGACGCGCAGCAGGCCGGCGAGCGGGACCGCCTGCTCCTGGTGGCGCGGCGGGCTCGCATGGCACGCCCCGAGCGGCTGGGTCCTGCTGCTCCGGTGAGGCGGCTGGCCCGGCTGCTGTTCCGCCGGGCGCCCGCGTAGGGCGTCGGGCGGGACCCGCCCAGCATGTCCGTTCGGGCACGGCTTGGCGACAGGAGATTCCACCCGCAGGTCCACTTTCGGGTGACGCCCCCGACCCTGGCCAGCCCTAGCGTAATGGCGAACCAATCCCCAATCACGGGGGGCCGGGATGAACCTGGGCGAGCTGACGGTCCTGCTCGCCGGCAAGCGGATCGCCGAGTTGCCGCGACGTCCAGCAGGCACGTCGGGTCGGCAGAGTCGGCCCCGCCCCAACGGAACGGAACTGCCATGAACCACCCCGGCATCACCGAACATCAGGTACAGCACGCCGAAGAGCTGGTCTCCTGGAACGGCCGTGAGCGGCTCCGGTTTCTGTGGTGCCGGCTCCGCTTGGCTGTGCGGGAGATGAACTACGCGTCCGGGCGGATGACCGAGCTGCAGATGCGCCTGCCATGACAACCACCGCGTGCCCGCGCGCCCCCCGTCGCCGAGAACGCGTCGTGGTTCGCGGCGGGTGCGGCCGACGAGTGACCGGACTGTCGCGGGCGATGAGTCTTCCATCGCCGCGGAGTCCAACTCAGGTAGAGGACAGGGACTGACGAGAGGAGGAAGCGATGAGATGCGCCACGACCTCGTCGGTGAGTACCGGCTGTGGATCTATCCGGTCGTCCTGGGCAGCGGGAAGCGCCTGTTCGGAGCGGGGAGCTTGCCGGCTGCGCGCAGGCTCGCCGACATCAAGACCACCAGTACCGGTGTGGTGGTCCACGTTTACCAGCCGGCGGGAAAGCCCGCGTACGGCTCGTTTACCCTCGAAGAACCACATCGTGAACGAGATCAACGGGCGAGGCAGGCGGCTGCCAGGGGATCTGGGGGAAGTCGATGAGCAGGCTTAGACGGATCGCGGAGATCCCGGCTGGAAGCTGGACCAAGTGGGTGGTGGTGGGTTTCTGGCTGGTCGTGGTGGTTGTCGCTTTCCCGCTGTCGAACAAGCTCATGGGCGCGGAGAAGAACGACGCGAGTGCCTGGCTGCCCGCTAACGCGGAGTCGACCCAGGTCCTTGACCTGCAGTCACACTTCCAGTCGCCCAACATCTTCCCCGCCGTCGTGGTCTACCAGCGGGCCTCGGGGCTGACGGCCGCGGACCGGGCCAAGGCCGCCGCCGACGCCCGCAGCTTCGCCGGGCTTGGCGGCGTCGGCGCCGGCCAGGTGGCCGGCCCGATCCCATCAGCGGACGGCAAGGCCATCCAGACCATCGTTTCGGTCAACCTGGGCGCGCAAGGCTGGAACCGCGCGGCCAGCGCCGCCGACTCCATCCGCGCGATCACCCGATCCCATGCGAACGGCCTGGCATCCCACATCACCGGCCCGCTGGGGAACGCGGCCGACAGCAGCAAGGTGTTCAAGGGCATCGACAGCACGCTGCTGTACGCGACGCTGGCGGTCGTCATCGTGATCTTGCTGATCACCTACCGGAGCCCGGTGCTGTGGCTGCTGCCGGTGATCTCGGCGGGGGTGGCGCTGATCACCGCCCAGGCGGTGGTGTACCTGCTCGCAGCGCACGCGGGCCTGACGGTCAACGCGCAAAGCGCCGGCATCTTGCTGGTGCTGGTCTTCGGCGCCAGCACCGATTATGCGCTGCTGATCGTCGCGCGTTACCGGGAGGAACTGCGCCGACACGACCGCCGCCATGCGGCGATGGCCGAGGCGCTGCGGCGCGCGGGCCCGGCGATCATCGCCAGCGGCAGCACCGTCATCGTCGCGATGCTGGCGCTGTCGGTGGCCGAGCTGAACTCGACCAAGAGCCTGGGCCCGGTGCTGGCGATCGGCGTCGCGGTCGGCATGCTCGCCATGATCACCCTGTTGCCGGCCCTGCTGGTGATCTTCCCCCGCGGGGTCTTCTGGCCCTACCGGCCCGCCTACGGCTCACCCGAGCCGACGACCCGCGGGCTATGGGCGCGGGTCGGCTGGGCCATCGCACCCCGGCCGCGGCTGGTGTGGGTCACCACCGCCGTGGTCCTGGGCATTCTGGCGCTCGGGCTGACCGGGCTGAAGGCCAGCGGCCTGACCAGCGCGCAATCCTTCCGCGGCCATCCCGATTCGGTGATCGGTGAAACCGTGCTCGCCGCCCATTTCCCGGCCGGCGCGGGCCAGCCCGTCATCGTGATCGGCAACCCGAGCGCGGCGGCCTCCCTGCGGTCCGCCTTCGCTGCCACCCATGGCATCGCCGGTGTGACGCCACCGGCGGCCCGGGCCGGCCACACCTATCTCGAGGGGACGCTGACCTCACCGCCCGACAGCGCGGCCGCCTACGCCACCATCGACCGGGTCCGGGCCGCGGTGCACGCCATTCCCGGTGCTGACGCCAAGGTGGGCGGCAATACCGCGATCAACCTGGACGTGCAGCGAGCGTCCGCGCACGACCGCAACCTCATCATCCCGCTCATCCTGGCCGTGGTGTTCATCATCCTCGCGCTGCTGCTGCGGGCGCTGGTGGCGCCGCTGATCCTGACCGCCACCGTGGTGCTCTCCTTCGCCGCCGCCCTCGGTGTCAGCGCCTTCTTCTTCAACCACGTGTTCGGCTTCGGCGGCGCCGACACCTCCTTCCCGCTGTTCGTGTTCGTGTTCCTGGTCGCGCTCGGCGTGGACTACAACATCTTCCTGATGACCCGGGTCCGCGAAGAAGCCAGCCGGCGCGACGCCCGCCGCGGCGCGCTCACCGGCCTGGCCGCGACCGGCGGGGTGATCACCTCCGCCGGCTTCGTCCTCGCCGGTACCTTCGCCGTCCTGGCCACGATTCCGGCGACCTTCTTGACCGAACTGGGCTTCGCGATCGCCTTCGGCATCCTGCTCGACACCATCGTCGTACGGTCGGTGCTGGTGACGGCGCTCAACCTGGACCTCGGCCGGTGGATGTGGTGGCCCAGCAAGCTGGCACACAAACCCGACCCCGCCCCAGCCGAACTCAGCCAAGAGCGCGCCACCGCCCTGACCGCCGGCTGACCCGGCCAGCCGCGTGCGGCCGGACGCCGCGGGGAGACGATCATCTTCCCC
>WNFX01002593.1_pt1 | contig 18964 bp, 21 predicted proteins | sample 5400111 | NCBI WGS metagenome assembly WNFX01 (sample SAMN13153363, study PRJNA577476) | soil metagenome | isolation source: 40 cm soil or saprolite under grassland replicate 1 | place: USA:California | collected 2016-06-15 | reverse complement strand
TCGACGCAGCGCTCGATCGCGCGCGCATCGTTGACGACCGCAACGCCGTTTTCGCGCAATGCATGCAGGATCCCGAGCCGCAAGGTCACCGCCTCGAAGCTGCCGCCCGCCATGGAGCGGACCAGAACCGCGTTCGGCAGCCGGTCGCGAAACCCGGCGATGTTCAGCCCGGACGGGTTTTGCGTGTCGAAACCGCATGCGGTGAGCTCAACGCAAACCGCGCGCGCGCCCAAGCCGGCCAGCGCCTTGCCGAGCTCACGCACGTGCCAGTCCGGCCGGTCCGCGACCAGCGCGATCGACAGCGAGGAAGTGCCGCCGTCGGCGGCGAGCGCGTCACCGGAATGCGGCATCGAGCAGGCTCAGGTCGAGACCGCCGGCGTGAAAACTCTCGCCGGTTTCGAGCGCGGTGACGATCACCGCGGCGGGCGCGAACAGCATCGGGTCGATGGCATAAAAATCCCGGTTGAAGCCCGCAAAGATCTCCGCGAACGGTCGGCCATAATCGCGCGAACGCCGGCTCGGCAGCTGTTCGGCAAGCTCCTGCGCGTCGGTTGCCGGCCCCTTCACGAACAGATGCACGCGGCCGCCGTAGATGATCGCATCGTTGGTGCGGCCCATCGCGACGACGAAGTCCGGATGGGGCGGCGAGAGCGGTGCAGCTCCCATGCCGTCGGCGATGCGATCGAGCGGGAACTTGAGCTCATGGGTCTTGTGCAGAGCAACTTCCAGGACCCGCGCCACCACTTGGACGCCGCCGGCGAGGCTTTGGGTCGGAGCATAGAGGAAGCGCAGGCGGTCCGGCGCGAGCCCGCAGTCCTCCGCGACCTTGCTCACGATTGCGGCCGGAGGCGGGCGGCTGCTCTCCAGGACCAGTGCCGCCGTCTCCGCCTCGTCGCGATACGCGATTTCGGCGAACAGCGGCTCCTTGCGCGCCAGCGCCCGGGCGGGTCCGGAGCCGAGCGCAAAGAACGCGTCCTTGCCGGTACCGTGCGACAATTTCCAGCCCGCGTATTGGCTGGCAAGGCACGCCGTGACCGGATGCGAGGAGCGCACGATCAGCGTCCAAGGCCAATTCGGGGTCTCGGCGCTGGCCGTGATCTCGACCCTTCCGAGCCCGCCCATGCAGATCCGAGCGAGGCGCAGACCCGCGGCGATGCTGCCCTCGCATCGACTCCCGGCGTCGATCAACATTTCACCGAGCTCGCCTTTGTCGACGGCGACGCGGAGCTCCGCCGAATCCGATCGCACTTGCTCGATCAGTGCCGCCGCCCGGGCATTCAAGCTAATTCGCGGCGAGTTCATCATGGAGACGCGCATCCAGCATTGCCAGAATGGCCGCAGCTCTTTGCTTGACGATTTGCCCGGCCTCGGCCGCGGCCGGCGCGCGGGCAAACACGGTGCAAAAGGGATCTCCGGCTCTGACCGAGCTCGCGGGTCTTTGGCGATCGGCGGCCCAGGCCGGCCAGTCCAATGCCGGCACCGACAGGATATCGCGATCAGCGTAGACGATGCACGCCGCCGCCGCACCCACCAACTTCGGCGGTGTCGCGGGAAGCACGCCTTCGCAGCCGGCCACATGCAATCCGAACAGGGAACCCTCGTCCGGCTCGAAAATATCCAGGGTCGCGCCGGGCCGGGGATTGATCTCGAGCAGCCAGAACGCGTCGTGGCCGACCATGAAGTCGAAGCTGCTGAGGCCGGTGAGCGGCACCGCGGCGGCGAGACGCTCGACCGCAGTGGTCAAGTCGGCGCTGAGCTGCGGACACAACGCGGCAGGCCGAACCGCGCCGCCGTAACGAAACGGGCGGCCTTTTGCGGCTGATGTCCATTGGGCGCTGAGTCCGAGCATGATCGCCGAGCGGCCATTGCCCAGCACCAGCACGGAGACCGGACTGCCGGCGACGCGACGCTGGTAGTACATCGTGCCGCAGTCTTCGTTGCGGTCGGTCGTGGTTCGCACATGCGTGCCGCCGGCGCCGCCCGCGCGCTTGGCGACCCAGCCGGCCATCTCGGTGGGCGGATCGATGCTCGTCTGCGGATGCGGAACGGCACAGTCGCGGCAGAGCGCCGCGAAGGATACCGGATCCTTCAGACGCGCAATCGTTTCCGGAGCATTGCCGAGAAGCCGCCATCGTCGCGCGATGCGGGCGAGCAGGCTCGGCCGATCCTCGAACCCGGTGCCGCATACGACCCCAATCGGATCATGCGACGCGGCGAGCAGCTCCAGACCCTGCAGTAGTTTCTCGGCATCGATGCCGCGCCCGGCATCGAGATCGAGATGTACGTGGGCATGCGCCAACGCCAGCGTGTCATCGTCGCCGAAGCAATCGGCAACCAGCGGAACCAATCCCGCCCGGCGCGCCGAGGCGGCGAGCGCACGGCCCGACACGGCCGCGATCAGCACGGCGGCTTGCTCAGGCATTCAGCTCGCGCGCGAGCGCAAAGGCGTCGCGAAAATCGAAATGCACGGGTTTCGTCGCGGCGATCAGTTTTTGGAACAGCCCGGCCTCGGTCTTGTATTTGATGCCGCCGATCGCCAGCGGCCCGATGCCGAGCGCGCCTGCCGACGTCAGAGGCGTGTCCTTCGCGTTTGCCTCCAAGCCTTCGATTCCGGAAGGCGGCACTGCATTCACGTCCGCCGCAAGGATCAGATTCCGCGCCGCTTCGAGCTGCGCTTTCGAAAGCACGCGCACACCTGCCCGGCCCGCGCTGAGCACCACCTCTGCATTGGCAAGAATGCTCGCCTTCTTGGCGTCGTCGCTGCCGTCGGCCGGTGCGACATCGGCGCCAAACCGCGCCTTGATCTCCTTGGCCGCGTCACCGACGCGGCGAATCCCATCATAGCCGACGAGAACGACCTCGGCGCCCTCAAGCGCGGCAATCACGCCGGCCGAGAACCCTACAACACCAGTGGCGCCGAACACGGCTACCTTTCGGCCGCGCAGATCGCGGTTTTTCTTTTCCCTCAGGGTTTTTTCCACGCAGGCGACCAAGGCCGCCGCCGTGGTGAACGATCCAGCCGGATCCGCGAACAGCGACAAGCCGAACGGAGGCACCAGCGCCGTCTTGGCCTGCGCCATCATGTCGAGCGCGAGCACGGCGTTCTTGCCGCCGAAGAACATCCCGGTGCGCGCCCCCGTCTTCGGCGGGCGAGAGAAGATGGCGTCCTGCACCAGGCCGGCAATCTCGCCGAGGCTCACGTCCGTATGGGTGATGACCGCATCGCAGCCGGCGTCGACCGCCATGTTCACGTCGAACGGGCTCATGTGCTTGAGCGGCGTCACCATGTGCAGAATGTATTTGTCGGCCATGATCCCGCTTCTCCGGAGCAATCTCATTCGCTTCGCGAATCGAGCGCAGGATGCACGTCGATTTGAGCTCCGCGATTGAGCCCCGAGCAGACGCGGATGTCCAGAGCCCGCAGGCGCGCATCGCCACGCAGAAGCGCGGCGAGCCGGTTTGCCTCCCGCGCCGAAGAAGCGAACGCAAACCCGGTCGGCCCCCATGAGCTTTGCCCGATGCCGTGCGCTCCCGCCTCGTCGAGGCGAGCGAGCGCGTCGGCGACATCGGGGCTGGTGAAACGGCTGCCGCCCTGAAGCGGCGCAAAATAATCCCCGACGCGTAACTGCAGCTCCCGGATGGCGGCACCGAAGCTCGCCAGATCGCCTTCGGCCACCGCCGGCAATGCCTTCATGAGAATGAGACGGCAATGGTGCGCGGCTTCCCGTTCTGGGAAGGCTGGAAGCGTTGCGAAGGCTGCGCTTTCTTCCGGTCCATGCACTCCGCTTCGGCTTGGATCGAGCACCAGGATGACGCGCCATGGCTCCGGAAATCGCAGACGGCTGATGATCGGTGGCGTCGTCGTCTCCGGACCGCGCCCGCCGTCGAGGATCAGGCCGCCGCAATCGAACACGCCGATGCCGATGCCCGAGCGACCGCCACGCCCCAGCCGAACGGCGTCGCCGCGCAGATCGAGCGGCAGATCGTGGAGGCGCCGGATGCCCGCCGCGACCCCGAGCGCGATCTGCGTTCCGGACCCGAGACCCGCATGGGAGGCGACCGTTTGCTCGATCTTCGCCGCATAGGCGCCGCTCAGTCGCAGATGCCGCTGCATCGCTTCGAGATGCCGCTCGACGCGCGCGTGCTCCTGGCCCTCGATGCGCGCCGAAGCTGCGGTGCGGATGCTGATCCGCGTGCCCAATCCCGCGATCGCGAGCCCGATGCTGGCAAAACGCCGCCCCAAGCCGCCGCTCGGATCGAGAAAGCCCAGATGCAGCCGCGCCGGAGCCGCGATGGTGACGCTGGTCGCGGTCGGCGCAGATTTGCCGCGCAAATCGGTTTCTCCCGGTGTTCTTCCGTCAGACGGTTTTTGATAGAATACTGAAGATGAACTCTACAAGCGATCGGCGCGGGACGGTTCGCAAAGGTTGGTCACATGAACGACGCCAAAAAGGAACGCACGTACAGCGATGCGGAGGTCGAGGCGCGGCTGAAACAGGACCTGCCGCATTGGTACCTGGAGGGCGGCTGGATCCGGCGCCGGTATCGGACCCACAGCTGGAAGGGCACGCTGATGGTCATCAACGCCGTCGGGCATCTGGCCGAGGCCGCGTGGCACCATCCCGACATCACCGCGTCCTACGCATGGGTCGAGGTGCGGCTGCAGAATCACGCCGCCAAGGGCATCACCGACAAGGATTTCGAGCTCGCGAAAAAGATCGAGGAACTGGTGCACTGGCAGCCGGGCAAGCAGGGCGGCGCGCTCGAGGGAACGCCCGAAAAGGACCAGCGCTTCGCCTACATCAAATATGATACCTGAGCGCCCAACCGCGCGGTGAGGAAGCGGAAATGGCCGACGCCTGGATCGACGGCAGCCCCGTGGCGTTGCGCGCTGCCGCCATCGAAGCTGCGAAATTGCTGAAAGCAAGTCGGCTGCCGCTGGTCGCCGGACTGGGAACCGACGTGGACGGCGCGCGCGCCGCCATCGGGCTTGCCGCCCAGATCGGCGGCGTGATCGACCATGTGCACTCCCAGGCGCTGCTGCGCGACCTCGACGTCGCCCGCGCGAGCGGCGTGATGATCACCACTCCCAACGAAGCGGCGCTGCGGGCCGACACGCTGCTGATGGTCGGCCCAGGGCTCGAGACCGCATGGCCGGAACTTCACGACAGGCTGGTCGAGCGCCGGCTGGCGCCGGAAGTCGCCGCTCGATTTCAGCGCCGGATTTTCCGGCTCTGCCCGGGGACCAAGGCTCAAGGGCGCCATGCGCAGGAGGCCGTGATCGGGCGCGCACGAAAAGATCTGCCGGCCGTGCTCGCCGCCTTGCGCGCGACCCTTGCCGGCCGGCCGTGCCGGAAGCTGCGCGACGCAACCGCGGTCGATCGGCTTGCGACCGCGCTGCGCGCGGCGGGCTTCGGGGTCGCCGTATGGTCCGCCGCCGAGCTCGACGTGCTCACGATCGAAATGCTCTGCGGTCTGGTGAACGATTTGAACCGAACTACGCGTTTTTCCGGATTGCCGCTGCTGTCCGGCGATGACGCCGCGGGCGTGTTCGAGGTTTGCGGCTGGATGACCGGGTTTCCGATGCGCACCGGATTTGCCCGCGGCTTTCCCGAGCATGATCCCTGGCGGTTCGAGGCAAGCCGCCTCGTCGAGAGTGGCGAAGCGGATTGTGCGCTGTGGATCTCGGCCTACCGCGCGGCGGCTCCCGATTGGGCCGGGAATTTGCCGACCATCGTGCTTACCGGCGCGGATGCGAGTTTCCGCTGGCGGCCGCCTCGGGTGCATATCGCGGTCGGCAGGCCGGGTCTCGACCACGATGCGGTCGAGCATTTTGCCCTGACGGGGACGCTGGCGCGAATCCAGGCGAAGCAGAAGAGCCAAGCGATTTCGGTCGCGCAGGCGATCGGCCAGATCGCATTGGCGCTGGCGAGCGACAGGGCATCGTCTTGCTGACCTGCATCAAAGGCGGCCGCATCATCGATCCCGCCAATGCTCGCGACGCGGTCGCCGACCTGTGGATGCGAGACGGAAAGATCGTGGAAGCGCCGCCGGGGGATGCCAGTGCGGACGAGGTCTACGATGCGACCGGCAAGATCGTGATGGCGGGCGCGATCGACATTCATTCTCACATCGCCAGCGACAACGTGAATCGGGCGCGCCTGCTGTTGCCGGAACTCCACCGCGCTTCATCGCCCAACCCCGCGACGGGCCCGCTCTCGAATGTTCCCTCCTCCACGTTCGAGACCGGGTGCCGCTATGCGACAATGGGGTTCACCAGTGCGGTCGAGCCGGCGGTCGCGCCCGACGCGGCGCTTCACGCGCATCTGGAGCTCGCGGACGTTCCCATCATCGACAAGGCGATTCTGGCGGTGCTCGGCAACGACGATTTCCTGCTCGATCTGCTGCGCAGGAACGAGACGCCTTCGATGCTCGCAGATTACGTGGCCTGGACGCTTGCGGCTTCCCGCGCGCTCGGCATCAAGGTCATCAATGCGGGCGGCGCGGCGGCATTCAAGGCCAATGCGCGGGAATTCTCGCTCGACGACGTCGTGCCGTTCTACGGCGTCTCCTCGCGCCAGATCGTCAAGACGCTGCAGCGCGCGGTCGACGAGATCGGCGTGCCGCATCCGCTGCACCTGCATTGCAACAATCTCGGCTTGCCGGGGAATGTCGAAACCGCGCTCGCCACCATCAAGGCTGCCGAAGGCCTGCCGCTGCATTTGGCCCACCTGCAATTCTATGGCTACGGGCGCGAGGGACCGCGCGGGTTTTCGTCCGCCGCCGCGCAGGTCGCGGAGGCGGTCAATGCTGCCGAGAACCTGACCATCGACGTCGGCCAGGTCATGTTCGGACAGACGGTGACGATCTCGTCCGATGTGCTGCGCCAGTTCAATGCCCGCACCCAGGCAAGCCCACGAAAATGGATGATTTTCGAGACCGATGCGAACGGCGGCGGAATCGTGCCGTACCACTATAGGGCCGGAAATTTTCACAACGCAGTTCAATGGGCCGTGGGCCTCGAATTGTTTCTGCTCATCGCGGATCCTGCACGCGTGTTCTTCACCACCGATCATCCCAATGGCGCGCCGTTCACGACCTATCCGGAGATTCTTGCGCTGCTGATGAACCGCGATTTGCGCGCCGAATGGATGGCGCAATTGCCTGCGGAGGCGCTGGAGGTCACGACGCTCGCCTCGATCGCGCGCGAATATTCGCTCGTCGAGATCGCCATGATGACGCGGGCCGCGCCCGCAAAGCTTCTCGGACTGCAAGACCGCGGACATCTCGGCCCGGGCGCGGTCGCGGACGTGGCGGTGTATTCGCCGGCGGGCGACCGGGCAAATATGTTCCGGGCGGCCGCGCTGGTGTTCAAGGACGGCGAGCTGGTGGTCCGCGACGGCGAGGTGACGCGCTATCGCTGGGGCCGTGCGCTCTGCGTGCGCCCCGAGCACGAAGCGGGCATCGATCGGCGCATGGAGGACTACTATGGGGACCGCTATGGGTTATCCGCGGATTTCCTGAAGGTATCCGACGGGGCCATTCAGCGGCCCGATCCGTTCGAGCTGGTGCCATGCCACAGCTGATCGCGAACGGCGTGCGGGTGGACGACACGTTCGCCGAAGCGTTCGGCATGCGGGCGACGGCCATCGTGATCACGGCGGACAGCGCGCGGTGGGCGCGCCAAGCGGCGGATACGATGACCGGCTTCGGCACTTCGGTGATCGGCTGCGGCTGCGAGACGGCGATCGACCAGGAGCTCGCGGTCGGCGAAACGCCGGATCGCCGGCCCGGCGTGCGCGTCCTGCTGTTCGCGGTCTCCACGGCCGAGCTGCAGAAGCAGCTGCAGACCCGGGTCGCGCAATGCGTGCTCACCAGCCCGGGGTCGGCCTGCTATGCGGGGCTTGCAGGCAAGGACAAGCTCAAGCTCGGCAACGCATTGCGCTATTTCGGCGACGGCTGGCAGATCGCGAAGCGATTGGCCGAGAAGCGCTATTGGCGCGTGCCGGTCATGGACGGCGAGTTCGTCTGCGAGGCGACGACCGGGCTCACCAAGGACGCCGTGGGGGGCGGCAATCTGATCCTCATGGGCAACGAGCGGGGCATGACGCTGGCGGCGGCCGAGGTGGCCGTGAAAGCGATCCGAGCCGTTCCCGACGCCATCACCCCGTTTCCCGGCGGTATCGCCCGCTCGGGCTCCAAGGTCGGGTCGAAATACAAGAACGCCCCCGCGTCCACCAATGACGCGTATTGCCCGACCTTGAAGGGCGCGGTCGAAAGCACGCTCGATCCCGACATCGCCGCGGTGCTCGAGATCGTCATCGACGGGCTCACCCCGGCGGCGGTGGCCGCGGCGATGCGCGCCGCGATTGCCGCAGTGGTGAAGCTCGGTCCCAAACAGGGCGTCGTGCGCATCGGTGCCGGAAACTACGGCGGCAAGCTCGGCCCCCATCACTTCCATTTGAAGGACCTGTTGCCGTGAGGCCGCTGGTGCTGAGCTTGCGGCAGCGGCCGGACCAGCGGCTCGACCTTTCGCCGCTGGTGCCGCATCTGCTCGCAGGCAAAGCGGCGACCGAAATCGAGCGGATCGAGTTGCAGACGACGAAGCAGCGCGTGACGGTCGGCGATGCGTTTCGACTGCGTGCCGGTGATGCCGACCAGATGCGCATCGAGGGCGCTTGCGAGCGCCTCGACCGGATCGGGCAGGGCCTGCGCGACGGAGAGATTCTGGTCGAGGGCGATGTCGGCATTCAGGCCGGCCGAGGCATGCGGGGCGGCCGGCTCGCGATCGAGGGCAACGCCGGCGCGTGGGCAGCCTCCGGCATGAGCGGGGGCCGCATCGAGATTTTCGGGAAGGCGGGAGAAAGGCTCGGTGGCCCGCTGCCCGGCGAGACGGTTGGGATGCGGGGCGGCACCGTCGTGGTTCGCGGCAACGCCGGCGAGCGCGCCGGCGATCGCATGCGCCGGGGCATGATCATGATCGAGGGCGATTCCGGCGCTTATGCCGGCAGCCGCATGATCGCCGGCACGTTGATCCTGTGCCGCAAGTGCGGCGTGATGCCCGGCTATCTGATGAGCCGGGGAACGATCGTGCTCGGAGGCGATTGCGAGGAACTCTCGCCGACCTTCCTCGATTGCGGCAGCCATGAGCTCGTCGCCATGCGGCTGATCGCGGAGTTTGCGAGGATGTACAGCAAACGCGCCGCTTCGGTGGTGAGCGGCAAGTTGCGCCGGCTGGCCGGCGATATGGCCGTGCTAGGCAAGGGAGAGCTCTTCGTCAACGATCGGGGTTAGGCCCTTTCGCCTTCACGACCACGATTGCGTCGGCCATTTCCGCATCTGGTCCGAAAACAACGAGTTCCGCGGGAGTCGAGCATGGGACTGATCGAGCTGATTGTGACGGTCTGCGCGACGGCGCACATGAACGTTTGCGAGGAGCAGCATCTGCAGTTCGCATGGAGCGGCTCGCTGCGGCAGTGCACGCTCGCGGCGCAACCGTACATCGCGCAATGGATCGGCGAGCACCCGAAATGGACGGCGGTGCGCTGGCGCTGCGAAGATCCGGCCGGTCGGAACGAGAAGAGCTGATGCAAAACCATGCGCACGCCAGGCGGGATGCCTTTCTGGGCAAGATCGGCTCGCGCGCGATCATCATGGGAATCCTGAACCTGACCCCGGACTCGTTCTCCGACGGCGGCCGGTTCCAAGATCTCGACGCGGCGCTCGCCCAGGCGAGCAAGATGGTCGCTGATGGCTGCGACATCGTCGACGTAGGCGGCGAATCCACTCGGCCCGGCGCAACCCCGGTGCCCGAGACGGAAGAGCTAACACGGGTGGAGCCGATCCTCGCCGAGCTCGCACGCGTGCTCGATGCGCCGCTGTCGATCGATACCTACAAGGCGGCGGTCGCCCGGCGCGCCGCGGAGCTCGGCGCAATCCTCATCAATGACGTGTGGGGATTGCAGCACGATCCGGGGATGGCCGATGCGGTGGCGGAAACGGAAACGGCGGTCGTCGTCATGCACAACCGCCCGCAGCGGGACGCGGCGATCGATATTCTGTCCGACATCCGCCGTTTTTTCGATCGCTCGCTCGCGCTGGCGGAAGCCGCAGGCATTCCCAGAGCGCGCATCATCCTCGATCCGGGCGTGGGCTTCGGCAAGACCTCGCGGCAGAACGTCGAGGCGGTGGCTCGGATCGGGGAATTGCGCGACTATGGGCTGCCGGTCCTGATCGGCGTTTCCCGCAAATCGTTCCTGGGCTCGCTGGTCGAAGTCGGCATCGAGGGACGGCTGATCGCGACCATCGCGGCGAACCTCGCGGCGGCTGCGAGCGGCGCCGCGATCTTCCGCGTGCACGACGTGGCCGAGCACGTCGCGGCCTTCAAGGTGTTCGATACGATCCGCGGCGCGGGCGCCAGATGATCGTTTGCATACAAGGTCGTCATCCCGGAGCCCGAGCCCCGGATCGTCGTCCGGGGCAGGCTCCGCGAGGAGATCCGGGATCCATGACCACGGTCCAATCTGCTCGATCAATGGTCATAGGTTTCGGGTTCGCCGTTTCGCGGCGCCCCGGAATGACCGTTCACCTCCCGCAGTCGGTCAGGTCCTTGTCCTCGATCGAGAAGATGGCGTTCTCCTTGATCTCGATGTTCGGCACGGTACAGGTTCGGCCGGCCTTGTTGGCGAGCCTGACATCGTAACGGCCGGGCGAAACCCCGGTGATCCGCAGCCGCTCGTCATGGTCGACCGCTCCGTCCGGATCGTTCGCACATTGGTTGGCTCCCCAGGCATTTTGGCCGGCGGGCGAGAGCTGCAGGCTCGTCACGGTGGAGGAGGTGAGATTCCAGAAGCGGATGCCTTTACCCTTGCCGTCGGCCGCGAAGCTCGGATTCCAGCACAGTGCCGCAATCATGATTGCGAAGAGCAACGTGCGCGGCGTCGCGCTGTGGATGAGGCCGGCGATCATTGCCGCACCGCGCGCTGCAGGTTCTGGGCCTTATCGAGATTCCTGGCCGCATCGAGCCCGGTCGGTGCGATCAGCTTGGCCGAATTGAAATCCGCTCCGGCGAGATCCGCGTCCGTGAGCGTGGCCCCGCTGAGATCCGCACCGCCCAGCGCGGCGCCCACGAGCGAGGCGCCGGTCAGGTCGGCGCGCCTGAGCGAAGCGAATTCCAGATCGGCGCGGGCGAGATCCGCGCCCCGCAGGTTCGCGCCTTCGAGATTGGCCGATCTGAGCACGGCGCGCATCAGCCCCATCGATTGATTTTTCATATCGGCGGCAAGATTGGCACCCGCGAGCGAGGCGCCGACGAGACTCGCGCCGGAAAGGTCGGCCGCAACGCGGGCGCCGGAAAGATCGGCCCGGTCCAGCTTCGCCCGCTGCATCTGCGCGGCGAAGATATTGGCCGTCTTCAGACTCGCGCCGCTCAAATCGGCCTCGAGCAGCCAGGCTTGGTCGAGGATCGCCCCGTCGAGCTTGGCGCCGACGAGCTTGGTCTTGTTGAGCCTGGCCGCGCGCAGCACAACGCGGGAAAGATCGAGCCCCGACAGATCGAGGCCCGACAGCTTCTTGCCGCTGAGATCGACGGGCGGTCCGGACCTCGCCGATGCGAGCGCGGCTTCGACCTCCGCCCGTGTCATCTCCGCGCTCGTCATTTCGGGCGAGGAAAGATCGATATGCCGCATCAAGTCCTGGGCGCCGGCGGTCGCCACAAAAGCCAGAATGCCGATTGCGGGAATCCAGCGCGCTGCAGCGGTCATCGACCCTTCCTCGATGCCGTGCTTCCGCCGCGCCTTGCATTCAGCGTCACTGTGGCCTCCGGTGCTAGATCTCTGTGCGTTCGGACCGCAGCCTGCTGGGTCCTTGCCCGCGCGTGATCTGCTGGCTAATGGTGTGGCGCCCGGCTGGGCGCCTCCCGTCGATAGCTTGATATCGGTGGCACGATTCTGGGAACCATGAGATGAGCATCCGATCACTGAGTCTGACGTTCGTTGCCTTCATCGCCCTCAACGGAACGGCAATCGCCCAAGATGTTGCGGCAGGCGAGAAGGTGTTTGCGAAATGCAAGGTCTGCCACCAGGTCGGCGAAAGCGCCAAGAACGGCGTCGGGCCGGTTCTCAACGGCATTATCGGCCGCCAGTCCGGGTCGGTCGAGGGCTATAATTACACCCCTGCCAACAAGAATTCCGGCCTGACCTGGGACGAGGCCACGATGAAGGAATACCTGAAGAACCCGCGGGTGAAGATACCCGGCACCAAGATGGTCTTTCCCGGGCTCCCGAACGAGGCCGACATCGATAACGTCATCGCCTATTTGAAGCAGTTCGGTCCGGACGGGAAGAAGTCCTGAGAGCGGCGCGGATGGCGTCATTTCGGTCGGCGTGCGTCTCGTTGCTGGCGCTCGCGAGCTTCATGGCCGCTGGGCCGGTGCACGCGGCTGATCTCAACGATTATCCGACGTCGGCCCGCGCCGATTATGTCTTTGCCTGCATGAAGGCCAACGGCGAGACGTACCAGGTATTGCAGCAGTGCTCCTGCTCGATCGACATCATTGCCTCGATCCTGCCCTACGAGAAATACGTGGGGGCCGAGACGGTGCTCTCGCTCTCGCAGGTACCCGGCAGGTTCGGGGCGATGTTCCGTTCCCCCGAGGAGGCGAAGGCGGCCGTCACCGAGCTGCGCCGCGCCCAGGCTGAAGCCGAAGTGCGGTGCTTTTAGTCTAGCTTTTTTGGCGGAACGACGCCGGCAAAGGCGTGAAGCTCACATGTCCGGCCCGTTGGCCGGCCATTCGCCGCGGAACAAATGGTCCTCAGTGTCGATGGCTTCGGCGCGGAATGTCCTGGCGCCGTTGCGCACGTAACTGAAGCGAATGTTGGGATCTTGCGAGATCGAGATCCCGCCGTCCATCGACAGCACCAGATCGTCGCCCTGCCAGACCCGCAATTCGCGAACGAAATAAGCCGGTATGTAGAGCCGCGTGAGCTGGTCCATCTGCAGGCCGGAGTTGTTCGGGTGCCGGATCATGATCTGCGCTTCCCGCGACCCAACCTCAGCCGATTTTGCGAACAGCCGAAACTTCATCTGGCCGAGCGTTGCGGTCGCGGCATCGGCGTTCTTGAGCGCGGGCGCCGAGCAGCCGCCGGAGGCCTTCACATAGGTCCTCGCCACGTAGAGCTTGCCGTCGCTGAGCTCGGCGACCGCGTGCACATCGGTGTAGCTGTCCACGCGCACCCGCGTCGAAAGCGAGGAAACGCCAGGACCGAGCACGAAGCTTGCCGCAACCGGGGCAGGGTTCTGGTCGACGACGAGGGTCAGTCCGACCACGCGCCGCGGGTCGGCGGCCGGCAGCGTGGCGCGGACCGTGATCGGAACGATGGCGGCATCTTCGGCCCGCGCCGGCATGTCGAGGGCGAGCAATCCGGTTCCGTCTTCGAGCGGGCGGCCCTTGAAGATGTCGTTGGCAAGTCCCGGCCAGGGATCCTCGGCCGCCCGGGACGGCTCGGCCGCCGAGCCGAGCGCGCATGCCAGCAGCACGGCAATGTAGGTTGCTTTGCACCATTTCGGCACAGGCTCAACTCCCCGACCGACTATTCCCATTCGAGCTCGGAATAGGCCGCCGTGGCGTTCCGAGCATTGTATTCTTCGAACAGCTGCCAGCGGCGGCTTTCGGCCTCGGCCGCGCCCGCCGCCGCGGCGATGGGCACTCCCCGCGATATCAGCCCGCGGACCTCCTTCGTCAAGCGTTCGAAATAGATCCGCTGGTCCTCGATTGCGCGGCGCCAATCCTCCGCCACGGGGCCGTGCCCCGGCACGACGCGAGCCGCCGGCGCGTCCGCCAGATCCCGAAGCACCGGCAACCAGCCGATGATGCTGCCGTCGAGCACCGGAACGTGCCGGACGAACAGCAGGTCGCCGGCGAACAGCGTTGCGGTCGTTGCGTCGAGGACGGTGAGGTCGTTGTCGGTATGCGCCGCCGGCCATGCCTTGAGGGCGAGAGGACGCTCGCCGAGATCGAGCACCATCGCCTCTTCGACGAGCTGGCCGGGCGGCACGATCTTCACTTCGTCGATCAGCGCGTCGCCCAAGGATCTGCGGAAAGCGTTGAGGTAGAAGGGCGCGCGCATCGCCAGGGCGCGAGGCAGGTTTTTGTGCCCGACATAGGTCGCACCCTCGGCGGCGAACGCGCCGTTGCCGAAGACGTGATCCGGATGCATGTGGGTGTTGATCACGTATCGAATGGGTTTTTGGGTGACGGTGCGGATCGCCGCCAGGAACCGCTTGCCTTCCCGCTCGCTGCCCCCGGTGTCGATAACCGCGACTGCATCCTCCCCGACGACGAACCCGAGGTTGGCGATGCCACCCTCGTTCCCCCGGCTCATCGTCGCCATGGCACCGAGGTGCACGAAGACCCCGTCGGCGATCTGCAGCAATTCCAAAGGGGTCGGCGCTCCTTGCGACCGGCTGCCGGGAAGTGCGGGCCCGAGCAGCATCAGCAGGGCGCCGGCAAATGTGGAACACACACGGGTCATGCGCAGATCATGCGCACACCGCCGAGCATGCGCAAAGTTTATGCAAATATATCGGCCGGCGGCGGGAAATCGAGCCGACGATAACTGTGGCCGACGCCGGCGTTTCGACGACCGCAGCGACGCGTTCGATCCGGTTTTCTCTTGCGTGCCCTGAAACCCCGGCATAAGCTTTTGCAAGTTTCCGGCTTCAAGGGCGTCAGTTGACGGGATCGCTGACGTTTCTTCGAAAGCCGCGCGAGGCGTGGATCTCGCCCTGCCTCGTCGAGGCTGTGACACGCTGCCGGAAGCGCATCCCATTTGCCAGGGTCGGTGCCGAGGCACGGCACATCGGGCCTCTTCACTGTGCAAGACCCACGCAGAAGTCGCAGGGAGGACTCGTGATGCGCAAATACCTACTCACGACCTGCGTTGGCGCGTTGGCGGTGTTCGCCGCCGGAAGCGCCAATGCCAATGACGAACTGATAAAGATGTCGCAGAACCCGAAAGATTGGGTGATGCCGACCGGTGACTACTTCAACCAACGTTACTCGAAGCTCAAGCAGATCAATTCGGGCAACGTCGGCAAGCTGCAGGTGGCCTGGACCTTCTCCACCGGCGTGTTGCGCGGCCACGAAGGCGGGCCGCTGGTGATCGGCAACGTGATGTATTTCCACACGCCGTTCCCGAACATCGTTTACGCGCTCGATCTCAACAACGACGGCAAGATCCTGTGGAAATACGAGCCCAAGCAGGATCCCAACGTCGTTCCGGTCATGTGCTGCGACACCGTGAATCGCGGCGTGGCCTATGGCGACGGCAAGATCTTCCTGCACCAGGCCGACACCACGCTCGTCGCGCTCGACGCCAAGACCGGACAGGTCGCCTGGTCGGTGAAGAACGGCGATCCCGCCAAGGGCGAGACCGGCACGTCGGCCCCGATGGTGATGAAGGACAAGGTCATCGTCGGCATTTCGGGCGGCGAGTTCGGCGTTCGCGGCTCCGTCACCGCCTACAACATCAAGGACGGCAAAAAGGTATGGCGCGGGTACTCGATGGGTCCCGACAGCGACACGCTGGTCGACCCCCAGAAGACCACGCATCTCGGCAAGCCGGTCGGTCCGGATTCCGGCACCAACACCTGGCAGGGCGATCAATGGAAGATCGGCGGCGGGACCACCTGGGGCTGGTATTCCTACGATCCCCAGCTCAACCTGATGTACTACGGCTCGGGCAACCCCTCGACCTGGAACCCGAAGCAGCGTCCGGGCGACAACCGCTGGTCCATGACGATCTGGGCTCGCGACGTCGACACCGGTGCGACCCGCTGGGTCTACCAGATGACGCCCCACGATGAATGGGATTTCGACGGCGTCAATGAGATGATTCTCGCCGACCAGAACATCGGCGGGCAAGCGCGCAAGATCCTCGTTCACTTCGACCGCAACGGCTTCGGCTACACGCTCGACCGCACCAACGGCGAGCTGCTGGTCGCCGAGAAATTCGATCCCAAGGTCAATTGGGCAACCAAGGTCGATATGAACAAGTCCTCGCAGACCTACGGGCGTCCCCAGGTCGTCTCGCAGTACTCGACCGATCAGAACGGCGAGGACCACAACAATAAGGGCATTTGTCCCGCTGCGCTCGGAACGAAGGACGAGCAGCCGGCGGCCTATTCGCCGGACACCCAGCTGTTCTACGTGCCGACCAACCACGTCTGCATGGACTACGAGCCGTTCAAGGTGAGCTACACCGCCGGCCAGCCCTACGTCGGGGCGACGCTGTCGATGTATCCGCCTCAGGGCGAGACCCACATGGGCAACTTCATCGCCTGGGACGCCAAGACCGGCAAGATCGTCTGGTCCGACAAGGAGCAGTTCTCGGTCTGGTCGGGCGCCCTCGCCACCGCCGGCAATGTGGTGTTCTACGGAACGCTGGAAGGCTACCTCAAGGCGGTCGACGCCAAGACGGGCAAGGAGCTCTACAAGTTCAAGACCCCGTCCGGCATCATCGGCAACGTGATGACCTATGAGCACAACGGCAAGCAATACGTCGCGGTGCTCTCGGGCGTCGGTGGCTGGGCCGGCATCGGCCTGGCGGCCGGCTTGACCAATCCGACCGACGGCCTCGGCGCGGTCGGCGGCTATGCGGCGCTGCGCAACTACACCGCACTGGGCGGTCAGCTCACGGTGTTTGCGCTGCCCGGCAGCTGAGCGCAAGCCAGCTGCATCGGCATGAGGATCCGGCGCGCCGGCCAACCCGGCGCGTCGGATCTTGCGTGCGGATCCCGAGTTGCATCAGCCGAAGGACATGCTCGTGCGAAGGAGCTCTGTGATCGGGGCGCTGGCGGCGGCGCTCGTGCTCAACGCGGCCTTGGCGATGGCCGACGGATCCGGCGATCCGACGGCAGTCAAGGACGAGGATGGAAAATATTACGACGCTCAGGGCAATCCCACCTACAAGGTCGAAAGCGACAAGAGCGTCGATTGGTACACCTATTCGGGCTTTCGCAGGTACCACTCCGATTGCCACACCTGCCACGGCCCGGATGCCGAGGGCTCGAGCTACGCGCCCGGGCTCAAGGATTCGCTCAGGACCATGAGCTACGCGGATTTCGCCAATATCGCGGTGAACGGCCGCAAGAACGTCACCACCTCGCAGGAAAACGTCATGCCGGCGTTCGGCACCGACCAGAACGTGATGTGCTATCTGGACGATATTTTCGTCTACGTGCGCGCCCGCGCCAACGAGGCAGTTGCCCGCGGTCGGCCGCAGAAGCACGCGGACAAGCCCAAGACGGCGCAGGAGAACGAGAAGAGCTGTATGGGACATTAGCGCAGATACGGAAGCGGCCGCTGCCGATCCTGCAATGCGCGAGCCACTCGAACGACATCAGACCTGATCAAGGACCGCCATGCGCAAATGCTGGCAAGTTTGCATCATACCGGCGTTGCTGCTGACGACGGCCGTTCCGGCGGGCTTGGCACTTGCCCAGGAGGAGAGCAAGGAGCTTTCGATCGAGCTGATCGATCCCAAGGTGCTCCGCGTCTGCGCCGATCCGCGCAACATGCCGTTCTCGGACCAGCAGGGCGAAGGCTTCGAGAACAAGCTCGCTGAACTCTTCGCCCAGAAGCTCGGCAAGAGCTTGTCCTATGTCTGGTATCCGCAGGCGACCGGATTCGTGCGCAACACGCTCGGCGCCCACAAGTGCGACGTCATCATGGGGTTTCCGCAAGGCAATGACATCGTGCAGAGCACGAATCCGTATTACCGGACCTCGTATGCGCTGGTGTTCAAGTCCGGAAATGCCCTCGACGGCGTGGAGACGCTGAGCGACCCGCGGCTCAAGGGAAAGCACATCGGCATCGTGGCCGGCACGCCGCCGAGCAATTACCTGGCGGCCGGGGGCCTGATGGGGAGCGCCAAGCCCTATCCGCTGGTCATCGACACGCGCGTCGATTCCTCGGCCCAGGCGATGATCGGGGACCTGGCCGACGGCGTGATCGATGCCGGCGTGCTGTGGGGGCCGATGGCGGGATGAAGCCGGGTCGCCGCCGCTGGTCTACCGCATCACGATGGGGGTGCGCTTCTCGGATCAGGAATGGAAGCGGACGCTCAACCGGATGATCCAGGAGAACCAGCCGGCCATCAACGAGATCCTGCTGGCCTTCGGCGTGCCGCTGCTCGATGAGAGCAATCAGCCGATCCGCGAAGGGCCCTTGTCGAAACGGCCATGAGCAGAAGACCCGCAAAAAACGGTATTTTGGAATCCCGATTGCGTCAGTAGCATTCTGGGGCGGGGGAGGCTTTCAGCTCTTTCGTCCTTCATTTGGTTTGTTTGGTTACGAGCATCGGCTGCGTTGGCTCCGATAATCGTCTTAGTCGCATGCTCGGATATCGGACGCGCCCATACACATCCTTGTACCAGACTTCTCGGCGCCGTGCCTCGCCAGCAGACCTTGTCAAGTGGAATCCCACGCGTACTTTCTCGGTAACTGAACACTGGGTCTTATAGAGATTGTCCCTGGTTGAGAATACCTGCAACAGCCTTGATCCGGTTACGAGCATACACCGGCAGTCCGGCGCTGAGGGAGGTCCCCGTATTGAACGAACTTCTCCCCATCAGCACTTGGGCGGGAACCAGATTCCGCAGCACCGGAAAAATCGTTGCCGACCCGAAGCACCGGGAAGGGCGCTCCGATGCCCTCTATGGCGCATGGCTTTGCGGCACCTGTCTCGGCGCCCGACGGAAAGGCCGTTCCCGCCGGAGACAACGCCGCATTGAGCAAGGGCCGTGTGGCTGAGTAAGTGGATTGGCCGACTCTGCGCGGGTGCTGGTGCGCGGCCGTCTTGGTTATGGCCTTGCTCGTGGTCGCCTGGTGCGCTTTGGCATTTTTGGTCGACGCTTGCGGCTTTGCAGTCTTTGGGGGCGTTTTGCCTTTGCGATAGTTGCTTTT
>WNFX01002405.1_pt1 | contig 18966 bp, 19 predicted proteins | sample 5400111 | NCBI WGS metagenome assembly WNFX01 (sample SAMN13153363, study PRJNA577476) | soil metagenome | isolation source: 40 cm soil or saprolite under grassland replicate 1 | place: USA:California | collected 2016-06-15 | reverse complement strand
TCCTCGATGGGGTAGCGGCCGGGCTCGTGCAGCGCCAGCAGATCGTGGTCGAGTTCGGTGTCGGGGAAATCGAACGTGGCCGCCCACCGGGCCGTGTCCAGCGCCAGGTCCAGCGCGCGGCGCAGCCGTTCGGCCATAGGCGTGGTCTCGCTGACGGTGGGCACCCGGTAGAAGCCGCCAACCCGCACATTGACGGGGTGGATGGCGCGGCCGCCCACGAACTCCAGTAGTGCGTTGCCGGTCTTCTTCAGCTCCAGGCCGCGTTCGACGATGTCGCGGTGGTCGCGGGCGAGGGTGATCGCGTCGGGGTAGCCGAGGAAGTCGGGGGCGTGCAGCAGGTAGATGTGCAGGGCGTGGCTGGAGATCCATTCCCCGCAGTACAACAGCCGGCGCAGGTCAGCCAGCGGCGGGTCGAGTTCGGCGCCGCACGCCTGCTCGATGGCGTTGCACGCGCTGGTCTGGTAGGCGACCGGGCAGATCCCGCAGATCCGGGCGGTGATGTCGGGTGGCTCGGTGTAGGAGCGGCCGCGCAGGAACGCTTCAAAGAACCGCGGCGGTTCATAGATGTTCAGCTCGGCCTGCTCGACCTGGCCGTCGCGGATCGTGACCCGCAGCGCGCCCTCGCCTTCGACCCGGGCCAGCCCGGCGACGGTGAGCTGCCTAGTGCGATGGCTCATCGCGGTTCCTGTCCGCAAAGGCGGGTGCGGCGGCGTTGAACGTCGCGAACACCCGGCCGATGGCGCCCTCGTCCATGCCGCAAATCCGGAGCTGCTTGGCCAGTGCCGGGACGTTGGGCGTGGCCATCGGGCCGAAGCATCCGTAGCACCCCCGCGAATGCGCGGGGCACAGCGCGCCGCACCCGGCGTGCGTGACGGGTCCCAGGCACGGGGTCCCGTCCGCCACCATCACGCACGTCAGGCCCCGGCGCTTGCACTCGGTGCACACGCTGGCATCCGGGATGTCCGGCTTGCGGCCCACCAGCAGGGCGGTCAGCACTTCCAGCAGTTGCCGCCGGTCGATGGGGCAGCCGCGCAGCTCGAAGTCGACCGGGACGTGGGCCGAGATCGGCGTGGAGGTGGCGAGCGTATCGATGTAGGCCGGGCTGGCGTACACGACCGAGGCGAACTCGGTCACGTCGCCGAAGTTGCGCAGCGCCTGGATCCCCCCGGCGGTCGCGCAGGCGCCGATCGTCACCAGCATTCGTGACTGCTCGCGGATCTGGCGGATCCGCTCCGCGTCCCGCGGTGTGGTGACCGAGCCCTCGACCAGGGAGACGTCGTAGGGCCCCGGCTGCACAGCGGACGAGGCCTCCAGAAAGTGGGCGATCGTCACCATGTCCGCGAGGGCGAGCAGCTCATCCTCGCAATCGAGGAGGGTCAGCTGGCAGCCGTCGCACGAGGCGAACTTCCACACGGCCAGGGTCGGCTTGCTCATCACAGCTCCCGGATCGTCAGCAGCGGCTCGGCCAGCGCGTAGCCGACGACGGGCCCGTCCCGGCAGACCAGGATCGGGCCGAGCTGGCAGTGCCCGCACAATCCGATCCCGCACTGCATGTTGCGTTCCAGCGACAGCCGGATGTCCTCGGCCGGGATGCCCTTGCGGAGCAGCACGTGCGCGGAGAACCGCATCATGGGCTCGGGGCCGCACAGGAACGCGGTGGTGCGCTCCGGGTCAAGCGGGAGCCGGGCGAGCGGGTCGGTGACGAACCCGACCGGGCCGTCCCAGCCCGCCGCGGGCCGGTCGACGGTCAGTTCCACCTCGATGTCGGCCCGCCCGGACCATGCGTCGAGCTCACCGCGGAACAGGAACTCGGCTGGCGTGCGGGCGCCGGCGACCAGCAGGACCCGGCGGTATCCGCCGCGCTCGGCCAGCACACCCAGCACGACCGGGCGCAGCGGGGCCAGCCCGACCCCGCCAGCGACGTTCAACACATCACGCCCGGCCGCTGAGGGGAGGTCCCAGGTGGTACCGAACGGCCCCCGGGCGCCGAGCACCGTTCCGACCTGTGCGTCATGCAGCGCCCGGCTCACCTTGCCGACCGCGCGGATCGTGTGCACCAGCGCGCCGTCCTGGGACGCCGGGCCGCCGCTGACGGAGATGGCGACCTCCCCGATGGCGGGTACCGCCAGCATGGCGAACTGGCCCGGCTGGAACGGCGGCAGCGGCTCGTCGGCAGGCTCCAGCCGCAGCGTGACCGAGTCCCGCGTTTCGGCGGTGCGGCTGGTGATCCGGTAGGGCACAGGCAGCATCGGCTCGGCGGCGGCCACTGTCACAGTGTCAGCGCTGGTCATCCGGGCTCCCGTAGAGGTCAAGGAGCCGGGCCCGGGTGGCCTGCAGGCGCTGCAGAACTGCCTCGAACAAGGTCAGCACCAACGTGTAGCCGAACCGCGGGTCCTGCGCCGCAAGAGCGCGCAACTGCGCGGTGTCCAGCTCCGTGGCTGTCGTCGGGAGCACACTCGTCGCCCCGTAATGCCAGCGGTACGGCGGTACCAGCCACGACCAGCCCAGCACGTCGCCAGGCCCGAGGGTCTGCAGCACGACCTGGCCGCGCCCGGGCACGGCTATGTCGAGCGCGACCCGGCCGTCCTCGATCAGCCAGCAGCCCTGGGCCGGCTGGCCCTCGGAGAACAGCCGTTGGCGCGCCGCGAATCGTACCGTCCGTGCGGTGCTGGAAATCAGCTCCAGCTCCGCCTCGGGGAGCTGCGCAAACACCGGAAAGGCGGCCAGGGGCCTGGCGGCACCGGTCACTCGCGCTCCTCCTGAGCCTGCTGGGCCAGCTCCGTAAGGCGGGCGGCCTCGGCCGTGATGTCGATGCCGACCGGGCACCAGGCGATGCACCGGCCGCAGCCAACGCAGCCGGAGCTGCCGAACTGGTCATGCCAGGTGCCGAGTTTGTGACTGAACCACTGCCGGTACCGGCTCGCCCCTGACTGCCGCACGCTCCCGCCATGCATGTAGGAGAAGTCCGGCTCGAAACACGACGCCCAGCGCTGCCACCGCCCGGCGTGCTCGCCGGTCAGATCCGAGACGTCCTCGGTCGTGGTGCAAAAGCACGTGGGGCACACCATCGTGCAGTTGGCGCAGGTCAGGCAGCGGTCGGCCACGTCCTCCCAGTGCGGTGATTCCATGGAGTCCTGGATCAGCGCCCGCAGGTCCACGGCTGGCATTTCGCGGCCCATCCGCTGCGCGGCGGCGTCGACGTCGGCGCAGGCCGAACCAACCTCCTCCGCGGAGGCGGGACGGCACGGGACTTCTGCCAGGATGCGGGCACCTTCCTCGCTGCCGGCCTCGGCCACGAACCAGTGGCCGGATGCGCCGATCTGCTCCGTGAGCGCAAGATCGTAGCCCGGCCCGGCCGCCGGGCCGGTGCCCATCGACGCGCAGAAGCAGACACCGCCTGGCTCGGTGCAGTTCACAGCGACCACGAACAGCCCCTGCCAGGCCCTCGTGAACGAGCCGTCCGGGTGCGCACCACGGCCCAGCACCCGGCCCAGGATCCCGATCGCCGCGAGGTCGCAGCCCCGCACGCCGAGGAATGCGTAGCGCGGTGACACCGGCTCGGCCGGACGGAACTCACCGTCCGGGCCAGCGGACCACAGCTGCCGCCGCGGCGGATGCAGGAACTGCTTCCACGATTGCGGCCCGGCCGAATTCGCAAACACCGCGGCATCCTCCCGCTGGCGCAGCCGGTACCGGCCCGGAGCGGTATCCACACCCCACCCCGCGGGCAGCCCGGCCGCCGAATCCAGCCTGTCCAGCACGATCGCGCTGTCCCGGACCGTCGGCCCGATCACCTGATAGCCATCAGCGATCAGCACCTCAACCAGCCGGTCCAGGCCCTCCCGGCCGAATATCACCGCATCCGCGGCATCGGGCGCAGTCACGGCGGCCAACCAGGCGGCGTGCAAGTCACGGCAATTCCCCTCGCGGCGCAGGCAGAACGCTGACAACCGGCTCCCATCCGACTCAACGCCGCGTCCGGCGACGGGTCAAGGGCCAAACGTCCTCCTTGCGCGGGTTCGTCACGATGGCAAACGGCGCGCTGTCAGACGGTGCCGGTCTGGCCCGAAGCCACCCCGGCCCAGATGCTCCCGGGCACTCGGATCTGGCCAGCTCCTGGCAGCGAACCTGGCGGCGCGGTCCCTCATTCATCGCTGATGGTGAGGTGTTCGCCGCCGCCTGCGAAGAGGACGCTGGCGGGTGCGCGCCGGACGCTGACGGCGGTCTGGGTGGCGGTGCCAAGCCGGAGCACCAGCTGCGGGTAGGCGCCGTCACACAGTTGGGTGCGGAGGAATTCGCGCAGCCTGGCACGCTCGAGCGGCTGGCTGTGCAGCGCTGCCGCCACTCCGCAGGTGGCGCCCGTCAGCAGCGCCCGCTGCAGGGCTTGCCCGGCATTCACCCAGTCGATCAGGCCGTCACCGGCAGTGGCCAGAATGCACGCCAGGCCGGCCGACCGAGGCGCCGCTGACGCGCTGGACTCGGCGGCACCCCATTGGTGGCCCTGGGCGAAGTCCCGGCCGGGAAAGTACGGCAGGGTGAACTCAGGTCGCGCGGAGTAGGCGGTATGCGGCACCCCGTCGCGTCGGCTGCTGCCCGGTGGGGTGGCCCAGCTGGCCAGTTCCCGGGCATACATGCCGTCCAGCCCCAGTGCCTGCTCAGCTGTCTCCACGGCCGCGGCGAGCACTGCCCGGTTCCCCGCGCCGCTGACGATGCGGAGCATCGTCCCATCCCGCTCGGCGCCCTCTTGCAGCATCGCAACGAGGTCCGGTGGAATCGGCACGGGGTCGAACCCAGCGCGGTGCGTCCGCCGCCGCCGCACCTGGCTATACAGCTGCTGTTCGTACTCGGCCGCGACCGCCCGCCGCTGCCAGCTCACCCGGGCCACCAGCAACGGCTCGCCCGGATCGGGCAAGACGGAAGTCTGCGGAACGTAGCCAAGAGACCGCAGGGCCAGCCGGGCAGTGAAGAGCGCGGCACCGCAGCTGATCATCATCTCGCGGCCACGGGGATCGGCCACCCTCAACTGCCGTCGGGCGTCGGCGTGCAGCCTGAGTTCCTGCCCGTCGGCGCTGAACCACCACGGCTGGGTGTTGTGCACCGATGGAGCCCACACCGCCGCCGCCACCACGTATGCCGCAATCTCCTCCATGGCAGGCTGCTCCGGCCCAGCCAGCCGATCGGCCGGCAGCGGAACGATACTCATGACTTCCTCCGAGTCGCAGTCGGCAGCATGCGCCGATATCTCCAGCCGACCCCCAGCGGAGGTCACAGGACAGATGCGAAGGTCCGCGGCCGGCGGGACCTTTGCCCGCGATCGGCAGGAAGCGAGGACCCCGACCACACTCGCTATGACGGCGATCTGCTTGCGGCTGGGCGCGTGTCCCGCCGTTTGGGGCTCCTGTGGTGACGTTCGGCCCTGCTGGCCTCTGGGTTCGGCACCGCACGATGGAGGTAAAGGCAAGCGGAAGCTAGGGGGTGACCACCATGCGGGCTGTGGTCGTCTATGAGTCGATGTACGGCAACACGCACCTGGTTGCCGACGCCATTGGGGCGGGCCTCGAAACCGCCTTCGATGTCTGGGTTGTTCCCGTGTCACAGGCGGACCCGGCGGTTCTTGACGGCGCCGGCCTGGTGGTGGTCGGCGGGCCGACGCACGTTCACGGGATGAGCCGGGCGTCCACCCGCAAGGCGGCGGGCGAGGCCGCGGACAAGCCGGCCAGCCCGCTGAAGCTCGAGCCGGACGCGGCGGGCCCGGGGCTGCGGGAGTGGTTCGCCTCGCTGGGCCACTACCCGGTCAAGGCGGCCGCCTTCGACACCCGGATACATGCGCCTGCCGCGCTGACGGGCCGGGCATCGAAGGGGGTGGCCCGGTTGCTTCGCGCACACGGTTTTGAGGTGATCGCGGAGCCGGAGAGCTTCCTGGTGACCAAGCAGGACCGGCTCGAGCCGCACGAGACCACCCGGGCGCGCGAGTGGGGAACCAGACTCGCCGCCAGCATCGCGCCGAGCCCGGCACCAGGCACCCGGAGCTGAGCACGAGGCGTGCGCCAGAAGGGCCAGGTGAATGATCATTTACATGGCTGCTCCGTTTGCCCGTGGTGGCGTGTGGCTGGCGCGGCGCTCGGCGGCGGTATTGCTGGTGCTGACCGTCTCGGGCCTGACCGCGGGTTTGGTTCTGCACCTGGCCGGTGCCGGCGGTGCCGGGAATGTTGCGTGGGCCGCGGTAGGGGTGTGCGGGGCCGGTTATGCCCTGTGGGCGATGGCGGAGGCGTTCCGCCGCGGCCGGATTGGGGTGGATGTCATCGCGTTGCTGGCGGTGGCCGGCGCGCTGGCGGTGGGCGAGCTGCTGGCCGCCGCGGTGATCAGCGTCATGCTGGCCAGCGGGCGGGCGCTGGAGGCGTGGGCGGCCGGGCGGGCACGCCGGGATCTGCGCACACTGCTGGAGCGGGCGCCCAGGACCGCACGCCGGTACACGGGCCGGGCCCTGGCGGAGGTGCCGCTGGAAGCAGTCACGCCCGGCGACCTGCTGCTGGTCGCGCCCGGTGAACTGGTGCCGGTCGACGGCACCGTCACCAGTGCGGTCGCGGTGCTGGATGAGTCGGCGCTGACCGGCGAGGCGCGCCCGGTCGAGCGGGCGGCGCACGAACCGGTGCGCAGCGGGGTAGTGAACGCCGGCGGCCCGTTCGACCTGCTGGCCACGGCCACGGCCGCGGACAGCACCTATGCGGGGATCGTCCGCCTGGTCTCGGCAGCGGAGGCCTCCCCGGCGCCGTTTGTCCGTCTTGCTGACCGTTACGCGGTGTGGTTTCTGCTGGTGAGCCTGGCCGCCGCTGGAGCGGCCTGGGCGGCGGCAGGTCCCGCGCGGGCGGTAGCGGTCCTGGTGGTGGCCACCCCATGCCCGCTGATCCTGGCCGCCCCGGTCGCCCTGGTGTCCGGGCTATCGGTGGCGGCCCGGCGTGGCGTGGTAGTCAAGGGCGGCGCGGTACTCGAGCGGCTGGCCCGGTGCACCACGTTGTTGCTGGACAAGACGGGGACGCTCACCACCGGCCGCCCGTCGGTGTCGGCCGTCGTCCCGGCCGGGTCCTGTGAATCCGCCGAAGTTCTGCGCCTGGCGGCCTCGCTGGACCAGGTGTCGGGGCATCCCCTGGCTGGTGCCGTGGTCAGTGCCGCCACCCGGCGCGGCTGCCAGCTGGTGCTGCCGCAGCAGGTGGAGGAGGTGCCCGGGCAGGGGATCAGCGGGCTGGTCGCCGGGCGCCAGGTGGCCGTCGGCAAGGCCAGCTGGGTGGGCGTGGCCGGCCGGCCCGGGTGGGCGAAGGCGGCGCGCCGCCGGGCCCGGCTCGACGGGGCGCTCACCGTGTTCGTTGCCGTCGATGGGATCCCAGCCGGTGCGCTCGTCCTGGAGGACCCGGTCCGGCCCGATGCCGCCCGTACGATCCGTGCTCTGCGCGACGGCGGGATCAGCCGGATCGTCATGGTCACAGGTGACCGCGCCGAGGTCGCCGAAGCCGTCGGCGCCGTGATCGGCGTGGATGAGGTGCTGGCCGAGCGCACCCCGGCCGGGAAGCTGGACGCGGTCCGGGCCGAACGCTGCCGGGCGCCGGTGATCATGGTCGGTGACGGGATCAACGACGCCCCCGCGCTGGCTCTGGCCGACGTCGGGGTCGCCATGGGTGCCCGCGGATCGGGTGCCTCATCCGAGGCCGCCGACGCGGTGCTCACCATAGACCGTCTCGACCGGCTCGGCGAAGTCCGCGCGCTGGCGCGCCGCACCGTCCGGATCGCCCGGCAAAGCGTGCTGGCCGGGATGGCCATGTCGCTGGCCGCGATGGCGGCGGCAGCGGCCGGCCTGCTGCCCGCCGTGTGGGGCGCGCTGCTGCAGGAGGCGATCGACGTCGCGGTCATCCTCAACGCCTTGCGGGCCCTGCGCCCCCCCGCATCCCGCGCACGCCTGGACGGCCGCGATGTGGCGCTGACCAAACGCTTCACCCGCGAGCACCTGGCCATCTCGGCCGATATCGAGCAACTGCGCGCCGCCGCCGATGCCCTCGGGGTCCTGCCGCCAGGCGAGGCGATGACGCGCATCAGGCAGGCCTGCCAGCTCCTGGTGGAAGAGGTCGACCCGCACGAAAGAGCCGAAGAGGACGAACTCTACCCGGCCATGGACCGCGTGCTGGGCGGCCACCAGGCCACCGCCACCATGAGCAGGGCACACGCCGAGATCGCCCACCAGACCCGACGGCTCGGCCAGCTCATCGACGACATCGGCCCCGGCCAGCCCGACGAGGCCGATATCGCCGATCTTCGCGCCCTGCTTTACGGGCTGCACGCCATCCTCCGTCTGCACACCGCCCAGGAAGACGAAAGCTACCTCTCACTGGCCGAAGACGCGCAGGCAAATGCTGCTGCCCGTCGGCCGGCCGATTCACTGACGTAAGGCCCTGCGCCACCGCCGCTCAGGAGCTGTCTTGGGCCGTTTGTCCTGGCCGGGATGACTTTGGCCCGGTGTGGTGCCCCGCCTGGCCACACCGGGTCCGCGCACACCAGCCAGCCGAACCGCCCGGTCATGTCCGCTAGCCCGCGCAGCATTGCTCATACCCCGACACTGCAGGCTGCAGCTGACTCTGGTCAGGGCCGGAAGCCCCTTCCAGGGTCCCATCCACATACTCCAGGCAGCGGGGAGAACTGCAGGCCGTTGGTCCCTGCGGTGCAGGCGCAAGGACCCTGCAGTGGCTGCTTCCGGGCGGGCACGCTGGCGGTATGAAGCTGATCACCGCGGTGGTCAAGCCGGACAAGCTCGACCACGTCATGCAGGCCATCTCCGGCGCAGGAGCTCACGGGCTGACCGTGACCGAAGTCCACGGCTTTGGCCAGCAGTACGGGCACATGGCGCCGGGCAGGTCTGCCGATCAAAACGCCTTCGTCCTGCCCAAGCTCCGCATCGACGTCCTGGTCCAGGACGAGTCGGCCGGGCCGGTGGCTGATGTGATCGCCAAGTCGGTCAACACCGGTGCCATCGGCGACGGGAAGATCTGGATCTGCCCGGTGGACGGCGTCCTGACGGGTCCGCACCGGCGAGCGCGACCGCGACGCCGTCTGAACAGGCACGCTGGACGTTCGGCATGCCTACTACGGACCAACGACTCTCCCGGGGCCCATACCCCCATAGGTATCTTGATCATGTCGGGTGATCTGCCCGGCTGATGTGAGGGAGGTGCCCGCCATGAGCCGCAAGAAGGTGCTCGTGCTGGGGGGAAACTTCGGTGGGCTGACCGCGGCGCTCGCGGTCAACCATGAACTGCACGGCGACGTGGATGTCCGGGTCGTTTCAGCGTCGGACCGCTTCTTGTTCAACCCGTCGCTCATCTGGCTCCCGTTCGGCAAGCGCCGCCCCGCCGACATCACCTTCCCCCTCGCCCCGACGTTCGAGGCCCACGGGATCGATTTCGTGCACGCCGAGGCCACCGCCCTCGACCTGGACGGCGGCAAGGTGACCACTACCGGCGCCGTGTACGACTACGACTACCTGGTCATCGCGACGGGCTACCGCAACAACTTCGGGGTGGTGCCCGGCCTGGGGCCAGGCGGCAACGCTTACACGATCACTACCCTCGAAGACGCGATCAAGGCCGGGGAGGGGTGGCGGCGGTTCCTCGAGAACCCCGGCGACATCGTCGTCGGGGCGAGCCAGGGCGCTGGGTGCTTCGGCGCCGCCTATGAGTACCTGTTCAACGTGTCCTACCGGCTGCGCAAGGCGGGCCTGAAGAGGCAGGTCAAGCTCACCTACGTGTCCGCGGAACCGTTCCTGGGCCATTTCGGCATCGGGGGGCTGCCGCACGGGGAAACCCTGCTATCGATGTTCCTGAAGAAGGAGCACATCACCGCGGTGCTGAACACCGGCATGGACCGGGTGGAGGACGGCCGTCTCGTCCTGGCGGACGGGAGCAACATCGATTTCTCCTACGCGATGATCGTGCCGCCCTTCATCGGCCAGGAGGTTATCCGCTCGGCGCGGGAGATCGCCGACGACAAAGGTTATGTGAAAGTCCGCGACACCTACCAGACGGAAGGCTACGGCAATGTCTACGCGGTGGGCATCGCCGCCGCCGTCGACGTGCCGTGGCAGACAGCGACCCCGGTCGGCATCCCCAAGACGGGCTTCCCGACCGAACGGATGGCCCACGTGGCGGCGCGGAACATCGCGGCCCAGATCCGGGGCGAGGCGCCGGCCTCGCACGAGGCGTTTGGCGACATGCCGGCGGTGTGCGTGATGGACGCGGGCAACAACGGCGTGATCATCCTGGCCGACAAGATGCTCCCGCCACGCAAGCACGGCGTGCTCATCCCCGGACCGCAGGCCCATGCCATGAAGCTCGCGTTCGAGAAGTACTTCCTGTGGAAGGCCCGCCACGGCTACGTCAGCCTCCCCTGACGCTGCCCGGCCGGGATGAGATCCCAGCGAGGCCGGCAGCGGCGCACGGCCTCGCTGGCCCGGGCGAGCCCAGGCCGCCCCGGCCCGGGCTGGCCTGCGGCCGGAACTCGCCATGTCCGGGGCGCACCATGCTCCCGGTACGAAGGGCATGGCCATTCAGGGCCTTATTTCTCGCTCAGACGGGAAATTTGGCCCTGACGATCGGGTCCCGGATTTTTCATCCTGAGGTTAGGTGTCGACGAGATATCTCGACAAGCCCGGGGAAGGTGAGCCCGATGTACGACAGGATACTAATGGCGGTGGATCATTCGGATGTCGCCGAGCGCGTAATCAACGCCGCCCGGGAGCTGGCGTCGCTGTCCAATGGCGAGGTCTGGGTGCTGCATCTTCGGGAGATGGAAACCATGTCCCGCGCCGGTTTCGTGCCGATCGAGCCGGGTGCGGAAGCACAGTCGATCGTGGAGCACGCCGCGAAGGAGCTGCACGATGCCGGCGTCAAGGCTCACTATGAGGTGCGGAACACGATCTACGGGCAGGCGGGGCGCGAGATCGTGGACGCCGCCCATGCCCACGACGCTGGCATCATCGTGATGGGCTCGCGAGGGCACAGCGGCATGACCGGCCTCGTGCTGGGCAGCACGGCACACAAGGTGATCCACCTCTCCGACCGGCCCGTCCTGGTGGTCCGCTGACCCGCGCCATACGGCCCGCAGCTGCGGCTGCCGTTCACTCAGCACTGGCATCGGTGTCTTCGCTGCCCCTTTGGGACAAGACGTCTTCGGGCGGGCGGCGCACGCTGGCGCCCACCTGGATGACCGCCCCGAACCGGAGCACCAGCTGCGGGTAAGCGCCGTCGCTGAGCCGGGTCCGGATGAAGTCGCGAAGCCAGCCAAGCTCAAGCGGCTGCGTGTGCAGCGCGGCTGCGATCCCGCAGGTGCTCGCGGTGAGCAGGATCCGCTGCAGGGCCTGCCCGCCATTGATCCAGTCCGCCGGGCGGTCTCGGGCCGTGGTGAGCAGCGCGGCGACCCCGGCAGACCTGAACGGCGGCGCTGAGCTGAGTGGCGGCAGGCCCCAGCCGCGGCCGTGGGCGAAGTCCCTGCCGGGAAAGTCCGGATCGGTGTGCTCTGCCCGCGCCGGGTAGGAGGTAGGCAGCACCCCCTCGGCTCGTGCGCTGCCCGGCGCGGGAGCCCACCGGGCGAGCTCCCGGACGCGCTCGCTCTCGAGCTGCTGTGCGTGTTCGGCTGTCTCAACGGCCGCGGCGAGCGCGGCCCGCCGTCCGTCGTCTGCGACGACGCGCAGCATCGCACCGTACCGCGCGGCGCCCTGGCGCAGTGCGGCCAGCAGGCCCGGCGGGAGCGGCACCAGGTCAAATCCGCCGCGGTGCGTCCGCCGCTGCCGCACCTGGCCGAACAGCTGTTGCTCGAACTCGGTGCAGGCCGCCCGCCGCTGCCAGCTCACCCGCGCAACCAGCAGCGGTTGGCTAGGATCGGGCAACAGACAGATCTCAGGAAGATAGCCAAGCGACCGCACGGCCAGCCGGGCGGTGAACAGCGCCGCGCCACAGCTGATCATCATCTCGCGGCCGTCGGGGTCGGCGACGCGCAGCTGCCGCTCGGCGTCGGCGCAGAGGCTGATCTGCTGCCCACGGGCGGTGAACCGCCAGGGCTGGGTGTTGTGCACCGAGGGCGCCCACACCGCCGCCGCCACCACGTACCTGGCGACCTCATCCTCGGCCAGTGGCTCTGGGCCCGCCGGTTCCCCATCAGGCAGCGGCACGGCGTCCATGGCTCCTCCCAGTGCAAGGAAGGCGTTTATCGCCCATGCCGCCATCTCACCCCCAGAGCACCATCGAAGTGCAGGTCCGAAGGTCCGCTGCCGCGGGACTTTCGCCCAGCCGGCACCGCCCATCCAGCCGTGATGGCACCAGATCGATGTGGCGGCCCAAAGGCCCGATGATCCGGAGGCAGTGGGACGCCCTGGTTGCCGCCTGCGTTGCCGGACGTCTGGCCCTCCCTGGCATGACCTCCGGCCGGTGCTCAATCAGGCATCAGAAAAGTGAACTGGTGACATGAGCGGCAACTTGTTCGTCGGTGACCACATCCGGATGGACGTTTGCGTTGATTCCGCCAGGCGCCAGCTAGAGCGCCTTGCCCGGGACGGCGTGCTGCTGAGCGCCTCCGAGTACTCCTATGGCGCGGGGATCGCCGGCCTAGTGGAGGCGGCGGGACTCGCGGCCGGGATGTCCCGGCTGGTCGGGGTGCAGCCCGGAGATCTGCTGGAAACGGAGGGCTGTGCCCGGCTAGGGCTGCGATGGGAAGCGATCGGGTCCAACGGCACCCTGTTCCCGGCTCTGGATGCGGACCTGACGCTGTCCCCGGCGGGGGAGAACGCTACGGTGCTCACGCTGGCTGGGGTATACCGCCTGCCGGAGCACGCCGGAGCCGGGCTCGACCCGGGCATCGTGCGCTGCTTCGCCGCCGTCACCATCGACAGCTTTATCGCCAGGCTCGCCTGTGCTCTTATGCATCCCGCTGGCTCAGCGGTGCCCGGCAGCACGTGCGGGACAGAACTCTCCGTGCCATGGGCCGGTTACACACGATGAAGGCTCGGCAATCCGCGGTTGAGAGGCGACCCAAGGGAATACGCCGCTGCCTGCGATGCCATAGGCCATGATGCAGTGAGCCCCGAATGCGAGCTCAAGCTGCTCAGCGCCGTCCCTGCGCTGCGTGCGTCAGCGTATCGGGGCTCGGCGCGGCGACAGCGGAACTGAGGTGGTGCCGCTCCTTTCCCGGTAGCGGCCGGCCACATGCCTAGGCTCGGCGAGCCTGTGGGCAATGCCGCGCAGCAGGGCGCGGATCGTCGCTGCGGCAGTACGGCGCAAGACCGCCCGGTCCAGGCCGGAGCCCAGGCGTCCGAGCGGTGGCCGGTAGCAGCCGTTCAGCGTCAGGCGGGTCTTCTCCGGGCCCTCGGACCTGAGCTGCAGGTCGGCATCCAGCACTGGGAACAGGCCCCCGGCCGGGCCGGTCGCCTCCCAGCGCAGCCAGACCGTGATGGTGCCATCGCGCCGCACAGGGCCGATGAGGCGCACCTGAACCTGTTTGGAGACCCCCGGTGTCTCGCCGAACGGGCCAACCCTGATCAGGCGCGTTAGGGTGCCCTCGTAGGCATCTCGTGACACCCCGGTCATGCCGCCGTCGGCTACCATCCGCGCCAGCCGCTCCCGGGCGACGTCGAATCTGGCTTCGACTATCAGCTCCTGTGACGTGAACATATCCACACCATCACCGTTGGACCAGACGTGTGCACAGGGGACGAAGGACACAACACGAACGCCGGAAGTCCCGGCTGGCATATGGGGGGCATAGGGGAGGAGCGCTTCCTAGGCTGGCCGCCGATAAGAACATCGGCGCTACGGCTGAGTGTCCTGACAGCGGTCAGATGCTCCAGAACTCACGAGGAGGGCTGACCTCCAGGCGCCCGGCCCCCAACGGCGAGGCCCCGACCCATCATCAGGTGGGCGGGGCTTCATCGCGTCCGGGCCTGGCGCGGGCGGGAGCCCTCCGACAGCGGCCCTCAACCCACCCGTGCGGGTGACTTCGGTGCTCCCCGTTCCTCTGGCTGGGCGGAGGCCTCAGGGGAGGAGGCGTTCGGCGATGAGGAATCCGCCGAGCAGGATGAGTGCCATCCCGGCGACTTGCTCGGCCCGCTCGCGCAGGTGTTCGCTGATCCGGGTGCCCAGGCTGAGCCCGAGCTGGGCTGCGATCAGTGCCTGCACGCCGACGGCGATGATCACGGGGATGAGGGGCAGGCGGACCAGGCCGAGGCTGAACCCGATCGCCAGCTCGTCCAGGCTGATGCTGACGCCGAGCGCGATGATGGCCGTTCCGCGGGTGGCCAGAAGGCGGCCCGCTGCCTGCTCGTCACCGTCATCACCGTGGGTCAGCATCCATGCTCCGACGCCGATGACCGCGGCAGCGGCCAGGTAGTCGGCGATGTCGCCGATGGCGCGGGCCAGGCTGCTGCCCAGGATCAGGCCGATCAGCGGCATCCCGGCCTCGAAGACCACGAAGATCACCGAGATGCGCAGCCGCAGCCCGGCGGTGACGGGCCCAGCGGCTCCGATCGCCGCGGCGACGGCGAAGGAGTCCAGCCCCAGCGGGAGCACGAAGGCCAGCAGCTTCAGCACACCACCAGACTGGCACCCGCAACCGCCCGGGCGCCCGGTCGGACCGGCTTGGGCAGACTCAGACCATGGCGACGGTGGACGAGGCGACGCGGGCGGCTCTGCTGCGCCGCGGTTTCGCCCTGGAATATGTGACGCTGGCGTGGAACGTCGTCGGCATCATCATCTTGGCTATCGCGGCGGTCTCGGCCCGGTCGGTAGCGCTGGCCGGGTTCGGCCTGGATTCGCTGATTGAGATCGGCGCGTCCACGGTCGTGATCTGGGAGCTGTCGGGCACGGGTGAGGATCGCCAGCGCCGGGGATTGCGGCTGATCGGCTACGCTTTCGCCGCCCTGGCGGCCTATCTGCTGGTGCAGTCCACGGTGGTGCTGGTCACCGGTTATCACCCCCGCCATTCTCTGCTCGGCATCGCGTGGACGTCGGTTACGGCGGTGGCGATGTTCGCGCTGGCGTTCGGCAAGGCCCGCACCGGCAAGGCGCTGGGCAACCCGGTGCTCCAGACCGAGGGCCGGGTCACGCTGATCGATGGAATCCTGGCGACCGCGGTGCTGGCGGGCCTGGCGCTGAACGCCGCGCTCGGCTGGTGGTGGGCCGACCCGGCCGCCGGGTACGTGCTCGTCTTCTACGCGGCCCGCGAGGTACGGGAGATCTTCTTCGCCGAGCTTCCGTAACCCCAGCTAGACCGCGCGGCGAGCCACCATCCAGTCCTGGGCACCGCTGCTGTACCTCGTACTGGACCCTCACCAGTCCTGACCACTTGCTTGCAAAAGCTGGACCAGCGCCGTCCTGGGGAGGCTACCTGACCGCATACTTCGCACAGGGGGTCGCCACGTCAGCCGCATCGGCGTCTTGCGAGCCGGATGATCAAAGTGGCCGCTGCCCTGAGCCCGTGCGCGCCCGGCCCCTGCGGGGGGGAGCAGGGTGGGCGCGCACGGGCAGCTCCGGATTACCTTTGTAGTTGTAGCATGCGTTACAACAGGCCACGGGTTTGAAGGCTAGCCGGCCGCATAAGCTGTCCTGGCCTGCTTGGCCCGGCGGGGTGCGAGGAGGCAGGGCATGCTGTCGCAAATCGCGGAGTGGGCCGCCGCGGTTCTGGCCGCTGGGGTGGTCGCCGGGCTGGTGGTGGTCGCGGCGGGCTCAGTGGGAGTATGGCTGCTGTACCGCAGGCTGCGCCGCGGCGTGGGGGCATTCACCAGCACCGCGGCGAGATATGCGCTTCAGACCGCCGCCGTCGCGGCTGCTGCAAGGCGGGGGCGGTTGCCGCCGCGGGTGGTGCACGATCTTCGCCGACGCATTAACGGACCCCCCGAAGTGTGGTGAGCCGGATGCCGTGGCGGGTGATCACCTACCGGCTTCCGGCCGAGCCGTCGCGGCACCGGGTGGCGGTGTGGCGGGAGCTGCGGCGGCTGGGCGCGGTGGCGCTGCAGCAGGGCACCTGGGCAGTGCCGGATGGGGAGCCATTCGAGGTCGGCTTCACGCAGGTGGTGGAGGCGATCAAGGCGGCGGGCGGCCAGCCGGTGGTGCTGGCCGTCGCCGAGGAGGAGGCCAGCGCGGCTCAGCTGGAGGAGCTGTTCACCGCCCAGCGCGAGGCGGAATGGGGCGAGTTCGTGTCCGACTGCGGCAAATACGAGACCGAACTGGCCGGTGAAGTCGCGAAGGGGAAGCTGACGCTCGCCGAGCTGGATGAGGAAGAACAAAGCCTGGACCGGCTCCGCCGCTGGTACCGCACGATCCGGGCCAGGGACCTGTTCGGCGCGCCCAGCGCTCCGGTGGCCGAGCGGCGGCTCAAGGAATGCACCGAGGCTCTGGAAGACTTCGCCGAGCGGGTCTATCAGGCCCGGGAACGGCCATGACCGATCCCCGCCGTCCCGGCAACCGGCCGCCACCATCGGCGGCCCCGAAGCGGGACCAGCAGCCGGTGAGCAGATCACCGGCTACCGCGGAGGCGCCGGCCAAGCCGCTGTCGCCGGCGCTGGACGCGACCTTCAAGATCGGCCTGGTGCTCAAGGGCCTCGACGGGATCCTGGAGGTTATCGGCGGGATCCTGCTGCTGTTCCTCAGCCCCAACGCGATCGAGCACCTGGTACGCATGCTGACCGCGCACGAACTCAGCGAGGACCCGCACGACCTGATCGCCCGCTACCTGCTGCACACCACCGCCCACCTGAGTCATGGCACCACCTTGTTCGGCGCCATCTACCTGCTCAGCCACGGCATCGCCAAGATCGTGCTGGTGGCGCTGGTACTGCGCGACAAGCTGTGGGCCTACCCCTGGCTGATCGCCCTGCTGCTGGCCTTCATCGCCTACCAGCTCTACCGGATCACCGCCGTGCACTTCTCGGCCGGGCTGACCGCGCTGACCGTCTTCGACGCCTTCCTGGTCTGGCTCACCTGGCGCGAATACCGCGCCAAACGAGCCCACCAGCACCGAGCCAGGGCAACGGTGGGCACCCCGGCCGGCCACCGGCCCGCCCGGCCACAGCCAGGCCGGAGAACTGGCGGCTGATCAGGCTGAGGGCGGACGCGACCGCTACATCAGAGGACACGACCGCAGGTCAGCCTCATCTGGGTCATTCTCACCGGTGGGAAGCAAGCGCCGCGTGATGATCAGTGCCATCCGGGGCCTGCGGGTCGGCATGCACCAGCACGGCGGCCAGGCGCGGCAGCGCATGCAGCAGGTTGTGCTCGGCGTTGACCGCGACCTGGTGGGCCTGGACCGCGCTGGCACCGGCATCGACGATGACTTCGCATTCGGCGCGCAGATGGTGCCCGATCCAGCGCAGCCGTACCTGGCCAACACCCAATACCCCAGGCGTCACACGCAGGGCCTGCTCCACCTGGTCGACCAGGGCAGGGTCGACGGCATCCATCAGCCGCCGGTAGATCTCCCGGGCCGCCTGGCGCAGCACCGCCAGGATCGCCACCGTGATCACTAGGCCGATCACCGGGTCGGCCCAGTCCCAGCCGAGCGCGACGCCCGCCACCCCCAGGAGGACGGCCAGCGACGTGAACCCGTCGCTGCGGGCATGCAGCCCATCAGCGACCAGCGCTGCGGAACCGATCTTGCGGCCGACACGGATCCGGTACCGGGCGACCAGCTCGTTGCCGGCGAACCCGATCAGCGCCGCCACCGCGACCGCGACCAGGTTCGTCACCGGGCGCGGGTGCGCCAGCCGCATGACAGCTTCATAAGCGGCCAGCGCCGAGGACGCCGCGATGAATAGGACGATCACCACCCCGGCCAGGTCCTCCGCCCGCCCGTACCCGTAGGTGTAACGGCGAGTGGGCGGCCGCCTGCCCACCATGAACGCGATACCCAGCGGCACCGCGGTCAGTGCGTCTGCGGCGTTGTGCAGCGTGTCGCCCAGCAGCGCGACCGAACCCGAGACGGCGACCACGGCCGCCTGGAGCACCGCCGTGCCACCCAGCACGGCCAGCGAAATCCACAGCGCCCGGATGCCCGCGGCGCTGGCTTCCATCGCCGCATCCACCTTGTCCGCGGCCTCATGCGAATGCGGGCGCAGCACATGCTGCAGCCCGTTGATCACTCCTGGCCCGCGGGCATGGTCGTGCACGTGCACGTCGCCGTGGCGGGGACCGGCTGGGCCAAGTTGCGGATCGCTCATAATGCCCAGGATGCGCGAAAGAACGGCTTGCAGCACATCAACAACAACCACCCGAACGCGACTGCAAAAGACCCGCAATCCAGGTCAGCGGCCGCGCTAGGGTCTTCGCCGGGCCCGGTAGCCAAGCCACTGTGGCGACTGCCCGCGAATCACCTCACCAGCTCGGATGACCCGACCGCAGTCCCTCATTGCGCTGGCGGACGGCCATATGTAAGAGAAGTTACTATCGGGACCCCCGAGGCCAGGGTACCGGCTTAGCGTTGCCGCGGATAACCATAGGCACGCCGATCGCCGACTACGTATTCATTCATTCCGGTCGGCAGCTGCCCGTGGCTGAGGCGCAGATCACCTGTTATGCACCGGTTGGGTCTGTAGCCATCCAGCAGCCGCACCCGCGCAGTTCGGCGGGTCGGCGCGTTGCGGTCGCTGGGAGGGCTAGACGGGGAGCGCTGGCCGCCTAGTGTGGGGTAACGGTGGCGAGCGCTTGGGCGAGGGCGCGGATGTCGTCGCTGCTGTTGTAGGCGTGCAGGGATACCCGGATGCCGCCGGCGCGGGAGCTGGTGTGGATTTGGTGCTGGCTGGCCAGCGCGGCCTGCACCTGACCGGCCGCGGCGGTGGGGTGGCTGAGCGAGACGATGTGCGCGCTGGCGGAACGCTCACCTGGCGCCCGGTAAGGCGCCCATCCCAGCGGCGCGGTCTGCTCGGCCAGATCGGCCGCCAGCCGACGG
>WNFX01002404.1_pt1 | contig 18967 bp, 21 predicted proteins | sample 5400111 | NCBI WGS metagenome assembly WNFX01 (sample SAMN13153363, study PRJNA577476) | soil metagenome | isolation source: 40 cm soil or saprolite under grassland replicate 1 | place: USA:California | collected 2016-06-15 | reverse complement strand
CCCCTAGTTCGAGTGCTCTGCTACGATTGACCTTGCAACCACCGCGGAGAGGTGACTGAGTGGTTGAAAGTACTCGCCTCGAAAGCGAGCATACGGGAAACCGTATCGTGGGTTCGAATCCCACCCTCTCCGCCACTTCTTTTATTTTCTTGTATTTACAAGCCTTGGTGTCTATCATGGTGTCTGCTTTGCACTGGTTTCCGGCTAACTATCGGCGGAAAGGGGGTTGCAGACATGTCCAAACGAGGCAACGGCTACGGCAGCGAAATTCGCGTCAATATCCTCAAAAAGGTGAAAGTTGGGAAAAACTGGAACCTCTACCCTGCCGTCGTAGAGCCTAACGGTAAACTCCGCGACAAGGTTCGCGTGCGCGGTAAGGTTGAGCTTCATCCCGAAGGATACTACTACATCGAGTGGTGGCAGGACGGAAGAAAGCGCGAGCAAATCAAAGATCGCGCGGAGGTCGTAGACCGCGCTCGTCGCAAGGCCCTCGAACTCGAAGCCAACCGTGCCGGGATCGAAACCGTTCAGGAAAACGGCAACGGCACAGCACTCACGCTGACTGAGGCGGTTGCCTCCTACCTCAAGGACGTGGAGCCGCCGCAGCGCGAGCCCAAGACCTACGTCGCCTACAAGTATTGCCTGGAACTCTTCGCCAGCAGCTGCGCGAAGCGCTACGTCCAGGACGTGAAGCGCGAAGATCTGCTCGCGTTCATTCGCAAGCTGTACGAGCTTAAGTGTGGTCCCCGCACGGCTTACAACCGTGCGGTGATTGTTTCACAGCTCCTAAAAGCGAACGGGATCACGAAGCTGCTCCGCAATCGCGATTGGCCGGAATACGTTGAACCAATCCGTCCGATTTACGAAGAAGAGGAGATCCAGGCGATTCTCAAAGCCTGCGATGGAGATGAGCGCGGTCTCTATCTCTGTTACCTTCTCACAGGGCTTCGGGACAAGGAGATGAGGCATCTGACCTGGCGGGACATAGACTTCCGTACTCACGTGATACGCGTAACGAGAAAACCCCTCTACGGGTTCAAGCCCAAAAACAAGGAAGAGCGCGAAGTCCCTGTGCCGACATCGCTGATTGCGGCGCTCAAAAAATACAAGGGGCCAAAGAAGCCGAACGCAGATGGCCTAGTGTTTCCGAACGAGTCGGGCCGGCCAGACAAGCGGCACGAATTCAAACTAAAGCGTATCGCGTTTCACGCGAAACTGAATTGTGGCCAATGCGTGTCGAAACACGGTAACAAGTGCTCGGAAGGGCCTTACTGCTCAAATTTTTTCCTGCACAAATTCCGGCACACGTTTGCCACGCGCAACCTGCAAGATCACGTCTGCGACATAAGAACGCTGCAGAATTGGATGGGACACAAAGATCTAGCTTCGACGATGGTTTACTTAAAAGCGGTACGCAATAAAGACGTGATGGCGCGGGTGAATTCCAGCGAACTCGCGGCTCTCGCAGTTTGACGTGGCGGAGGGCGAAGGCCCCTTGAAACGGTCTGCACGGTGGTTTATCGAATTGGCCACGCCCGTGCTTAGCTTAGGCCGTGCGGGAGATGGCCCCTCACCTGGGGCAAGGGTTGTCGCTGCGTGTTAGAATCGGCTTCGAAGGGACGAGCGGGATGCCACCGAAGCGCAGAATCTTCATAACTTTCGACCACGATGACACCGACCAGGTGAATGGTTTCCTTGGCTTGCGAAATATCCTCGACAGTTTTGAATTTTTCAACCACAAGCTCGACCGTCGCATAAAGAGTACGGACGGAAGCTATGTCGCACGTGTTATCGGCGAAGAGTATATTCAGCCAGCTTCGGTTACGGTTATATTAATCGGCGATAGGACGGCCCAGAGTCCTTGGGTTCAGTGGGAGATACAAGAGAGCATTCGTCAAGGTAAGGGTTTGCTCGGCATACGACTGAAGGATTCCTGGGGCGCAGTACCAGCGGGAATCCCGCAGAACGCTGTCGGCGGCTGGGACCCCGAAAAATTCGCCTCATGGATAGAGTGGGCTTATCAGCAGACACAGAGGCGATGAATCATGTAACGCTATCACCGTGGATGGCCCATATTTGGGCATGGCTTTGGCCCATCCTCAAAAGTAGTTGGCAATTCTTGGCCTCAGTCTGCGTTTCGACCTTATTGTTCCTTTCTTTCCTGCGTCGTCGTTACGCGTCAAAATCCATAAGCGTCGGCCTTCCCTTTAACCTTGGGAGCTGGACATACGACACAACACCATCGGACCGAATCGTCGCGTGGAAGGTGTACGTTCAATTGGCGACCCGGAAGGCAGCATTGCCGTTTGATGAAAAGTTCGATGTGATTTCAGAGGTTTACGATTCGCTCTCCGCAGTGTTTGGAGTCACACGTGAGTTGCTGCTCGAATTACCGCCGCACGAATTTGAGAGAGAAGCGGGCGTTGCTCCTTTGCTCCTGCGAGTTATGAATGATGGCCTTCGTCCGCACCTTACGCAATGGCAGTCCGGATTCAGACGGTGGTGGGAGGACGCTCTCAAGTCTCCGGCCAACGAGGGAAAATCTCCTCAAGAAGTACAGCGACAATACGTGCACTACGCCGAACTTGTGTCTCACCTGGTTCAGACGAATACGGAGCTGAGCAAATTGTCCGATGAATTGCTGACGATTGCCCGTGGGCGCAAGCCTAAGCAGGCTCGACCCCCGAAGGTCTCGCCGCTGCCTCCTACCCCGGAATCTGTAGTCGAGAAACAGCCTGCGGTTGATTACAGAATTGAGGCAAATGGTACGGTTGTGGTCCTGGAGAGCGTGCGAGCCACGCAAAGAGGGAGAGGACCAAAGCCACAGCAGGGTGCTCGGCTTGCTTTCAAGACCAAGTACGATACGGCGGAGTTTGTGCGAGCAGGCGAGGCCGAGGGCTTTAGTTTCCATGGGAAAGAGTTCATCGGGGATGTCTGACAAGACATAGCGGAGCGCGCCTGATTCATCTTTTCCGCATTGCATCAATTACGAGTTATACTTATTTATTGTAGGGGTACTATGAGCGATGATGTCAAAAACGTTTTCATTAGCCACATCCATGAGGATGATGCGTTGGTTCCAGACCTGAAGGATCTCCTCGCTCGGAATGGGCTCGAGGTTCGCGACGGATCGATAACAAGGTCAAAAGAAAATGAGGCATCTGATCCTGAATACATCAAATCTCAAATATTAGCTCCGCGGATCCAGTGGGCCAGCACGCTGCTGGTGTTAATTTCGCCGGAGACACATACTCACTGGTGGGTCGATTGGGAGATTGAGTACGCAGTTCGGCAGGGAAAGCGGATTGTCGGCGTATGGGATAGGGGTGCCAAGGATTGTGATTTGCCGGCGAGCTTAGAGAGATATGGCGACGCGGTAGTCGGTTGGCAGGCCGATGGAATCATAGACGCAATCAACGGAGATTCAAACAACTGGTACACGCCGGACGGAAGCGAACGTGAAGCGCGACCGATACCTCGATACAGCTGCACATAAAAAATGAGGCTGTTTTCGTACGTCGTCGCGCGGGACTACGGATTTGCGCCGAATCCGTTTTTCGGATATTGCACTCTCGCAACATGTAAGCCAAAGATCCGAAAACAAGCCCAAGTTGGCGACTGGGTCGTCGGCACGGGATCGAAGCGTTTTGGTTTACAGGGACGCTTGGTTTTTGTAATGAAGGTGGCTGAGGCGCTCAGCTACGAACAATACTGGAGAGATCACCGGTTTCGGCAGAAAAGGCCGAACCTTCGGGGAAGTGTAAAGCAGAGATTTGGCGACAACATCTACCATCGCGACTCCAAGACAAAGAAATGGGTACAAGAGAACTCGCATCACAGTTTTTCAGATGGTCGTCCAAACCCTGCGAACGTAAGCCACGATACCCAAGAGCCACGCGTTCTGATTGCCTCTGAATTCGCTTATTGGGGCGGGAACGGTCCCAAGATTCCACAGCACTTTCGCCGGATGAGCGGGACAGACGTGTGCTGCGTGCGCGGTCACAAGTGCAATTTCTTGGCCGCTTTTACCCTCAAGTTCGTATCATGGGTCGAGTCGTTGGGCGCGGTGGGCTACATCAATCCACCACGAGAATTTCCAATTTAGGAAAATCTGATCATGGCAGAAGGAACGCAAACTTGGCTGAGCCGGTATGTCGACGATGCCTCGGGGACAGATAGATTCCAGGCACGCAAAGACCATCTGGCTTTGTTGTCGGCGGGTCTGATGGGCGAAGCGGGCAGCATCCTGGCCGAAATCAAAAAGATGAGTAGGGAGGCGGACGCTTATCCAGCCTACCGGCACCGCTTGGTTGAAGAGATAGGAGACTTTCTTTGGTATTACGGACGAGTGGTTTCGGCCACTGATCGCAATTTACTCGACAGGCTCGCGGCTCATTCGAGCAGTGTCCCCTGCAAGGCCGACAGCTTGAGAACGTCGTTGGCGTTTGGGTCTTCTGTCGGCAGAGTTCTCGACGTTATATCAGATGGAAGGCAGACAGAACTTGGTGCCGCGCTTGAGGGAGTGTGGGACAAGTTGCTAGCGGTCGCGAGGAACAGTGGGGTTCTCCTCGAAGAAGCGGCAGGCGCGAATTTAAGAAAGATTCGAAGCAGATGGCCCAATGAAAGGGTGTTTCATGGCTTATTTGATGAGAATTATCCAATCGAAGAGCAGATTCCTCGTCGGCTAGTTATCGATTTTGTGGAACGGAGTCGCGGAAGCCGGATCGAGGTGTTGTTGCGATGTCACGATGTCGGGATGGGCGACCGCTTGACGGATAACATTGCAGATGCAGATGGCTACAGGTATCACGACATCTTCCATATTGCGAACGCTGTGTTTTTGGGCTGGTCACCAGTGGTACGTGCCCTTTTGCATTGCAAAAGGAAGAGCGCACCAAATGTCGACGAGAATCAGGATGGGGCGCGGGCTGCCGTCGTCGAAGAAGCCGTCGCGGCAATCGTGTTCAGCAGGGCAAAGCGCATGAGATTCTTCGAGAAAATGGCAGAGGTCGATTACGATCTCTTGAAGAGTATAGGTGATTTCGTTGCGGGATTCGAAGTCGAGCAGGTGTCGCTTTGGCAATGGGAGAGGGCAATATTGGAGGGCTTCAAAATATTTCGCCTTCTGCGCTCGGGTAGTGGAGGTCGTGTCAGTTGGGATTTACGGCTTCGAACCTTGGACTGGGCGCCCCTCTAGCAACTCGCTGTCGCTTCTGCGAGTCACGCATTTGAGCTGTTGATTGATCCCCCATTTCGGAGGGTACCAATAATCGATATCGGCCGGTTGCGGGGCAAATTTCTGTTTGATTTTCGTGCGGGAGGACGGGGTGCGAACGTCGGGATGGGCAACTCGTGCGTATTTGTCGATTTCACAGAATAGATTTTGGCAGTCGATCAATTGAAGGGGTCTACCGCCAAGGCGTTCGAAACCAAGGTCCCGTGCAGCAAATTCGATGTCTTGATGCTCCGTGACCGCTTTGATGATCTCAATCTCATCCGAGTCTTTGACTTCGCGGAAGCACTTTCGTAATCCGCTCTTCGCACCCGGTCCCGGCATCACGAATTCGGATTCAGAAAAATTGGTCACCTCGCTGTAATTGATGTCGACGGCGTATTGATATGCCAAGAAGTCTCCCAGCATCGGATAAGAGCGCAAAATGGTGAATACGTTTCCCATGTGCTCGCAATCGGCGATTTTCTTTGGTACGTCGTCCCTTAACATCAGACCTAGAAGCTGCAGGTGTGCGCTGTGTTTGCGTTCCGTTTTGAACCGATCGGTACCGGCAGGCATGATGTAGGCACCTGAATAGATCCTGAAGCCGTCTTGCATTGCGCTCGTTAGCAGAGTGTCGATTCTTTGGAGCGAGATCGAAGAGCAGATATCACCAAACGTTCTCGTGAGCAGCAGCCATGTGTCGATCTTGTTGAAAAGCTTAAAGAGAATCGTTCGGAAGAAGACCTCGCGGGGAGCGGGATCTCCTTTGTAGATCACATGTCGAATGAGAAATTGGCTGGCTCTGTCTGACGCTCGATATGCGTTTGTGAATTTAAAGGTCGCGAGCACCCGGTCCATGGTCCACGGCAGAGGCAGCCCTGCGAGCCTGCGAAAGAATATCGCTTGTCGCTCTGCGGCAAATATCCAAAACGTGTTGAACACGCGGCTGGGGTGCCAACGATCAAAGATAGAGTGCCGGGTTCGTGCATCTTCCAAAAAACTCGGCACAATAGAATTCTGTCGGGTCTCGATCTGGGACTTGAGATTGTTGCAGATCATTTTTCGCGTCTCCTATTCAACCATTCAGCAATGGAATTGCGAGCTGCCTCGAATTCTTGGTCTAGAAGATGCACGACTTCGTATTGAGCCCTTTCCATGGCGGAGAGCTCTTGATACAACGTTGTGAGCTTGTTGAAATCTGCATCAGGAGAGGCTGAACCAAATGGAGCGCTGCGCTCTACCAGAAATACGACAGAAGGCTTCAAACCGCCGAGCGTGAGCTTTTCTGCGTGAATTAGGCTATCCAACGTTCGCGGATCTATGCCAGCGGCCCTTCCGTAAACCCAGGTCGACCACCAGAAGCGGTCGAGAACGACCCAGCGATTCGAAGCAATCGAAGGAAGAATTATGCTGGTGATCGCGTCCAGATGAGCGGCAATGTGGAGAGTCTGGAGAGCAAGGGGCGAAATGCGCTCAACGCCAAGGGGCTTTGGATTGTGGTGAAGTTCGTAAACCAGCCTTCCCAGAGAACCGGAACGTTGTCCCGGAAATGAGAGCAGTTCGGCTGAGGGATTAAATCCCACGATGAGGGAATGACTGTGAGCAGCGAGTGTTGATTTTCCGACGGCATCAACGCCCTCAAAGACTATTAGACGTGCTTGCATAGTTCGCCCTGATGTTGACATCTTAGTGATTGCCGTCAAGGAGTCCCACGCAGGTGTAAGCGGATTCGTAAATAGGCGGTCTTCACGCGCTTGGACGGTCCCCAGAGTTCATTCGCAAATCGTGCCGCACAGCTGAGAAGAGGACCGGCAACTCCGGGGGATGTCATAGCCAGGCATTCAGGGTAGCGTATGTTTCTGTAGCCAGGAGCGACGATGGACAGCTCGACGGCTACACCCTTGTATTAGTAAAGCTTGTGTTTTATTTTGAGCGGGAAACCTGTTACGAGAGACTGAGTACCTGATGCCTTCACCCGCACCGCTTCAGCTTTTGCTTTTTCGACATTTGGAGGACTCAGAGGTGCTGCCTTATGAGGCAGCGATAATTCGTGCGTTTCAGGGAGGGAGGGAAGCCGGTGGCTATTTGGCGACGGGTGAAGATCTGGGAATACAATTGGAGGTCTTTTCGGCCGCACCGGAGCTGGGCGCCTCCGAGGTTCTCGAAAGCTTCAGTCATACGCTAACTATTGTTCTTCTTGACCGTGGCTTGTTGTCGGTGGGCGATGCACTCTGCAACTGGCTAGCTGAGTGCTGGCGGGTGACAAAAGGATCGAAAGGCCGGCACGCTTTGCTCGTCGTTCCGATGGACGAGCGGATCGGCCAGCAATTTTTGGCCCAGTGTCCGGCGTTGGCCACGCTCCAGCTCTTGCTGGCCCATGATCTGGGAGAACACGCAATCCGTCCCGCCATGTTAGCACTGCGCTTGTTGCACGAGTGCCGAATTCTTCTTGCAGCGGCGCTACCTTCTACGCATGGTCACAAGTCCGGATACCTTCGACTCTTCATCAGCCACGCGAAAATTGATGGGTTACCGCTCGCACATGCTTTGAAGCACCAAATTGAAGCACTCGGATGGCTAAAGGATTTCTATGATGCAGAAGATTTGCCGGCCGGTTGTGATTGGCAGCAGGAGCTGGAACAAGGTGTGGGTTCCTCCCTCATCGTTATGCTTCGGACCGAGGTGTACGACAGTCGCCCTTGGTGTCAACAGGAAGTGCTTTGGGCGGACGAGTATGCGACTCCAGCCGTACTCGTCGATGCACGCACCGGTCTAAACCACCCTGCCGGTGTGCTCCCGTTTGATAGGGTGCCTACCGTTCGGATTCCCGATGGCAACCTTGTGAGAATTCTTTTTCTCGCGTTGCGGGAAGGACTGAGGTTCCTTCATTTCATGCGCCGTGTAGAGCAGATGAAGCGGAGTTTGGATTGGAAGTCGCCAGTCGACCTACGAGTCTTTTCATTCCCACCGAGCATGTCGGCGCTATTACGCGCTTGTCACTCGCTGGCGGAGTCGAAGGAATCTTCGTCTGCGCGCCGCCTGATTCTCTATCCCGACCCACCCCTACGAGCTGGTCTCTATGAAGCAGCTCAGGCATTAGTTGCTACGTACGCGCCTTCAGGCACTCGCCTGGTGACGCCCAACACGCTCGCCGCGATGAAAGGAGCTGAACCGTGAACCCGATTCGGCGACAACTCGCGGGCTACGTGGTCAACCTCTCCATCTCCGAGAGCGGCGAGAGCGCTAGACTCGGATTCCCACTCTGGCAGGTGAATCGCATAACGCTGCAGATCGTTGCAGCGCTCTTCGGTCAGGGTGTAAGTGTGGCCTTCGGGCATGATTGGCGCGACGATGGCGTAATGGAAGCGGTCTACGGTTTTGCACGCCAAGTGCAATCGCCAGTTCCGTTGTCGTCATCAAAAGCTGAAGCCACAGGTCAGCCACTCCTCCGAAATATGCTTCCTTGGCCCGACAGCCCTTACCTTCCTGAACGCGATCTTGAGCGGCTCAGCGCGACGCTCCGGGTCGACTCGGCCGGGCTACCGGACGGACTCAGAGCTTTTGACGGCGAGGCACGTCGAGCGGAACGCACCAGCCCGGTCTATCGTTACGTTCGGGCTCGGGGCCTGACTTTTCTCCGACAGCGACTCACTGACATTTGCGACGCCCGCTTGTGCGTCGGTGGCCGGCGCTCGGGCTCTCAGGGGCGATATCCTGGCGTAATCGAGGAAGCACTTCTCGCTCTCAACGAGAATAAGCCCTTGTATCTCGTAGGCTTCCTTGGAGGCGCGACTAGGCAATTAGTACAAGCAATAGACGGCAAAGAGATGGCCGATGATTTCTGTCGCCCGACGTCTTTAGAGTCGCTGTACGAGAGGCCACCGATCCAAGAGCCGAATGCACCGCTGTCCCGGGACCGTATCATTGATAGAGGGAGCGTTTGGAGACAGTTTAGGCAGGCTGGCCGAGAAGGACTTTCGGCAAGAAACGGCTTAACCACCCAGGAAAACGGAGAGCTCCTTCACACTCTGGTTCTTGACCGAGCCATCGAGCTTGTTCTCGCTGGCCTATCGAGTGTAAGGAGAAACTCCGTTGAAGGACATTGAATCGAAAGGGAATCGAATATGGCAACCAATACTTTCGTCAGTTTTGACCACGACGATCAAAAGCAGGTGGGCGGTCTCAAGCTCTTAAAGAACAATCCGGATCATCCCTTGGATTTCCACGATCACTCGGTAAAGGAGCCTGTTCTTGGTCGAAGCGGAAGGCCAATAAAGTATCCGCCGAGTGATCCCCGCTCCAAACCGGTTCGGGACGCGATTATCAAGAAATTTGACCGAGCATCCAAACTCGTTGTTTTAATCGGCAATGATACTCATAGCAGTGAATGGGTGGAGTGGGAGATCAACACATTCTACAACATGAAAAAGGACCTCTCCGGAGAAAACACATGGAAACGCATTCGCGGCATGACCCTTAAGGGTTCTGACAATGCGACGATCCCTGATGCTCTGAAAGGCCAGTCCACAAAAAGGTTGGCGTGGGATCCTGAGGCATTGGATAAGTGGTTGGACAAAGACCTGGATGAGTAGAATGTGTCGCCGACTGACCGAGTGGCAACATATGGTCATGGAAGAGCAGAACCTGGAAATGTTGAGCGCCCATTGGGCGAATCGTCCCTGTGGCCGGAATGATGTCTCCAAGTTGGTCCCGGTGCGTTAAGATGTCCCTCCGCAACCCCTTAGTCCGACCGTGAGCGATAGGATGCCGCTCGTCGGCCGATTAGGCAGTGGGACGGGCCGTTTGTGATAATAGGTCGAGGCGATGTTGGACTCTTACCTTAGCGGAGTTCGGCGAGTCACGGTTGAGGATTCCGTGGTTCGCGCGACCCTCAAGACAATGCGAGACTTTGGTGCGCACGGGTGTGAAGCTTTGGTCCTATGGTTGGGTAACGTGCGGCCGCCGCACGCCCACGTGATTATGGCCTTTACGCCCGATCAACGTGCAATCACAAGTGAGAGTGGAGTTGGATATTTCGTGAGCGGTGAGACGCTCTTTCAGCTAAATCGAGCGCTCGCGGATACAGGCCTACGGCTTATCGCGCAGGTGCACAGTCATCCCGGAGAAGCGTATCACTCTGAGGCAGATGACCGGTATGCGATTGTTACAGTGGACGGCGGGTTCTCGCTAGTTGTTCCCGATTTCGGGGAGGCCCCTGCTGACCCGAGTTCGTGGGCTGTGTATAGACTGGTTGAAGGGGACTGGCAGGAGCTAAAGCTGGTAGAGGCACAAGATTTACTTCAAGTGAGCGACAGCCCATGAGCATCCAAAGGATTCGGGTCAGGAACTTCCGCGGCTTTCGGAACGCGACCATTGAATTGAAGCCGTTGACGGTTCTTCTTGGACCGAATAGCGCGGGTAAATCTGTTTTTGGACATGGGTTGGCAGCCATGTCATATGCCCAGTGGCTACGCGGCGGGTCAAATCAGGCCACGTTGACGCCCGAACATGCCAAGGCGGCGGAAGAATGGCCCATCGATCTAGGGTTGAGGAGCGATCTCGTGACTGAGGGAGTGGAAGATCGGGTATATGTCGACCTCCTAACGCGAGATGGCTGGGCCGTTTTCGGCTTTGGGGGCCTTGAACCTCGCGTCCCAGATTTGCGGCTCAGTTATCTTCGCCACCCGTTGCCGCCAGAACACAGCACCACTACAGTTCCGGCTTCACGAGAAGCCCTTTCACAAGCACCAGAGGGAGCTCAGAGCGGTCTTGGCCCAATCATCGAAGTGGGCTTAGGGGGCGACCGAAACGGACTGGAACTCATAAGGGTAAACGAGGTTCAATGGCAGGCTAGTGACAGTAAAAAAGCAAGTGTTGGGCTCAGTGGCTTTCTCCTTGAAACTGTCCGGCACGAGAGCGGAACAGAAATCTTGGTGAGTGGCCGGGCGAGAGACGATGTCAAGAACCTTCTAGGAAAACTCACTTACCTTCGTGCCACGCGGGCAAGGCCTGCTCGGAGCTACGAGAAAGGGGCCGGGACACCTCAACCCATCGGTTATGCAGGAGAATGGGCGCCTAGCATCCTTCATTCTCCGGCAGTTGACTCAGTGCGTTTCGCGGTTGCTCCCCAAATTCCCAATACCGTCGAGGAAGCTACTTCTCAGATTAACGCTCCCTGGAAGATGCAAAATGAAACCCTCGCTACTGCCACATGTTTTTGGCTGGACCGACTGGGCATAGCTACGAGAGTCGAGACGATCGATTCTGGGCGTCAGCCCGGCCGAATCGAAACTCGGTTTACAATCAGCCGAAATGGAAAATCCCACGATATCACTGAGGTAGGCTTCGGGCTGAGCCAAGTCCTCCCTGTTCTCGTCGGCGGTCTTATGCAGGCAGACGACAGTCTTTTCATCGTGGACTTGCCGGAGGCCCACCTTCACCCAAGACCTCAGGCCGAGCTGGCCGACTTCTTTTGCTCGTTGGCGATGTCGAAAAGATCGGTTATTGTCGAAACCCATTCCGAGATGTTTTTTCACAGATTGCGTCTCTGGGCGGCGCTAAGCCAGGAGCTGGCAGATCGTATTGCCGTTTACTTCGTCGATCCTCCAGGTCCCGACAATTTGTGTAGAGAACCGCGAAGAGTCGGCCTTGAATTTCAGGACGAGCTCAAATGGCCTAGTAAGTTCCTCCAAGAGGCATGGGAAGTCGAGGCTCAGATCAAAGCAGTACGGGAGGCACAGAGGCCTCTGGCTCGATGACGGGCCTTTTGCTGGACCACCCGTGGCGACTCGACGAAACCCTCGATCCTGTTTCCGATGGTTTCAGAGTACTAGAACAATTCGTCAACCTTGTTCGAGACACTCGACTCGACGTTGTGCCGTTCGTGAGTCGGGGCGAATACGATGAGATGTGGCAAAGAATCGAGTACGGTCGTTTTGCCCGGACGCGGGCTTACGCATCGCTTGTCTCCTTCGCGGAGCATCTCGTACGCGCTGATCCGCCAACGCCCCTGGCCACTCCGGTTCCGGAACCTGCACAGCTGACGCCATGTTGGAAGCGTGGATTGCGGGAGGCCATGGGTGATTTACGGGATTGGCGAACCCCACAGATCATCGTTGCAGAGAAGCGACAGCCTGCGTGGCCCGGGACGCAAGAAGTGGCGATCCAAATCGAGAATGCGGATGGAGCAGACTTGCAACATCGAGTCCTTGCCCGTCTTGAGAGCTATAGTTCACATCCTTTCACTGCGGCGGATCTTGACCCGTGGGATCTCAGTCGCATACATCCGCCACTTCCTGAAACTGGACGCCAGCATCCCTGCCGTCTCCCGAGGCCACCCAGTCTTCTGCGCGTACCGTGGCAGACGCTTAGCGAGCGCTTGGGTGAGGCTCGGGCTACAGGGTGGCGGGTAAGTGGGAGGTATTACTTCATCCCACCTGAGGACTGGCAGGTGGAGGAGGTCAGTAAGACGACGTGGCGAAGTGGCCGAGCCTTTAGGTACCAACGTGGACCACAACGTGACCAGCCTGGTCCGGTCGACTATGCGGGGCGCGTGTGGGTCTGGGATCGGGCCGAAAGACACTGGGATGTCCAGGAGCCCGGTGGATACATCCGCATCAGTCACACCGGTGAGCGGCTCTGACGTCGGCGCTTTTGTGCAATTCCCCACTTGGACCGATAAATAGTTTGGTAATCGGGATCGCCACAGATACAGCCTACCTCGCGGGCCCTGGGTTTTTTCCAAAGTGCAGGAGGGGGCCGCAGAACATCGTCCCACGACACCAAAGTCTCAACCTGCGAAAGAGCGGCGAGCTTGCGGTCTGTTCGCTTTACAAGTTCTGCAGCCATAAGAATGCCGGCGAGGACTGACTGGTGCACTAGTGGTACGGTCTCCAGGCGCCCTACGCCGGTGACGTCTAGAGGCATTGCGCCGCAAACAAGATCCGTATAGAGTTCACCCAGAGACTTGTTTCGCCAGGGTCCAAGCTTATCCTCAGTCACACCTAAGCTCTGTGCTGCCGCTTTAATATCATCCTGCGAGAGGGGCTGTCGCGTAACCCAGAGAAATGTGGCTCGATCTGATGATAAGCCGAGCGCTCGGGCAGCTTGCTCGGTGGCGGAAAGCCCCTGTCCGTGCGGATGATACAAGCAGGCTAAGCAAGCGGCATCCCGAGAAAAGAGATGCCAAGACGCACCAAGGCCTTGGTCGCCGGTCCAGCCATTTACAATCAGCTTTGGCAGCAGTCCTTGCGCTGAGCGGCGGCTGGGCACGTTATCCACGGAAATGCAGAGCGTAGCGATGTCCAAGCGACCGCGGGCCTGAACGAAGTTTTCAAGGGTCATCTTGGAGGGTTCGACTGATAGCCGTGTGTCGCGAAGCGCGTCCTGCGCCAGCAGCACTTTTGGCCGGGACACATCTGCAAACATCCCTAGGACGTAGCGCTGCATGTTCAGAAGGGTCATTTCTTCTTCATCCACGAGCCAAAGCCGCCCCTGGAGATTTCGATGACGTGCTAAGGACCATACGGCGGCATTTCCCACCGCGCCTAAACCTGCGACAAGTACGTCGCCAAGAGAACTTTTGGGAAGCTCCAGATCCAAACCACGATCTGTGCTGAAATCAAGGAGGGAAACGCAAACGTCTGGCTCCGGTGAAGTTTTTAGGAAGACACGCCTAAAAAGCTCGGCGCATGCAAAAGCGGCTGCACTTGCCGCCGCATAAGGATTTGTTGGTCCCTTTCGATTCTTGTAGGAGTGGTCGAGGCGGGCAACCCAACCGGATGCATTTGGATATAGGGCGTCGTCCGAAGCTCCCACGCTGATACATATTGTTGTTGCGTCCGGAGAGCCTGTCGCGAATTCAATGTTCGGGTTAACTTTGGATGTCAACTCCTGCAGTTTTGAGAAGAAGGGATCGGGACCTGAGATGGCCAGTCGCGGATAGAGTCGGGCCAGCATGTTCGTAGTTAGCTCTGCTATCCATTTGTCGTTGGAAGTGAGGTTATCTCCACACCTAACGCCAATTGACACTTCACTTAAAGAAGCGATCAAAGATTCACGGGAAACAGATAAATGGCCCCCAATCGCGCCGTAGATGCGTTCGAAAAAAGGCGCGAGTGCCAATCAGACCTTCTCCTCCGCGGCCCAGTTAACCTGAAGCCCGGTCGGTTGATAGAACATTTGCGGGTGAACGAGGTCAACCGTTACCCGCCACAAAGACATTAGAATGGAGAAAAGGCTCATCTGTTGTCGATAAAGAAGCCAATCGTCTCCTGAGTGCTGCGGATGCTCATGATATTCACGTATACCGCGGATGCACAAAAATGGTTTATGGGTAATTGGGTGGTCATCGAGTAAGACAACGTGTGCCTTTCGTTCCTTTTCGTACTCCAAGGCTCGAAACATCGTCGCGTATTCTAGCTTGTTGTCTGTCCAAAAATCCCGGAACTCTAAGGAAGGCGGTTGTAAATCATAGCCCGTCAGATCGAGGCGAGCCTTAAACGCTCTCGCGGCAAGGCTTGGAATCTCAACAGCCATAATAGCTCCCTGGGGCAAAATGATGGCCCCGGTTTGGACCGCTGGTATACCAACTTGAAGGAGGTGCCGCGGCACGAAAGCTAGTTCGAGGAATGGATACGCGGTTGAATCAAGGACGAAGATTCCGCGCGACTCGAGCGTCCTTCGCTGCTCTCCTAGCGTCTGAAGCTCTCGGTCGAATTTGAGGCGACTTACCTCGGAGTCAACCATACATGCATTCCGCCGGCGCCGACACGCAGACTCAGAAATAGGCGAGCTCCGTTCTTCAGCCCGAGATCCTCAATAGTCCGGGCTTTGTCCAATAGCACGCCGGCAGCATTCCGGACTTCCCATTCATCTGGCGGGCGACCGGTGTTACCGCTTTCAGCGAGCGCTCGCTCTACAGCTACTGCAAGTGGCGCTTCAACATTGACGTCAACGGGGTAGTCCACCCCGTTGATAATAAAGACCAATCTAATCCTGTGGTCTTCTTTGGACACCTCGGAACCCCTTTCAAGCTGGCGTTGACTCGCCGTCGCGGAACGTGCGGCCGATCTCCATTGAGCCGTGGCAAATGCTGATGTAACTCTATCGTACAACGTGAATGGCTATTATGCACCGGATGGGCAACTTCGTAGTGAGAAACGACAAAGCCGTACAGGTAAGCGGAGCCCCGTGCGCGCTATCGTTCAGTTTCGCCTAGCTCCGCTCTGTAATAGACGACAGTGAGATCATAGCGGTCGGATTCTGAGCAGTATCCTCCAATTTCCAATACCTGAGATACCCAGCGGGTTCCGGGGCGGCGCTCAATGTGAACGATGATGTCGAGCGAATCTGCGATGTTGGTCTTAATAGCGCGGTACGGCATTTCAACACCACTTTGCAGCACGCAAGTTGTGAAACGCGAAATGCCTTGAGCTGCAGAATTGGCATGGACTGTTGAGATCGTTCCGCTATGACCCGTGTTTAGGAGTTGAAGTAGGTCGAACGCTTCACCGCCTCGAATCTCGCCCAGAATAATTCTGTCCGGCCGGTGGCGCAGCGTTGCTTTCAGAAGGTCACGGATGGTCACGGCGGGCAGACCGTTCTGCTCGCGGCGGGCTTCGAATCGGAGGACGTTCTCTTTCTGAATCTGTATCTCTGCGGTGTCCTCAATCAAGACAATGCGCTCGTGGTCCGGGATGAACTCGGTCAACACATTGGCAAGAGTCGTCTTTCCACTTGATGTTCCCCCGCAGATGAGGATGTTCTTGCCCTGGGCGACGTAATCTTCCAACTGGGCGGCAAGTTCGGTCGTCAGCGTTCCGACTTCGATGAGGTCCTTCATCTTGAATTTGTGGGAGTTGAATTTTCGGATGGTCAACGCTACGCCGTGGATGCTGCACGGCGGAAGCACAGCGGCAACGCGGCTTCCATCTGGCAATCGTGAATCGAGGATCGGCTTTGCTTCCGAAATATCGTCGCCCAAGCGTCTAGCAATGTTTTTGACTGCGACGATCAGAGACGCTGGCGTTAGCTTCACGTCCGGGACAGCCTGAAGGTATCCGGCCTTTTCAATGAAGATCCTCTCAGGCCCGTTGACCATGATTTCGCTGATGTCCGGGTCCAAGATCAGATGCTCGATCGGACGAAGAAACGGAAGAATCAACTCGAATCCATTCATCAGAGTTCCTTGTCGGCAAGCTGCAAGAAGTAGGACTTGTTCACGTCTCGTTGATACGGTTTGAGGTAGCAATACATGGGAGGCAACGGGTTAAGACCGTCGTAAGCAAGCGTTATGGATTGGGCGTTCTTTAGTTCCGTGAACGTCTTAGTATCAAATCGGAAGTCCCGCTGTTGGCTGTAGGTCTTGGAGGTGCTGATGTGAGCCTTGTCAGCAACCGGCCTGCCGGTGAGGTAGCTGACTTTCGAATCGTGGCCACTTTCCGAGATGTTGTAGTTCAGTTTCCAGACGTTTTCCTGTCCGCAGAGGTCGCTCGCGATCCGTGCCGAAAAGTCGTCGCTTTGTGTCAGGAAGATTTTTGTGCGGAAGGTTTGCAGCAGGGTTCGCCAGGACTCACCGGGCAACATGGACCGTAACGAACTGATGCTCTGCGTTGCGACGATTGGAATGCATTTTGCCTGACGCGAGAGGCTGAAAAACTGGTCATCGCCATTTGGTTCGTGTTCGGTGACCGTCGCCACTTGCTGATATTCGTCGCAGACAAAGACGACGGGCCTCCACTGTTTGTCGGGTTCGGCAGCCATTCGTGCGATTCGATTGAGCATCGCTCGCTGGAAATCCATCTTCAGCATCACCGCAACGGCGCGCGCTAACCCAGGATTCTCGCCGGCAGGAAAATCGAGCGCAACGATCTTGCCCTGCTCCAGCAAATCTCGCATCGGCGGGAGAGGCCGTTTGCCACGCACGGGAGCCGCGCCGGGCTTGTACACTTCCGCTGGAGGACAGAACAGCCGCTTGACGGGCGGATTGTCATCGAAAAGTGAGAGAAAAACTGAAATGCCTTCAACGACCGAGCTTTGCAGCTTCTTATCAATGTTTGACCAGTCGTCGTAATACCACCGCTTCACTGCTTCCAAGCGTTCCTTCCGATCTTCGTCGACGCCATCTGGGCCGCCTTCGTGCTTGATGGTCGGTTCAATGCCGAGCTTCTGCAAAACATCCCTGGCCGCGGGCGAATTCAGCACTCGGTAGAGCTGGCCGCTTTCATCGGCCTCGAAGCCGGCCTCGGCAAGTTCTCGCGCATGAGATTCAAAGACTTCGCGCGAGACGGTGGCAAACGACTTCCCCAGGATGTTTTCCTCGGCTTGCCGTATCTTTCTTTCAAGCACTCGTGCTGAGATGGCGGACTCATAGACATCGAAGAGGGTCACGTAACCAAAACCGACTTTATGAAGGATGATCGTGAATTTGACGAGGTTCGTGTACGCCTGCTGCCAGAAAGGTTCTTTGCCCTTGCCGAAGAGGCTATTCAGGAGGTTGGCAATCCCGACGGCCATCGAATAACCGTCCAGTTCGTTTTGAAGTGGGTTGTACGCCCATTCCGAACTCAAGCTAATCGAAATGTAGTCGGACTCCCGTCCATGCTGTTTAAGAATTGTCCGCACTTTCCCGCAGAAATCGCCTTTGACTTCGAGAATGATGCCGCTCAATCGTTCGTCGGGAATTTCTGTTTTGTATCCGAGAAGCTGCTCGGTGAAGGGATACATCGAACTTGCCGTTTTTCCAGCTCCAGTTGCGCCGATGATGATGGTGCCCGTGAACAAGCCGCGCGCGGGAATAGTCAGCCAATAAGGGTTCTCAGCCGGAACGGGCTGGCGGGGATTGTGGATTTCGCCGATGACAACGAAAAGCTCGCTGCGTGTCTGAATGGGTGGGTACGGCGGCAACGGTTGTGGCTTGACCGTTCGCCCCGGCCTGAGGGCGAAAATGTAAAGTGCGGACAGCAAGAACGAGTAGCCGATGTAGGGCGTCGTGAACAGCATGATGTGATAGGAAGCCTTTAGCCCCGCATACGTCCAAGGGTCTCGAAGCGCGATCAATCGAAGGAAATATTCGTTCCAGGTCTGCGGAGCGAGCGAGGCTGTCATCGGCCAGGGCATCTTGAAATACAGCAAGGTTCCCGTCAGCATCGCGAGCAATACCGCGAGGAAATTCTTCGAGTTGAGGACGCGCTGAATCACGCTGCGCTCGATGCTATCCTGATCGTTGACTTCGCTGGCTGCGGTGCTGCCGCACTCGCATCTTGTTTTGCTGGCATGGCTGGGTCATTCTTAGTGAGCCACTCGTTGAACTCCTTGTCTCGCCGGAACAGGCGTTTGAGGGATTCGCCGATAATGTATTCGTGGGTGGCACCGCCGAGGAAAGCTGCATAGCGTTGAAGCATCGTATGTGCCTCCTCATCGAGCCGGGCTGAGACTACTTTCTTCTCTAGCTTTGGTTCTACTTTCGGAATCAAGGCCATCTGTTGCTCTCCTTCGGCTGATCTCTTTCAATTCTGTTGGGAAACTCTCGGACAATTCTGCCGGCGACGGCTTCTGCTGGACAACTTGGGCGGTAGCGACCCCCGGCGACGAAGGCGTTGGGCGGCTGCCAAGCCGCTCAAAGTGGGGTCGCTACCGCCCAAAATCCGGTTTTCTCCTCGCTCGACTCCGATGCTCCGTCGCCGGTCATCTCCTTCTGTTCTTGCCACTTCTACTTGCGGCCACGGAAAACCTGGCCGCAAATCCACACGA
>WNFX01002395.1_pt1 | contig 18999 bp, 14 predicted proteins | sample 5400111 | NCBI WGS metagenome assembly WNFX01 (sample SAMN13153363, study PRJNA577476) | soil metagenome | isolation source: 40 cm soil or saprolite under grassland replicate 1 | place: USA:California | collected 2016-06-15 | reverse complement strand
TTCCAGAAAAAGTGGCCCGAGCGCTTCTTCGACGTCGGCATCGCGGAGGCGCACGCCACCACATTCGCGGCCGGGCTCGCCACCCAGGGAGTGCGGCCGGTCGTCGCGATCTATTCGACGTTCCTGCAGCGCGCCTACGACAGCATCATCCACGACGTCGCGATCCAGCAGCTCCCGGTGATCTTCTGTCTCGACCGCGCCGGGATGGTCGGCGAGGACGGCCAGACCCACATGGGCCTCTACGACATCGCCTACATGCTCGCCGTGCCGCACCTGACCGTCACTGCGCCCAAGGACGGTGCGGAGCTGATCGGGCTGCTGCGCTGCGCGTTGGAGCACGGCGGTGGGCCGTTCTCGCTCCGCTACCCGCGCGACAAGGCGCCCGGCGACGCCCCCCCCGCCGCGGAGGGCGCGACGGTCCCGTTCGGCAGCTGGGAGATGCTCCGCCGGGGGAGGGATTGCGCCCTGCTTGCGGTCGGCGTGATGTGCCGGCCGGCGCTGGACGCGGCCAGCGCGCTGGCGGGCGAGGGCTGGGACGTCACCGTCGTCAACTGCCGGTTCCTGAAGCCGATCGACCGGGAAACCCTCGATGCCCTGACGCGCGAGCACCGGCTGCTGGTCACGATCGAAGACGGCACGGTGGTCAACGGGTTCGGCGCTTCGCTCACCGGGATCGTGCAGGCGACCGCACCGGAAGTGCGCGTCGTGGCCCTCGGCGTGCCCGACCGCACCTACGAGCACGCCCCCCGCGCCCAGCAGCTCGAAGCGGTGGGCCTCACCGGTCCCGGGATTGCCGCCCGGGTCCGTGCCCTCGCCACCGAGGAGTCGCTCACGCCCTCATGAACGTCGGGGTCGTCGGCAACCCGAGCTACCGCGACCTCAAGGACCTGCTGGCGCATCTGGCGCAGGTCGCGCCGCGCCTGGGATTCAGCCTTTACACCGAAGACGGGATCGCATCCCTCTGGCCGGAGCCTCCGCCACCGTCGCTGGCGCGCTCACCCGGTCTCGATTGCCTTATCACCCTCGGCGGCGATGGCACGCTGCTGCGCGGAGCGCGCACCCTCAACGGCGGCGACACGCCCATCCTCGGCGTGAACCTCGGCCGCGTCGGCTTCCTCACGACGGCGACTTCCCAGACGCTCGACTGGGCGCTCGACGCGCTGGTGCGCGGCGCTTTCGCCACCGAGCGCCGCCTCGCGCTCGAGCCGACCATCGTGACGCGCGCGGGGAAGAGCCGCACCGAGCCGGTGGTGCTCAACGACGTCGTGGTACACAAGGGCGGCGTGGCGCGCGTCATTCGGCTGCGCGTTTCCGTGGACGGCGAGGAGGTCGGCCAGTATTCGGCGGACGGCATCGTGGTCGCGACACCCACCGGCTCCACCGCCTACTCGCTCTCGGCCGGTGGGCCGATCGTGGTGCCGGGCGTGGATGCCATCGTGGTGGCCGCCATCTGCCCCCACACCCTCGCCGTGCGCCCGCTCGTGGTCCCGTCCCAGGCGGAGGTCGCGGTCGAGGCGATTCCGCCGTGGACCGAGGACGTGCTCGCGTCGTTCGACGGCCAGGTCGGCACCACCATGGAGGCCGGGGCCCGCCTCGTCGTGAAGCGCGCCGACCGCCCGGTGCTGCTCGTACGCCTCGGCCCCGAAAGCTTCTTCGCCCGCATGCGCCAGAAGCTGCAGTGGGGCGACCTCTCCGACCGCGAGCGCAAGTAGTGCTGACGGAGCTCCGCGTCCGGGACCTCGCCGTCATCGCCGACGTCTCGCTTCCGCTCGCCCCGGGCTTGAACGTGCTCACCGGCGAGACCGGCGCCGGCAAGTCCATGCTGGTCGACGCCCTGTCGCTGCTGCTCGGCGAGCGCGCGTCGGCCGACGTCGTCCGCCCCGGGGCGCCGAAGACGGTCATCGAAGGCGCTTTCGAGCTCACCTCGACCGCCCTCGACCGCCTTCGACCGCCCTTGACCGCCCTCGGCGTGGAGCCGGACGACGCCCGTCTGGTCCTGAAGCGTGAGATCACCGGGGAGGGCCGCTCCCGCGCCTGGATCAACGGCAGCCCCGCCACCGTGAGCGTGCTCGCGCAGCTCGGCGCGCTGCTCGTCGACCTGCACGGCCAGCACGAGACGCAATCGCTGCTCCAGCCGGACACGCAACGCGACATCCTCGACGCCTACGCCGATGCGGACGTCGAGCGCGTCGCCGTACGGGATGCGCACGAGCGGCTACGCGAACTCGAGCGGCGCGATGCAGAGTTGAAGGCCCGGCGGGAAGACGTCCAGCGCAAAGCCGACTATCTCCGTCACGTGGTCCAGGAGATCGAGCGGGCCGCGCCCCAGGCGGGCGAAACCGAGACGCTCGAGACGGAGGCGAAGCGACTCGCGCACGCGGATGAGCTGGGGCGGCTCGCCCGCGACCTCGAGCAAGCGCTCGACACCGCCGCGCTCGCGCGTGCGGCGAAGCTAGTCGCCGGGCTCGAGCGGCTCGACCCGTCAACCGGAAAGTGGCGGGAGCTGCTCGATGCCGCGTTCGCCAACGTGGGAGAGCTGGCGCAAGCGGCGCGTGCCTACGCCGCCGGGATCGAGGCCGATCCCGGCCGTCTCGCGGCGGTCGAGCAGCGCCGGGACATTCTGTTCCGCCTGACTCAGAAGTACGGTCCGAGGCTCCCCGACGTGCTGGCCACGCGCGACCGCTCGGCGCGCGAGCTCGACCTGCTCGATACCGCCGATCTGGACCTGCGCCACATCGCCGAGCAGCGCGACGCGGCGGCGGGCGAGTTCGCCCGCGCCTGCGCAGCGCTCAGCGCGAAACGGCAGCGCGGGGCGGCGCGACTCGAACAAGCAGTGAACGCGCTCCTGCCGGCTCTGGGGCTCCGCGGCCGGATCGCCGTTGGGTTACAACCACGTACCACGCACCACGCACATGGCGCCGAAGACGTGACCTTCGAAGTCCAGCTCAATGTGGGGATGGAGCCCCGCCCGTTCGCGAAGGTCGCCTCGGGTGGTGAGCTGTCGCGCCTGATGCTGGCGCTCAAGGTGGTCCTGGCGGAGCATGATGCGGTGTCCACGCTGGTCTTCGACGAGGTCGACCAGGGGATCGGCGGCGAGGTAGGCGGACGGGTGGGTGAAGCGCTGGCCGGCGTGGCCGGCGGGCGGAGCGGCGGGCGCCAGGCGCTCGTGATCACGCACCTCCCCCAGATCGCCGTGTTCGCCGATCACCACCTCGTTGTGGCGAAGGGGGCGAAGGGCGGCATCGCCACCAGCGACGTGCAGGTCGTGACCGGCGACGCGCGCACCCGCGAGCTCGCCCGCATGTTGGGCGATGCCGATATGCGAACCGCGCTGCGCCACGCCGCGGAGCTGCTCAAAACAGCTTCCGCGAAGTCCGCAGCACGATCCGGTACACCGTCGCGGCCGGCGTCACGCCCCCCTTCCCACCGCTGACGGTCTGCTCGATCGAAAAGCCGCCCTCCACCGTCGGCCCGACGTAGGTCAACGCGACGCCGAAGCGCAGGCGCTGCTCCGCCGTGCCCTCGTCGAGCAACGCGGCCGATGTCGGCGCGCCGAGCCGCGCTGCCAAGTCGAGAGAATCCTGGGTGGAGCGGAACGTGTACCGGTCCCGCTGCTTGGTCCAATAGGCCGCCGTCACGCCCGCCGCAAACTGGGGCGCGAAGCGGAACAACGGGGCGACGTCCACGCCCGCGTAGTCCCCCGGGTCCCACTGGAGCTCGGTCGTCGCCGCGAAGGGCACGAGGATCGCGCCGAACGGCGCGACGCGGCGCACCTGCGTCCCGGGCCGCTGGATGCCGGCGCGGACGGCGAGGTTCAGCCAGAGGCGACCTCCCACGATCAGCTCCTGGACCAGCCGCCCCTCGAAGTCCGTCTGGTGGTCCCCCACCGACTGGCGCAGCCAATCGTCCGCCGAGTCGCGTTGCGCCGTCGGCAAGCGGACCAGCCCGACGAGCGCCGCCGCGTAGTGGGCGCCCGCCGCCAGCCGATACTTCGCCGCGACTTCCACGTCGCCCAGCCCGTAGCGGAAGCTGTTGCGGAACGGGATTCCCCGGTAGCCGAACCCGTGCGCACTGTCGACGATCGCCTGCGCCATCCACGTGACCGTCATCGAGTCCGTCGCCAGCAGGAAGCCGTGCCCGAAGCCCGCGACCCCGCCGAACCCGACGAGGTCCTGCTGAATCTGACCGATGGTCGACGCGATGCCCTTTCCGGCGGCCGACGTGTCGAGCGGCATGAAGGGTGAGCCCACATGGATCGTGTCGGTCGCCACGCCGTACACCGTGCGGTGCAGCGCGTCCCGCACGGCGTGCCAGGACGCGGAGCTGTCACGCGCGGGACAGGATGGATTCGCTCCGCAACCGTACTGGCCGGTCGCGATGTTCTGATCGAAGTGCGCGAGTGACGAATCGAATTGGGCGAAGAACGCGCCGTACGCGGTGTCGGCGATGCCACTGTTCGCGAGCCGCGGGCTGGGGCCCAGGTTCGCTCCGGCGGCCGAAAGCGCCAGGTGGGCACGCGTCGCGACGCGGACGATCGGGACCATCACGCTGACCGACAGCCGGTCGGTCAGGCCCAGCTCTGCCGTGATGGGAGTGGTGCGGCGCTCCTGGCGCACGCTCAGCAAGCTCCTGCCCAGGTTCGCCACGAAGCCCGCGATCCCGGACGCGGTGCGCACGTCCTGCTCGAACCGCGCCACGACAGGGATGGACGCGCCGCCCACCGTGTCGCCGGTGAGCGGCAGCCCGAGGCTCAACCGGGCCCCGCCCACGAACTGTGCGTCCCACGCGACAATGCGCGGATCGAACGTGACCCGGAGCACGCCGTGCCCGGGGACATCGGTGCGCTCGACGGCCTGGGCGGCGACACTGACCCCGCGCGCGAGCGCGGGGATCGCGAAGAAGGTCAAGGCGCGGAGGGTGGCTCTCATAGCAAAACGGCACCCGCTGTGACGCGGATGCCGTTCTCGCTACCCCGCCACACGGGTCGGGTTCGCGTCAGGGCGTAATGGCCGGGATCGCCGACTGATAGTATGCGTTGATCGCCTGCACGATCTTCTTGGCGATCAACCGATGCGAGGCGGTGCTCGGGTGGAAGCCGTCGCACGAGAACGCCAGGCCGAATGGCGACCCACTGCACGCGGCGTTGGTGTTCGGAAACGGTGCGATCTGGGAGCCTGCGGGTGCCGCCGTGCGCAGCGAATCGAAGGTCGCGTTCAAGCTCACATATGCCCAGCCGCGGGCCGTGGCCTCGCTCTGGATGAATGCGTCGTACGCCGTCTCGATGCGGGCATATTTGGCGGCGGACGCTGGCTGAATGGTCTGGGGCACGGTGCAGTCCAGCGTCGTCGCAGTGCCCGTCTTCGCAGTGCCGATCAGACCAAGCCCGTACGGGAAAGGCACGAACACGGAGTCGCCGCGCGGAGGGGCGCAGTTCGCCAGGACGGTGAAGGGTGCGGGCGCGAACGCCCCGCTTACGAAGAGACCGTAATAGGTCGAGCCCCGGGACCAGAACGGCGGGATCGTGGCGGGCAACGTCCCAGTGCCCACTCCGATCAGCAGGGCCTTGGCGCCGAGCGCCTGGATCGAGTCCAGCACCTGACGGTATTGCGTCTTGAACGCCGTGGTGTCGGTGATCAGCAGTGTGTCGTTCGCGAAGGCCGCCTGGATGAGGTCGTTGTTCCCGATCCACACGCTCACGAACGTCGGCTGCGCCGCCATCATGGCCTGTAGCTGGGTCCGGCCGCCCAGCGCCAGCTGCGTCAGGGGGTTGGAGTGGGTGCCGGGTGCGGGGCCATTGGCCAATAGGTCGATCGCCCAGGCTCCGCTGATCGCCACGTTGCTGATGTACGGCGGGATGCCGGCGCTGCGGAAGGCGCAAGTCGGGACGGTTCCGCCACCGACTCGGGCACCGGTGAAGATGTTCGCATAGCGGGGCGGGCACCCCGGCTCGGCGAGGCTCGGGTAGTAGAAGTGGTCTCCGCCCATGACGGCGGCCACCAGCACGGGATACGCTGCTCGCTGCGAAGAGTCGTCGATACCGCCCGACTGAATGCCCATCGTGATGCTGTTCCCCATCGACACGTAGCGCTGGAACAGCGCGCCCCCAGCGTAGGCGGGCACGAGGGGCGTGAACAGCTCATCCTGATGACAGGCCGCGAGCGCGAAGCTCAGACCGGCGGCAAGCAAGACACGGCGATGCATCATCGTCGGCTCCCTTAGAACGCGTAGCTGAGCGACAGCCCGAAGAGCTCTGCGTGAAAGTTGTACACGCCGTTGTTCAGCCCCGTGGTCGGCACCTGATTGAAGATCGGCTCGCGCGTGCGGCCGCGGCGGTCGTTCTGCTTGATGTACTGGAACGCGAAATCGCCCGTGAGGTTCGACGACAGCTTCACTGTGAACCCGCCTGTGAACTCGTTGCGGTTCCCTTCGGGGAGCAGCGGCGTCACAGTCTCGGGCGGCGCGGCGCCCTGATGGTAGAGATAGCCGCCCCGGAACGTCCACTTCGCGCTCTTCGCCCACTCGGCGGCGAAGCGGAAGCCGTTCGTGTTCTGGTAGCGCTCGTACAGCACCCGGTTGAGGACCGGCTTCTGGAAGTTGATGTTGACCACCCAGAACCGCTTGCCCCAGCGCGTGAACTGGTAGTCGCCGAATAGCGTCCAGCCGCTCCGGGGCTTGTAGGCCAACCCGAACACCACTTGCTCGGGGTTGGTAATCGAGGTGCTCACCGTCTGGGTCGTGAGCGTGTCGAACACGCCCAGCCCTTGTAGCAGCGCGTCTACCGGTGTCCCTGCGTGAATCGTGTCGGGGGGAGAGCTTGGGATGATAATGTCCGCAGGCACCACCAGGTTCGTCGGCACCTTCGTGAATGTGGCGGTGCCTGCGTAATCGAACTTGGCGTGCATCAGATAGCGCCCGCCGATCGACAGCTTGTCGTTCACTTTGATGATCCCGCCCCAGTGCGCCGTCACGGTGGTCTTCGTTGCTTCGAGGTGTGCGTCGGCGAAATCGGTGCCGGGAGCGATGCCGAACTGCCCGAAGACGTACGGGGGCGACCCGGGAGGCGGCGGGAGGAGCGTCGGCGGAATGGGCGCCTCCGCCAAGTCGAGATGCTGGTTCAACTCCACCTTCCCCATCACGATGTCGAGCCCGCCGCCGACCGCGAGCCACGGAGTCACCTGGTAGGCGACCGTAGGCTGGATGTACACCGAGCCCACGATGTTCTTGTAGCCCGCGAAGCGCCCATCGAAGCTCAGCGGCCACTCGGTCTCGAGCCCATAGGGCGCGAACAGCCCCACGCCGACGCCGAGCTTCGGCGTCGCCGCGTAGGAGAGGTACACCTGGGGAAGGACGAGGAGCGGGTCGTCCAAGTCTGTGGTGCGCTGAAAGATATCGTCCGTGAAGCCGCCGTCGACGTTGATCAGCGTCATACCGATCGTGGCATGGCCGCCTTTCAGTCCCGCGAGCCCGGCGGGGTTGAAGAAAATCGCCGAGCCATCGGCACACGGCGCCGCGACGCCCGTGCCGGCGCGCCCCATCGAGCAGGTCCCCTGCTCGTAGATGCCGAACCCCTGTGCGGCCAGGAGGGCGGGGACCGCGGCAAACGACAGCCAAAGTGCTGACAAGGCATAGCGCCGCATACAGTTGTCTCCGGAAGCCGAATGAGGGACGTGGTGCAACGGGCTGGCAAACGGTAGCATTGGCCCTAACCCTTGTCAAACCCATGCGCGTAGAGGCGTCCGCGCTGTTTCGCAGCACGTTCGGCGTCGCTCCCGCGGCGGGCGCGTCGGCGCCGGGGCGAGTGAACCTGATCGGCGAGCACACCGACTACAACGGCGGTCCCGTGTTACCGGTGGCGCTCGGAACACGCACTACCGTCGTCGCGGGACCGGCTGACTCGGGTTTGCTGGAGATCGTTTCGACGCGGGACGGCCAGCTCGCGCGGCTCGACTATAGGGAGAACCGAGCTGCGGGCTGGGGCGCCTACGTCGCGGGAGTGATGCGTGAGCTGGTCGCCGCGGGCGCGGCGCCAGCGGGTGGGGCGCGCATCGCCGTCGCCAGCGACGTCCCCATCGGGGCGGGGCTCTCGTCATCCGCGGCCCTCACCGTCGCGACCGCGAAAGCGCTGGCCACGCTCGCGCGGGTTCCGTTGAGTGCACGTCAGATCGCCGGCATCGCGTTCCGCGCCGAGCACGATCACGTCGGGGTCCGCTGCGGCATCATGGATCAGACGATCGCCGCGCTGGCGACGCCGGGCCACGCCCTGCTCATCGAGTGCGCCTCGGCCGAAACCCGTCAGATCCCGTTCCGCGGACGCTTGTTGCTGGTCGACACGGGCGTACGGCACGAGCTCGCGAGGGGCGCCTTGAACGAGCGGCGCGCCGAGTGCGAAGCGGCCGTCGCGCGCTTGAAGCTCGAGCTGCCCGAGCTCATGTGGCTCGCGGCGTGGCCGGCAGCCTGGCTGGCGCGGCTCAAGCGCGCGCTCCCCGAGCCGCTGCGCTCGCGCGCCGTGCACGTCGTGGGCGAGACCGCGCGCACCCGCTTCGGCGCGCAACTGCTGGCACGCCGACGCCTGAAACAGTTCGGCCAGCTGCTGTACGAGTCGCACGAGTCCTGCCGTCGCCTGTATGAGTGCAGCGCGCCGGAGCTCGACCTCGTCGTGGCCGCGGCCAAACGCGCCGGCGCGCTCGGCGCGCGCTTGAGCGGCGCCGGCTGGGGCGGGACAGCGCTCGTGCTGGTCGATCGCAAACGTGAGGCGCGCATCACCGCAGCGATCCGTCGGGCGTTCCACCGGGCGTACGGACGCGAGCCACCGATTACCGTCGCTCAAGCGTCGGGGGGCGTGCGACGCGAGTCCGTGCGGTGAGCCGGCGGCGCGCTATCTTGGTTCGGCCGGGGTGGCGAAATCGGTAGACGCAAGGGACTTAAAATCCCTTGGGGGGCAACCCCCGTGCAGGTTCGAGTCCTGCCCTCGGCATTCCTCCCGCCAACGAGCCCAGCTGTTGCTTGCGCGCCCCGCCGCAGCCGGGCGGCCCCCGTTACCCGAGCAGGGGCTCAACAGTCTTCACGATTGACCAGTTCGTGCAGTCCCAGAGACGTGCACCGCAACGCCTATCGTGCGGATCGCTCTTTCGGAGACTGACTATGATGCATCCCCTCATGTCGGATGGCCGACTCGTGGAACGAATGGCTACAGGCGACCGCGGGGCTCATCAGGAGTTCGCCGATCGCCACCGCCTCTCGGTGTACGCCCAAGTGTACGCCATGCTGATCGATCCCACCGCGGCGGAGCAGGTCGTGGTGGAGACGTTCGACCGCGCCTGGCGCTCGGCCAGGGAGTTCAATCCCCGCGCCGGCAGTCCGCTGGCGTGGTTAATGGAGATCGCTCGGGAGCTGGCGGAGCGTCGGAAGCACGCGATGACCCCATGATGCGTGTCGTCCGCGCGCCCCGTAGCTGGCGCGGCCGCAACACCCTTGACGGGTTCCCCGATCTGCCCCCTATTGGCCCCATCTTCGGACAGCGGGGAAGGGCGGGGGTTCGAATCCCCGGGGCTTCTCGGGCCATCCTGATGTTCTCTCCCGTCGCGGAAGGACGGCAGGACCGCTGTCTGAGGAGCGGTCCGCGGTCGTTTCCTGCAGCGACCTCCCAGAATCACGGCAACCGGGCCCGCGCGCCGAGTCGTGCAGGAGGGAGCGCGACGTTCGTGAGCGATAGCGCCGTGACGGTGCGGTGTGACCGAGCACACGGCGGGCAGCGTGCGGCCATGTATGATAGTCACACCGAGCGATCCAGGATTCATGCTTCGGGTGCGGCCCCCGCAGCCTGCGATCACCTGTACATGTCGTTCGACTGACCGAGGTAATCGCCATGCCGGGGATGCAATGGGCTCGCTTGCAGGCGAATTTGAACATCCGCTTGCGTCGGGGCGCCTGGTACCGCATCAGGCAGCTCGGTCCGTTGCAAGTCGTCCTCGAAGTGCGCGGGCAAGGGCTACAAGTGCCTGCGGCATTCCTCCAAATCATCGAGACCCCACCGCGCCGCTGGACGGTCGTGGCGCGCCCAGACGATGCCAAGCGGCTGCCTCCGAGCTGGGGCGACCGCTACGCCGTGTGTCCCAGTTGCCGCGAACGCCAGCCGCTCGAGGGACACCCCGCCGCGATGCGGTGCAACCGGTGCCGGAACAGCTTCGAGATCGACTGGCGCGAGTCCTACGAGCCGGGCCTGTAGCGCCTCCTGATTGCGTCCGGCGGCACCGCCGGTCATCGGTCACACATCTCCGGGTTGCATGGTTGCACGCTTTAGCGTCGCGGCGTGCCGCGCCCATCCTTATTGGGGATGGAAAACGCGCACGTCTGTGAAACCTGACATCGCCTGGACACGGCACCGACATCCCCGGTGCAACCATTCGGGGGGTTGCCACGTCTTACAGGGTCAGAAGTGGCAAGGGGAACCCGGGCACGAGGCCGGGGTTCCGCGAGACACGTGACAAGCGGCCGTCGGGAGGTTCGACATGAAGGCATACGCGCTGTTGCTGGGAATGCTGCTCACCGTCGGCTCCGGATACACCGCACAGGTCGCGGTTTCCTCCGTCGGGTCCAGCGGCAGGGGCGATGCTGGTGCGGCACCGGCGAGCCGGGAGCATGGCGGGCTCGACACAGTCTGGTACGGTGGTGTCCTGGAACCGGTTACCGCGCAGGCACGGGGTGATGCTCCGGCCAAGACGGCCGCCGCCCGGCGGCTGCTGCTCGATCGCCCCATCGCGCGCTGTTACCGGACCAGCCGGGCGTAACCGCGTGGTCGTATAGCCCCGGGGGAGCGAGACACCCCCCGGGGTCGTTTACGCCCTCATCCCCGGTCGGAGCCCGAAACCCCTCCTCGCAAATTCCCGTACGACCTGCCAGTATGATGACGGCTCTGCAGGGGGTGTCTCGCATGAACGCGTTCTGGCAGACGTGGCGGAAGGAGATTATCCGCGGCGCCGTCCTGTTCTTCGGCGTCATCGCGATCGGCCTGTGTGTGCGGTACGTGATCGCGCGGGCTCGCCAGGGCGTGGTCGATAACCTTCCCGTTGCTCTGCGAAGCCTGAGAGGCTTGAGGGATCTGAAGAATCTGCCGAACAACTTCGACTTCAACCCGGACGCCTACGGGGGGCCCCGCGACACCGCGGACACGTGGCAGTATCAAGCGAAGGTCGCTCCCCAGCACTGGGTGTGGATCCGGAACACCGTCGGCTCGGTAAGAGTCGAAGCGGCAAAGGGCGATTCGCTCGAAGTCGTGGCTGTGAAGACGCACCACCGGTCCGACCCCGGCAGCGTGCACATCGAGACCATAAAGGTTGCTGACGGCATCGCGATTTGCGCCGTGTGGGGACGCGGCCGCTGCGGCCCGGGAGAAGACTTCAAGCCTTCCTCGCTGCGACACAACGATGTCGCGGTCGATTTCACTGTGCGCCTGCCCGAGCGCGTGCGCCTGGGCGCGAGCACGGTCAACGGAGCGGTGCACGTCGCGAACGCGACCGCGCCACTCGTGGTCGCGACGGTTAACGGCGACGTCGACGCGGAAACGTCCGCCGGGCCCGTGCGCGCCACATCGGTGAATGGTAGCGTACGCGCGCGGATGCGTGCCTTCGGCGACACGGGTGAGGTGGCGCTGTTCACGGTGAACGGGGCAGCCACCGCCGAGCTTCCCGTTCAGCTCGACGCGGACGTCGAGGCGAGCACGGTGAAGGGCGCGATCGAGACCGACTATCCGCTCGTCGTGACCGGGAAGATCGGGAAGCATCTCCAGGGTACGCTCGGCGCGGGCGGGCGGAAGGTGCGCATCACGACCGTGAACGGCGCGATCAACCTGCGGAAGACGAGCCGCCCGAGCTGAGGTAGCGTCCGACTTCATCCGCGAAAGTGCGGACGTCGATCGGCTTCGAGATATAGCCGTCGAACCCCGCCGCCAGCGCCTTTTCCCGGTCCCCGGGCATCGCATGCGCCGTGAGGGCGACCACCTTCCAGGGACGGTCGCCCTCGATCTTTCGCACGTCGGCGAGCACGCTGAACCCGTCGCGTCCAGGCAGCTGGATGTCGAGCAGCACCAGTGCGGGGGCAGGGTGCTCGGCGAGCAGTGTGGCCACGAGCGGCTCGCCCGAGGGCAATCCGACCACGCGATGCCCCTTCAGCGTCAGCAGCGCCGTGATCAGCTTCAGGTTGTCGGGCTGGTCCTCCACGACGAGGATGGTCGCCATCAGGCTCCGGCGGGCTCGGCCCGGGGCAGCGTGAACCAGAACGTACTGCCTTTGCCCAGCTCGCTCTCGACGCCGATGGTCCCGCCGTGCAGCTCGACGAGCCGTTTGGAGAGCGCGAGCCCGAGCCCGGTTCCCTCATAGCGGCGGCTCGGCGTCGCGTCCAGCTGCACGAACTCCTGGAACAGCTTCGCTTGGTCGTGCGGCGCGATGCCGATCCCTGTGTCGCTCACCGCCACGCGCACGTGGCGGCCTCCGTCCCCGAGACGGGCGCTCAGCGTGACGCGGCCGCCGTCCGTGGTGAACTTGATCGCGTTCGAAAGCAGGTTGAGCAGCACCTGGAGCAGGCGGCCGCGATCCGCCGTGACCGTGAAGGGCTCGGGCGCGGGCTCGATCGCGAGCTTGTGCCGCCGCGCCTCGAGCTGTGCGCGTACGCTGTCGGCCGCCTCGCGGAACAGGGTGTCGAGCGGGACCGGCTCGAGCCGGAGATCCATGTGGCCGGCCGCGATCTTGGACAGGTCGAGTAGCTCGTTGATGAGTTGGAGCAGGTGGCGGCCGTTGCGCGAGATGGTCTCGAGGTAGTCGCGCTGCGTGCCGCTGAGCGGGGCGCCCTCGACTTGGCCGGTCAACAGCAGGTCGCTGAACCCGATGACGCTGTTGAGCGGGGTTCGCAGCTCATGCGAGACGTTAGCGAGGAACTGGTCCTTGAGCTTGCTCGCCTGATCGAGCTCGACGTTCAGCCGGGAGAGCTCGCGGTGCTGCTCCTCGAGCTTGTCGTTCAGCGACGTGAGCGCGGCGTTCTGCGACTCGAGCCGTTGCGCCGCATGCCGCACCTCGACCGCGAGCCGGCGGGTATGCTGGTGGGCCGATTCGCGCTCGCAGGCGATGGCGAGATTGGGCGCGGCTTGCTCGAGGACGGTCTGGGCGTCGGCGGGCAGGTCGCCCGCGAGCAGCACCACGAGCAGCCCCACCAGGCGGTCGCGCGAGCGGAGCGGCACGAGGGCGAGGCCGGCCCGGTCGTGCGGAGCGGCGCTCTCTGGCAGGTGGAGCTGCGCCCGCACCGGGGCGGCGGCGGCGCCGGCATAATGCATAACGGTCGCCGCGTCGCCCACGAGCCGCCGCACGACGTCGCGCGACAACGTGTGGGCCGTCGCGCGCCGGACCGCCGTCGCCGCCCACTCGTTCGTGTCGTAGCTCGGCTGGTATAGGGCCAGCCCCGCCGCGCCCGTGGTCGCGGCCAGCACCTCCAGTGTCGGCCCAAAGCTCCCCGCGCTCCCCCCGCTCCCCGCAGCTGTGCTGCCCGGCGGGGCATTGAGCGCGGTCAGGAGCCGCGCGATGTACTCCTGCATCCGCTCGCGCCACGCCAGGGCGCTCGCCATCTGGTTCACGCTGTGGGCGATCAGCCCCAGCTCTTCGGGCTGGCGCTCGTCGACGCGCTCCTCGTACTGCCCGGCGGCGACGCGCTCGAGCGCCCTCACGATGTGGCCGAACGGCGCGGCGAGCCGGCGGCGGTTGTACCACAGGCCGATGGCGAGCGCTACCAGCACGATCGCGAGGATCACCGTGGTCTGGAGCGCCGATTGGATGGCGTTGTCGCCCACGTCGGCTGCGAGCTCGCGCAGCTCAACCAGCTGCGTCTCGAGACCGAGCGAGGGGTGCAACCGCTCCAGCTGCTCCAGGCGATGGGTGAGGTCGACCATGTCGGCCTGGGTGCGGCGCGCGTTTTGCCAGGTGACGTAGCGGTCCGCGAGCACGCCTACGGCGATGGCGAGAAATGCGGCCGTGAACACCCGCGTGATGCTGGGCGCCCGGCGCGGGCCCCGCGGGGAGGCTGCGGGGATCGCGGAGGTCGCGGGCGTCGACAGCGGCGGCTCGGAGGTCATGCGGCGTTCTATTAGTAGGGGTTTGCCCGCCTGAGACAAGTGCTGTATGCTACGCGCCGACACCGCGAGGCGCCGCACTCCCGTGCCCGACCTTTTGGAAACCCTCCGTGACGCGCTGGCCGAGCGCTACGCCGTCGAGCGTGAGCTCGGGCGCGGTGGCATGGCGACGGTGTTCCTGGCCGAAGACCTGAAGCACGGCCGGCCCGTTGCCATCAAGGTGTTGCACCCCGAACTGGCGGCCGCGCTGGGAGGGGGAGCCGAGCGCTTCCTGCGCGAGATCGCGATCGCCGCCCGGCTGCAGCATCCCCATATCCTGCCGCTGTACGATTCCGGCGCCGCCGGCGGGCTCCTGTTCTACGTCATGCCGTACGTGGAGGGAGAGTCGCTGCGCGATCGCCTCGACCGGGAGAAGCAGCTGTCGCTCGAGGAGACGCTGCGGATCACCGCGGAGGTGGCGGGCGCGCTGGCGTACGCGCACAGCCACGGCGTGGTGCACCGGGATATCAAGCCCGAGAACATTATGCTCTCGGGCGGCAGCGCGGTCGTGGCCGACTTCGGCATCGCGCGGGCGCTGAGCGCCGCCGGCGAAGCGCATCACATCACGCAGACGGGGACCGTCATCGGCACGCCGGCGTACATGAGCCCGGAGCAGGCGACGGGGAGCGTCGAGATCGACGGGCGGAGCGACGAGTACAGCCTGGCGTGCGTGACGTATGAGATGCTGGTGGGCGAGCCCCCTTTCACCGGGTCCACGGCGCAGGCGATCATCGCGCGGCATTCGCTCGACTCGGTGTCGCCGCCGTCGATCGTGCGTGCCACGATCCCCGACACCGTGGAGCGGGCCATCTTGCGAGCGCTCGCGAAGGTGCCGGCGGACCGGTATCCCACCACCGCCCTGTTCGCGGAGGCGCTGGCAGCCCCCGGGGCACCGTTAGGCGCAGCCGCACGCCGCACCACGCGCGCGACTCCGGCAGCGCGCTGGATCGGGCTGCCGCGCGGCGTGGTGCTCGCGGGCGTCGCGCTCGTAGTGGCGATCGCGGGATGGGGGGTGTTGGCGCGGGTGCGGGGACGCGCGCGACCCGGCGGCGTCGAGGGGGGCGGGCTCGATCCGCGGCACATCGCCGTGCTGTACTTCGATGATCTCACCCCCAAGCAAGACCTCGCCTATCTCGCCGACGGATTAACCGAGGCGCTTATCGCCGACCTGAAGGGAGTCTCTGGCCTCGAGGTGATTTCCAAGAACGGCGTCGCGCCGTACCGGAATCCGGACATCGCGCCGGACAGCGTGGCGCGCGCCCTGGGCGTCGGCACGATCGTTCGGGGCAGCGTCGAGGCGGCGGGCGACCGCTACCGCACGTCGGTACGGCTGATCGACGGAGCGAGTGGGGTCGACTTCGGGCGGGCGAGTTTCGCGCTGCCACAAGGCAATGTCTTGGAGATCCGCGACAGCATCGCGGGGGACGTCGCCACCTTCCTGCGACAGCATCTCCGGGAAGAGGTCCGGCTACGCGAGGAGGAAGCGGGCACCAAGAGCCCCGAAGCGTGGGCGCTGGTCCAGCAGGCGGAAAAGGCCCGCAAGGATGCCGCCGCGCTGGCGGGAGGCGATGCTGCGGCGGTCGCGGGTGCAGCCGCGGGGTACGCCCGCGCCGACTCGCTGCTCGAGCTCGCCGAGCGGGCCGACGCGAAGTGGGTGGAGCCGGTCGTGCAGCGGGCCCGCGTGGCGTATCAGCGGGCCAGGCTGGAGCGCGAGCCACGCGAGATAGAGAAGTGGCTCCAACTGGGGCTGGGGCACGCCGATCGCGCCGTGCAGCGCGAGCCGCGGGCCGACGCGCTCGAGATGCGTGGCACCATCCGGTACTACCGCTTCTCCAAGGGACTCGAGCCTGACGCGGCCGCTGCCGACAAGCTACTCGCAGCCGCCAGACGGGATCTGGAGGATGCGACGCAGCTGAATTCGCAGCAGGTCGGCGCCTGGAACGTGCTGTCCAGCCTGTACTATCAGACGCGCGACTTGTTCGAAGCGAACCGAGCCGCCCGCAGCGCGTATGAGGCGGACGCGTATCTCGCGGCGGCGGACGCGATCTTATGGCGCTTGTTTGTGACGTCCTACGATCTCGAGATGTTCCTGCCGGCGATCGACTGGTGCGACAAGGGGCGGCGACGCTTTCCCACCAATCCGCAGTTTGTCGAGTGCCAGCTGATGCTGATGACGTCCAAGGCCTCGGACCCGGACGTCGATCGTGCTTGGCAGCTTGCCGACCAGGTCGGGCGACTCACGCCGGAGCGAGACCGCGCCCGCAAGCGGCTGCTCGAGCAGGTCTGGGTCGCCTTCGTCCTCGGCCGGGCCGGGCTTGCGGACAGCGCCCGCCACGTGCTCGAGCGCTCGAAGGGGGACCCGGACATCGACCCCCCGCGGGAACTGCTCGGCTATGTCGCTGCGGCGCGCGTCGCGCTGGGCGACAAAGAGGAAGCGCTGCGACTGCTCGAGCAGTATCTCGTGGCCAATCCCAAGCACCGCGACGGGTTCCGCAAGAACGTGCACTGGTGGTGGCGGGGACTCCAAGACGACCCGAGGTTCAAGGCGCTCATCGGCGCGCGCTGACTTGTGGCAGCTTCGGACAGAGTTGTGGCAGGGGTGGCACACGAATACCCGCCGCCCCCGCGCATGGCGCGCCCCGCAGCGCCCCACTCGGCGTGGGTCCTATGGTTCAGATCTTGCTTTAAGCAAACCGCCAGTCCCCTTCGCCGTCGTCATCCACAGGAGCCGCCGCATGAAGCGCTTGGCCCTCGCCGTCACCGCCCTCATCCTCTCAGTTGCATGTCGTGACCAACAGCCGCTCCAGCCCCCGGCACGCGTCGGTCCGGCGGCGTTGATCGTGGACGGGGCGCACGGCGGGAATGCCGACTTCTTCTTCCTCCCGCCCCTCGTCCCCGATCCCAGCGGCAGCCCCAACTTCAATGCCGCCACGTTCAACCCCAACCTGGCGCCGGTGGTGGAAGTGTGCGTGCTGCCGGGCGATCCGCGGATCGCAGCCGTAGCGTGCGGCGATCCCCCCCAGCTCGTGTTTGGACCTACGCCGTTGGCCCTGGACGCGAGCAGCCAGCAGTATCGCGTCAACTGGGATACGAAGTCTCCGGCGCCGCTCGATGTGAGCAAGTTCTATCGGATGACGGTCCGCGGTGCGCGGAGGGGGACGCCGCTCGGCACCCTCGACCTGGATCCGGTCGACCAGGGCGTGAAGAACTTGAGAACCGGCGACGTCGTACAGTTCCAGGACGGTCGCACGCTGCCGATCAGGGTGCGCATCCAGCAGGGGGCGTTCGGGGCGACCAACTCCGACCACGTGGAGCAGGTTGTCCCAAGTCGCATCACCACGCCCTTCCTTGATGTAACGACTAACACGGGGTTCGCAGGTGCCCGATTCTTCGACGGCTGGCTGCCGGCGGGATTCGATCAGGTCGTCGTGATCATCGAACGCGTCCCCATAAACAATGCGGCGGGGGGCACGAGCTGCCTACAGAGCGACCTCTCCGAGCTCGAGGGCTGCTATCGCTTCCGGACCGATCCCGACCTGCACGGTCTGGGCCTCGAAGGCGCGGACCTGACGTTCGCGGTCCCAGTAATCGCGGGGGTGTGCTTCGAGATACCCGGGGTGGTGGGGAACCCGGACCTGGCGCCGCCGTACGGGTTGAACCGGCGGGAGGAGATCGAAGGCGTACCCGCGGGACCGATCGTCACCCTGGAAGACGTGCCGGCGCCGTTCTTGAACTGTGGCACCTTTACGCGCACCCCACCGCCGTCGGTGCTCGGCGTCATCAAGTCGGGTGAGCTGCGGAAGCTGCCCGGCGCCGCCTGGCACGCTCTCCTCTGGGGAGTCGCGCACGTGGTGCAGCCGCGTGCGCTGAACGCAGTCGATCTGGGGGCAGGGGGCAGCACCGACGGTTTCAGCCGCTTCGGCTGGCTGCGGTCGGCGACCATGACGAAGGTTGTGACCACCGACAACCAGATCGGCCCTACCAATACCGCGCTCCCCGTCGATCCGCAGGTGTGCTTGACCTTCACTCATCACTCTGAGTCGCAACCACTCAAGAACGAGCCGGTGACCTTCACCGTCGTGACCGGCGGGGGCACGGTGAACGGCGGGAACAGCGCGACGGTGAGCACGGGAACCGACGGGTGCGCGCACGCCTCATGGGTGCTGGGGGCGTTGCCCGGGGTGAATACGCTCAAGGCCGAGGCTCTTGCGAGCGGCAGTCCGCAGATCTTCACGGCGACAGGCATTGCGGGAATCGACTTGGTCAATGTTGTCCTCGGCTCGACGACGCTCGCCATCGATGGCCTCGCTGTTCCGTACACGGCCACTGTGGTGAATGGAACCGACCAGACGCTCTCGTCGGTCGTGCTCCAGGGATGGATTGACCAGGGTGTGGCGTCCCGCGCCGCGGGAGGGCTGGTCGTAGTGTGTGGTGCGGGAGACGGCGTTCTGCCGCCGGGGACCTGCAGTTTCGCTTTCACTGCGGTCGCTTCGAATGCGACGGCGGGCACCGGAACGTTGGTTGCGGGACCCGCCACGGCGCGGTTCCAGCTCCTCCAGGGAGGCGAAACAGTGTTGGACACGTTCACGGTCCCGGTGACGTTGGTTGTTCCAGTGCCATTATCTCCAGGCGACTAGGCGCGATCGGCGTCGAGACGAAGGGCGGCGTCCGCAGGAGCCGCCCTTTGCGTTTACGCCCCGCCGGGTCGCCGCTAGCTTCCATCCCGTGCGCCCCACCAAGCTCGGCATCCTCGGCCTCGGCGCGATCGGCGGCTCGCTCGCCCGCCAAGCGAAGCGGGCTGGCGTGCCCACGGTGCTCGGGTGGTCGCCTGAGCCGGCGGAGCGCGTGTC
>WNFX01002394.1_pt1 | contig 19000 bp, 15 predicted proteins | sample 5400111 | NCBI WGS metagenome assembly WNFX01 (sample SAMN13153363, study PRJNA577476) | soil metagenome | isolation source: 40 cm soil or saprolite under grassland replicate 1 | place: USA:California | collected 2016-06-15 | reverse complement strand
GCTGTCAACATCTGATCCTGAACATGCAAGCGAGTGAGTTCTTCTTCATTGGAGCGATCCTGCACAAAATAGGTGCTGGGATGCTCTCGACGCGGGTCAGTCGGGGTAGACATGGTACACGCTCCTTCCTTCTTGGGACCCGTACATCACCCTGAACACAGGCAATTTCTACTAACGGCGCTTCGTTCCCCAGGCAGTGAGCAGGCCCCACTTCACCACAAAGTCGGGCTGCTGTGTCTCGTTGAGTGCCTGCTGGTAGATCTCCTCGTAGTCGTCAGGTACACGGGTCCACTTGCGCAAGAAGGGCAGCATCGTTCGATAGACCAGCTTCGTCTCCTCTGCAAAGCGTTGCCCTTCAGGGGTGCCAGCGCGAAATTCCAGGGTGTGGGAGCGTGTCTGCACATCCTGCAATCCATACTGGTCGAGCAAGCGTGCGAGTTCGCTGATCACGGCGTTACTGCTTGGGGTAAAGTAGTTCCCTGCCTGGTAGAACGCTTCACAAGCCAGCTGGTAGAGACGAGAGAGGGCCGGACTGCTACACTCAAGGATGAAATCCGCTTCCGTGACGCGGACCACGCCGCCTGGTTGGGCCACGCGCTGGTATTCTTGCAGGATTTTGGGCCAATCCCACTTGCGCAGAAAACTGGCTCCGAATCGCTGGTTGACCAGGTCAAAGTAATCAGCGGGAAATTCGAGCATGCGAAGCGCATCCATAGCACGAAACTTCACCCGGTCGGTGACCTGCCCGGCTTCGGCTTGTGCTCGCGCATACTCCAACATCTTGTTGCTCACATCCACTCCCACCAGCATAGACATACTCGGGTAGGTTTTCGCCGCTTCAATGAGCCAGCCTCCGGTGCCGCAGCCGACATCCAGCACACGCTGAAAGATCGCCGGGTCCGGCTGCTCCGGCAGCACTCCACCCATGCCTGTAGTGAGCATTTCGTCCTGAATCTGGAGCCGGGTCATTTCATCAAGGTTGGATCTATCTTGCACAAAATACGTGTTGGGATGCTCTCGGCGTGGCTGATCGGAAGTAGACATATTCTGGTTCTCCTTAACGTGGGTTGTGGTCCTCATCGCTCCTGATTATATCTGAACGCGCAGGGCCTGTCTAGATTTTTATCACAACTAAACCTCTGGTCAGGCGCTCATGAGCAAGAGCTGTGCGGTGACGTGATCGGTGACCAGGATATTGGCAAGCCCTGCCTTGAGCGCGGCTCGAATAGCAGGGACGTAGGATGGACCGCCCCCTGCAACAAGGATCACCTTGGCGCTGCTCTGCTGGATTTTCTCCTTGAGTCGCGGTATCTCTAACCCGGAGAGAAAAAAGGGCGGCGGCTCCAGCATTTCGTTAATACACCTCCCATTGGCAGCGAAGATCCAATGGTTAATATCCACGGCCGGTTGGTAGGATTCTATGGCCTCTCGTCGCTCCTGCGCGAGAACGCCTTGCAGCACCATCTCCTCGTGGGAATGTGGAGTCCACAGCCCCATTACCGTGACGTTCGCTTGCACCATCATCTCGTAGGCTTCTTTGACAAGCGGGAGTTGGCGAGTATGCTGCACTTGCGCGCCATCGGAGAGGAAGGCCGGGCATGGGAACCACTGGTGATGTGCCCCATACGCCTCGGCAAGATCATGCGCAATCAAGTTCGCATCTCCAAAGTTGGTTTGCGCTGTCGCGAAGCCGATGGTTGCCACGACCCACATATGGGGCAGGAGCTTGGTGGGTTTCACATAACGCACGAGGTTGCGCATGAACGTCTTTCCACCGGAAACCGCTAGAATATCCGAATCCGTGAGCAGTTGATCGAGGTAGTCAGCAGCCGCGCTGGCGATTTCGATCACGACCTCGTCGAGGACCTCATCCGCATGGATCGTGTCCAGGCTCTGGCCAGCCACGAGGATAAGGTCTTGCAGGCCAAGCTCCATGCGTACTTCGCGCGCAAGGTTACGAAGATACCCTGTACGCAAGTCAGGAATGATAGAAATACGGACAATGCCTCGTTCTCGCGCCTTCTGGAGGGCTTTGCTTACTGTTTGCCTGGAGCAAAATTCCATACCTGCGATGGCTTCCTGCGAGTTACCATCTTCGTAGTACAGGTAGGCAATTTTGCGCAGGAAGCGTTCGTCGCTGAGCAACTTCGCTTCGGTTACGCTCCCCTGCAGTAGCTCTGCCATGTGGCATCTTTCTCCTTGCTACATACGTATTGGTCCTATTCAACCAGGAAGACATGGGATTCACAAACGTCCCTCCCATGCCCTCGCCTGTTTCGTCCCTTTCTCCCGCTGATAACAGCATACTCTACATTAAGGCAAATCGCAAGGTTTTCTGCGTATTGCGCTATCCTGCTGGTCAAGCGAAGCTTCTGTCAAATCGTCGTTCTGACATACATATGCAGCAGGGTGTCATCTATTCGGCCATTGTTGAACAAAGATCCTTTCAACTGGTTTTGTTTTACAGGTTGACGTATATTGGACGGTTGAATACATATTGCCCAATTTTAACATTTTTGCTTCAGGTGGAAATATTTCTTCATATCTTAACAAAGCGATTAAAAAGAACAAATACGTGGCAAATGCGCCAAATTTAGAAATTGCCCATATATGTCTTGTTTTTCCCTTTTGTTATTGTATACTCTTCTTAATGATCATCGCAAGTAAGAGCGTTTCTGATTCTCAGAGTCTTCGCCTTCTCTCGCCAGATGCTCGCGCGGCAGGCGCGAGCAAGCGAGTGTGATAGTAATTAACCAAGGAAGGAACCCCCGTGCGCAGACAAATTCTATTCAAGGTGGAGCGGCAGCGTGTTCTGGTTCCTGTGGGAATGCCCTGTCCTTTTGGATGCCGGTACTGCTACACAAGAGGGGGCGAGGTGGGACTTGCTCGCGTCGATGCGTCAGAGATTCTCTCCCGCTTCCGAGCGTTTACAGCTGCGAACGAGACCCCCTTTGAAACCATTCAATTCGGGTATGATGGTGATCCTTTTGCTTATCCTGAACGTGGGATCGCGATGTTGAGACAACTGGCAACGATGGACAAGCATGTGAACTTCAGTACCAAAGCGTTGCTTGCAGATGCTACCCTTGATGCATTGAGTGATATTCACTCGCAGATGGAAGCCAGGGGAACGACGTTGAGTGCGTTGGTGTCTCTCAGTTGCTGGGACTCCGCTTCGCGTATGGAACCGCATACCCCCTCCCCGCGCGAGCGTATGTATACTGTAGAGTGCCTCAGACGCCGGGATATTCCTGTGTTCATTGCTGTGCGACCGGTGCTGCCACACATTGGCGATGAGGAGTATGAGCGTATCGCCATTGAAGGAGTCAGGGCTTCTTGCGATGGATTTATTCTGGGACCACTCTACGCTGACGACCGGGGACAATTCGTTCGCAGTATCCCTGCTGAGAAACTGGCAGCAGTACCTCATCGTCGATGTAGCGTTTCCTGGTCTGCCCACGCGCCAGTGTGGACGCGCTACGAAGATGAAGCGCGCCTGCAGCGACTCAGGTTGATGATGGAAGAGCAAGGAGGACGGGTCTTCCTTTCATCAGCAGATGCTATGGCTCTGGTCAGCCGCGGGAGGGAAGCGGTATGATTGAGGTCGAGTTGAAGTTTGAGTTGCTCCCAACAGCATGGTATCAGCTCGAGGAGCAGTTGACTACGATGCAGCTCACACGTCGTACGAGGAACTCAGACACCTACTACGATACGGCAGGGTTCGACTTGCTGCGCCAGGCGGTGTTTGTGCGCGTGAGAAATCACATGCACCTGGAATTCAAGTTCAATGAGCAGGGGGCACCAGCACATATTCAAAGTACGGAGCGTGTCTTCTCTCTGGTGCCGGAACTGCGCCAGGCGGAAGAGATGAATGCCCTGTTCTCCCGGTTTCTGCCCCAGTGGCGCTCTGCAGACACGGTCGAAGAGGCGCTTCACCAGAACGGTCTCATTGAACTAGCGCATATTGAGAACAGGAGAGTCCAATACAGGTATGATGACCTGGCCATCTGCGTGGACCAGGTGGAAGGACTGGGGGATTTTGTAGAGATTGAAACGCAGTGCGAAGAGGGAAGCGATACGCACCAGGCGGTAGCAGACGTGCACCGTTTTGCTGCTGGCTTTGCGGGACGGCAAGTGCGAGTTGGGTACGTTGAACTCTGGCTCCAGAAACACCATCCACGAGCCTACCAGAGGGGGAAATATCACGAATAACGTTCTTCTCTCCTGTGCAGGAAGAACATTCAAGGATGCCACCCGGAGTACGTTGCTCGGCAGAGAAGAGCGCCGCGCAAAGAGAGGAAAAGCGTATGAACATGGTTGTGACCGTACTACTGCGGCTCCTGCGCCTGTCAGTCAAGAGACGGCTGGCGCTGGTGCTGGGTGCGCTCGTCGTGAGCCTGGGTCTCTACGGACTGGCTTTCCCGGCGACCTACCCTGGTGGGATGCTGATGCTGCCTCTTGTCCTCTCCGCCTGGCTCTTTGGGTGGCAAGGAGGACTGCTGTGCGCAGTGGGCATCTTGCTGATTCTGGGAGCAAGCTATGGGGTGACCTTTGGCGGCACGTTCTGGTCCTCTGCATGGTTCATTCCGTTCGTGACCGGAACGTTGTATGGACTGGCAGTGTGTCTGACGGTGGGGGTGCTGCGCTGCATGGCTGATGCGCTCCTGGTCGCTCAGCATAAAATTGCACGCACCGAGCAGGCCTATCAACAGGAACACGCGCTGAACGAGTTCAAAGAGCAGGTGCTGCAGAACCTCAGTCATGAATTGCGTACACCACTCGCGCACATTCTGGGATATCTGGACCTGCTAGAAACCTATCAAGATCAGTTTGATGCTGCAACACAGGCCCGTTTCATCATATATGCGCGAAGTGGGTGTGAAGAACTGCTCAGCTTAATCGCGACAGCCCTGGATCCGGCACATGCTTCAGGGGCACAGCAATCCATCCACCTGAGCATATTTTCCCTGCAACACGAGATCCAGACGGTGATGGCCCATCTCGAGCCGAGGTTCCTGCAGGACTATCGCTTCGAGCTTGATATCTCTGAATCGGTACAGGTGTATACCGATCCACGTTTTGTCCGGCAGATTGTGCGCAATCTGCTGACCAACGCCTGCAAGTATACGCCTCCTCAAACGCGTATCACTGTGAGTGCCACGCCCTGGCTCCCAAAGGATGGGCAGCAGGCGCATACCAACATGATCTGCGTGCGCGTCAGCGATGAGGGCCCTGGCATTCCCCCTGAGCAGCAGCCCCTGCTGTTTCAGCGCTTTGTGCGCTTACCAAATGCGGCAGCGAGTACGCAGCCGGGGACTGGTCTGGGTCTTGCGATCTGCAAGCAACTGGTCGAGGCAATGGGAGGATCTATCTGGGTGGAAAGCACGGGGCAAAACGGCGAAGGTTGTTGTTTTTCATTTACCCTGGCGAGCGGGCCGGCAGCAGGCGCTGAAGACCAAATGAAGCGCGACGGAGGAAGCAATGACCAGGCAAAAGAGATTCCCCATGAAAAGCATGAAGAGCGTGCAGTATCCTCGTTCCGACGGGGCAGTTGATATGGAAGTGGACTGCGTCATCTGTAGGGCACGGTTATATGTGCCCGAGGCATCAATTGATGCGGTCCTGACGTCACTGGAGCAGACAGGGGCCGCGATCCTGATTTGCACGTGTGGGCAGGCGCAAATTGTCAGATGGAAGGCCCCACGAAGCCAAAGCAGGAATGACTGATTCTTCCTTAGTGCAAAACACAAATTATACGACTTCACTAGCTTTCTTCGTTACTCTACAATGGATACCCCAACTTCACTCTATTGAGGATAAACAAGCAAGACTCTTATACTACTATTGAGCATCGTAACAGGGAGTTTGCAGATGGCAGAGCGCGTGGGTCAACGCTTTGGTGAGTATTGCCTGAATCGCTTTCTGGGCCGTGGGAGCTTTGGTGATGTCTACCTGGGTGAACATATTCATGATAAAACTCTGGCAGCTGTCAAAGTATTGCAAGCGCTGATATTATGATTAGAAGCGGTAAAAATACCCTAACGATGGATCCCTACCAAATTTCCATTGTCGTGCAGAGTGTACCAGGACTGACAGGTACAAGACCCAGAAGTCTTACTGTACTAACATCCACGCCTACCTCCTCTGTGGATAAAGGATAAATGTCCACTACTGGCTAGCATATAGCCATCTTTTCGATTTCTTCGATATAGTGTAATATCGCTGCATCAGCAAAAGTAAGGCATTTTAAGAAATAAAAGGGGAAAGACAGTGAGACAGAGCGATGGCACTGATCTTTTAGGCGCGAATGATCCCCGCAGGACAAAAATTGGCCTGATCTACGTAGCTCCTGGGGATGACCGGCAAACTGTACTGGCTGCTATTCTCACGCAGGACAAACTTGGTCGCAGGCAAGTAGCCGTGGTGTTGCCGGAGCAAAACAAAGCCTTTCAGAGCGCGGTGGATTTTGATGGCCTCAAGGGCACGAGGCGTAAGCTGAAAGCGCAGATCGTCTTTATTGCACCTGGCGGTCATGGCCCAGCCGAATTTGCCCGCCAGCGCCGTTTCCTGGTCTATTCCTCGTTGGAGGAGTATGCGCAAGCTCTCCAGGATGAAGATATGGCTGAGGAAGACGAAAGACAGGAAAGTAATAAAGGCTGGAGCTTTGAACGTAAGCAGCCACTGCCACCACCTGCTGCCCAACCTCCTCCTGCTGAAACTGCGCCGCAACCGCTCCCTATTGAATCATCACGGGCGCCTGCTTCCTCAAGTGCTGAAACGGAGCAACAGCATCTTCCCGGTGACACAGATGTCGCCTCTGTTGATACAATTGAACTTGCTGCCAATCCAGAAACGGATGCTCCCGCTCCTTCTGCTAATAGTAGTGTGCCTGCCGTAGCAGTTGATGAGGAGGACGTGCCAACACTTGCTGCTATACCAACGATAGAAGATAACAGCCCAGGCGGGCAGGGTGAAGGTGGTCCAGTAGCCAGGTCTGCTCTCCATGGAATGAGACGCGTCCGGTTGATTGCTGCTCTGCTACTGGTGCTTTTGATTCTTGCACTGGTCTTCTCCAGCCTCTTTGGCGTCTCTCTGCTGGGTCCCCTTGCTAAAATTGTGCCGGGCGTAGCAAACCCAGTCACAGTGACGATCACACCTGCAAGTAAGGTTCACAATAACACCTTTGTAATATCCGCAGTGACGTTGACCCCTGACCCTGCTCAACACCAGGTGGCAGCGCGTATGATAGCCGCTGTAACACCCGCGCAGTCGAAGACAGTCAAGACAACGGGTGTGGGGCATGTTCCGGGTGTACAGGCGAAGGGTCAACTGACGTTTTATAATGCTTTTTCCCATTCACAAACCATCGCAGTTGGTAGCATCCTGACGGATGCTAATGGAGTCCAAGTAGTGAATGATGAAGAAGCGCTGATTCCTGCTGCCGCGCCCCCGAGGGAAGGCTCCGTAACCGTTGCCGCACGCGCTGTCAATGATGGTGTAAATGGCAATATCTCCGCGTTCGACTTTAACAATGTTCCATGCTGTACTTCAGGCGTGACTGTACAGAATACCTCGGCCTTTAGTGGCGGTCAGGATGCATATAGCTATGCTTTTGTGGAACAAAACGACATCGATGGTGTGGTAAACGCACTCCAGGCATCGCTCACGCAGACTGCGCAAGCATCATTGAAAGCGCAGTTTCACCCGGGTGAACAGTTTGTCAGTTCCCCGCAATGTATGCCCGGCATAACTTCCGATCATCAAGCAGCCGATAGGGCGACAAGCGTTACCGTCACTGTCGCTGTAACCTGTACTGGTGAAGTCTACGATCACCAGGCAGCGCAATCAATGGCAGCGAATTTGCTCAGGCAAGAGGTGGCTCGTGACCTGGGTCCTGGCTATGCGCTGGTTGGTAATCTGGTGACTGGCATGATGGAGGTCTCGGTGACAAATGTGAAAAAAGGCACGCTCTCCTTGATGGTTGAGGCAGAAGGTGTGTGGGTCTACCAGTTCAGTGCCGCACAAAAACAGGCGATTGCAAAACTGCTTTCCGGCAAGAGTAAACAAAATGCTCAGACTTTGCTCCTAAAGCAGAAGGGGGTGACAACAGCAGCTATCCAGTTTAGCAGCGGCGATGAAGACACGTTTCCGTCAGACCCTGCTCAGATCACCATTGTGGTGCTGAAAGTAGCTGGACTACGGGCTCCCGCATCGCCGACAAACACGCCAGGTAGCCCTTCTGTGTCGAATACACCAACTGTGCCAGTCACTCCGACCATATCCAGTACCCCATAGTGCTTCGTCAAACCTCATTTGACAGTGAGATATTTGGCGTTGAACAAGTCGTCAAGCCATTTCAGGCGCTACGAAAAGCCGTCAAATGAAACTTGACGAAGCACTATGTGGCGACTTGTGACTGCCCTGCGAGCTACATGTAAACTGTTAACTTGATGCCAATGTCCGACTATATCTAGTACCCCTACTGTATCAGGGGACACCAACCTCTACCACCGGGTCAGGCGGCTAAAAAGTGCAGACGCGCAAAATACTGCTTTCTCCGTTCATTTCCTATAGTTGGCACGTATCACCTTTTCGATCGCGGCTCTATAGTGTAAAATGACAACATCAGCAAGAATATGCCATTTTCAGGAAGGAAGAGGGAAAAGACGATGAGACAGGGCGATGGCTCGGACTTGCCGGGTGTGAGCAGTTCTCGTAAGGCAGATATTGGTATCATATACGTGGCTCCTGGTGATGACCGGCAGAGCGTGCTGGCCGCCATTCTGACGCAAGAAAAGCTCGGTCGCAAGCAGGTGGCTGTAGTGCTGCCGGAGCAAAACAAAGCCTTTCAGCGTCCGACGGACTTCGAGGGTCTCAAGAGCATGAGGCGCGACCTGAAGACGCAGCTCGTCTTTATTGCGCCCAGTGGCCCCGGCCCCGCTGAATTTGCCCGCCAGCGCCGTTTTCCGGTCTATTCCTCGCTGGAGAACTATGTCAGGTCCCTCCAGGACCTCGACCGGCCCAATGGCAGCAGCAAAAAGGGATGGTCTCTACCGTGGCAAAAATCCGCTGCCACGTCTCCTGCTGCTTCTGGCAAAGAGGAATCAATACAGCCGCTTCCCAGTATACCGGCGCCCCCATCGAATCAGGCCGTTTCCGAAGACGATGATACTACGGTTCATCAAGGTACGCATAGCGGTGCAGGTGCGGTCGCTGCTGGAGCGGCAGGAGCTGCCGCCCTGGGCATGGAGACACTTGCCAGCCGTGGGAGTAATCCGTCTGCCTCAACCGACCCTGGAGACTGGGATCGACTGCCTCCTTCCAACACTGCTGGACCGACCAGCGACAATGTCCTGTCAGAAGACATTCCCACGCAGGCGAATACAGTGGTACCGTCGTTTAGCCCCACCGAGGCAGAGAACAAGCCCGAACCAAAGATTATCGAGCTTCCTGGGCAGCACGGCAGGAGTACGGGTAAACTGCCTATGCCTGTAATTACCCCGGTAGCCGCGGTCGAGCCGAATATACCGCCTGCTCCTGCCAGCACGGTAACCAGGCGGCGAAACTCTGATAAGATGGCCGCTGTGGGCGCGGCCAGTACTGCCGGGGGAATTGCAGCCATGAGCCGTACAGCCCGTGGCGGGGTCGTCGTGCCGCCGACACGTGGTACTCCTATTGGTACTGGTGGCAGCGGGCCTGGAGGGCCGCGCCGCCCGGTTTGGCGTTGGGCAGCAGCAGGTGTTGTGCTGCTCCTGCTTACTGGAGGGGTTATCTATAGCCTCATCGCCTATGCTAATCCCGCTGTGTTGGGTCCACTGAAGGGCCTGGTACCTGGCATCACGCCTTCGGCCACCGTCACCATCACCCCGGCCAGCAGTGATCAGAGAAATACTTACGAGATCTTCGGTGTGACGGGAACCCCCGATCCCAGCCAGCGCCAGGTGCAGGCCCGCCAGTTGTCGTCTACCTCGCCGACCCAGTCCAAGGTGGTAAAGGCGACCGGTGTGAGGCAGACTAGCGGTACCCGGGCGACAGGGACGATTACGTTTTATAATAGCGCGTTTGTGGACCAGCAAGTAAATGCCGGCACGAACTTTGTCCTCGCCAATGGCATACATATAGTCACAGACCGCAATGTAGACATTCCCAAGGCGACGGGGACACCCCCCAATATTCATACCGGTGTGGCGAGCGCCTCCGCTCACGCTGACAGGGTCGGGCCAGGTGGCAACATTGCATCGTTGACGATCAATAAAGCCTGTTGCTCGGTTGACAGTTCGATCTTTGCCAGGAATCTCATCGCTTTTAGCGGCGGGCAGGACCCGCAAAACTTTACTGTAGTGCAACAGAGCGACATCGATGGGGCGGCCAAACCGCTTGAGAATACGCTCACGCCAGAGGCGCAGAGTTCCGTGAAGGGGCAGATACACCCGAACGAACAATTGGTGCACTCTCTGCAATGCACGCCAAGCATTACCTCCGATCATAAGGCTGGTGACAGGGCAACGAATGTGATGGTAACAGTCAAAGTCACCTGTTCCGGCGAAGTCTACGATCAGCAAGCGGCGCAAATGATCGCGTCAAATTTGCTTAAGCAGCAGGCGGCTAAGACTCCTGGCTCCGGCTACGCGCTGGTGGGTAATCTGACTACAATGGTGACGCAGGTTATGGTAACCGATCCGAAGAAAGGGACGCTTTTGATACAGGTCAAGGCCGAAGGAATCTGGGTCTTCCAGTTCAGCGAAGCGCAGAAACGCGCTTTAGCGAAATTGATTGCTGGTAAAAGCAAACAAGATGCGCAGGCCTTGCTCTTGAAACAGCAGGGGATAGCGAAGGCAGATATCGTGTTGAGCGGTGGTGACGGGAATACGCTGCCGACGGACCCCACTCAGATTACCATCGTAGTGCAGAGTGTGCCGGGTTTACCAGGGTCTACTACTCCGACGACCGGGCCGGGTAGTCCCGGCGTGCCGATAAGTTCACCGGTAGCACCGACACCCACACCGACATCATCTGTGGGGAAAGGATGAGCACCCGTAATGCTGGCTCTGGAAGGCAAGCAGCTTGGTAACTACGATGTCATCCGGCGCATTCGTGTAGGTGGTATGGGGGCTGTATATGAGGGGAGGCAGCGGACTGCATTCGGTCGACGCGTGGCCATCAAGGTTATTCTTGGGAACTACGCCGACGATCCCGAAATGCGTCGTCGCTTTGCGCGCGAGGCCCGCACAGTGGCGCGGTTGCACCATCCTCACATCTTGCCGCTTATCGAATTCGGCGAAGAACAGGGTCTCCTATACCTTGTCATGCCTTTCATCGAGGGAGGCACCCTTACCAGCTTTCTCCATCGCAGTCTTCCCAGCCTGGGCGAAGTTTCCGACATCTATCTGCAGTTGTTGGAGGCGGTGGAATATGCACACGATGAAGGCCTGATCCATCGTGATATCAAATCCTCCAATGTCTTGTTAGAGCAGCGCCGCAGCGGGCCACCGCATGTTTACCTGGCTGACTTCGGCCTTGTACGTATCTCCCAGCATGCACAAACGGAGCAGGAGGGTAGGCCCATTCCCCTGGACCAGGTGCCGGGAACACCATACTATATGGCTCCTGAGCAGACGCGAGGCATCGTCACTGCCTCCACCGACATCTACGCGCTGGGTGTGCTGCTCTACCAGGTGCTCGTTGGTGAGCTTCCCTACGATGATCCCGACGAGATCAAGGTCATTCAGATGCACCTGCACGCGCCGATTCCGTCGCCTTGTGAGCAAGACGCGTCCATTCCTGGCGAATTGGGCGAGGTTGTGCGTATCGCTATGGCTAAGCATCCCGAGGACCGCTTCGGCAGTGTAGCCGAGTTGCGCGAGGCATTCCTTGCTGCAGTAGCGGGTCCACCTGTGATTAGACAAAGTGTTCCCGCTTATGAAGATGTGCTGCCGCTGGACGAGCCAGATTCATTTTCAGATCATCCTGTCTCGAGACCTCTGCTTGCACAGGAAGCACCACTGCCTCTACCCGTGAAAGGGCGCGCACGACATATCGCGCCAGTTGCCCCGAGACCCGTAAGGCGACGCGTCATAGTAGGATCAAAGCAAGCCGGTCGCAGGCTGCTCACGGCCCCCATGCTCGCTACAATGGCGGTTCCTATCGTGCTTCTCATTCTGCTGCTCATGCCACGGGTCTTTGATGTCAGCTTCTTTCCTTCTGGATTTCCCTTGTTCGGTACCGCGCCTGTTGCTACAGTCACCATCACGCCAGCAGGCAAAATACTACAGAATACCTACTTGTTGACTGCCTCGCCGCAGGTCAGCAGTCCTGACCCGACCACTCGTGTTATCCCATTACGCAGTCTGAATAGTGTTGCTACGGCTGGTCGCCTTACTGAGACAACCGGAACAAAGTTACTACCAGGAGCACGGGCGAAAGGATCAGTGCTTTTCCAGAATAGAGGGGAATCATTCGTCTTTGTGCCTGCTGGGATTGTCTTCAATACCGGTGTGGGCATACAAATACGGCTAACGGAATCGGTAAATGTGCCGCCACTACATGGCGGACAAAACGGTAGCGCTTCAGGCCATGCAGCAGCAGTCAGCGCCGGCATGGATGGCAATATTCCTGCCGGTACTCTAAATACGGCCTGTTGTGATGGGCTGTCGGTGAGCAATCCACGAACCTTCACAGGCGGCGTGGACGCCCACTCGATACATGTGCTGGCGCAGGCTGACCTGGACAAAACTAGGGAAGCGCTGGGTCCAGGCTTGCAGCAACAGGCATTGCAGCAGCTTCGCAGGCAGCTAAAAAGGAACGAAGTATTGGCCGGGGCGCCAGTATATAACACCAACGTATCGTCGAACTACCCGGTTGGCGTACAAGTAGACAAGGCGATGGTCCAGGTCAACGTCTCGGCAACATCCTCTGCATATAACCACTATACAGCCAGTCGTATGGCTGCGCAGTTGCTTGGGGAAGAAGCTACGCAAAGCCTTGGCAGCAACTACCAGCTTCAGGGTAAGCCTTCCGTGACCACTCTTCGCGTGGTACAACGAGGACAGAATGGTCTGATCTATCTCAGCGTATCAGTACATGGACGCTGGATGTATGCTTTCTCCACACAGCAATTAGGCCAGTGGCGTCAATCTATTAAAGGCGCCTCGTCCGCATTAGCCCTGGCTTACCTCAATGCGCAAGCTGGCGTGGCGGCTGTGCGCATACAACTCCCCTTTGGTTCTGATCATCTCCCTTCATCCGTCGATCAAATCAAGATCGTGCTGGCTTAATCCTGCTGGCGCGTATATGCTATACTGACGCTGTTGGATAGGAATGGGCAGCGCGGCCCGCTTCTATGGTTCATAGTGCGCGGAGGAACAGCAATGGATGAGAAGACAGCAACCGCTGCAGGTGAGATGCGTTATTACCACTCAATGCTCGACATAATAGGCAATACCCCGTTGATACGCCTCAATCGAATCACCAGCGGCATACAGCCACTGGTACTGGCAAAAATGGAGATGTTTAATCCCGGCGGCAGTGTGAAAGATCGTATAGGCCCTGCAATGATCGAGTACTGTGAGAAGTGGGGCCTCCTGCGTCCCGGCGGTACTATTGTCGAGCCAACCAGTGGCAATACCGGCCATGGGCTGGCAATTGCTGCTGCCATCAAGGGCTATCACTGCATTTTCGTTATGACCGATAAGGTGAGTGAGGAGAAGCGCAGCCTCCTGCGTGCTTATGGCGCCGAGGTAATCATCTGTCCCAGCAGTGTGACACATGATTCGCCAGATCACTATAAAAATGTAGCGCACCGGCTCGCCAACGAGATTCCAGGAGCGTATTGCCCCGATCAATATTCCAATCCTGCCAATCCAGCGACTCACTATGCTACCACGGGACCAGAGATCTGGCGCGATACCGCCGGTCGTATCACCGCTTTCGTGGCCGGCATTGGCACCGGTGGCACCATTTCCGGTACTGCGCACTTTCTGAAAGAACAGGATGCAAAGATAAAAATCATTGGAGCAGACCCTCCCGGTTCTGTCTATTCTGGCGATACGCCCGGGCCGTATAAGGTTGAGGGCATTGGCATGGAGATATTTCCGCAGAACTACGATCCGACAGTCGTAGATGAGGTGATTCGTATCGATGATCGCACTGCGTTCTACTGGGCACGCCGCCTGGCGCGTGAAGAAGGTATTCTCGCGGGCGGCTCGGCTGGCACTGCCCTGGGAGCGGCTCTTACCTATGCCCGCCGGTTGACATCCAATGATGTCATCGTGGTCCTGTTACCCGATACGGGGCGTGGCTACCTGAGCAAGCAGTTTAACGATACCTGGATGCGCGAAAACAATATGCTTGTACAGGCAGAGACAATCGAACCTATCTTGCGCGACGTCCTCACCTATCGCCGCACCCATGCCCGTACGATGCCGCTTGTTGTCAGTGTTGCTCCAACCGACTCTATCGCCGATGCCGTCGAGCTGCTGCGGCGCTACGGCATCAGTCAAACTCCCGTCATGGAACAAGGTCATATGGTAGGAAGTCTCACGGAGAACCTGCTGCTGCGTCGTCTTGCCAGCGGTGAGCCACTGGCATCGACCGTCGTGCGTGACTTACAGGGTCCACCGTTCCCGCAACTGGCAGGCGATGCCCTTGCCCAGGAGGCTTATACGCTTTTCAGCAGCGGGCAATCGGCGGTCGCTGTCATGGATAATGATGTGCTGGAAGGCATTGTGACAAAAAGCGATTTGCTGGAATTCTGGGCGCATACACGGGGCGAGTAGAGTAGCGAGAGTAGTAGGTGTAGTGAGAGTAGAGAAAAGGGGGAAGTATGTCACTTGCCGCGCTGGGACTGCTCTTCGCGGCCGCAGTGCTGCATGCCGTGTGGAATCTGCTCGTCAAGCGTGCGAAGCAAAAGCAGGTCTTCACATGGTGGGCGATCCTGGTAGGAGCAATCTGCTTCTCTCCGCTTCTCATCATCAATCACCCACTCCCTTTGCAGATATGGCCCTATGTCGCCGGCAGCGCCTTTTTTGAAGCGCTCTACTTCGTTGGTCTGACTCGTGCCTACGACATCGATGACTTCTCGCTCGTCTACCCACTGGCACGTGGGGCAGCTCCTGCCTTGTTGGTCGTCTGGGCGGCGCTCCTTCTTGGTGAACGTCCCCGGCTTATTGGCCTGGCCGGCCTGATCCTGGTGGTACTCGGCCTGGTCATAGTGGGAGGCGCGGCCTGGTGGTCACAACGCCAGCTTGCCACGCCAAGCATGATGGGTGTCGTTGTCGCGCTGGCTACGGCCTGCTGCATCTCGATCTACAGCGCTATCGATGGCGCCGCCGTACACCTTGTTCCTTCTGCCCCTTATACAGTCGTTATCCTTGGTCTCAGTGCATTGCTCATCGCGCCCGCGCTCCTGCTACGTTATGGGTCTCGCGCGGTAGGCGCAGAGTGGCGCACAAACTGGCCGCGTATCATCCTGGTCGGCATGCTCTCGGTGGCATCCTATGGGCTTGTCCTCTATGTTTACTCGTTTGCTCGCGTCAGCTACGCGGGTGCCGTCCGCGAAATCAGCATTGTCCTGGCAGCCTTTATTGGTTGGCGCTGGTTGGGTGAAGGATTTGGTTCTGTACGCCTGGTTGGCGCTGTTCTGATATTCGCTGGTATACTGGTTATTGCTGTTGCGGGTTAAAGATAAGTGTCAAGTCATGCTCCATGAAGAGCCGTTTCTTTCTGGCGGGCATAGTGCCAGATGTCGCGAGGATTGCTCATGCCTTTGATGCGCGCTTCCTGTACCCACTCGTTCATTTCATACTTATTCTGATAGAGTCGGTTGCCGCAAAAGACATTACGCCGAGCAAAAGGAGTTGGGGTGGTTTTCATGCGATGCTGTAGTACGACTGTGTCGGCAAGGTTTACTATGTTGTCCCCGTACCATGGGGTGGATAGCGTGTAGTATGGTTCCTGCACCCATTCCGGACAAAGTACTCCATAGCGGTCACAGAGGAACTCAACAGAGGCCGCGCAAAAGGCTCCCCAATGGCGGAAATGCTCTATGTCGTGATCGGGCTTTCCCAAGGGTTCACTTACTAAGGCGGCACGGATGTCCTTTGCGTAGTCATACCATGCGTTCGTAAAGTTCCCAAGAGCAGTCCAGGGGTCTTCTCCTGCACAGATGTGTCGGTAAGCCCTTGCCATGGTTTGAATCGTTTTCGGCATCATGGCTCCCCCTTACTTTCTGATCCGAACAGCACGTTCAGTGAGTACTCGATGGTTTCGGCTCCGTCCTTTAGTGCGCCGGGTAGGATATAGCGATCTAACGCCCTTTGGACCTGCCGACGTGTTCTAATGGTTGTTTGTAGCAGGAGAATCCTGCAATCCGCCATATCTTTATCACGTCCCGCCATGATTTTCAGAGCTAACATGTACTCCTTGGGAGGGGCATACACATGCAACGGCCCGTATCGTTTCCATAATTTGCCTCTCGCATGATAATTTTTCATAGATGAGCATTTGTGTGAGATGATTGAACCAACGTGGTGGGAGTGCATACTTGCTGGCAATGGTTTGTACGCCATCTCGCATTGCGAGACGAGCTTTTTGGAAGTCTTCGCCTTCTTCTACCCAGAACATGTCAATATCATCAGTGGTCCGTGGTGCGTTCGCAAGGAGCATGCGAACGGGCTTTTTGATGCCCTGGCTCTTTAATTCTGCCCCTAGCTCGGCCAGGTAGTGCTCGATCTCTTGTGATTGCATCCCTGACTACCTCCTGCGTGCGTATTATAGCATGTCATGCTTTCGGCAGGAAGACCGTCACACGCACCTGTACGAGGAGGCTCTAGCGGACGCTCTGTGGTGGTTACCTCAGAGATTTTACGTGACGCAATACGAGATATTGACAAACAACAAAACAGTCGATAATATCTCAAAAGAGTCAGTCACCTCATAGAAGAAAGGAAAGGTACAGCCATGCAAGTCAAACGTAGCATTACGGCAGGTTTCTGCGGAGCTGTGCTTCGAGGCAGGGAGTGATGGAGCAGAGAGCCTATGAGGTGTTCGATCATACCGCCGATGTCGGCATACATGCTTTCGGGCGTACACTTCCTGAGCTATTCATCCATGCAGCTCAAGGCATGGAGAGCCTGGTGGTCGCACCAGAGCAGATACGCGAGTCGGTCAGCCGGGAAATTGCGGTGGAGGGCCACGATATCGTTTCTCTCCTTATCGCGTGGTTGAACGAACTCATCTTCCTGTTCGACACCGAATACCTCCTCTTTCGCACCTTCGAGATCGACGCCTTCACAGGAACATCTCTGAAGGGCCGTGCGTCTGGCGAACCCTATGATGCACAGCGTCATGAGCTAAGCAGCGCAATCAAGGCCGTCACCTGGCACGAAGCTGCTGTGGAGCCTGGCGATGACGGGTACAAGGCTCGCATCATCTTTGATATATGACACTCTCAATCTCTCAAATCACTGTGTAAAATAGCGTTGGCTTCATTCTCGTGAGATGGGGTATCATGATGCCAGGTGATGATCACTAGGTAGACAGAGCGTTCGCTTGGTGCAAGAGGGAAAAGGAGCATCAATACGTGAATCGGCATCGAAGAAAAGTGAGCACCGACGAAATTGAAGCCCTGCACGAGATCTTGAGAAGGTGCGGGCAAGACAGGTAGTGCAGAAAAGCGGGAGGATCTGATGAGCAATACAAAGGAAAAAATCCCCTTGGAGCGTGTCGATACATACCGTTGGCGTATACCAAAGCGTTACAATCCAGACATGCATGTACCCGGCATGGTCTATGCAGATGATGGATTGATTGAGCAGATCCTGCAGGATAACGCGTTACAGCAGGTCGCGAATGTGGCGACCTTGCCGGGCATCATTGGCCATTCACTGGCAATGCCCGACATCCACTGGGGTTACGGCTTTCCAGTCGGTGGTGTGGCTGCAACCCATGCAGAGTATGGCGTCGTCTCACCTGGCGGTATCGGTTTCGATATCAATTGCGGCGTTCGCATGCTTGCCACCGATTTGCTCCACGAGCAAATTCGCGGCAGGGTCGATAAGCTGGCCGATGAACTGTTCAATAATCTGCCGTCAGGCGTTGGCGGGGCGGGCATGCACCAGTTGAGCGCCGGGGATATGCGAGCTGTGATGGTACGCGGGGCTGCCTGGGCGGTAGAGGAAGGCTATGGCTTCGCGGAAGACTTGGAAGTCACCGAGGAGCATGGCTGCCTGGCTGGCGCTGACCCTGTTTCCGTGTCGAGCACGGCTTTACAGCGGGGTATGAAGCAACTGGGAAGCCTGGGGTCGGGCAATCACTTCTGCGAGGTACAGGCCATCGATCATATCTATGATGCGGAGGCTGCTCAGGCGCTGGGTATAGGGCAGCGCGGCCAAATCGTTGTGACGATCCACTGCGGCTCGCGCGGGTTTGGCCACCAGGTTGCCGAGGACTACGTGAGGCTGGCCGAGTCCAAGCAGCACGATTTCGGCTTCCACCTGGTGGACCGGCAGCTAGCCTGTCTACCCTTGCAGTCGAACGCGGGTAAGTCGTACCTCTCGGCGATGGCCTGCGGCGCGAACTTTGCCTGGGCTAACCGCCAGTTGTTGATGCATGGCGTGCGGCAGGCCTTCTCGGCAGTCTTCGGGCGGCGGGCTCGTGCTAAAGATATGCCGCTCGTCTACGATGTCTGTCATAACATCGCCAAGATGGAGGAGTACGAGGTTGATGGGCAGGTGCAGCGCCTATGCGTCCACCGCAAAGGCGCGACCCGTGCCTTCCCCGCTGGACATCCCGCGGTACCGGAGCAGTACCGGAGCGTTGGGCAGCCTGTGCTGATTCCGGGCGACATGGGCCGCTACTCGTTTGTGTTGGTCGGTGCTCAAGGTTCAATGGAGCAAAGTTTCGGTACTACCTGCCATGGTGCTGGACGCCGCCAGAGCCGTACTGCCGCTAAAAAGTCCATCAATAGCAAGGACCTCCTGGCGCAATTGGATGCACGCGGGGT
>WNFX01010606.1_pt1 | contig 19006 bp, 14 predicted proteins | sample 5400111 | NCBI WGS metagenome assembly WNFX01 (sample SAMN13153363, study PRJNA577476) | soil metagenome | isolation source: 40 cm soil or saprolite under grassland replicate 1 | place: USA:California | collected 2016-06-15 | reverse complement strand
GCTTCAAACGCCTCTTTGCCTTGTTGGTGCAGTTTCAGTAACCGTTTGATCACCATTTCGGCCAGATCATCAAGCGCCTGTGCGTATTGGGTGGTGAGCAAGCAGAGCACCAGGGTGTAGCGTTTGCGTGAGCGCATGTTCTGCACACGTGCAGCGTCCAGGGTCTGGGCTTCGGCAGCGAAGCGTTTGATTTTGACATCGGGTATCGTGGTCAGCGCCTGCGTGGCGATCTGGAGAGAGGCGAGCCAGTTGATGTGGTCCAATAACTCCCTCAAGTGTTTCAGGTTCGGCTTGCCAGGATCTTCCCTGAGCCGATTCCAGGGCGACTCGTGGGTGTGCGGGTCGGTAACAAACAGCTGGTCGATCCGATGCAGATGCTCACCTGAAAGCTGCGTGCCAATATGCGCATGAAAGCCATTATTGACCCGACTGCGAACCTTCGTCGCCGCACGAGAGAACGCCGAAAAGGCAGGCAGTTCCCAGTGTTGGCGGACCATTTCTTCAAGTGCGATATTGATCAGATCGGTCAGATCGTCCTTGCCGAGCGCCGCTTCAGCCATGGCCTGTTCCATCGCTGCTTGCGCCTCCGGTCCATAGGCACTGATTCCCAGATGCGTGCGAATGATCCGCAGATGGCGGCGACGTGTCCCAGAGGCATCGTACCCAATGAGATCGGCGGTGGTCACCGTCAATCCAACCTGGTTGGCGATGTGATCAACGACCCGTACGGGAACCGCTGTCAGAGAAACCGCATAGCCCAGGCGCTGAAACGTCTTGAGCAGGATCAGGAAAGCCACCTGGGCAACGCTGCCTGTGGTGTGCTGCCGCGCCAGCTCGTATTCATCGGGTGTTGGCGTATAGACTTCTCGCAGTTCCCGGTCGGTTACTGTGGACTTGAAACGTGGATAGGCGGTCTCAGACTCGGTTGGCATGCTGGTGTTTCTTTCCTTCCATTAACGCGAACGCTGTCGACGTTCCCACTCACGCGCTTTGCGTTTGGCGGCTTCGCGATTGTCAGCAATATAGCGCTCTAGACTGCGCAGTGACTGATGTCCACTAAACCGCTTGAGATCGACTTCGGTATAACTATTGGCAGCGCGAAGACTAATCGCCGTATGCCGAAGCTGGTGGAGATCCCAGTCGGGCGTATACTGTTTCCAGAGGGTATCAGCTTGTCGATACGAGAGACGTGCATAGCCATCAGCCGAGAGATCGGCGTAGCGAGGAGCGCGTGCTTTCCGATGGGTGACGAAGAGGGGACCACTGGTCGGATCGCAACGGGTTTTGAGATACTTCGCCACTAATTTGCTGACATCACGAGAAAAGAACATGTCTCGAAGCCGATCTCCCTTGCCATGAATACGTATGCTCCGCTCCGTCCAGTCGATATCCTCGATATTGAGAGAAAGCGCCTCGTTCACCCGCAGCCCGCCTTCATAGATGAACCAGAAGAGCGCGCGATCACGAGTATCCTGGATGGTTCGTAACGTGGCCTCGACGTTTTCCGCATTCAACGCTCGCGATGGCAGAGGACGAAGTGATCGACGGCGCAACCCTTCGAGCGGATCGCTCTTCAGCCAGGATTGATCCTGGAGCCAACGGACAAAGCTACGTAACGCGGCGAAGCGTCGATTGTAGGTACTGGCTGCCAGATGTTCCTGCGCTGCCAGAAAATCGGTGGCAACGTGCGAGGTCAGTGCCGAAATGGGTGCCTCGCCCAACGTGCGCATCAAAGGGGCAAGATCCTCGGCATAACTCTCGCGAGTGCGTGCGGCAAATGTGGGCTGCGCTAAGAACATCTGGAAAGTGTGTGAAAGGGTCAGCATGTTCACGTTCTCTCTATCGCACCTAACGTGCAAAAAATGGTATACTTTGACTGATCCTTAGAGTAGCATTTTTGTGTGACATTGGCGAGGTATCGCACCTAATGGGCTCAGCCTGTTGAAAAACTCCTTGCTGAGCTTATCAGAGAATACATGAGCTTGACTTTGCAAAGCTTTCCCCTGAATAGGGAAAGACGAGTAAGAAAAGCAATAAAAAGAGAAAACAGTAAGTAAGGAAAAAATAGATATTTAAAGAACCATAGGAAAATGACAAAAGTGATGTTCATGAGAGAAAACCGGCTTGACTGAGCCTCAAAGAACGTCCTGGCGACCTCGTAAGAGACGAGAGACGCCACAGCAACGCTGGCTCTGTAGTTTTTCAAGGGAATGTTTCTTGGGAGCGCATCTGCTTCTTCGCTCCCAGGAGGCCTCAGAGCCACCGCCTCAGCAGGAAAGGGACGCCGCCCCCATCCTCGCTTTTGCAGCAAACGTTTGAGATTCTGGCCTGAAGCAATCATGAGGGCTTCGCAGTTGACTCGCCAGAGCCGCCGTAAGCGAAACCGCCGCATCCCATGCCATTGCTTGGCTTCGGCAAAGAGAGGCTCAACCCAGACTTTCCGCTTGCCCATCGCTTTCTCATACGCTGCGGTTTGGTGATAGGCGCGCACACGCTCCGTATACTGTTCCCGCAGGTTGCGATGGATCGTCCGTCCATGGGAACTGGTCGTACATTGGCTTTTCAGAGGGCAACGATCACACGTTTCTGCATCTGCTCGATAGACCCGTACATTCATCACATGCCGCGTGTAGTGGTATGCAAGCGGTTCCCCTTGCGGGCAGGTATAGATGTCCTGCTCCGCATCATAGAGAAATTGATCTATTCCCAGTAACGAATTGCGCTCGCCTGGCTCTGCGAGCGGCATATAGGCGCGGATATGAGCATCCTCGACGGCTTGAAGAATGTCAAGCGTTCCATAGGTCGTATCCCCAGTCACCTGATGAGGGCGAAGCTTCCAGCGAAACTGCGTGCGCCAGAGCAGATCGAGCATCGGTTGGTTTTCCATCACTTCTGAAGGGGTTACCAGGACGTTGAGAATGATCCGTTTCTTGCCTCCATCCACCACATAATGGGTATGATATCCCAAATGAAATCCTTGTCCTTTGGTGGGCATGATCGTCGCGTCGGGATCGGTCGTGCTCACACGGTAATCAGCAACCCGCCGATAACTGCCGTGCGTCTCTTCACGGTTGGGGCGTCCCCCTTCTTCGATCCAGTCATGGCGATGAGCATTGGTCGCAGCTATTTGTTCTCGCTCTTTCTCTGACAAAGAAGTTGGCAGCAGAGGTGGTGCTTGTTCCTCAGGGGAGGTTTCTTCTCTCGCCTGGGAACACTCCTCTTCACTTTCTCCTGCAAACAATTGCGTCAAATGGGCTTCAACTGCAAAACGTGGTTTGACGGACTCCATGGAAGCATTGGCTTCCACTTTGGTCGCATCGAAATAGAAATCCTTGCCCCAGATCAACTTGGCCTGGCGGCATTGTTGGACAATCGCTTCAAAAAAGCGCCGAAAGATCGCCACGCCAAATCGTTGGCGGATGCGAGTGAGACTGGAATGCTCGGGCAACGGCTCATCCAAGTTATACCCGACATACCACCGCACGCTCAGTTTGTCCGCAACTAAGCGCATGAGCAAACGCTCCGACCGAATATCTTCAAAAAACATCACCAGTTGCAACTTGAAGAAGACGATCGGATCAATGGATGGGCGACCTCCAGCAGCATACGTCTCTTTCACCAGATCCCGAACAAACGAGAGATCCAGCTTTCGATCAAGGTGGCGATAGAAATGGTCGGCAGGAATGAGGTCGTCCAGAGAGACGACAGAAATCGGAGTAAAGATTCGTGCTTTGCTACCCATCATGGAAATATCGTCTCCCTCCCGTATAGAGACGCTTGACAATCTAGCTCCTACCATAGTATACATGAAATATGATCTCTTCGTACTTCTTTGTTAATACTGCCTGCCCCTATTTTTCAACAGGCTGGGGCTATTGGTTGCGATACCATCTCATTATGTCAAATGGCCCTTTTTCGCGGTTCCGTCTCACATTTCGTGAGAGGATAGCTGGGGGTGCCCCACGATTTTTTGCAAAAGGGATGTCGGGTGTCTACTTCTGCAAGCGTATAGCAATGTTTCACAATGGGGAAGCCGGAAAACACGCCTAGAATATGGGTTCTATGGGTTTGTTGGGATGGGAGAGAGTAGTGTAGTGTGTGCAGCAGATAATGCAAATAAGTATCAACTAGTCGGGCTGTAGCACCGTAATCATCTATGCGGTGTGGGAAACATCATAGGGCATCCGGGACTACTTTAATAGACCTACTTCTGGTTAGGTAATGCTCAAGAGAGCAATGGCTAGAAGATAGGTGGTTCCAAAGGGGAAAGCTGTGATTCCTAGAGGGTCGGCTGTAATTCATTTGTGGAATTGCAGGAAAGATCGAAAATCATCATCGAAAAGGTTCTGAGATACACAAAGAGGCGATGGATGATGGGGAGAGGAGTGATGTGGACGCCCAAAAGAGGCAAAAGAGGTGTTCTGGCACCAACGTGGGCATGCTCAAGACACCTGGTTCGGTGGAAGCCAGGTTGCCGGGATGAGACGATGCGTTCCTTACGCAGAAATGGGGAACGAGAGCAATCGGGCATTGAGGTCACGTGCCCGTCGTAGCGCTTTGGCATTGATGACCAGATAGGTCAAGGTATTGAGTCGGCTGACCGAGCGACGATTACGAACCTTGGGACGTTCGATGCCAAGGGCTTGTGACTGGCTATTGATGCGTTCCACCGAGGTGCGTTGCGTGTAAATGCTCTTGTAGAGCGGGCTGCTGCGATCGAGGGTGACACGCATCTGTCCCCCTTTTTCCACGTTGATGTCTTTGACGCAGCCCTTGCCTTTGGCAAATTGCTCATGATCGCACGTCTCGCCCGTGGGTTCCGGCTTGAGTAAAGGACAGCGGTACCGTTGAGCGGTGTAGCCGTTGGTATGGGCAAACTTGTAGGTGGGATGCATACGCAATCCTTTCGGGCACCGTGGAACTCCATCAGCGTCACGTGGAAAGACGGGATGAGCGTGCTGATTGAGCGGAATGGCCGCTATTCCGTTATGGTGAGCCGTGCATTCATAGACATACCACGCATCAAAAGCCGCATCAGCGGTGATATGGGTGGGGATGCGACCGAGCATGGCGACCGCTTGCAGATACAGCGGCTTGAAATAGGTGACATCGCCTTCATGGAAAGGAAGGGTATATTCAGCCAGCACGACATCGCCATAGCCAGAGGTAATGGCGGAGGCCACGCCGCTGCCGTAGCTCCAGAGGTACTCTTTGCGTACGATGGTTGAGCCGTCGGGCTGCTCTTGATTGGTACTCTTTTTGACGCCGACTTTGCAGTCCGGGTCGCCTTTGGGTTGACGACCTTTGCAGAAACGATCCTTGATCGACTCTCGTGGATTGTTTTCGCGCACCCAGGCGTAGATCTGCTTGACATCGAAGGAAACGACCTCGCCCAGGCCAGGAATTTCGGCGTGCAAGGCCGTGATGGTCGCGTGCAAGAGCTGTTGTAATTTGAGAGGATCGAGGGTGTGTTGTTTGTCGCGCAACCATCGGTCGCAGGGAACCGTTTTCTCCTGATTGAAGCCGTAGAGGCAGGTGGGATCAGCAAAGGGATGAAAGCCTAATTCGAGCACCAGCAGCGGGTGTTCGACGAGGAAGCGACGCAACTGGGTGACGTACTGGTGATGCTCGCAGATTTTGACCAGGAAGGCTTTGACGTAAGCCATTTCTGGATGAGCAGGCTTGCCAGGCCGAGCGGGAGCGGCGGCTTCAGGGAAGGCGGCATCCCAATCGAAGAGGGCAAAAAAGGCGCGATAACGCACCACAACGGGATCATAGGTACGAAGCAGATCCATGGTCTGCTGGTCAAGAACTATGGTAGAATGGGTCATGAAAAGAGGCTCCTTTCAGAGAGGATTCTTGTTTTTTTCTACTCTGCAAGGGAGCGCCCTTTTTGTCAAGAGGGGAAGCCTCTTCACTTCCTGATGGAATGGTGGAGGAATACTGGATCACTTTCACTTATACAATAACAACCGACCCTCATTCCTATTGATTGAAATTATCGGCATTTTAGTAAAAAACAATAAAAGAGCTGAGTCATGACCCTGGTAGTACACAAAAGAACCATTATTTCCCGGCAAGCACTGAAAAAAATAGTATCCTCTTTTTTTCAGGCCTTTGGCGTTATCGCTTTGGTTTTGGGTATTTTAGACGTATTGTTCCCAAATAAACTAAACTTTGGATACGTTGGAATTATAGTAGTGTCAGTCGCCTCTCTTTTATGGGGGATTATTTCCATCCTGAAACGAAAAATCTCTCACCCATTATCCAGACTAAATACAAAAATTACAATTAAGGTAGGAGATTTATTTCAAGAAGATGCAAACAACTTGGTAATTGGGATGAATGATGTTTTCGATACAGAGAAAGGAGACATTATCAAACTAACCTCGATCCAGGGCCAGTTTTTGACAAGAATTTATGGGGATGATAAAAATCGATTAGATCAAGATATTGACAAAGCTCTACAAGGTATTTCGGGAAATCAAGATAGCCAAAAGACGAGAGGAAAGAATCAACGCTATCCAATTGGGACTGTTGCTACATTGTCAGTGGGAGCAAAAAAGTACTTCTGCTCAGCATACAGCCGTATGGGAAATAACCTCCAAGCCCAGTCTAATATAAAGTGGTTGTCAACCAGCCTTCAAATGCTATGGGAAGAAATCGGGGTAAAAGGACAGAATGACAAGGTTGCTATGGCTGTATTAGGTTCTGATTTAGCCAGAATAGGAAACGCGTCATATTCTGATTTGATAAAACTAATTGTTTTCTCGTTTGTTCTCGCTTCCCGTGAAAAGCTGGTGACTCCAGAGCTGATCATCGTTATTAATCAGAAAAACTTGGAAAAAGTGAATATGCTAGAGTTGGATGACTTTTTGCGAAATTTCTAAATACAACATATAGTGAGGTGAAAAGCTATGGCAAATCAGGAACATCTCGACATCCTCAAACAAGGAGTTGATAACTGGAACCAGTGGAGGCGAGAGCATCCAGAGATACGACCTGACCTTATCGGAGCCGACCTTGGCAAAACCAACTTGAGCGAAGCCAATCTCAGCGAATCTGACCTCTACGATGCTCGCCTCTACGATGCCACCCTCACCAAAGCCAACCTCAGGAACGCTCATCTCAACGGGGCTGACCTCAGATTCGCCTACCTAAATGGAACCGATCTCAGTGGAGCCTACCTCAGTGGAGCTCAGGTTAATGAAGCCCATATCAATGAGAAGGCCAACCTTAACGAGGCCAATCTCCGCAGAGCTGACCTTGAAGGGGCCGATCTCAGCGGATCTTACCTCATCGGAGCTTATCTTGAGGGAGCGAACCTGGATGGAGCCCTCCTCATTGAAGCAGACCTTAGCGGAGCTAACTTCTTTCAAGCTCGACTCAATGGGGCTGTTCTCAATAAAGCTATTCTCAGCAGCGCTAACCTTAGTTTAGTTGACTTCAGATACGCCAGCCTCGTTGGAGCTAACATCAGTAACGCCAACCTCGACGGAGCCATTCTGGTAAACACAGATTTGACAGGTGCCATCCTTACTAATTGTTCCATCTATGGCATTTCTGCATGGAATCTGCAGGGTTCACCGAAAGACCAATCAAACCTCGTCATTACACCCAGAGACGAACCAACCATCACTGTTGATAATTTGAAGATCGCGCAATTCATCTACTTGTTGTGCAACAATGCGGAAATTCGTGACGCCATTGACACTATCGGCAGGAAAGCTGTGCTCATTCTTGGATGCTTCGCCCCGGAGCGCAAAGCCGTCCTCGATGCCCTCAGAGAAGCTCTTCGTACACATGGATACGTGCCGATTTTGTTCGATTTTAGCAGACCAGCCAGTCTGGACTTGACAGAAACCGTGAGGCTCCTCGCTCACCTTTCACGGTTCATCATCGCTGATCTGACGGAACCGAGTAGTATTCCCAAAGAGTTAGAAGCCATTGTTCCAATGCTTGCTGTGCCAGTTCAACCCCTCTTGCAAGGAGCGACACGACCATATGCCATGTTTCGAGATTACTGGAAATATCGCTGGGTGCTCGAAGTCTATCGGTACGATGGGCTTGAAGAATTTGGAATTAAATGGGCGAATTGTTAAAAATTTTGACAATTAAATGGGTGAGCAAGCAAGCAATACGGAATGCGAGAAGAAGCCGAATGAGCCACTGACCACTCATTTCTCGCAAAAATTTTGTATCTTGGTGCCCGTTTTACCGCCCATTTAATTATCAAAATTCGTTCATTTAATTCCAACATTTACATACCAAGGAGATTATAACACGATGTCGGAATGGAAAGAGCTGCACTGCATCCTGTGCAAGTGTAAAATACGGTTAGAGATTGGCTCATACGCACTTTTGCTGAGACGCGCGTTCTAAGCCCCCCTTGTATTGATTCATTTATGCGCTTTTAATAGCTTTGTGCAGGGAGGAGCGGTATACTGACTTGCTGATTGAACAGTGGATTGGATGGAAGGAACCCACAAAAATGGCAAGCGTTTTATTGCTCCCCGATGCCGCCGTACTTGCTCTGGCCAGTGTTGAAGTCAATGAGGCTACCAAAATGATCACAGCTACGGCTCGAACGACTTCCACAGAAGTCAATTGCCCAGTCTGTGGGCATCCGGCTTCCCGGGTACACTCGAACTATGTACGTACCCTCGCAGACCTGCCGTGTTCTGGGCAGCGGGTCCGTTGGCGGGTAGTGGTCCGCCGCTTCTGGTGCCAGAATACGCAGTGCCAGCGGGTGATTTTTACCGAACGGCTTCCCGCCTGTGCTCCTGTCCATGCTCGCAGGACCATTCAGCAGGCGGCTGTGTTGTGCGAAGTGGCCTTTGCCCTCGGAGGCAAGGGCGGAGAACGAATCGCAAAGCTGCTGAGTATGGCGACCAGTCATGATACGTTACTCCGGCTGATGCAGAGAGCCGAACCGCCTGTGGTGACCGCTCCCCGCATTTTGGGACTCGACGATTTTGCGTGGAAGAAGGGCGACCGGTACGGGACTTTACTTATTGATCAAGAAGCTCATAAGGTCGTGGATGTCCTGCCAGATCGAGAGGCAGAGACCGTTACCAAATGGCTCCTGGAGCATCCCGGCGCACAGGTCATTAGTCGCGATCGTGCAGGGGCTTATGCTGATGGAGCGAGAAAAGGAGCCCCACAGGCGCGGCAAATCGCCGACCGCTTCCATCTTCTCGTGAACCTCCACAGCGCGATGGTTCGCCTGTTTGAGCGTAAACATGAGACGCTCAAACGCATTCTGGAGCAAGAGCAAGCTTTGAACATGGGCGAGATCGCACCTCCCAACCAGAGCAGCGATGAAGGGGAGAGCAAGCCCAAGCCACAGACCCCCACTCAAGTACAACAGCAAGCCCGACGAGCCAGGCGACTTGCTCGCTATGAGGAAGTGATCAAACTGCATCAACAAGGCATGAATCAGATGGCAATTGCTACTCTGGTTGGGCTCGACCGAGATACGGTACGGGGATATATTCGGGCTCCAGCGTTTCCAGAAATTGTCCGACCAAGCAGACACAAAAGCAAGCTCGATCCCTACAAAGACTACCTGCAACAGCGCTTGTCAGAAGGAGAACAGAATGTCACTCATCTCATCTCAGAAATCCGAGCACAAGGCTTTCGCGGTAGCGCGAGCATTGTCCGAGACTATCTGGCTCCCCTTCGGGAAAAGCCTGAATGGCGTGAAGACTATCAACAGCGCAAACGTCAGATCGCGAGCCGGGTATCTAAGAAACCGCTTTCGGCCCATCAGGCTGCCTGGCTCTTTGTCTGCAATCCGCGCAAGCTCAAATGGCGGCAGGTATGGTGGCAATTAGAGCCGCTACGCGTGGAGGACGAAGAATTGGGAAGCGCGTATCATCTGGCGCAAGATTTTCGTAGCATGATCACTCAGCGGCAAGTAAGCGCCTTGCCTCGCTGGTGCCAAGAAGCTGAGTCGTCAGGCATCCCTGAATTCCGTAGTTTGGCAGCAGGCGTCTATCGAGATTACGATGCGGTCTATGGCGCGCTTGAAACCTCGTACAGCAATGGACAAACCGAAGCCCAGGTGCATCGCCTGAAACTGATTAAACGGCAAGCATACGGACGTGCGAGCTTTGAGCAGCTTCGCCTGCGAGTAATTCATGGATCGGGGGTCACTCACGAAGAGAAATTGCGCCTGGAACGGATGTCTCAGCAGAAGTGCGTATGAGCCACTTGACAGACGTGATTTACAGCAAGAGAGCGTTTAGAGTCCCTGCCTCATTCTACGATCGCGTACACGTTGACTACCATTGCGACGATTGCATAGCCGTGCCTTATGCGCTTGAGCATCCACACCAGCTGCACGTCATCGCCAGATCGCTAGAGGAAGCACAGGCGGTTAAGGCGCGCATCCTTTCGATCTCGCAGCCCTGGCAGCACAATCAGATCAAGCAATGTTATACCGGCTGGGCCGCAACCTATCGCTATCACACGATCTCGCTTGGCCTGGCAGAGTACTTACACACGCTAGAATGCCATTATAGCCTGCGCGATCTGATAGCAGACCAGTACTCATTGCGGCATACCCCACGATACAGCGAGGGGGTCACAGGCGCATTGACACGGCTTTTTCAGAGAGGTGAGGAACCGTAGAGTATGCGACATTCGGTACCGAAAGAGAATCAGAGAAACAATGGGTGTGCCACAGCTTTTTGCAAATCGCTGAAAAGTGAGCGTGAGATTCTGCTATGATTGCTCAGTGTGGGGGTCTTGCTTTAATTCGTGTACCTTCTTGAGCACCAAGAAGGATATAACAGCCTCTCCATGCACCTTTTCTACAGCTTCCATAACTTTGCGTTGCTAAACACAACTTCGACAGCCCCTCCTTGTCCAGTACTGGCAGCGACACCGATCTGCCCATGAGGATAGGTGTCATCAATCACATCCGTGGCATACTGATGATTCACAAATAGATCGATACGGTTGCTGTTGGCGACAACAGCCAGGAGGTTGGACTGGTGCAAGCCAGTATGAAAGCCTGAGGCATTTCCATGATCTAAAATGGCTCGCGTTGTATGCCCAGTATAGATAATGAGGGAGTAATGACCGTCCTGAGCAATGCTAAAGTCATAAAATGTGGAATCATCCGCGTTTGCACGGAAAACCAGGCCTCCAGAATCTCCTTGCAGGATTGACATTTGTACCTCGTATGCAACGTTCGCAAAATCAGTAGCGAAGGCATTACAATAGAAGGTATAGTTGCTTATTGCCGTTCTGACATGATAGCCATCCTCTGAGAACTCGCAACTATTGCTCCTTTCATCCCAGTTATAGCCGTGACTGTTATCTTGTAGTGGATCATTGAGCACTAGCTTTGCACTGCTTGGCGGATACGTCTTGCTAATCGAAGGAGGTGGTGGGGTCTGTGGTGGATGGGTTACGGAATATATGATGCTAGTTCCAATCACTCCCAGCACAATGATGATTGTGCAAAGCAAATAAAGTCGGCTTCTGCTGAAACGAGTAGAGACACGTCTTCTTGCACTTACTCTCTCAGGTGACTGGATTTCAGTCGTCCCTGATCCTTCCCGCATCCTCTCTCGGTTCTGTTCTTCGACCGATACCCATTCCTGCTGGCGCGTGAGTGGAGTAATGACGGGACGACCAAGCATAAGGCGCAGGTTACGCACGCAGTCGTCGAAAGCGGCTTCGGGGTCATGCCATTGTGTGACGTGAGATCCATTAGATGGCAATGGCGTAAATGTACCTAGCTTCGTCTCATGCCAAGCGACTGGGCGCAGAAGCAAAGGGATCACCCGCACAGCGCCCTGTTGGTGACGTACCAGTGCACGCTCCAGGAGTGTGATGCACTCCTGGTCTGTGAAAAAATCGGCACTCAGTAGCAGAACAATGAAATCTGCATGATCCAAATGGTCATGGAGGAGCTTCAGGCGATCAATGCCAGGCTGGAGATGACGCGCTGACCAGACGGAGAGTATGCCTGCCAGTTCGAGGAGATGCAGGTGTGCTTCCCACTGCTCCAAGTAGGGAATATCCGAGGGAGCAAGATGTGCAACTTACAAGCTGTAGAGAGAGCGTATCGACATACTACTGGGAGACCACTGAATGCTGAGTACTCTATGAAAGCATTACCAAGCGTTTGGAGTTCTTTGTCACTCAAGAGTGAATCTATTTACATTTACGGTACAAAGTATATCACAAAGTATCAATTTTAAAGTTCCATAACTATTTGGTGGAGGATGAGTTTTCAGAACTTTGCAAAAAGCTGTGGCACACCCGATAGCTGGAGATCAAAGTTGAAAAGTATACACTGGTTCTAGAAGCCAACTGGCGAGTCTCTCCCCTCACTCATGATGTCACGAATCACGAAATGTGAGACAGAACCTTTTTCGCAGGAATCGTTGTTATACCCCTACCCGCAGTACGATTGGGAGAGTTGTACTATGATGTATCATCGTGCCCAGATCCGGGAGTGGTATGGCTTTCGTGAGACCATCAACTGTGATAGAATCCAGCATGCAGTACAGTGTGCGGAATGATGAGCAGGTTCGGCAGCTTGTGCCAAGGAGGACAGCAATGGCCACCTATGCTGTGCTGAAGTTGAAGTTCGGTACCTGTCGCGCAGGAGGCGAGCATGTCGAGGTAGCCGCAGTGACATCGGAGGTAGAGGCCTTTGTGGAGGCAATGGCGATAGGCTCGGGTTCGATAGGCGATGTGCAGAGGTTGCCGATCGAGACTCTAGTCCGTATGCAGGATAAAGGAGACACCTTCGTGACCTGGATCGACAAGTTCTGGTTGGATCCATGGGTCCAGCGGCCCACGAAGTTGTGTGCCTATCGATTTGAACCCTGTTCCTGCGGCAACGGCTATTTAGGGGTGACTAGTGTTGAATTGTAGAGATAGGCATTCCAGTACCTCGTGTCGGCTTGCCCCTGTGCTACCATTAGCGGGAACCATCTGTCGCACTGTCACAGCATGGTGGTCGCGGGAGCTGTTTGCCGCCCTAGGCAGGCATAGGGAGGAGCGCTGTCGGGATGGCTTCTTCACTCGCTAAGATGGCTGCGTTCTTCGCGGCGCTTTTTCAGACCTATGGGGACCCGGCAGATGGGCAGCACGCCATGGATCTCTATGAACAGGCGCTGGCCGGGGAGCCGCTAGGCTCCCCCGACCGGCCGGACCTACTCATCGCTGCGGGCAATGTGGTGCGCGAGCGCTTTCGACGCGAAGGGAATCCTGCCGACCTGCAACGGGTCATCGCACTCTATGAGGAGGCGCTGGCCCTGACCTCACGCGGCTCCTCTAGCCGCCCTGACTTGCTGAATAGGCTGGGCAACGCATTGCGCGAGCGCTACCAGAGCGGACGGGATCCGGTCGACTTGGACCGGGCGATTGTGTTGCTGGAGGAGGCGCTGGCCGGGGCGCCGCCCGGTTCCATTGATTATCCTGTCGCCCTGCACAATGTTGGTGCTGCAATGCTTGACCGCTACCAGAGCGGACGGGATCCGGTCGACTTGGACCGGGCGATTGCGTTGCTGGAGGAGGCGCTGGCCGGGACGCCGCCCGGCTCTCCCAGGCGAGCCAATCGCCTCAGTACTCTAAGTGGAGCATTAGATATACGCAGCCAGAGGAAACGAGATCGGGATCCGGTCGACTTGGACCGGGCGATCGCGTTGCTGGAGGAGGCACTGACCCTGACCCCGCCCGGCTCCCCCGACCGGCCCCGCCACCTGAAGGCTCTATTAGGCGAGGTGCTCACACGCTACAGCAGGACCCGGACACGGGCGGATTTGGACCGGGCGATCGCGCTATGCGAGGAAGCTGTCGCCTACATGCTCCCAGATACGCCTGACCGAATTCGCGATGTGACAACCTTGAGCATGCTGCTGAGAATCCGCTACAGGCTCTCAGGTAAGGTGGCCGACGTGGACCGGGCGATCGCGCTGCTGAAGGAGACACTGGCCCTGACCCCACCCGGCTCCTCTCACCAGCCCGATTTGCTGAGTGCGCTGGGAATATCGTTGTTCGCACGTTATGGACATGTACCAGACGTCACTGACGTGGATCGGGGGATCGAGATGTTCGAGGAGGCACTGGCCTGCACACGCCCTGACGCGTCTGACCGGCCCCGTCACCTGCAAGAGCTGGCTCAAGCGTTGCTTGTCCGCCACCGACGCACGATGGTGCTAGCCGATTTGGACCGGGCGATCGCGCTGCTGGAGGAGGCGTTGGCCCTGATCTCACCCGGCTCCCCTGACCGGCCTGATTTTCTGTCCAGCTTGGGGGATGGGCTGTTTGACCGCTACAAGTGGAAGCACTACGGGTGGGGGGAGAGAGCGGCGTTCGCTCAGCGCGCTACTACAGGCATGCTGGACCCCGCAGAGCTTCACGAGGAAGCGCTAGCTATGGGCGATCTGCAGCACGCTACAGGCGATCTGCAGCGCGCAATAGAGCTTGGCGAGGAAGCACTAGCTCTGATCCCAGCCGACGCCATCAGCCGAGATGGGTACTTGACGAACTTGGGCAACGGGCTGGTCGAGCGCTACAAATGGAATAAGAATCCGGCCGACTTGGACCAGGCGATCGCTTTGCTGGAGGAGAGGCTGGTCCTGACCCCACCCGACTCCCCCTCTCGACCTACAGCTCTCTATAATCTCGCACGTGCGCTGAGCGAGCGCTACACCCGGACGAGGCAGTCGAAGGATCTCAAGCAGGCGATAGACAGTTTCGAGCGCGCCTGTCGGGGCGGGCTGGACCTGGATCTTGATACGGCCCTCCATGCCGCATACGCCTGGGGCAATTCGGCACTGGAGAGAAAGGAATGGGCCGAAGCCGTGCGGGCGTCCACCTACGGTATCGAGGCAAGCGAGAAACTCGTTCGTGTCCAGCTCTTGCGTACTGGCAAGGAGGCCTGGCTGAGACCGTCGCAGGGACTTTATACAAACGCAGCCTATGCACTTGCGCAAACGGGGGACTTCTACCGTGCCGCACAGACGCTTGAACAGGGACGCGCGCGCCTGTTGGCACAGATACTTGAGCGCGACCGAGCCGATTTGGCGCGGCTGAAGACTGGGGCCCCGGCTCTCTATGAACGCTATCAGGCTGCCACTAGTCGATGGCAGGCGTTGGAGACCACGGACTTGGAGGCCAAGGATCTGAGCGGTCAAGTGATCGCTCCATCGCGCCACGCCCTTGCAGCTGCCATTCGTCAAACCCGAGAGGACTTCGATTCGGTGGTGGGCGTGATCCGCCAGCTGCCAGGCTATGCAGAGTTTCTCGAGGCAGATGCATTCAGCCTTATCCAGCAGGCTATCGCGGATGCAGCCCTAATCTACATCATCGCTACCCCTGTCGGCGGGCTGGCACTCATCGGGGTTTCCGACAACAGCAATTTAGCAGAGATGAGTAACTCTGAAGCTAGTTATCCGCCCGCTCGTATGGAAATACTTCCTATCTGGCTGAATGGCTTAACCGAGATGACGTTGCGCGAAAGGATGATGGGGCCGGAGGACAATCCAGACATTTACATTTGGGGATATCTGGGAGCCTACGGCATATGGCGGTACGAGCCTGACGATGCTGCAGGTCGCATGGTATGGCAGAGTGCGCTTGAAGAAACCACGCGCTGGCTTTGGGACGTTCTGATGGACCCGCTTGTGGAAAGTCTGGGCCAACGTAGGGTGAGTCGTGCCATTCTCATCCCGCACGGCTATTTGGGTCTGCTTCCGCTTCACGCCGCATGGACGGAGGATGTCGCAGCGCCTACCGGCCGTCGCTATGCCTTGGACACCGTGAGCTTCAGCTATGCGGCCAATGCTGCCGTTCTGGCCACAGCCCGGACCATCGCAACTCGCAGCATCCCTGATCGGTTGCTTGCAGTAGATGAGCCCTATCCAGTACACGCGAGCCCTCTCCCCAGCTCTGCGCGTGAGGTGGAAGCCGCCACCAGCCATTTCGCCAGTGCGACCGTCCTACGCAGAGAAAAGGCGACACGCTCCAGGGTGCTCAGGGCCCTGTCAGCCCATTCGCCGCCCTCCGTCTGGCACTTCTCCTGTCATGGTACAGCCGGTTTCGCTCACGCGCTAGAAAGCGGGCTCCTGATGGCAAATGATGAGCGTCTGACGGTGCGCGACTTGCTTGGACTGCGCCTATCCGGCATCCGGCTCGCAGTCCTCTCGGCCTGCGAAACTGGCCTCCCCGGCACCACTGTGCTCGATGAGGTGATCGGCCTGCCCACAGGCTTGCTCCAGGCCGGAGTGGCGGGCGTCGTGGCATCTCTCTGGTCTGTCAACGAGTTGAGTACGATGCTGTTACTGGTTCGCTTCTACGAACTGTGGCGCGATGAGGGACTGACAGCTGTTGAGGCATTGCGCCAAGCCCAGATCTGGGTGCGAGACACCACCAACAAGGAGAAGGCCGATTACTTCAAAGGATTCTTACCTGAATTTGTGACGAACAAAACACCTGTGGCTGTTGCCCACGAGCTGTACCAGAATTTGATGTTCCTACGTCTTGATCAGCGTGATTTCGCTCACCCGTTCCACTGGGCAGCCTTTGGCTTCACTGGAGTGTAGGGCTGCGGGGGGCGGGTCGAAGAGGAGACGAATGGGCAAATGGCAAGGACAAGTTTGCGATTTTTCCACATTACAGAGGGTTTGTATAGAGTATTCACAGTCACTTCGTTGAGAGGAGTACCACTTTTGCAGCCGAGTAACATGGAAGTAGCTTATGTTTGCTGCTAGACTGACATATACCCAACGCATGGACAGATCTCTCTATGGCACAGAGCAGGAGAACAAACGATGTCAACACCTCCAACCTTAGAAGATTTGCAGGCAGCCATTGAGCGACTGCGTCCAGAATTGCCGACGTTGCTGGAAACGGATTACCCAGCATTTGCGGCAGAACTGGATTCCTACCTGAATATGGGAAGTATCAATCGTTTATTAGATCTGTTTGGTCGCTATCCAGCTGCCCACAATCACTTGATCAATACCCTCGCGCATCAAGAAGACAAGACAACCAAAGGGATCCGCTTATTTGGTGACGAGAACATCACCTTGCCTTACCTCTACTACCGCTGTGAGAGTGGACCGCACGTGTTGGTACTGCGAAAAGTAGAGAAGCGCGATGTGGCCGCACGTGCCCTCTGTCCAGAGCACCTCATTGCCATGAGCCGTATCAGTTCAGAGGACTTGCGAGCGGCCATTGAGCGACTGCATCCAGAATTACCACAGATGTTGGAGACAAACTATCCAGCATTTGTTACGAAATTGGATGCCCTGCTGCGTGGAGGAAGCGATGATCAGCTCTGGAATCTGCTTGATGCCCATCCTGCCGTCTACAAACGACTACTGGAAGTCCTCGTCTAGCGGTATGGGGTTATAATGATCAAATAGGCCTATAACATCGCTCGATAAAGATCACCGAGAGGTTTACCAGGGAGAAGAAGAACTATGCTAGGTACCTTTCTGGAGAAGCTGAATGTGTTTTTCGATCGCCGCTTTATGATTGCCTATTGGAGTCCCATCTTCATCGGTCTGGGACTAACAGCAGGGTTGGTAGGGGTTCTGGTCGGCCCCTCGGCGGCTTTAGGTTGGTGGACGGGGCGCAGCGGGACGGAACAAATATTGCTGGGAGTGGGAGTTCTATTTGTCATCACCGTGCTTGCCTATGTGCTGGAAACGCTGACTATTCCTGTAGTGCGCCTGTATGAAGGTTACTGGCCAAAGGGAGCGTTGACTAACTGGGCATGTACAAAGCAGAAGGCCCGAAAAGCAGAGAGCAGCGACTCCACCCGCTATCACAACTTTCCCCTCGACTCCGATCTCGTGAAACCAACACGGCTGGGCAATGTACTAGCAGCTGCCGAGGAATATCCTCATCAACTCTACCAATTGGATGCCATCCTTTGGTGGCCCCGGCTAGCAGCACTACTGCCAGAGACGTTCCGTACGCAAGTGGACACAGCACTCACGCCAGTGCTAGCTATGCTTAATTTAAGTATGATGCTCACAGTGCTAGCCTTTGGAGGCGGAGCAGCTGTGCTCCTAACAAATGGGCTCTGGTGGTTATTGAGTGCTGTCTTCTTCGGTGGGCTCTTGCTAGCGCGGGTATGCTACTTAGCAGCGGTTAGCCAAGTGGTGGATTATGGCGAATCGGTGCGGGTGGCTTTTGATTTCTATCGGTATGACATCCTCAAACAGATGCACATTCCGCTGCCGGACAACCTCTTTGAGGAACGACTATTATGGGAGTTACTCAATAAGTGGCTGTATTCCTACTCGCCCCCCTGGGACATTAGTGCGGTGACCAATGTATCACCGCCGACCAACCCTTTCTACAATGATACTCATCAGAAGTCTACAACTTCAATTCAGCCACAAGAGCAGGGAGTCGCACCACTTTCTTGACAGCGCATTAAAATTGAGACTATAGAAAAATTTACACAAGCAGCAGGAAGTGAAACTTTTTAAGAATTGACGCGACTAAAGTGAGATTTATTTGTTTGTGCCAGTCGCCCTTCAGGAAGTGCGCTTTTTTCAGAAGCGCACTTCTAGAATGACATAAGCTCAGGTATTATCGCCAGACGAAAGATGCATGGCGATGGCAGTCTGGGAGCAGCTTCGTTCTCATTTTGGCAGCAATCGAGGCAACCAGGTTGCGTCTCATTCTACTTGTGCAAACATCAAAGCAGCATGCATCGTTATGTCAAATTGGCCCAATTTTGTACGAATCGTTGCCATACCCCCAGATGGGGCGCATCTTGTTCCTCTGTGCTGGCTCCTCGCACCGTCTTGCCATCGACGGCGAGGGGATCAGTAGGAGAGGCAAGGCTGGTAGCCCTGACCCATGTCGAGAGCACCTGCTCGACGACCTCGGCGTTGAGCTGAGGAAGTAACCAGCGATACAACGAGCCGCTGGGAGTGAAAAACAAACGGGGACCGAAGAGATCCTGGAGCAGGTCGATGTGTTCACGGCACCATTGGCTCACAGCCTCAGTACT
>WNFX01002390.1_pt1 | contig 19016 bp, 15 predicted proteins | sample 5400111 | NCBI WGS metagenome assembly WNFX01 (sample SAMN13153363, study PRJNA577476) | soil metagenome | isolation source: 40 cm soil or saprolite under grassland replicate 1 | place: USA:California | collected 2016-06-15 | reverse complement strand
TGATGCCCAAGCGACTCAGGATGCTGCGAATTTTGGCACGTGCCTCGACAGCAGACATGTTATAGAGCCGTGCCGCGTAGAGCAAGTTTTCCATTGGCGAGAGCTTCTTGAAAAACGACGCCTCAACGCTCACCCGGTTGATCAACCGCTGCACTACGCGCTCGTTTTTTTCAACATCGTAGCCAAAGATGGATACATGACCCGTGTCTGGAATGAGCAGCGTCGAGAGGATACGAATGAGGGTCGATTTACCAGAGCCATTCGAGCCGAGAATGCCAACGATCTCGCGGCGTTTGATGGTGATGGTGATATTATCGACGGCACGTACCTCGCGCTTGCCATCTTTCTGCCCCTCTTTCTTGTGCCAGCGTAAGAGAGGACGTGATTTTTTGAATATTTTAGAAACGCCTTCGATGACTACAGCATCTTGAGAGGCGTCGAGTACAAGATTTTCGAGAGGCTGAGGATAAGAATTTGTATTGACATGTATAGCCACAAGCTTTGTCTCCTCCTTGAGGCCGGTTGATCACCAGCACTATTCGTACACAATCTTTAGGATAACGTCCATTCTTGACTGAAACATTGATCATCAGGATAGGCTGGAGCCTGTCCCTTTGTACAAGTTGAAACCGCATGAGCAACTTCCTTCGCTTGAATAGTTCACCTTGATGTCGCTCCTTCATAAATTCTTAGGTAGTACGCATAAAACAGACATACAAACGTTTTGATGGTGACCGTTGTTCAGAAAAAAGACGACAAAAAACCGTGGGACTGAATGTTTTTGCCAGTGCCCACGGTTGAGGGTTTCTCTTCGCGCTTTACCTACTCATTCTCGTAAAGTAGGTGGAGATTCCCAGGAGATGGGCACACGGGGGCCTTGGGCCACGGCGGTAAACACGGGAGAGCCAAAGCCAAACAGGCCGATTCCACCGTTCGCATACGCCTTTCCCAGGCCGATGGGCATAGCATGGCCGTAGAAGTCGACGATATCACGCAGACGTGACGCGACCATATGAAGCTGCATGTGTCGTGTAACCATGCTCGCCATCTCCTTTCCCTTTGTTGATTTCTTTCCTCATCCAACTCTTGGATTGGATGCCAAAAAGCTTGTGCCAAAATGGTGTCAGGATTGCCTCTGCAATCCTCTAGAACGAGTATACGGGATCAATTAGCGTTTTGTCAAGGGCGATTGAGTCGCTTTAACCGACATTTAACAAAGAAGCTACACTAAGCGGTTTTGCTAAATTTTCGAACTCCGTCTTGCTGAATGGTTTGGGCAACGCTGATATGACGTTGTATGGCCTCTTCGGGATTTGGGCTGCTAAACTCGGCGATGGTCAGACGCACAAGAGTAAGATAGTCGTTTTGCTGCGGGTAGATGGCGGTCACATAGTTACGACCCAAACGGCGATCATCGAAGGTAGCCACCACATATCGCTTCCCGTCAGGAGCAATCACGGTATGACGAGCCAAGTCCAGAACTTGTAAGCGCATGGGCAAGGCATCGAGAAGCTCGACAGCATAGCTTTGTTGCTGCTGCAGGGCGGCGGATGGAGTATGTGCAGGCTCATTTGTTAGCATATTCGTCCTCCTTGAGGTTATTACACATTTTTCTATTTCATTAGAAGGAGCCTGACACCTGTATAGTGTCAGGCTACTAGATTCTTTTTGTGTGTAGACTAGTGTACAAAAGTTGAACCATTCCGTCAACAGAGCAGCTATAAGTCATGCTCGAAGGCGCGACGAGCCCGTCTCCTGGCTCTCAGCGTACTCAAGTTTTTCCAGGTGCGGCCCGGCAGAGAGAGCAAGAAGTAGGGGTGCCGTATGAGGTAGAGGAAGAAACGGGGTTGGAGCCGTTTCCACAAACTGGGCAACTCTTGTACTTCACCAGAGCTACGCGGATGCTCTTTGCTCTTAGGATCGGCCCACCGTTCACGTACGTAAATGTCGCCGAAGCGTTCTAGAGAGGGGGCTTCATTGGGAGCCACTGCAACCAAACCATTAATATACTCCAAAGGCGTTTGCGAACGCTGGACGGGGAAGCCTGCCCAATTTGCTAATAGGCAAATCCGTCCGTATATCTGAGTTGAGACGCTATACCTGCGGAAGAGACGACGCCACCAGATGCTAAAGACCATTAGGCCGAATAGAAGAAGCAGGACAAGGCCACCCAGTACAATACCGACACCCCGAGCCAACGAAAACACGGATTCAGCGGGAGTTTGCGTTGAGCTTGAAGCACCACTCTCTGATACCTCTGTCTGGTTGGGAAGGGGATGCTTAGGAGTGATGGGAATATTACTCCCATTTCCACCAATGGTATTTGAGCCATCGATCTGATATTGACCGGGGTTAGGCCGGGCGAAGGAAGAAAAGCCTGCAGATGGCTCAAAGTTGATCCAACCATAGCCAGCAAAGTAGACCTGCGTCCAACTATGCGCATCGGTACCGTAAACGGTACGCTGATGAGTTTTGGGATCAAATTTACCATTGGTATAGCCGACCACAACACGTGCAGGTATGCCAAGGGAGCGTGCCATGACAGCCATAGTAGTGGCAAAGTAGTTACAAAAACCCCTATGGTCGCTGTGGAAGAGGAACCAGGAAACAGGCTCCTGGTTATCGGGAAGATGGACATCGACACTATACACAAAATTTGTGTGCAAAAATGTCTCCAAGGCTACAGCTTTGTCATACATGGTGGGTGCATTCGCCGTAATCTGCCGAGCAAGGGCAGCAATGTTGGGATCAAGGCTTTTAGGCAATTGTGTGTAATTAACGACCAAGCTCGGTTCGTAGTAGGTGATGGGCAGCGGGCCGTCAAAGTTCGGCGGAAATTGCGGCGAGTTGGTAGGCAGAGGTACGGTACGGAGGGTTTTGACATCTGCCGAAGAGACATAAGAGATCACAGTGTAGTGTTCTCCAGCGGTTAATTTGCCGTGGGTCGACTCGACAGCAACTAATGCGTTTGTAGTTTTACTGTTGAGGAGAGTGGAAGATTGATCTACTTGGCCAATCTGGGATGCTCCAAAGAGATAGGAAAATTGCTCACCGGGTGGATTAACCACGTTCACGTGTTGTGTGACGGTATGGACAACGGTCGATTCAGGCGTATTCGGTGAGTCAGATGGTAAGGCGAGTGTACTAGTAGGGCCGTTTGACCAACCTCGCCCATCATAATTTTCGTAAGCCACAGACATGAGGTACTGGTTGACATCATCGCTTTGTACAGTAAACACGGGATCGTTATTCAGGTTGGGATTGCCGCCTAGAACAAGGGTATCTCTAAAGTTGCCATGGTTGGCGGCATTGGTGCCACCACTGAGCGAGATGATTCTATTCCAGGTATCTTCAAGCTGCACCCATGGATTGGCGTCCGCATTCCAGATTTGCGATGCTGTGTCATTGGTATAACCCCAGGGCAAAAACCAGGAAAAGATCAAGATGCCGATGGAGATAAGCGCACCAGTTTGCATGACTTCCCAGCCCAGATCATCAGCATAGCGTAGCCCTTGCCCTCGCCAGCGGTGGAAGGATTCGTGAAGATTGAAACGAAGCAGGAGGAGCAGGGAAGCGATGAGGAATATAACCAGAAAGACAATATAGCCATCTTCGATGTTGCTGAGATTGATCAGGAGAACAACGGCATTGGCAACAATGAGTAGCCAGGGGCTGCGCGTGCGATACAAAAGCCATGCACTGGTGTAGGCCAGAGCGAAACCAAGGAAAGTAATAAAGAAGAGAAAGATGGAGTCATCCTCACCTGTGCCACCTGCGATAACGGAGGCATACCATTTGTACTGACCATTGAGCAAAGCAGTAATATTACCTCCATCGAAGGCTCCGGCAGTTTGCCAGAAGGCCAGTAACAGGCCAAAGAGGATAACAACCACGTGAATAGCCAGAGGTGGAAAGCGTTGTTGTTTGGCAGCAATGACGCCGATGAGCAGTCCGATGAGGGTGGTCAACGTGAGGACGCTCAGGTGGTCTACCCAGTCCGCCGCTTGTACAGACCAGATGGTAGTGTAGACCACGGTAGCAAGCAGGAAAAGGGAAAACCACCCCTCTTCAAGGTGCAAGTGTATACGAAACGTGGGCCGACGTGGGCGAGCATTATTGCCATTGTTCCCATTGGTTGAATGCTGGTCGGTGATCAGCTTAGATAGTCGTTCAACGGCTGGATCATGCATAGTTTCTTGCATCGTTCTACCTCCGGTATGCGTAACTCGCTTCGTGGCTGCCTTCAAGTGCCTCTGCCAAGAAATCACCGCACTTGATACGCACTACAGGCACACCCGCACCTTCTAACAGAGCCAGGGTATCTTCATCCTGGGGGCTATTATCGAATGAAGCAGCATTCAAACCTACTACGGCTACCTGTACTCCGCGCCGTTGCAGGTGACGAAGGCCTTCATGCCAATCTCGTGAGTTAGAGGGCGTAATGATGATCGCCACTGTATTTCTGCCAAAGTGGAAGGCATCGAGGGCCAGGGCCTCTTTCAATTCGGGACCAGGGCCAGCGGTGACGACTGCCAGCAGTTCAAGCACGCGCTCAACCTGACGATCACCACGGTCGAGCGATAAAAATTCACGCTGTTGTCCATTTACGATCATACCTACTGAGAGGTCATGACGCAAAAGGTAGGTGGCTATAGTTGCCGCTAGAGTGACTCCATACTCCTCGGTTGACTGCTCTTTCTCACCCGCCTGGACGCTATCATGCAGGTCAAGGAAAACCCAGGCATCCACGGCGGGATCAAGGTCAAATTCCTTGACCATTAACTTATTATTATGTGCGCTGGAACGCCAGTGTATACGGCTGAGAGCATCGCCTGCCATATAGTCGCGGATAGTGGTAGCATTGGTAGTGGTTTGCAAAGCGCGACGAGAGCTACGCCCTCTGCCAGGTAAGCCACCGGTGAAGAGTGCAAAGCTGGTAATAGGCACAACACGTGGCAATACCAGCAGTTCATGAGCAGGAGACAGGAAGAGGCGACGCCGGAAGAGGCCAAAGGGATCACCACTGGTCGCTGTTACCGGACCCAATTGAAAACGCCCGCGCTGCCGACAGACGGTACGAGCCTTCCACATAGCTCGTTTGCGTCCACCCATGCTGGCAACGTAGCCCGCACGATGGTTCGGCAAAGTCGAGCCATCGGCGATCTGTACCCACAGTTTGGGCATGACACTAGTATTATCAAGCATGAGCCGCTCTTCAAAGGTCTCACCAACCTGTACACGACCACTGATGATGTTGCGATGAAAGATCAATTTGCGTAAGCTGTACCGCGCCCACAACCATGAGAGGACGAAGAGCGTCAGCAAGACATAGGTGAGCTTGTACAGATCGCTCCAACCGCTACTAATGGCGAAGAAGAACAGCATCACAATGAGTACAATTGCTTGCCAGTGTCGCATAGCCTAGCGTCCTTTTCCGCCGCCGACCCATGCATTGGGTACGGGTACGCTTTGCAGTATCTCTTCCAAAACAGCCGTCGAGGTGATCGAGCGTACACGAGCAGCAGGCGTGACAATGATCCGGTGTGCCAGAGTGGGCTTTGCCAGCAGTTTGACATCATCGGGGATGACATAGCCACGCCCACGCACAGCCGCCAGGGCTTGCGAGGTACGGAACAAGGCTAACGACCCACGCGGGCTTGCTCCCAGATAAACATTGCTGTGGTTGCGAGTCGCGTTGGCAATGCTCACAATATATTCACGAATCGAGGGGTCAACATAGATGTGGCGTATCTGCTGCTGAATATGCACCAGTTCCTCAGCCGTCATAATCTGGACCAGATCATCAAGGGGATGATGATGCTGATGAGTATCAAGAATATTCATTTCATCGCTCGCTTTGGGATAGCCGATGCTAATATTCATCATAAACCGGTCAAGTTGGGCTTCTGGTAGAGGAAAGGTGCCTTCATATTCAATAGGATTTTGAGTTGCCATGACCATAAATGGCTCGGGAAGGCGATACGATACACCATCGACGGTAATCTGGCCCTCTTCCATAGCTTCCAACATCGCCGACTGGGTCTTGGGTGTAGCACGATTAATTTCATCCGCCAGCACAATTTGAGCCATGATGGGACCAGGGCGAAATTCAAAGTTGCCCGTTTTCTGATTATAGATGGAGGTACCGGTGACATCGCTGGGCAAGAGATCAGGGGTAAATTGAATGCGCTTAAATGTGCAACCAATGGACCGCGCAATGGCTTTGGTAAGCACGGTTTTGCCCACACCGGGCACATCTTCGATCAAGACATGCCCACGACAGACCACGGCGATTAGACTAAACGCAACGGTTTCCGCTTTGCCAACAATTACTTTTTCAACATTGCTGATAACACGCTGTACTGCTGAAGCTAAATCTTGTACTGATTGCATGAATTTTTACTCTCCCCAATTCGTTTTGAGGTCTGCCTACTTTGTGCATACATATGAACATTGATAGTGTACCACGTTCAAGCCAAAGCAGAAAGGGCTATATTTTGCCATGGCTCTGTCCAAAAAGTGCAGGATTGCATACATAACTACGTTGCAAGATGCACTTTAGTCGCAACAATTTCTCGTCTGTACAGGAGTATATGCCCTTTGGCTGAAAGAAAGCTGAATGACTATCTCCTAATGTGGCACAGAGCCTTGTTGATTGGATGGGAATGTCGTATATTCTCAAGAGAAATGGCGAGGGTTGCAACATGCATACCCCTTCACTGACAATATACCTTGTCAATCAGTGCTACATAAATAACTAGCACTGCTGGTCAAGAAAGGAGTGGCTTTTTATGGCAATTTCTCCAGGCTCAACCTCAACATTGATTGATTATCTGGTTCCACCACAGGAGTCCCGAAGCATTAATCTCCTCAAGGATGGGTTGCTTGTCATTGGCTTTAGCCTGTTTCTTGCTTTGTGTGCACAGCTATCATTTCATCTTTCATTTACTCCTGTTCCCATCACCTTGCAAACCTTGGGAGTGTTACTGACCGGCGCAGCACTTGGTAGTAGACGTGCCGGTCTGGCTATGCTCAGCTATCTCGCCGAAGGAGCACTTGGCTTACCTGTCTTTGCTGGTGGTACCGGGGGATTTATCCACCTTATCGGGTTTACCGGTGGCTATCTCTGGTCATACCCACTTGCAGCATTTGTCACCGGACTCCTCTGCGAACGTCACCTGGACCAGCGGTTTCTTACATCAGCCCTAGCCATGCTCCCCGGCTCGCTGATTATCTACGTGATAGGTGTCCCCTGGCTGGCTGTTGTTGGGATGCCTACGAAACAAGGAATAACCCATAACCTGTATGCCGCATTTCTAGGAGGCATGCTCCCTTTCATACCCGGCGACCTGCTCAAGCTTGTACTTGCTGCTCTACTGCTTCCAATTGCCTGGACATTTGTGCGAGCCGTAAAACCGGGTAGGGGCACAAACTGCTAGCCCACTTCATCAGAGTATGCTATCATAGGGCTATGAACAGGAACGCCAATGAAACACAACAACTACGTGCAAAAGTACGTGGACTAGTACAGGGTGTCGGCTTCCGCTACTTTGTCATCGAGGAAGGTCTGAGGCTAGGTCTGCGTGGTTATGTACGCAATACATCCAGAGGCGATGTAGAGGTAGTGGCGCAAGGGCCACGTCCCGCGCTGGAACGCCTGCTAGCCTTATTATACCGGGGGCCAGCGGCGGCCTCTGTAGATGAAATCGAGACTACATGGCAGCAACCAACGGAGCATTTTAGCGGTTTTAATCTGCGTTGGTAAATGTTTGAACGAATAAATAAGGGCTGGAATCTGTCCCTGACAAGGGGAGTTTTTGCATCACAACCCAGCCTTCTTAAATACTCAAAAGTGAAAAGGATGTTCGCTATGATTGACCGTGAGACCGTAAAAAATGTAGCCAAACTGGCCCGTTTGGGCATGACCGAAGAAGAAATCGATATCTTTAGCAATCAACTTTCGGTGATTTTGGAGAATATCGCCATTTTACAGCAGGCAGATGTGAGTGGGGTGTCACCAACATCCCATGCCTCACGCCTGACCAATATTATGCGTAGCGATACACCACAGCCATCATATCCACCAGAAGTATTATTAGCCAATGCCCCTGCTCAGGAAGATAACTGTCTCAAGGTGCGTGCTGTGTTGGAGGGAGAATAAGAGAATATGGCCGAATTATATGAATTAACGATTGCCGAAGCCGGAGAACTGTTGCGCTCGAAAAAAATCTCATCAGTTGAATTGACACGCGCCCATCTTGAGCGTATTCGGGCGGTAGAAGATAAAGTCAAAGCCTTTACGCTCATCACCGACGAACTGGCCCTGCAACAAGCCAGGGAATCCGACCGCCATATCGCTCGTGGCGAGGCTCTTTCGCCTTTGACAGGTATTCCTCTTGCTATCAAAGATGTCATCTGCACAAAGGGCATCACCACCACCTGTGGTTCGCGCATGCTGGAGAACTTCAAGCCGCCGTTCGATGCGACGGTCATGGAGCAGCTGAACGCAGCAGGCATAGTAATGGTCGGTAAGACCAACATGGACGAGTTTGCGATGGGCTCATCCACCGAGCACTCGGCGTTCTTCCCAACACATAATCCGTGGGACCTGCAACGTGCCCCCGGTGGCAGCAGTGGCGGTTCGGCGGCAGCAGTGGCAGCGGGTATGGCTATGGGTGCCTATGGCAGCGACACGGGCGGCTCGATTCGCCAACCTGCCTCACTCTGTAATGTGATTGGCCTCAAACCGACATATGGGCGCGTCTCGCGCTTTGGGCTGGTGGCCTTTGCCTCTTCACTCGATCAAATTGGCCCCTTCGCCCGCAGCGCACGCGATGCCGCCTTGATGTTGCAGGCGGTGGCTGGACCCGATGCCCGCGATTCGACCTGCTCTCCCAAACCGGTACCGGACTATAACGCAGCCCTGGATGGCAATATCAAGGGGCTGCGGATCGGGGTGCCGCAAGAGTACTGGGTAGAAGGCACACAACCCGGCGTGATCAAGGTGGTGCGCGAGGGTATCGAAAAGTTGCGCCAGATGGGAGCCGAGGTGAGTGAGGTTTCGCTGCCCCATACGAAGTACGGCGTGTCTGCTTACTATATCATTGCTCCGGCGGAGGCCAGTGCCAATCTGGCACGCTACGATGGCGTGAAGTATGGCTATTCCTACCGTGATACCGACGAGATGTGGGAGGCCCTTGAGAAGACCCGCGAGTATGGCTTTGGGCAGGAAGTGAAACGGCGCATCATGCTGGGAACCTATGCCCTCTCATCAGGCTACTACGATGCTTACTACAAGCAAGCCGAGAAGGTACGTTCGCTGATCACACAAGATTTCGACCGCGCCTTTGAGCAATTCGATGTGCTCGTCAGTCCAGCCTCACCGACAGTCGCCTTCAAGATCGGCGAGATATCCGATCCCTATCAGATGTACCTGCAAGATGTCTTCACCATTCCGGCAAACTTGGCGGGCATCTGTGGCGTCTCCATCCCCGGCGGCTTCAGCGATGGCTTGCCAGTGGGCGTGCAACTCTTAGGGAACGCTTTTGCCGAAGATAAGATTTTGTGTGTGGCCGATGCCTTTGAGCGGGTCACGGACTATCATACCAAGTGGCCAAACCTCTAATCCAATAGGTGATGAGTGACGGTGTGGCGCACCGTCACTCATCACCTATTGCATCACATTTAAGGAATACACTGATGGGACGTCGTACTCTTGCCATTATTCTCATAATCGCCATTGGTATCGGTCTGACGTCGGTGATTCTAGCCTTTACTCCTCTGCACACTACGTTTTTCGCTCAGGCCGTGCCCACGGCAACGCCGAAACCCACGCCTACACCGAAACCCACACCCATTCTGACCGTGGTGGGGCAGCCACCAACACTCAACGTCAAAGCAGCTTACCTGCTTGATGCTGATACCGGGCGTACGCTGGATGACTTTCATGGCGAGGTTCCCCTGCCCATGGCAAGTACGACCAAGATTATGACGGCAGTCATCGCGCTACAGACAGGCAATCTGGATCAGGTGATCACGGTTCAGCAGGATGCTATTGATGAGGTGATTAATAATGATGGCAGTAGTGCGCAGTTGAAGGTGGGCGATAAGCTGACGTTGCGGGAATTGCTCTATGGACTGCTGTTGCCTTCAGGCGATGACGCTGCCATTGCCATTGCCGATGGGCTGAGCGGTTCGCAAGACAATTTTGTGAATGTGATGAACATTTTTGCCTACCGCTTACACCTCTTCCAGACACACTATATTAATGCCGATGGTCTCACCTACTACAACGCGTCTAACGCGCCTATCCCCGGACACTATACAACAGCCTATGACCTTGAGCGATTGGCGCAATATGCTATGAGGATCCCCCTGTTCGCTCAAATTGTGAAGACACCTCAATACATCCTGCCCGCCAGCAGCGATCATCACGCTTATAGATGGATTACTACCAATGCCCTCCTCTCCTCTGCCAATCTTAGTGATGCCCCCACCATCCAGCCCTACACAGGAACGACTGGTATCAAAACCGGCTATACATTGGAGGCTGGTGGCTGTTTAGTCTTCTCAGCAACCCGCAACAATCATCACCTCGTGGGCGTAGTGCTCGGTAGTGCCAGCTATACGCAACGCTTCCTCGATGCCACCACACTGCTCAACTGGGGATTTGGGCTACCTTTGAGGATACCTGCGCAGCCTTAACTCTGTAGTTTCTCAAGTCGCTGCTCGAACAAATCGATGAAGGGTAGTTCAACGGCTTGAGCAATAGCTAATGCTTGCTGTATATCCTTCACAGCAAGTTGCCGATTGTTCATGGCTTCATGAACAAAGGAGCGGTAGTATAGCAGGGCTGCCTGGCTATATTTATCGTGAATCTGTTGGTAGAGCTGATAGGCAATGTTGTGCAAGCTCAAAGCCTTCTTGTAGTCTTTCTCTTCTAAGGCCAGATTTCCCATCGCTTGGAGCACGTTGGCTTCTCCCAAGCGGTCTCCCACTTGCCGGAACAGGCTCAAGGCTTGCTCATAGGAGGCTAAGGCCGCATCCCGCTCATCTCGGAACTGCTGCACATCGCCCATCGCTTTACGCACGTTGGCTTCTCCCAACTTTGAACCCACTTGCCGGAACAGGCTCAAGGCTTGCTCATAGGAGGCTAAGGCTGTCGAAATATCTGACCAGTTATAATAAAAACGGCCAAGCTGGAAGGCCCGTTGTGCAGATGCAACTGGCGTGAGATTCAAGGTACCATCATGTGCTGCCTGCAACAAAAGACTACACAGGTCACGTTCGCCACGATTGCGAGCATTTTGTACAGCATCCCACCAGTCCGATATACCCTGCTCCTCGTTGCAGGCAATGGCGTGATAGTACCAGTCAGGCGAATGGGGAGCGGTCGAGGAGAGATAGTCTAAGGCCCGTTGGTGATATTTGTGCCATGTTGCAGACTGCTGTTGGCGTAGCTCGAGAGCCTGTAGCTCGCGCATAAGGTCGTGAATGGCGTAGTGTCCGTTGCCTCGCAGCTCAACGTAGGGGTAGCGCTGGAGTTGACGGAAGAGATCGAGGGAGGCTGACTCTGACTGCGGCAAGAGTTCAGGGAAAACAGCTTGGAGCAGAGGAAGGTTGAAGCTGCGTAGCAAGACTCCATAGCGAGTTAGCTCCTTAAAGGGAGATTTGAGGCGTTTGTCCAGTCGCTCCTGGATAAAGGTAAGCAAGGCGCGTTCACTAAATTGCTGCTGGAGTTGCGGCAGGTCAGCAAGCGTGAAGGGAGAATCGCTTTGCTCTTGCCAGAGGGTGCCGAGAATGGAGACACAAAGGGGATGACCATGAGTGATTTCGTAGACGCGCTGGCGCAGGGTGGCATCGCGCATACCTATGGTGGTCAGGTAATCCTCGACGGCTGAGGGTTCTAACATGGGAAGTGAGAGCGGATAGTACGTTTGCATCTCGTCGGAGAGGGAGAGCGGCATGCGGCTGGCGAGGACAATGGTACAAGAATGCTCCTGATAGGCCATGCGCTCGTGCATACCTGATACAAACTCGTCCATGATCCATTTACCAACCTCTAAGCCTTCTGGTTCCGTGAGCCATTCACAGGTGTCAAGCATGAGAACCAGTCGTTCGGGAGAGAAGGTAAGTAGTTGATTGTAGAAGGCATCGGTGACGGTGGCACGTACCTGGAGTTGTTGTTGCCTCAGGTGGACAGCATCGGAACTGCTCATAGAGAGGTTGGCTCCCTGTAAGCTACCTTCACTGCCGACGTTAATTACCTGGCTCATGTGCCTGTTCAGTTCTGAGAGACGAGCCCGGCCCTCGTATAGCGTTTGTTTAAAGTTCTGAACACTGGCAGGAGCACAGGCACGATTAATTTTCCAGGATAGCTCTTCCAGGATTTTCAGAGGGTCAACACGCAGAGCATCGATGGCAAAGTTGAGGAGAACGACGGGTATATTACGCGGTGTTTGGGTGGCAAGATGGCGCAGGAGGGTGCTTTTGCCGTTACCACCTTGGGCAGTGATCATGAGAAGCCACGGAGAGTCTACCGTGAGCAAGTGTTGATAGAGTTCCTGTTCATGCTTGCGCCCGACAAAGGGGTTTTGCAAAGGATGAAGGAGTTGTGACATGAGCACGTCCTTTACGGGATATCACCACCGTTGATACTCATACGAATGTCGGTGGTCTCGGAACTTTTGCCGGTTTGTATGCGCTGGGTACCAGCACCGTAGTTATTGGACATGCCGATGTTGCGGGCGATGGCTTCGTCGCCAACGACCAGTGATTGCAGAGGACCAGATTGGATGATAGAAAGCAGGCTGTTGGCAAAGTCCGGGTCATCGCGCAGGAGGCGTTCGAGCTTGGTTTTGACGACAGGACTATAGTCGGTGTCACCGTTGGCAAAGGTTTGCAAGGCCTGGATGGCACTACCATCTTTTTCCTGGGCGAAACGGTTTTTGATGGTTTCATAGAGGTGCTTGCCCTGCGCGACACTTTGTTCGTAGAGAGCGGTGCCTGCGCTGGTGGCAACGGCTGTTCCGGCGGTACTGAGGTATGGTAAAAGAGGGGTAAGAATTTGCATAATAGTGCTGGCGAAGGTCACAGGTTCCATGATGACAACCTCTTTCTTTTTGCAAATAGACATAGATACATATATGGGCTATGTTGCACATTCTATGGAATAGTTCATCTTTTGTCAATATGCGGGAGGTTGGGAAGTCAGCATGATCTTTTTTGCGCCAGGCATAATGACCACAAGAGTCATCACTACTATACATCACCTTCATAGACCGAGACCATCGTGTATAGTAGTGATGGCCCTGGCGGTCATCATGCTTCTTGCGTTCGACTCCCAATTCTATCATCTAGCGCGGAAAATGCATTAAGAGATCAGTGATCGCGGCGGGCGTGGCAAGAAACGAGAGTAGCCACCCAATGAGTAAGGAACTCATCAGCCGTAAGCCTAACATGAGAGCCAACGACTGGTTGTGAGATTTCAGTTCTGTCAATGAGATGTTCGGAAGGGTCACTTATCCTTGGGAAGGGTTATCAGGCTCATGTAGTACAAGAGTTCCTTTTCAGTTTAGGCTCTAAAGGCAGTGTCTCTCTCGTAAAAGTAGCATAGGCACTGCCTATTTTTTATGACAAATTTTATGTATTGGCGTTTAAATTCGGCTCAAGCGGCCTGTAGATTGGGCTTAGACTACACCATTGACTTTTCTTCATCTTCAGCGTATAGTTATGGTAGGTATTTTTATGACTAAATAATCTTAAATGGTCATTTGTCTTATTGCAAAGGAGAAAGACGTTTGGCACAGCAGAGTCAGGGAGTGAGTACACCAGCGCAGGAAGTTTCCAGGCGCGAGGCGCGGGCACAGCGTATTCTGGATGCCGCCTCCTCGTTGATCTTGCGCTGGGGCTTCCAGAAGACTACCCTCGATGATGTCTCCAGGCAGGCAGGAGTCGCGAAGGGCACTATGTATCTGCACTGGAAAACACGAGAAGAGCTGTTCAGAGCACTCATAAGACGTGAAAAGCTGGAGTTGGCAGAGGAGATCAAGCAGCGCATCCAGGGCGATCCCGCGGGTTCAACGCTGCGGGGGATACTCAAACACTCAGCACTTGCGCTGATGAAACGCCCTTTGATGAAGGCGGTGCTGCTGAGCGATATGGAGGTGCTTGGGAAGTTGGCACACGGCGAGCAGAGCAGTGCTGCCCACGCGGAGAAGCTGATGGGCTTCAAAATCTACCTCGAATTTCTGCGCGAGTATGGTCTGGTGCGTACTGATCTCAGCCTGCGAGCGCAAGTGTACATGTTTAGTGCCATTTTTATGGGATTTTTCCTCGTTGCGCCGTTGATGCCGGACGAATTCACTCTTTCTGATGAGGAGCTTGCAGATCTAATGGCCGAGACGGTGCATTGTACACTTGAGGCTGGCTGCTCTGTACCAGATGATGCATTACAAGCCGCTTCTCACACTTTTATGCAGTACCTCAATCGTGCTATAACAGTGGCGCACGAGCAGTTTCAGCAAGAATTAGAATAAATATGATCCTTCAGGAGAGGAGAATTTGAAATGAGGGTTGAGCAAGATATCCCTCTCGTATTGGCTCTGGATGATGCCTCCACGACATTGGAGCAGGTGGGAGGAAAAGGGGCTTCGTTGGTACGCATGGCAGCAGCTGGCCTGCCTGTACCCCCTGGTTTTCATATCACCACGGCAGCCTATCGCCATTTTGTAGAGGAGAATAGGCTGCAAGAGCAGATTGTGGCGACTGTCAGTGCCGATGATCCGGCTCAGCTCGAAGAGGTATCAAGGCAGATAGGAAGGCTCTTCGCGGATGGCGTGGTGCCGGATGATATTGCTGGGGCGATTCGCCGGGCGTATGCTGAACTTGGTGGGGGTGACTTGTCCGTCGCGGTGCGTTCCTCTGCTACTGCTGAGGATCTACCGGATATGTCGTTTGCCGGTCAGCAGGAGACGTATCTGAACATACGCGGCGAAGCCGGGGTGCTGGATGCCGTCAAACGCTGCTGGGCTTCGCTGTGGACGGCGCGGGCGATTGGCTACCGGACACGGCACGGTATCGCACAAGAGGATGTGAGCCTGGCGGTCGTCGTCCAGGAACTGGTACTCGCCGATGCCGCAGGCATCCTCTTCACCGCGAATCCGTTGACAGGTGTACGCGACCAGGTGATGATCAATGCGGCGTGGGGCCTGGGTGAGGCGATTGTGGGGGGGTTGGTCACACCCGATACAATGGTGGTTGATAAGGCGAGCGGGACCATTGCCAAAGAGGAGATCACTGAGAAGAAGAGCATGACAGTGCGCACCCCCGAAGGGACAGACGAGGAGCCGGTCCCTGTCGGCAAGCGCACGGCTGCCGTGCTCACGGCTGAACAAGCTGCTGAACTGGCACGCCTCGGTACACGCATCGAGCAACTGTATGGTCAGCCGATGGATATTGAGTGGGCGATGAAGGATGGCAGTTTCTTCATTGTGCAGGCTCGACCGATCACCACCTTGCGCAGCAACAATGCGGTGACCGAGGAGTGGAACGACAGTCTGACCGGCGACTATTTGTGGACGAACGGGAACCTGGGCGAAGCTGTGCCCGATGTGATGACGCCCTGTACCTGGTCGCTCGTCCAGATGTTCATGTCCGAGGCTATGGGGGCAAACTTCATGCTTGGCTATCAGCCGATGGGCAACATCGGCGGGCGGTTTTACATGAACCTGAGCCTGTCCGCGAGCCAGGGGGCCGCGATCGGCATGAGCCGAAAATGGTTCACCGAGCTCATTGAGCAGGTCTTTGGGCGGATCCCCGAGGACTTGGAGATCCCGCCGATCCCGGTCTCACGCTGGAGCTTGCTGCGAGCGTTGGTTCCCATCGCGGTGCGCCTCCAACTGCGTGTGCGTGCCAATGTGAAGCGGTTGCCCGCATTCCTCGCAGCGGCACCAGCTCGCTGCGATGGGCTGCGAGCACAGATCCAGGCCACGTCTAGCCCTCGAGAGTTGATCGAACTGTGGCACGCCGATCTAGAGCCGTTCTTCCGCGACTGCTGCCGTATGCTGGAGGCCAGCACCCGACAGGAAGGAGGGGCACTCCTCACGGTTCGGCGTGCTCTGTGCAAGCTGGTGGGCGAGGCCGACGCCAACGAGCTGCTCTCAGGGCTGAGCGAAGGCGCGAACCATCTGGCGAGCCTCGGGCCACTGCTGGGGCTCGCGCAGTTGGCTCGCGGAGAGATCGACCGCGCAACTTTTGCGCAGCAGTACGGCCATCGCAGCCCCCACGAGTTCGAGGTCTCTCTCCCCCGCCCGGCAGAGGACCCGGACTGGATCGACCGAGAGCAGGCTGGTCTGCGCGAGGCTCCGGTGGACGTAAACACACTGCTTGCTCGCCAGAAGGAGGCGCAGTCAGCCGCGTGGAAGCGGTTCCAGCAGCGTTACCCGCGCAAAGTAGAGGCGATGCGACGTCGGATCGACAAGGCGGCGGCAGTGTTCCGCGGTCGCGAGGCGGCACGCTCGGAGGTGATGCGCGTCTTCTGGGTGCTGCGCACGTTTGTCCTGCGTGCAGGTGAGCTTACTAGACTGAATGATGCGCTGTTCTTTCTGTCGATTGATGAGATCCTGGCCGTTCTTGGCGGCGATGAGACAGCCCTGGCGTGTATCCCGGCCCGACGCGTGCTCTACGAGCGCTACCGTGCATTGCCGCCGTACCCGGCACTGATTCGTGGGCACTTCGACCCATTCCAGTGGGCGGCGGACCCGCAGCGGCGCAACGACGTGTTCGATGCGAGTGGTGGTCCCCGCGTGCCCCCAAGCTCCACAGTCACTGGCTTCCCGGGGGCGGAGGGCGTCGTCGAGGGTTGGGCGCGAGTGATCCCGACTTTTGACGAGGGCGACCAGCTGCAGGTCGGTGAGATTCTGGTAACGAGCGTGACCAACGTCGGTTGGACGCCACTGTTCCCGCGTGCGGCCGCGGTCGTGACCGATGTCGGTGCGCCGCTGTCGCATGCAGCAATCGTTGCACGAGAACTCGGCATCCCCGCCGTGGTGGGCTGTGGCAATGCGACAATGTGCCTACACACCGGCGATTGGGTGAGGGTCAACGGTAAGAAGGGCATAGTGGAGGTGCTGAGGTCGGTATCCAGTTAATGAGGGGAGCCTGAGATGGCTCTCAGGGGTAGGTTTTTGGGGAGTGGAGACGCCACCTCGCGTAGGGGCGGGTGTGGCGCGGATGTGGGGGGTGGGCCCTTGTGGCCGCCCGCGGGGGGAAGGGCCCACTCTCCACCAGGCACGGCGGGCAGCCACAAGGGCCCCAACCCCGCTCAGCCCCGCTCCTGCCCCTACGCGAGAGTGCATATTCGTTCCCAAAAAACCTCCCTGTGTAAGCCCAAATGGAGCTGACGAAGAAGATATGGGGCAACTGATCAACCGCCAGCGGCCAGTGATCGAATGCGCTCCACATTGACCTCTTCCAACGTCCTCACCATCAACTCCGCCTTGCGTAGGCCCGGCAGATCGCGATCTCCGGCCACGGCAATACAGCGCATCCCTGCTGCGTGAGCGGCCTCAACACCGGCTACCGCATCCTCAATAACCAGACTACGCTCAGGAGGCACGTTCAAGGCCCTGGCCGCTGCCAGGAAGGTATCGGGGGCAGGTTTGCCGCGTGGCACGGTTTCGCCTGATACCAGTACCGAGAGATAACGTTTTAAGCCGAGTACCTCGCTGATCAGCTCAATATTCTCAATCGGTGTGGAAGAGGCCAGGGCTTGAGCAAAACCTCCTGCATGCAGTCCGCTCATTAATTCCATCGCCCCTGGCAGAGGTGCCGCACTCTCGCGAACCAGTTCACGGAAATAGGCTTCTTTGCGGTCTGCCAGCGTCTTGGCCTGCTCGGCTGATAGTGATCCCCACAAAGTGGCAAAGATATCATCGTTGCGTTTGCCAAAGGTTGCCCAGAAATCTTCATCGGTCATTTTAACATCTTCCTCAAGGGCCAGACGCTTCCAGGCGAGACGGTGGTCATTGGCACTATCGATGATCACCCCATCTAAATCCCAGATGACTGCTTGTATGGTATTTGACATAAAGTAAGAAACTCCTCTGTGTTTTTTTCATCATATCATATGAGCTGGGTGGGCGTGGGATTTTGGCGAAGCATGATGACCGCAAGGGTCATCACTACTATAATACGCCTTTTGCTCGTACTTCGCGTATAGTAGTGATGACCCTTGCGGTCATCATGCTCATCACACTCTGAAAAATATGAACCTCACCCATATAAACTTTGAGAGTAGACGCCTTCTGTCACCCATGCTACAATGGGTGGCGGAAACGGAGGAATTTTATGAGTTCTCGTAGATATTTCAATGAAGAGCTAGAAACACTTTCCAAAGCTAAACTGCAAGCGTTGCAATTGCGGAGGCTCCAGGCTATCGTAGAACGTGCCTACACCCAGAACATATTCTATCGTAAGCTCTATGATGAAGCTGGCGTCAAGCCGAGCGATATTCGCACTCTTGAAGATATGCAAAAGCTGCCATTTCTGGAAAAGAAGACCGTGCGAGCAGCCTACCCTTATGGTATGGCACTGGTGCAACCAGGAGGCCAAGGTGGTGCCTTAGAGGTGCATGCCACCAGTGGAACCACGGGTAAGAGTGTGCCCGTTTTCGCTACGAAGAAAGATATTGAGTACTGGGCTGAGCTAAATGCGCGTGAACTGTGGATGACAGGGATGCGCCCCGGTGATATTTTGATGAACTGTTACGGCTTCGGTCTGGCAACGGGCGGCTTTGGTTTCCACTACGGTGCTATGCTCATGGATGTGATGGCCATTCCTATGGGATCGGATGCTCGCCAGTATGAGCGCATGCTTGATTTTATTGTTGACTTTGGTGTAACCGCTATCTGTATGACCCCCTCAGTTGGCCTCTATGTCGGCGGCAAAGCGCGTGAACGAGGCATCAATTTTGAGGATACCATGCTCAAAATAGGGCTGTTTGGCGCGGAACCCTG
>WNFX01007430.1_pt1 | contig 19022 bp, 21 predicted proteins | sample 5400111 | NCBI WGS metagenome assembly WNFX01 (sample SAMN13153363, study PRJNA577476) | soil metagenome | isolation source: 40 cm soil or saprolite under grassland replicate 1 | place: USA:California | collected 2016-06-15 | reverse complement strand
CTTCATCGGCTTCAACAAGGCGCTCAGGACCAAGCATGCTGAAATATGCGAGCAGATCTTCAATCGACCGAGCATACGCATCGACCGTTTTCGGGCGCTTCCCTTGGAGTTGGAGCCGTTCAACAAAGGCACGAGCGGCTGGATGTACTGCGACACGGGGGTAATATGCCCACGCTATTTCTGTTTCTCCCATGACTTTTTCCTTGTTGATTATCACTTCCATACCCAGTAAAATGCACCGTAGCACGTTTTAGGTAGTGAGGCAAACACAAGTATGTCTGGTACACTGACGAAAGTATCCGAACCATGCAAAAGACTGATCTTTGGCAATCATCCGAGCTAATATCTACTCCGCGACATGGTGGGCGTCCCTTTGCACGAGCGCACATGGATCATACCGAACTCGATATTGTCCTGGTGTCCTCCGTCACCGGGAAGCCGATAGCAAAGCCCTGGGCCACGTTTCTGACGGATGCCTACAGTCGTCGGATGCTGGCCTGTTACGTGACCTATGATCCTCCCAGCTATCGTTCTGCTATGATGGCCTTTCGGCTCTGTGTCCAGCGCTACGGACGACTGCCCCAGGAACTGGTGGTGGATCGCGGCCCGGAGTTTGGCAGTGTCTACTTCGAGTCCCTGCTTTCCCGGTGTTTTGTGACCAAATTAGATCGCCCAGGCCAACAGCCTCATTTCGGTTCGGTGGTTGAGCGCCTCTTTGGCACGACCACCACGGAACTGCTCAACCAGCTTCGCGGGAACACCCAGGCCAGCAAAACGTCACGGCAGATGACGCGCGAGGTTGACCCCAAACGGCTGGCGGTCTGGACCCTGGAGCGGTTTGCGAGCCGTCTCTCGGAGTATGTGTATGAGGTGTATGAGCAGATGGACCATCCTGCTCTTGGTCAAAGCCCTCGGGAAGCGTTTGAGCAAGGAATGTTGCTTGCTGGCCCTCGCGTGCATCGTTTGATCGCCTACTCCGAAGACTTTTTGATGCTGACGCGACCAACCACGAGGATTGGCACGGTCAAAATTCATCCCTCGCGTGGGATTACGGCCAATGGATTACACTACTGGCACGAGAGCATGCGCTCGACACATGTGGCCGGGCAAACAGTGGCAGTGCGCTATGAGCCTTACGATATGGGAGTGGTGTATGCCTACATCGGCGGGCAATGGATCGAGTGTATTGCTGACGCCTATGGCTCTGTCCATGGACGATCTGAACGGGAATGGAACCTGATTTTAGACGAGTGGCGAGCACAGCAGCGCCAGCATGCTGACAAGCGGATCTCCCTCAATGGGCCACTGCTAGCGCAGTTCTTGCACAAACTGGAACAGGATGAAGCCCTGTTGCTGCAACAACAGCACGATTTTGAAGAACATCCCCTTCGCGCACCCATCCTCCTGGAGCCACAGCCTACTCGACCCGAACAGGAGTCCTTGCCTCCAGTGGAATTGGATCTCACCACTATCCCGCGTTATGAGGAGTACCGGTAATGCATTCGTTTGAAGAACAGGAACGACACGCTCGTTTACAAGCCTTTCTCGATTTCAAAGTGAAGCACCCTCGTTTAGAGGAAATGGATGAGACCCTGATGCAGGCCATTTATGGACACCGGACCTACACACTGCTTCCCATCTATGGGGCAGGTGGGGTCGGCAAATCAACGGTGCTCAATCATGTGGCCGAGCGTTGCCGAGCACAAGAGACGGACCCCGCTACGGTGCCAGTGGTGCAGGTCCAGGCTTCCCCAGAAGATATTGGTGCTTCTGCACGGCTCGATTTTTACCGGCAAATTCTCACGCAACTGCGTGGCCACGTCGCGGTCAATGACCGCGTGAGGCACCTCAATCTGGCAACACATCCTGGGAAAAGGAGTACAGACCCGGCGGAATGGCTTGATATGCGAGATGCAGTGATCTATGCTTTTGCCTTGTTACGCGTCAAAGTGGTGTTTGTTGATGAGGCACAGCATCTGATGTCGGTCGATACCCCTCACAAGCCCACGTCGCAACTGGATTGGCTGAAAACATTAACCAACCGTACCAACGTGCTGCACGTCTTAGCGGGCAATTTTGATCTGTATGACTTCTGCCATCTCAATGGGCAAGCTGGCCGACGCATGCGAGACCTCTTTTTTCCTCGCTACCATTTTGACAAGGAAGTCGAGTGCTCCGAATTTGTGGGAGCGCTCCGCGCGCTTCTGGAACAGGTGCCGCTCATCGTTGATGTGCCGGGCCTGCTGACCCACTGGCGCTGGTTTGGAGAGTGGAGCCTGGGGTGCATCGGCGTGTTGAGTGATTGGATCGTCGAAACAGTGGATGCCCTCTACAAGAAAGGCGCAACCACCTTAACCATTGACGCGTTGCAAAAGCATGCCTTGCCGTCGAATGTGCGAGCGCGTATGGAAAGTGAGGCCCGCGCAGGGGAATTCAAAATGGAGCAGGCGAAAGCGCAGAGCGAACAGGAACTCAAGCGTCTGCTCGGCAATCCGGCCCCTGTTCCTGGTACTGCTCCGACTGAGGTCCCTCACACACCCGCACCCAAGATCTTCCCAGACACACGTCAGAGCGCGTCTGGTCATGCACGGGTGGAGCGGGCAGCGGCCCGAGACTCCGTAGGAGATCAGGTGCAAACGACCACGACGCTCAAATGCACGTTTTCTGGACGGTGGCACGCAGCTTATTGAATGCCCCGATTGTGCAGCGATGCGCTCGGTGGACCCGCGCAATGGAGTCCTCCGATTTAAATCTCACGACAAACGCAAAACAACGACTCCCAATACCGAACAACGATGGGCCAGGGTTGATTTGGCCTGGGGAGTGGTGAGAGGATAGAAGAACTTGACGTTTTGCCCTCTAGCCTCTATGATATCAGCAACAAATGATATCATTTATTGCTGATATGGAGAGAACATGAGATGATCACACGCATTCCTGCTTCGACCGCGACAAAGGCCAAACTCTTTCGCGGATTTTCAGATTTGTCTCGTCTGACGCTCTTGGAGGCCCTACGTGATGGGCCGCTGACAGTGACAGCACTGATTGAGCGAACAGGTCTGACCCAATCCAATGTGTCGAACCACCTGGCCTGCTTGCGCGATTGTGGCCTGGTCATTGCATCAAGGCAGCAGCGCTACACGCTCTACCAGCTCAGTGATGAACGTGTCGCGACACTCCTCAGCCTCGCCGAAGCATTGTTGGCCGAGACTGCGCAGGGTGTCGATGCTTGTCCTCGTTACGAACAGAAAGAAGAGTGTTGCTAATGGCACGACAACTCCCAATGCTCGGCGCGACCGATGGTGCATCCTCCGTTCCCACCCGCAAAAGCCAGGTGCGCCTGGGCGTCTGGATTGAACTGGTAACGATCCTGTGGATGACCATTGAAGCTGCCGTCGCGATCTCCGTAGGCTTTACCACCCGGAGTGTCTCGCTTCAAGGTTTTGGTTTGGACAGCATTGTCGAACTGATTGCTGGTGGTATCCTGCTTTGGCGATTGTTGATCGAGCAACGAGGCGGATCGGTCGCCCGCATCGAGAAAGCTGAACGGTGTGCTTCCTGGGTCACAGCCATCAGCCTGTTCGCCCTGGCGGTCTACATTGTTGGCGATAGCGCCTTCTCGTTTGTGACGAGGACGAAGCCAGAATCTTCCTGGTGGGGTGTTAGCCTGGCAGTGTCCGCCGCCATCGTCATGCCATTGTTGTGGCAAGGCAAGCTCCGGGTGGCCAAACGCATTGGGAGCGCGGCCCTCAAAGCTGATGCCGCGTGTAGCGTGACCTGTGCGTATATGTCCCTGACGCTTTTGGCGGGCCTGGCACTCAACCGGATTTTTGGTTGGTGGTGGGCTGATCCGTTGGCGGCCCTGGCGCTGGTGTACTTCCTCATTCAGGAGGGACGCGAGGCCCTGCACGAGGCTCGCACTGGTGAAACCTGTAGCTGTGGCGAAGACGATTGCTGCGAGTGAACCAGATTCGCTCTGCACAAACGAGAGGGAATCTTCCTCTGGGTCTCCAACAGGAGGCCCACTTTTTTTGATCGGAACACTCACCAGGGGTTTTATTTCCAACGTTCAATGCTGGTACCACTGATGGGGAGTGGTTTGCCAAGGTCAGGAATCTTCACTGCTCATGCTTCGTCAAATGGAGCAGAAGAGCGGCCTGTTCCTCTTCTGCTCCATGGAAACACGAAAAGATATGTGTCAATTTTCATGGGTTGAAGCAGGAACAACGGTGTGTCCTCTGTTTTGGAACGTGTATTGCTATCTGGAAAATTTATGTGACAGAACCACTCTCCCTTTCATACTCCTCCTCTGCCCTCTCTGGCTCCTTTACAGCAATGGGACGAAAAGATATTCGGGTTCTTGGACACATTCAGTGTGCCTACTTGCTTTAAGTGAGTACTGATCACGCATCAGGGATGTAAGGGATTAATCCTTTGCGGAATGCTACCTCCTGGATCTCTCTGGGTGCGTGGCGCACATCGATGATGAGCCCATTGACCTCGAGCATCCAGATGAGGGGGTTCTTGTCAACCATCGAGGGGATCGACCAATCCGGATCCATTGGATACATGCCCAACAGATCGCGGATCTGCTTGGACTTGGCCTGCATCGTACTGGAACTCAATTCGAAATACTCCCAGATTTGGCTGGCTGCAGTGTGGGGGGTCTGCGAGGAATCGAAGAGAAAGTTCACCATGCCGAGTGCATGAATGATCCCACAGGCCCAGGTATTGGCCTTGCCTCGCACCAGCGGCGAGGGACGTTTCCGACACAGAGTCGCCGTCAGCTCACGGCAGAGTTTCGCATACTCGTCGTTCAAGTAGGTCTGACAGAAAGCGTCTGTGAGCTTGGTGATCTCATCGAAACGCGCCTGTATGTCTTTTGGGACGTGTTGTGATGGACTCCTTTTCGGCATACCTGCCTCCTTCACGTTTTCATTGTAGCGCATCAGCGCGAGAGGTGACGAATGGAGCACCCGTTTGTCAGGCAACTACGCTGCTGCTGTGGCCATTGGTGGAGACCCGGCACCGCTTGTCTCATGAGAGGGAGGAGATGCAGACTTGCGGGAAGAGCGTCGTCTCTGATCTTTGCTCAATGGTTCCGAAGCCTCCGGATGCAGCAACACGCGGCGTTGGAGCAGCGGAAATCCCGCCTGCCCGTAGGAACTGCGTTTGATCCACTTCACTTTATTCACGAACCCCTCAACCATTCCATTGCTCCAGGTCATGCTGCATCCGTTGGCAACAGCCTGCGCATCGTCAGCCAACCCATCAACAAAAGCGATGAGCTCGGCAATCCCACTGGTCCGGACAGCGACTTTCCATTGCTCCAAGCACATCTGCCCCTCGTGTTTTCGCAGCAGACGACCAAAATCCTGCGCAAGCGTGAACACCACAGCGATGGTCGAGTCACTTTGGACAAGGTGCTCCAGATAGGCCGTTTGCTCTCTCGTGCGGCTTTGTGCGGGTCTCACCATCATGAGTGCAACACCTCTGGGCGAAGGAGGCTTGTCCCAAATGATGGTCTGTTTCGAGACGGGGCGCACTCCTTTGGGACGAAAGGGGCGCAACCGCATCTCAAGCGTACGCCGCGTACCCGTGTATCCCTGCGCGACAATTTCCTCGTACAACCTAGCTACGTTATGGCACCCTTGGTTCCATCGCGAAGAAAGACGAGGAAAGGTAAGGATCAACGATGGAAGAAGAGCGAGATCGTCGTCGCCGAGGTGGAGGCGTTTCTTGTTCGAGAGCACGATAGACACTGCGCGAACTGACTCCGACGAGACTTCGCAATCTGCTCTTTGTGATATCCTTCTCGATACCGTTTCCAGATCCGCTTATGAAGACTCACTCGTTGGCGATGACGAGCACGGCGCTCTTGTGAGACTTTTTCCGGCACCGCTACCCTCTCAGCAGGAAGAGTATCTGCACCCCGATAACCTGCCTGTCCGCACTGCCACTACCTGGACGCTGGGGTATGCCTATCAGCTTCAGGGAGACCGTGCCGCGGCCAGCCAGGCCTATACCGAAATTATAGCTACCGCAACAGGACTGAACGCCACAGGATTCAGGCTGTGACAATGTTCACCAGGCGCTCGGGCACGTAGATCATCCGGGTTACCTTCTGGGCAGTGAGAAACGACTGCACCTGAGGAACCTGGAGCGCCTGGCGCTTGATTTCAGCTTCAGGCGTGTCAGAGGCAACCTCGATACGGCCACGCAGTCTCTGCCAGAGTTCTTCTGTGATGTAGGGAGCCATTGGTGCCAGGAGCACCAGCAGGGTACGCAACTCCTCCTGCGTGATGGTCGAGCGGATTTCCAGGGAATTGAGGTACCCCATCAACGCAGCCACGGCGGTGTTGTATTTCAAGGCCGCCAGATCCTCGGTCACCCGTTTGATCAGACGATGGATGACGCGCCGCTCTTCTCCCTGTGGAGCTTCAGCGGATGCGCTCTCCGCGTGTTGCGTGACCAGCGACCAGACGCGGTCGAGGAAGCGCACGACCCCGCCAATACCGCGATCGCTGAAGTCGCCGCCAGCCTGATATGGTCCCATGAACATCAGATAGACCCTGAATACATCCACGCCAAAGCGGGTAATATAGTCATCCGGGTTCACGATGGTGCCCTTTGATTTGGAGATCTTCGCGCCATCTTTTGTAATCATGCCATTGGCTCGGAAGCGCTTGAACGGTTCCTCAAACTCCAGGTGGCCCAGATCGTGCAGCGCCATGGTGAGAAAACGCACGTACATCAAGTGCAGCACGCTATGTTCCGCGCCGCCGATGTACATATCAACTGGGAGCCACTTGCGCACCAGGGCTGGATCCCACGGCTGTGTCTCGTCGTCGTGCGAAACGTAGCGCAAGAAGTACCAGGCGGAGTCCAGGAAGTTATCGCTGACGTCCGTTTCGCGCCTGGCAGGCTGGCCGCAGATGGGGCAGGTGGTGTGAACGAAGCTCTCGATTGCCGCGAGAGGCGAAACGTCAGTGCCTGTGGGCATCCAGTTCTCCACGTCCGGCAAGAGGATCGGCAACTGCTCCTCCGGGACGGGAACAGCTCCATGCTCCTGACAGTAGATGATCGGAATGGGCGGCCCCCAGTAGCGCTGACGGCTGATGAGCCAGTCGCGCAGGCGATATTTCGCGACGCGTCGACCCCTGCCGCGCTCTTCAAACCAGGCAAAGAGGGCGTCATCGGCCTGGGCCGAGGTCATACCAGAGTACCCGGCAGAGTTGATAAGCACTCCTGGTTGTACAAACGCCTCCTGCCGATCCTCTGCTGGATGCGCACTATCAGGCGGGACAACCACGACACGTACCGGCAAGCCCACGGCTTTCGCAAAGGCCATATCGCGCTCGTCGTGAGCAGGCACACCCATCACCGCGCCCGCGCCATAGCTTTCGAGGACGAAATCGGCGACCCAGACCGGCATGCGTTCGCCCGTCAAGGGATGCAAGGCATAAGCGCCGGTAAAGACTCCGGTCATCGTATGCTCCGTGTCGGTTTGCAAGCGATTGGCCGTCTGCTGGTAGGCGGTGACAGCCGAGAGCTGTGCTCTGTCGGTGATCTGTGGGATGAGCGGATGGAACGGAGCCAGGGCCACGAAGGTCATGCCGAAGATCGTGTCAGGGCGTGTCGTGTACACCTGCACACGTACATCCGGCATCCCATCGATCTCCATAGCGAATTCAAGACCTTCCGAGCGACCAATCCAGTTGCGTTGAAGCGTCTTGACGCGTTCGGACCAGTCGAGCCATTCTAGATTGTCCAGGAGTTGCTGAGCATAATTGGTCAATTTCAGGAACCATTGCTCCAGCCAGCGCCGCTCGACGAGCGTGCCGCAGCGCTCGCAGTGCCCGTCGATAACCTGTTCGTCAGCCAGCACCGTCTTGTCTTTGGGACACCAGTTGACCGGGGCGGTCTTGCGTTCGGCCAGGCCGTTTTTGAAGAGCTGTAAGAAGATCCACTGCGTCCAGCGATAGTAGCGCGGGTCGGTGGTGTGGACTTCGTGCGACCAATCGAAGCGGTTGCCGATGCGTTTCAATTGTTGCTCGCGGAAGCGTTCGACATTGCGCGCGGTGAGCACGCTGGGGTGAATACCGCGCTGGATCGCAAAGTTTTCGCTGTGGATGCCAAAGGCGTCGAAGCCCATCGGCTCGAAAACATCGTATCCCTGCATCGCCATCCAGCGCCCGTGAATATCCGAGCCGACGTACGAGTACATGTTGCCCACATGCAAGCCCTCAGCAGAGGGATAGGGAAACATCATCAGATTGTAATAAGGACGCCTGGCATGGTACAGGTCGACCTGGTAGAGTTTTTCTCGCTCCCAACGTTCACGCCATTTCGCCTCAAAGGTCGCGAAATCGTATCGCGGCGGACGTATCCTGGCGAGCGAAGATTCCGCTGGGTGTGTAGGTTCAACTTGTCCCTTTTGTTCCGACATGTGATCCTCCTTGTGGTGCTCATACAGTGTGTTGTATAGGCTCGCGGAGGACAAAAAGAATGCGCCCTCCGCCCTGACAAGGGCGAACAGTGCACACATACATGTTCGCGGTACCACCTTGCTTCGCTGCTCTCTCGCGAGAACAGCCTTTCCGGGTGCAAATACACCCTTGCTCTGTAACGGGAGTTCCCGGTGGCAGCTACTTTTGCTCACATGAGCACCATTTCGCCGCCACGGCTCACAAGGCAGTTTCAGCTTGCCTCCGACCCTGGCTTGCAGCATCCGCCAGTTCTCTGCTGCCGGGAGACCAACCTACTTCCCTCGCTCAACGCCTTTTTGTTATCTCTCTACGAAAAGTATACTCTTCTAGGCGATTTGTCAAGCGGTAATTTATATGGACTGACCTTTTGACGTAGGACGTTCTTCAAGCTGCATACTCTTGAACTCCAAGAACAAACTGGCACGCTCTCAAAACTCATCTCTCCCTACCGATAAGCTCATCTACCCCCAAAAGTGGACATGAGCCGTTTTATTAGCCAATCAACATTGAGAGTGGTGTTGATTGCTGGAATTATAACATAATTTGATTGTTTCCCATTTTTTGTAATATTTCGCGATACTAAACGATAGTAAAGATGAGGAACTCAAACAACACGAGGGAAATGATGCAAGCAAACAGGCAGATGGCACACGCGGAGCAGGAAATGGCTCTCCTGTACAGAAAAAACGCACCGGCTATGCTTAGCTATGTCCGTCTGCACATTCCCTCCCAAGAAGAGGCGGAAGATCTGGTGGTGGAAGTGTTCCTGGCGGCTCTCCAGAATGCAACATTTGTCACGCTCTCGGAGAAAGCGAAGCAGTCGTGGCTCTGGCGAGTTACCCGCAATAAAGTGATTGATGCCTACCGACGTGCGAAAACTCGTCAGAGCGTAACTCTCGATCACGTTGCTGACAGTCTTTTTGAAGATGAGATGGCCAGCCCCGAATATAGTGCCTTGCGGCAAGAAGGTTACCTGGATTTGTATGCACATCTGCAAAGCTTGCCCGGGCTTCAACGGGAGATTTTACGCTTGCGCTTTGGCCAGGGTTTATCCTGTGCTGAGATCGCGACCATGTTGGGAAAACAGGAAAACGCGGTGCGCGTCACTCTTTCACGCAGTTTAAATCTTTTACGGAAAATCTATCGACGCAGAGGGGAGGAGCAGGACAAATGACCAACCAGGATGAGTTTTTTACCCCTGAAGAAGTAGACAGGCAAATTGAACGGGTAAGCCAGTTCCAGGAAGGCGATCGAGCAGATGCTGAGTTCATAGCATATCTGCACAGCTTTTCCCAGACGGATACCCACCAGGAGACCCTCGATCGTCTCTGGAACCGCATTGCGCCTGCAATACCTTCTGAACAAGAGAAAGAGCTATATATGCAAGACCGGCAAACTCAAAGCAGCAGTATGGGCCGTTTGCGTCCACAGCACCCACGACGTACTTCGCTGATGCAGCAACTCGGTGTCTTGGCGGCGGCTGTCTTCCTGGTAGCTCTGGTTGGTAGTATGGCACTGGTTTTCTACGCGGCTCGTCATCCACATGGAGGCACTACCTCCACTCATCCGATATCAACACCAGATCCCACACCTGTGCCATTGAAGGTCACTTCGGTCATGATGTCGGTCAGGCCCGCATCGGTCGCGGGCATATCCTGTGGCACGAAGCTAACCGTGACCTACACGGCTAGCTTCCATGTTACGCCCAAAAGCGTCGGCGGAACTGTGCAATTTGCGTATACGGTCAACAATGGGCGTGGACAAAACATGGCCAGCCTCAACTTCGGCTCGGGAGAGACGACCAAAACCTACGCATTCACGTGGAGTGGCACGCTGCCCGCTGATCATACCTACCCTGGACTGGGTGGGATCGAAGTGACCAGTCCCAATTCATTGATTTCTCCACTGGTTAAGCCAACAGGTCAGTGTACGCCTGTGTCGGCGTTTCAGGTCACGAAAATTGATATGACGGTCAGTCCCTCATCCATTCAAGGGCTGACCTGTGGTACCTCCCTCGTTGTCGTCTATACAGCAACCATTCACGTTGCGCCCAACAGCCCAGGTGGCACCGTCCAGTTCAGCTACACGGTCAACAATGGGCGTGGACAAAACATGGCCAGCCTCAACTTCGGCTCGGGAGAGACGACCAAAACCTACGCATTCACGTGGAGCGGCACGTTACCTGCCGATCATACCTACCCTGAGCCAGGTGGGATCGAAGTGACCAGTCCCAATCAATTGATTTCCCCACTGATTGGGCCAACGGGTATGTGCAGTTAACCAGGTTTGTGGGTCTACAGAAAATGCCGCCAATAGGCGTCAAGTTAAGCCGCTACTGTCGAAAGCCAGCAAGAGGCGAGAGGGGGAAGGTCGGTCGGAGCGCCCGGCAATGGAACGCCCGGCGGCCTGACGGATGGCCTCACAGACCAGTCGCAGAGCTTGCGTCACAGACAGGCGGCGACAGAAGCCATGCGCGAGCACCACGGCCTGATCACGCACGATCTCCCAGACGCCGATGGTGCTGCGATGAGGATCATCCCAGCACGACAGCAGCATCAGCCAATGCTCTCGCAAGACCCCGAGCAATTTGGCATACACCTCACAGAGGATGCGTGCCACATTCTGGGTCTGCCACTCGTCGACCTGCCCTTGCATTTTCCACAGTTTCCACACCAACTCAATTTGCCAACGCACCCGCAGCAGCACCAGGGCTTCGGCCAGGACATCGCTTCGCTCGTCCTGAGGAGAGGCGCGAGCGAAGCGAGCCAGACCGTGTATAGTAGTGACGCCCCTTGCGGGCGTCATGGGAGGCGGCGGGCGTCAGGGGAGGCGGCGGGCGTCAGGGGAAGCTGTGCAAAAAGTTGACGGATACCTCCCATATATTCCACCCCCTAGACAATCCCCCTCTCATCCTGCTAGGATAAAGTATATTTTGTAGAAAGGATGATGTCTATGACACAACTAGAAACCTACATTAAAGAGAACGAGGGGCGTTTTCTAGAGGATTTGAAGGGGTGGTTGCGTATACCCAGTATCAGTACCTTGCCGGAGCACGCGGGCGATATTCAGAGGGCGGCAGAGTATGCGGCGGAGCAGTTGAGACATATCGGGTTTGACAGTGTGGAGGTGATTGGCACGCAGGGGCATCCACTGGTGTATGGGGAGTGGTTGAAGGCGGAGGGGAAGCCGACGCTGCTGGTGTATGGGCATTACGATGTGCAACCGGTAGACCCTATTGAGTTGTGGAAGTCGCCGCCGTTTGAGCCGACGGTGCGTGGTGATAACCTGTATTGCCGGGGGGCGTGTGACGATAAGGGGCAGACCATGCTGGTGCTGAAGGCGATGGAGTCGTTGATGGCGGTAAATGGGGCGTTGCCGGTGAATGTGAAGGTGTTGATCGAGGGGGAAGAGGAGGCTGGCGGCGCGTCAGTAGAGGCGTATGTGCAGGACCACGCGGAACGCTTGAAGTGCGATGCCGCCTTTATCTGTGATACACATATGCCATCGAAGGATACTCCCGCTCTGATAAGCGGGTTGCGCGGCATTGTGTATACGGAAGTGGAGGTACGGGGAGCAAAACAAGACCTGCATTCAGGCTCCTACGGTGGAGTAGCCCCCAATCCACTGCATACACTGGCCGTGATTATTATGGGCTTGAAGGATGCCGAGGGACATATTCACATTCCGGGCCTGTATGATAAGCTGCGGCAGCCAACGCCGGAGGAGAAAAAGTTCTGGCAGGAAGACCCCTTGCATATGAATGAGTCGCTGATGGCGGAGATGGGAGTGTTAGAATTTACAGGTGAGGCGGAGTATCCACCGTTGGAGCGTATCTGGGGTCGCCCAACGTTAGAGGTGCATGGGATTGTGGGTGGATTTACCGGTGAGGGTGCCAAGACGGTCATTCCTGCGGTAGCAAAGGCAAAGATCAGTCTACGCTTGCCAGCTGATCTAAACTCTAAAGAGGTGTTTACGCTGTTTGAGAGACAGGTGAAAGAACTTGCTCCGTCAGGTGTGGAGGTGACGGTACGCAATCTGCACAGTGGCGAAGGTGTACTGGTCTCACTGGATAGCCCAGCCATACGGGCGGCCATTGAAGCTCTGAAAGAGACGTATGGGAAGGAGCCGGTGTTTATTCGTGAGGGTGGATCGATTCCGATAGCGGCCCTGTTTGATGAGGTGCTGCATGTGCCGGTAGTGTTGATGGGTTTTGGTTTGCCAGATGACAATTTGCATTCGCCCAACGAGAAGTATTCGCTGTCGCAGTTTTATAAGGGCTTGCGGACGGTAGCGAGCTTTTTGCAAAAGTTAGGGTATAAGGAATGATGGAAATATGAGGTGCAATGCTGGCACCCGCAAGGTGCCAGCATTGCACCTCATATTTCCATCAAAAAGAAAGGGTATTTTCCATGGCAGATACAGTCACAGCGTATCTAGATGAACATGAGGGAGAGGCGGAGGCGTTGCTAGGGTTGTTGTGCCGACAGCCCAGTGTGGCGGCGCAAGGGCTGGGGATGGGGGAGATGGCGGATCTTGTGGAGGCCCTGTTGAAGGAGACCGGGTTTGTCACGCAGAGGTTGTATGCAGAGGGGGCACCACCGGCAATTTTTGGGGAGTTGCGTGGACGCAGCCCATACACGATCTTGCTGTATAACCATTATGATGTGCAGCCTGCGGAGCCGTTGGAGTTGTGGAAGTCACCGCCATTTGAGCCGACGGTGCGCGATGGGAAGTTGTATGCGCGTGGGTCGTCGGATAATAAGGGGGAGATCGCGGCACGACTGGCGGCTATCCGCGCCTTGCTGGCAGTGAACGGAGAGTTGCCGATTACGTTGCACTGGGTGATCGAGGGAGAAGAGGAGATCGGTAGCCCCCATTTTGGGGCGATTGCCGAGAAGTATGCAGAGTTGTTGAAGGCGGATGGCTGTTTCTGGGAAGGCGAGAATTTTGGGCCAACGGGACGTCCAGAGTTGTTGTTGGGCACGAAGGGGTTGTTGTATGTACAGTTAGATGTGCAGGGAGTAGGCATTGATGCCCATTCGGGTTCCGCACCGATATTGCCAAGTGCGGCATGGCGTTTGGTACAGGCACTGGCAACGCTGCGCACAGCGGATGGACACGTGCGCATACCAGGATTTTATGATACAGTGCTGAAGCCTTCAGAGGCACAGTTGGCAGCTCTTGCCGATGCGCCGGATATGGATGCCGAACTGAAAGAGGCATATCAGGTGGAGGAGTTTGTGGATGGCTTGTCGGGGGCAGCCCTGCGCGAGCGGCTGTGCTTCACACCAACGTGTAATATCGCCGGGTTGGTGAGCGGTTATACAGGTGAGGGTACCAAGACGGTGCTGCCAGCGAAAGCGATGGCCAAGATCGACTTCCGGTTGGTGCCAAATCAGGAGCCGGAGGATATTCTGGCCAAGTTGCAAGCACACCTCAAGAACGAGGGCTATGATGATATTGCGATCACAGTCTTTGGCAATGCAGAGCCGGTAGTAACGCCGATGGACGAGCCTCTGGTACAGAAGATGCTCAAGATCGCAGAAGGGTACAATGGGCAGAAACCGGTGATCAATCCAATTGTCGGTGGTACGTTGCCGTTGTTGGGGGCCTTGCGTCGCTATGTAGGCGTGCCAGGGCTGTCCGTGCCGGGGAATCCCACGTATTGGGCCAATGGGGCACACGCACCCAATGAGCATATCCGCCTGAATGATTTGCGCGAGGCGGTGCGCTTCAATTGCTATATGTTCACAGAATTGGTGAAGTAACGAAATCGTTTGTAGGGACGCGTAGTGCCGTTGGGATGGAGAGTGAAGAAAAGATGAGCGGGAACCAGCTATTCGAGGCGGCAAACAGGGTAGTACGCGCCTGGTAGGTACAGGTCTTGTGCTCGAAATCACGCAGATGGGGCCGCCGTCCGCGACAGACGGGGCGATATATTTGCTCTTCATCGCTACTGAATGCATCGGCCATCGAACGCTTTGCGCCACAGCTCTTGCACTCGACCAGGGTTGAGAGGTGGGGCAGGTCAACGAGCGAGCCAACGCCATAGGTGAACAAGAGTTGGCTTGGGCGCACCTCGCCCACAGGGTATTTTCGTCTTTGTGGTATACGTTCGCTTGGCATATTTTTATGTCTCGTTGAGTGTTGCTTCGTAATCGGGGGTTTTGAATTGTCTGATGGTAGGATACATTACCAAACAAATGGGACAAGTCTATATTTTACCTTTTTCTTATAATCTTCGTACCCTTCCAATTCATTGACCAGCATGTTTTCTTCACCAATGATCCTGCCCACTACAGCAATAACGCCAATGAAACCAATGATGAAGCCATACAGTGAACCCAGCAGCAGAGGCGCCGCGAGGGTCATTAACAGACAGCCAAGATACAATGGATGTCTCACAAAGCCATACACCCCTGTGGAAATGACATGCTGGTTGCGATCAGTCTGTATTCTGACCAAGGTTGAAAGATAGGTATTTTCAACAGTGGCTTGATAGATGAGATATAAAGCTGGTACTAAAGCCACTCCTCCCAAAACCTTTAACCACACCGGAAACAACGGTGACCATCCGAACCTTTTTGCATCTAATGGCATGATAATAAACCAGACAAGGGCCCATAAATAAATAACGATTACAAGATACTTATCCCACTGCTTTTGGTTGTCAGAGCCGGGCGCTTTAGACCTCTCCGCCAGCAGCGCGGGATCCTTCAGGTACAAATAAATTATATTTGAGAGGACCATCGCATCAAACCACAGGCTGAAAATCCAGCCTTCCAGCCAAAGCCAATTCCCGGACAGAAACAGAATGACTGCGGGAAAGATGAGAATGATAATGATAGAACCGAAGATAAATCGGCCTACTGTCATTGTATTGTTTGCCTTTTCCATCGTGCCATACTCCCTAAAATAAATAAACCGTTCGACGGTCTATTTACCAAACGAAAGGATACCACTGGAATTGCAGGTTGTCAAGCTTTCGAATGAAGAAAGAAGTGGTTTCGCATCGATATCTTCCCTTCACCAGGTGAAATCTCCATTTTCCTCACCGAAATTACAGAGCAGAAAAGAGCAGAGGAGCAGCTCGAATTTCAGGCGATGATCTCGCGGTATATCAGCGATAGCGTGATCGTGACCGACCTGCAAGGGAGCATCACGTATTGGAACGAAGGCGCCCGTGCTATCTTTGGGTATACTGCCCAGGAGATGATAGGGAATTCCACAGCGGTGTTATATCCTGAAATCGTTATGGCACAAGCTGAATATAATCTCCAGCACATTCTCGCAGGCAATGACTATGTCGGTGAATGGCAAGGTAGACGCAAAGATGGAGCAGCGGTGTGGGTTGATGTCAAGACGACGGTCTTGCGTGATATACAGGGGAAAGCGATCGGTTTGATTGGGATCGCCAAAGATATTACTGCTCGCAAACAGGCCGAAGAGCGCTTGCGCCAGAGTGAAAAGCACTTCCGCGCCCTGGTTGAAAACAACGCGATACACTGACCGTCAGTGTGCAGGATTTCGGCATCGGCATCCCTCAGAGCCATCAGCAGAGGCTCTTCGAGCGGTTCTATCGTGTCTTGAGCAAGAAAGATCAAACCTACCCAGGGTTAGGCATAGGCTTGTACATTGCTTATGAAATCATCCAGCGTCATGGCGGGAAGATGTGGGTGGATAGTGCTGAAGGGAAAGGGTCAACCTTCTTCTTTTCCCTGCCGATACGAGAAGAAAAAGAGAGTATCCCCTGGACCTGAAACGAGTGAGGAGCTATGAAGAAGAGCATACTAGCCGTCGACGACAGCGAAGCCATTTTGGACGTGGTGAAAATGGCCCTGGAGATGGCAGACTGCGAGGTCTCCACAAGTCTGACAGGTGCCTGTTTCCAGCACATGGAGCACCCTCTGCCGGATCTGATCCTGCTCGATGTCCTATTATCAGGAGAAGATGGCGGCGAAATTTGTCAGCGCTTAAAGAGTGATGAGCAAACCAGGCATATCCCAGTGTCTCACCGAACTCAGAGAGATCGCCAAAAGGGACCCACCCCCTTCAAAAGGATAATCAAAACGGGACCCACCCCCGATACCTCGCCGGGAGTTGCTTGACATATACCTGTCGTCTGTTTTGCACGAAACCCCTTGCCTGAGCAATAAAAATTGAGTAAGATACAACAAGGAGAGATGGCCTGTCATTAAATTTCGTCCCAAAAGATACTATGCAGAGTATCGTCATGAGGTAGCGTTCGCATGAGTGAATCAATCATTGTCACGTCTGCACGTACGGAAGAATTGAACGCGGATACCCGTGCTTCCATAATTCATGTCTGCAGAACAGCCCATCAGGAGGACGATTTTACTCACCTCTTTTCATACATCCCTTCCGGTGGCATCCACGTGCTCGCGTATCGGGAGCAAGAGTTGGTCAGTCATGCGGTGGCGACGACGCGTTGGCTCCAACCGGAAGGTCTACCGCTGCTACGTACGGCCTATGTCGATGCCGTCGCAACCCTGCCAGCATATCAAGGCCAAGGGATTAGTAGCACACTCATGCGTCATCTCGCGACAGTCATTTCTGATTTTGAGATTGCCTGTTTAGAGACAGAGCGCGTGTCGTTCTATGCTCGGTTAGGCTGGGAAGTGTGGCGGGGACCGTTAGCCGGCAGAAGAGCAACAGAACTCCTTCCTACCCCCGATCAAAAGGGGATTATGATTCTACGCCTCGCTCGTACACCACCGCTTGATGTAGATAGTTTACTCGTGATTGAATATGATGGGCGCATCTGGTAATAGTGCCAAGGCCGAGCGATCGCGCCCAACATGCGCATGCAATCGACCGCCTTCGGCGCTCGCCAAAACGGCCCATTATGAGTTTCTGGTCCAAAAAATACATCGTGCCGGATAATTCATGGACTGAACCCAACACCGTGCTCGACTTGTCCTTTCTCCCAACCAGCACGAGGTGTGCAGAAAAGAACAATTGGAGCAAGGGGATGAGCGTGAACTGGATTGGGTGGTCTCCAATCTTCGTCGGCTCTCTCTGCCTTGGGGCTACTGCCTGCACCGCGCGAAGGCGACAAAATGCCCCTACGGGCAAAATGTCTGCTTTACCAAAGATAACGGTCCCTGTCACAAACTCGTCACCACGCCTGAGCACGCACCAGTCATTATTGCCACGATGGACGATCTAAAAAACAGTCGGCGGATTGCAGATCTCGCTCAAGAGATCCGACGCCTCCGGGAGATCCCGGTGCCGTCGCCATCTGATTCTGCGTCTCCCACAGGCAAGAGTGAAAAGGCGAAAGATGCACAGATTGCACGGCTGAAAGAGCGTGTTCACCAGCTTGAGCGGCGTGTCCGAGACCTGCAACAGGAGAACGAGTTGCTGTGAATGCATCCAGTTGAGTACGCGCTGCTGGCTCAGGACTGCTTGTGAGCCTCTACCGCGAGCTCGATCTTGATGATGTCGCCTACCAGGAAGCCCCCTGTCTCCAGAGCCACATTCCAGTTCAGGCCAAAGTCTTTGCGGTTGATCTGCGTCCTGGCCTCGAAGCCGACGGTCTCGGGCGCACCAGGCATTGGCATCTTTCCCCGTCCGGTGAGTTCGGTATCCAGCACCACTTCGCGCGTGACTCCTCGAATCGTCAGGTCTCCGATCACCTTTGCGTGATCATGGCTCTCTGGCTCGACACGGGTGCTTTTGAACGTAATGACGGAATAGTTCTGGATATCCAGGAAGTCGGGGGACTTCAGGTGGGTGTCGCGACGTTCCACGCCCGAATACAGGGTCGATGCGTCGATCTCCACTTCCACCGAGGAGCGGGACGGGTCAGCCTCGTCAAGAACGATGGTGCCGTTGACGTTCTTGAAGTGGCCTTTCACCGTTGTAAACATCATGTGTTTGCCTGAGAACTCAACCAGGGTATGATTCGGGTCGAGTTTCCATATGCTGCGGGTTGTGGCCGTGGTTTCGCTCTGCGTTGTCATGTTATTTCCTCCGTTGACTCATACTGTTTTTTTCCGTTGGGGAACTCTTCCGTTCCCTCCTTATCGATTTTAGTGTCGCCCATCTCGTCCTCCAAAATTACATAGCCGACTACATAAATATACCATGTTTCGTAACGTCTGTCAAGTAGCCGACTACGTAAATCAGGAGCGTTGCATTGTGCGTTCCTCTTGTTCAAATGGCTAGTGCCTCCAAGGACGGTCGAGAGAGGAGAGGTATGCTGCAATTTCTAAACGGATGCACTACATAGTGAATACAGTCAAACGACAAAAGCGCCCCCCTGGTTTCTTCGTCAGAAGGCGCTTTGAGTTGTAAACAAGCGCTTAGGCAGGGGTGCCAACGCTCCTTGTCCCCGGCTCCACAGGGTACTCATGGCTGGTTTGACCACTGTGGCTATCAGCCTGGTCTCTCCGGCTGTGAAGAGCAAGATTCGAGAAGTTTTTTGCTGGCCAGGGTGGTATACTGTTTCTACGTACAAGAGGGAAACAGAAGTTGGTCTACACGAGAGGAAACACCATGAGAACAGTC
>WNFX01007670.1_pt1 | contig 19024 bp, 13 predicted proteins | sample 5400111 | NCBI WGS metagenome assembly WNFX01 (sample SAMN13153363, study PRJNA577476) | soil metagenome | isolation source: 40 cm soil or saprolite under grassland replicate 1 | place: USA:California | collected 2016-06-15 | reverse complement strand
GCCAGACCTGCCGCTTGCGACAGTTAGCACTTAAGCGGTCTTACCACGCGCAATACCGCTCGGACCGCCTTTGCCCGGGTGGTCGCCGACGCGGGCGCCGCGCCGCCAGCGGCTCCAGGCCGCGGTCTGTCGCACCAGGCCAGTGAAGGGGCCGCTACTCGAGCGCCTCGGCTGGGCCCCGATCCGATCAGGAATCGAGAAGCGCCACGGTGTGGTCGGGCCTAGCCTTTCGGTGGAAGGCCGGCATGACACTGAGCCCATGAGCGTCAGGAAAGGAAGCCCGAGAATGCCCGCGAAGAACGCCAAGACCGAGTCCGACGGCTTCAGCGCCGAGGAGCGTGCCGCGATGAAGGAGCGCGCCGCCGAGTTGCGCGCCGAGGGCAAGAAGGGCGCCACGAAGGCCGACGGCCTGCAGGCGGTCCTCGACAGCATCGCGAAGATGGCACCGGAGGATCGTGCGCTAGCCGAGCGCGTGCATGTGACGGTGACCGCGACCGCCCCCGAGTTGTCGCCGAAGACCTGGTACGGGATGCCCGCTTACGCGAACGCGGACGGCAAGGTGGTCGTCTTCTTCCAGAACGCGGGCAAGTTTAACTACCGCTACTCGACCCTGGGCTTCCAGGACGCGGCGAACCTCGACGACGGCGACGTGTGGCCGGTGTCGTACGCGCTTAAGAAGTGGAGCCCCATGGTGGAGAAGAAGGTCGCCGAGCTGGTGAGGGCCGCGATCTCCTGACCGGTGCCGCGACCGTCGCGGAGCGACCGCACCGTCCTCGGGTACAGCGGCTTCGGATGGTTCCGCCTCAGCCTCGCTGTCACGACCTACCGTGCCACAGCTCTGAGCGTAGTCTCGCATTCAGTCACGGTGGAACGACCGCACCGACCCACGCACGAGCGGACGTTTACGCGTCCTCACAGCGGCACGTCGCGCGTCCCGCGCGCACAGCGGCATAACTGAGCGTTCTGATGGCACGCTGCGCCACCGTCGCCTACCTGCGCGAGTGCTCTATCTGCGTAATTTCCGGGCTTCCCAGATACCTGAAGTACACCTTCTTCTGTTCAAGATCATGGTGAACGTAGGCGATCTGGGCCGGCGCCTCGATGCCAGCGATGATGACTTCCGTCTCTTCTTGATAACCCGACGGCATCCGTGAGAGATGGACTAGGTACGGGTGCTGGACCCGGCTGTTCGTGAGCTTCTCCCGGTCGCCGCTGAGGTGGTCGTTCCAGTAGCCGAGACCCAGCTCGATGACGATTGAAGCGTCGATACGACCAACGGTGAACTGCTCGAGGGTTGCTTTTTCGAGCTGGCTGGGAGCGAGAACAACCACGTCGAAGGAGCCCCTGCGCCTGTCGACGATCAGCTCGGGCTTCTTCTTCCGCGGCCTGGTCTCCGGCCACTCTTTGTGGATCAGCTGCGTCTTGAAACCGCTGTCGTCGATCGGATACCAGCCCCTGAGGTGGTCCCACTCGCTGAGCAGCTGCATGAGGCGGACATGCAACGAGTGCTCGACACGATGGATGAACGGCTGCGCCCGGAACTCGTCTATTAGCTTCGTGATGGAAGCTTCAACAGCCTTTACGGCTTCTGCGACCCATTCGTCACCGGGCGGAGGCGCCGGGACGGTCATGTGGACCTTGTCGAGCAGCGCCTTGGCATCGGCGGGCATTGCCTTCTGTTCTTCTTGGAGATCCTGATCTTGCGTTTCGTCGTTAATCATCGACCTGCAATCGACTCAGCATCATCGGTTTGCGCAACCCCGCCAACCTCATTGTCAGCTCTATGGTAAAGCGGAAAGGAACTTCGCGGATGTCTTTTCTGACCCACGTCGTGCCAGGTTAGGCAGTGAGGCGCCTGGGCCATGCTCGATGCGATCGCAGGTGCGGCGGGGTGCAGGCGCTGCACCTGCCAGCCGGGGTGCAACAATCGGCGCATGCCGGAACGACTCGAGGTGCAGCGGGCTGTGGCCGCATCGGCGGGCGAGATCTTCGCTGTGCTCAGGGATCCCCGGGGGCACGTTGCCATAGACAGCTCTGGCATGTTGATGGAGGCCAGCGGGGACATTGTCGCCAAGGCCGGAGACACCTTCGTCGTGCACATGGACCGGGAAGCACTCAACGACTATCCCCTCGGTCTCTACGACGTCACCGTCGAAATCGTCACGTTCGAGCCGGACCAGGAAATTGCCTGGACCGTGCACGGCCAGCTGGACCTCGGCCACGTGTACGGCTACCGGCTGGAGCCCATCGAGGAGGGCACGCTCGTGACGTCCTACTACGACTGGTCGGCGGCCGGGCAGGACTGGAAGGATGCCGCCATCTTCCCGGTGATCCCGGAGAGCGCGCTGCGGGCCACGCTCGGGATCCTGGCCCGCACCGTCGCCCCCGGCAAGCCCCGCCCCGCGACCTCAACCCGGTGACCGGCCGCCGCGGCATCCCCGGCCATCGCCCGCGTGCTGGCAGGCTCTGGCACTGGTCCTCAGCAGCTGCCCGCCCTGACCAGGGTAATCGCGCCGTCGCGGACGAGGTAAGGCCAGCAGGACCCAAGCAGTATGACTGCTGGGGCGTGGCCAAGCCGCCTCTGCTGCGGCCAGCGGCGGTAATGACTACAGCACTCACCAGGAACAGCATCTCCTGGACCTGGCTGGCCTGTCAGCCGGCCCTCATAGGCCTGATAATGACGCCCAGGCTCCCGCGAACCGGCCAGCACAGAATGATCACTATGAGCCTCCTGAAGAGGCCGGCATAATCGGCCGCTCGCCGGTGCAGATCGGCGGCTATGCGAGCTGGCGATGCCGGGCTTTTCCACATTCGGTGGCCGGCTCGCGAACAATCGCTGCGTTGATGACAGGTGCCGGCTCGGTGGCGGTCTCGCCAGGCTTCAGTCACCCGGCAGGGCGCGCGACGCCTGTCATATGAGTCCAGCCAGCCAGCGGCGGGCCACGGCGCCCTGGGCGGCTTGAAAGGAGCGGACGGTTGGCAGCCCCAGGGGCGGCGGCCGCAGCGACCGCTCGGTGAGGTAGCCGGCGAGGCCGCACACCAACGCGGTCACCGTATCGCGGCGGGCGGCGCGGCCGTGCCGTGATCGGGCGAGCAGGTCGGCCGGTGGCGGGCCGCCTTGCATCGCGACACTGGGCGCGAACAGGATTAGGTCAAAGACCGCCGCGCCCTGGCACGCCCACGGCCAGTCCACCACCACCGGGCCGTGGCCGGTGAGCAGCAGGTTGTCCGCGCGGATGTCGGCGTGCAGCAGCGTGTCGCCAGTGGCGTGCTCGGCCCAGGTCGCCTCGATCTGTGCCAGCCGGTCCAGGTGCGCCCGCGACCACGGGTCAAGCTGGCCGCGGTCCGGCGTGGCGGCCAGCGTGCGCCAGCCGGTGAACGCCCCGCCGAGCCGTTCCGCCGCGGTCGGCGCCGCCACTGGTGCTGGGGTCAGCGCCTCGGCCATGCGGTCCAGCACGCCCACCACCTGCTCCAGCTCTTCGGTTTGCCAGGGCAGCGCCGGCTGGCGGCCATCCACGTCCTGAAGGATCAGCGCGATCCAGGGCTTGCGGTCAACTATGCCGTGCAGCCGGGGAATGGGCAGCTGGCGGCCAGCTATCAGTGGCTCCAGCGCGGCAAGAACACGGCCCTCCTGCCGGTGCAGCCGCGGCGTGTCCGGGTTCGCCTGCGCCGAGACCGCCTTGACGAAGAACCGCGCCCCGTCCGCGCACCGCACCCGCGCGGCCAGCCCCGGGCTGAAACCACCGGGCTGCGTCCACGCCGCAACGACCCGGGAACCGCACACGTCCTCGATCGCCGCGCGCACGCCGAAGGGAACCTGCTCCCAGGCAACGCGGGCACCCTCGGCAGCCGGACCCGTCACAGTGCCCACCGTGCCGACCCGCCGGCCCCCGGCGCAACCGGCGCCCAAACGCGCGCGGCGGCGGCATGCGCGGTTCGCTGTATCCCGCCGCCCAGATCTGGCGGATCTTTGGGATGCATACAAGATCCCTGTCCCGCCGCTCCCAGCGCGCACATGCCCGGATGTGGAGGCCCTTGTCTTGATCGGCATCGAGCCGAGGCCCGCCCATAACAATTATGCGGATTTCAAGCGATCGGCCGCGAACTACAGAATGTGACGGCAGAAGGATGGTCCCTCGCGCCGGATCCCTGCCGAATATTTACGTGCTGCTACACCGGCCGGGCTGACTGGGTGACGGCACCCCGAATGTGCAGTTCTGGGGCTATGCAAAGCCAGGTCTACGAGGCGCGGGGTACCGGCTCGAACACTCAAATGCCCCCGGATGCCGGGCGCCGAACAGGCGCAGGGAGTGCTGGTGGCTGTAGTTGGCGACTTGGCGGATGTCCAGGATCACGGGGTCAGCCCGTTGCAACCGGCTAGGAAGTCAGCGAAGAAAATCGTTCCGAATCGCTGGACACTGACTAGCACAATCAGCAGCACTCCCGGCAGGCCCATCTTGATCCGGCAGCCTGCCGCGGACGGCCGCACCGCCCTGGCTGGCCATTTACCCCATATCGGACACCACACAAGCAGGGCCGTGCCGTCACTACCGCGGATGGGTGACGCCTGCTCACCCTTCGAGGTCTTTGCCGCACAGCGCGGACCCCGGCGCGGGAAAGCTCTGCCGGCCGATGGTTAACGAGATTCTGAGCGCCACCCGCCGCGCCGGGCTCGCCCAACGGGAGGGCGGCGGTGGACGCGGCGGCGCCCCCGGCCGCCACAGGGCGGCGCGCGCCAGGTTGCTCAGGCCTGCCGGCGCCTGCCCCGTTTCAGCCTGTCCCCCGGCCAGCTGATCGCGACGCTACGGGCACGCGGCCCGCGGCGGGTCTTGCGCTTGTTTGCGCAGCTCGCCGACGTCGGAAATGGCATCCGGCCTGCGGGCGGAGACGGCACGCTGGGTCACCATGATCCCGCCCGCGCCCGGTGGTGGTAGGCACACCGCGAACTGGCTTGCTACCACCCTGGCCCGCGACGGCAGCCAGGAGAAGGCTGGATGCCGCAGGGGTTTTGGCTGCTCAGGGGGTGAGGGCCAGTGATCGGGCTTGCAGCACGGGGCATCCGCAAGTCGTTAGGCCGGCGCACGGCGCCGACCGGGGTTGACATGCACGTCGCCCCGGGGGAGATGATCGCCGTGGCCGGCCAGAACGAGAGCAGGGTGATGAGGTGGGTGGCCGGGGCCGTCTGCGCGCTCGGGGCGGCGGTGGTGTGCCTGGCCGCGTCCCCGGCCAGCGCCGCCGCGGGCGACCTCGACGGCGCCTTCGGGACCGGCGGCAAGGTGACCACCGACTTCGCCGGGAACGGTGACGAAGCCCGCGCGGTTGCCCTTCAGCCCGACGGCAAGATCGTGGCCGCGGGTGGCGCCCTGGGGGCGACCGTCGACTTCGCGCTAGCCCGATACGGGCCGGACGGGACGCTGGACACCACGTTCGGCGCCGGCGGCAAGGTCGCAACCGACTTCGGAAGCGGTGAGCAGGCGTACGCGGTCGCGGTCCAGCCCGACGGCAAGATCGTGGCGGCGGGCGGCGCGGCCACCGGATTCGAGCTCGCGCGTTACAACGCCGACGGGAGCCTGGACGCCACGTTCGGCGCCGGCGGCAAGGTCACCACCCGCTTTGGCCTGGGACTGCCGTTTACCCGAGCGCACGCGATCGTCCTGCAGCCGGACGGGAAGATCGTGGTCGCCGGAACCGCGACCGCCGCGACTGTGGGCGACTTCGGGCTCGCCCGCTACAACCCCGGCGGGACGCTGGACGCGTCCTTCGGCGCCGGCGGCAAAGTCACCACCGATATCGGGGGCACCGACAGCTCCGACGCCGCCTGGGCGGTGGCGCTGCAGCCGGACGGGAAGCTCGTGGTGGCCGGTTCCACCGCAGGCCCTTCCGGCGACGCCTTCGCGCTTGCCCGTTACACGCCAACCGGCGCCCTGGACAGCGCTTTTGGCAGCAGCGGCCGGGTGATCACCGGCTTTGGCGGCGACCAGGACTGGGCGCAGGCGGTCGCCGTGCAGGCCGACGGCAAGATCGTCGCGGCCGGGAAGACCGGCAACCAATGCTGCGGGGGGACGTTCAATTTCGCGCTGGCCCGCTACACCGCCGGCGGAACCCTCGACACCGCCTTCGGCGGCGGCGGCAAGGTGACGACCGACTTCGCCGGCGGCGCCGACAACGCCCACGCCCTGGCCATTCAAGCCGACGGCAAGATCCTGGCCGGGGGCGAGCGCCTTCCGGGCGGCAACCCCAGCGGGGCGAGCTTCGACTTCGCGCTCGCCCGCTACCAGCCGGGCGGCACCCTCGACCCGGCGTTCGGCGCCGGCGGCCTGGTCACCACCGACTTCGCGGGCCACAACGACCACGCCTACGCCCTGGCGCTCCAGCAAGACGGCAAGGTCGTGGCGGCCGGCGACTCCTCACCCGACTTCGCGCTCGCCCGCTATGCCACAGCGGCCGGCAACAACCCGCCGGTCGCCCAAGACGACAGCTACAGCACGGCCGAGGACACCCCGCTGACGGTGCCCGCGCCCGGCGTGCTCGGCAACGACAGCGACGCCGACGGCGACCCGGTCAGCGTCGCGGCGGCGTCGGTGACCGCCCCCGCGCACGGCACGGCCGCGGTCAACGCCGACGGCTCCTTCACCTACACTCCCGCCGCGAACTTCAACGGCGCCGACACCGTCACCTACCAGGCCAGCGACGGCGCCGCCCTCAGCGGCACCGCCACCGTGACCGTCACCGTCACCCCGGTCAACGACCCGCCCACGGCGGCCGCCGACCAGGCCGCGGTCGCTGAGAACGCAAGCACCGCGATCGACGTCACCGCCAACGACACCCCCGGCCCGGCCAATGAGGCCGGCCAGGTGCTGTCGGTCAGCTCGGTCGGCCAGCCCGCGCACGGGCAGGCGGCGGTCATCACCGGCGGCGCCGACGCCGGCCAGGTCCGCTACACCCCGGCGGCCGGCTACGCCGGCCCCGACGCCTTCGCCTACACCGTCTGCGACGACGGGCAGACAAACGGCCTCGCCGACCCCAAGTGCGACACCGCCGACGTGGCCGTCACTGTTCTGCCGGTCGCCGACCTCGCCCTCAGGCTCGTCGACTCCCCCGACCCGGTGCTCCTGGGACAGACGCTGGCGTACACGGCCACAGTCAGCAACCGTGGCCCCTCCGGTGCAAGTGGCGTCGTCCTCACCGACACGCTCCCGGCAAGCACGAGCTTCGCCTCCGCGGCGGCGACCCAGGGCAGTTGCAGCCAAACGGCCGGCACGGTCAGCTGCGCCCTCGGTGGCCTCGCCGCCTCCGGCACGGCGACCATCACCATCCAGGTGACCCCGCGCCAGACCGGCACGATCACCGACGCCGCTGCGGTGAGCGCGAACGAGGACGAGCCGAATCCGGCTGACAACCAGGCGGCTGAGCAGACGACGGTCAAGGCCGCCAACGCGAGGATCGCCTACGTGCGCGGGGGTGACATCTTCTCGATGAGCCCGGATGGCACCAACCAAATAGACCTGACGCAACATCCAGCCACGGACACCGATCCGTACTGGTCGCCCGACCGAAGCAAGATCGCCTTTTCGAGCAACCGAGGCAACAACTACGACATCTACGTGATGAACGCCGACGGCACCGCGCCGACGCGGCTCACCACCAACGCTAAGGCCGACGACCAGCCCGCCTGGTCTCCCGACGGCAAGAAGATCGCCTTCGCCAGCTCCCGGGACGGGAACTGGGAGATCTACTGGATGAACGCGGATGGCACCGGCCAGGTACGCCTCACCAAGAACGCGGCCCCGGACCTAGCTCCGGACTGGTCACCAGACGGGCAGAAGATCGCCTTTACGAGGAACAGCAGCATCTACGTCATGAACGCCGACGGGAGTGGGCAGAAGAGCCTGTTGGTGGCCGGGATCCTCTATTACTCCAATCCTGCCTGGTCGCCCAACGGCGCGAAGATCGCCTTCGACGCCGTTTACCAGGGCGATCCCCGTAACGGGTACGGGCTCGGAATCATGAACGCCGACGGCACCAACCTGGTTGGAATCACCTCCGGTATGCAGCCGTCTTGGTCACCGGACGGACAGAAGGTCGTCTTCGCGAGCGACCGCGACAGCAACTGCCACACGCCAGTGTCGCGCTGCGCCAACATGGAGATCTACCTCAGCAACCCGGACGGCAGCGAGCCGACGAGGCTCACCACCAACACGACCAACGACGTGCTCCCAGACTGGTAGTGGCAGCCCGGAGGACTGGTCCGTCCCCAAGCCCAGCGCCGCACGCGTGAACCGCGCGTGCTCAGGCGGTCAGATCTGCCATTCGTGGGTGTCCTCCGCCGCGCCATGCCACCGGCCGCTCGTCACCGCCTGCACGGGGGGCATGGTCGCGGGCGCAGCACGATCCAGCATTCGTGGCTGGCCCATAGCAGATGCACAGATCAGCCGTATCTGCGCCTACCTTGGACAGGGCCTTCACACCGAGCCTGACGCGCCGAACGGCGGGTAGGTGCGCGGGCAGCAAGAGGTGTCCGAGTTGTCGGCGGCCCGGCAATCCCGGATTCGGCCCAAACGAGCGGTCGACCCGACTGCATAAATATGCATCGCCGCCCTGCCCGGTGAACGCCCGCATCTGCCGCGTGGTGAGCGGTCGGATCTCGCCTTGATCGCATGCACTGTGCGCCCATCGATCCGCAGCAACGCACAGCGCCGCGCGGCCGGGGCTTTGTCAGCAAATTGTCGGAGTTGCGGCCCGGCTATGGCCGACAGCCGAAACGCCCGCGTTGCATGGACTCACGTGACACCGCGCGCGGCGGGCGAGCCAGGCCGGGCGGCAGGCCGGCGGGCACACCCGGGATGCGCGGTCATGGTCGCCCAGGCGCGCTGCGGCGCGAACGAGAAAGGACAGGGACCTGCGCTGCTCAACGTGGCCGGCTGCGGCTCTCCGGGCCGCACCCGCGGCAGAGCACATGCGTCCAGACGCTCACGGCTGCGCCATCGCCGTCGGCGGCGCAGCCCGGTTGCGTTACCCGCGGCACCGGCGTGCGCACCTGACCCGTCGAGCCCTCGGCTACCCGGGCGCCCCGGCTCTGGGGGTGGCCGGTGGTAACCGGCGCCGTGCACGGCGGCGAGATTGGCCGGCTGTTCGACGGGCTGGTGCCGGCCGAGGTGATCGACGCCTATGACCGGCTGCTGGCCAGCGGCGGCTGCGCGAAAGACCGGGCCGAAGCGCTGGCCGGGGACGCGGGCCTGGTGCGGGCGCTCACCGGCTGCGGCATGGCCCACATCCAGCCGCACACGCCCGCCGATCCGGCGTGGCTGCGGCCCGCCGCCCCCGACCTGGCGTTGCTGGGGTGCTGGCCGGGCACCAGCACCGGCTCGCCCGCGACCAGCAACTCCTGCTCGACGGCCACCACCGGCTGGCCGGCGCCCAAGCCAGCTTCGGCCCCGCCATGACCGGCCGGTTCCCCGCGCACCTGGTCTCCGTGGTGTCCGACCGGGCTGAGATCAGCCAGCTGTCGGCCGCGCTGATGAACACCGCCCGCAAAGACTGGATGACCCTGGAAAACCTGCACACCGAGATGCCGCTGACCGGCGACTTCGCCCCGCCTCCGCTGCCCGCGTTCGGCGGCCGGATCCGGTGCCGCTCGATCTATGCCGCCGCCGCGATGGACCACCCCGCCGCCCGGCGCATCATCAGCGGCTGCGCCGGCGCCGGGGAACAGGCGCGGCTGCTGGCGGAGGTGCCGATGAAGATGAAGCTCGCCGACCACACCACCGCGCTGCTGCCGCTCACCCCCACCGGCACCGCGGGCGCGCTGGTGATCCGCGCCCCGACGACGACGCCATCGCCCACCGCGCCCAGATCAGCACCAGCACGGCCCGGCGGCACATCACCGCCATCATGAACCGGCTCGGCGTGTCCAGCAGGTTCGCCGCCGGCGCCGCCGCCCAGCGCCGCGGCTGGATCGGCTAGCCACACCGTCGCGCGGCCGACTGATCAGAGCCACATTTGTTGAGTCGCGTCACGCAGCGCCAGCCGTTCGGCAAAACAAACCCCGCCGCTAGGGCCGACCCTTGGCCGACCTGTCGGTGCTGAGCGCCGTTTTGCGACAATCTGCTGACACAAGCGCGCCGCCGAGCCCCAGACTGCCCTGGCCTTGCCGACAGCAAAGGCGGCCAACCCGGAAGTTCTGCAGCGGCCAGGAGGTCAAACAACAGCATGCCGGGAAGGGACAGACATGCCGCCGTTGCCGGATGAGCAGGTCGAGCGGGCGCTGGTCATCGTGGCGCACCCCGACGATGCCGAGTTCTGGGCCGGCGGCAGCATCGCCCACTGGACCGCCGCCGGCATCCAGGTGACCTACTGCGTGCTGACCGACGGCAACAACGGCGGCTTCGACCCCGCTGTCCCGCGAACCGACATCCCGGCCATCCGCCGCGGCGAGCAGCGGGCAGCCGCCGCGATTCTGGGCGTCACCCATATCCGGTTCCTGGGCCAAGCCGAGAGCGGCATCCGGCCCGCCAGCCGTGACCTGCACGCCGCGCTGGTGCGGATCATCCGCGAGGTCCGCCCGCAGCGGATGCTGACCTGGAGCCCGGAATGGAACTGGCAGCGGTTCCGCAGCTGCCACCCCGACCACCTCGCCACCGGCGCCGCCGCCCTGGCCGCGATCTACCCCGACGCCGGCAACCCGTTCGCGCTGCCCGACCTGGCCGCCCAGGGCCTGCCCGCCTGGACCGTTCGTGAAGCGTGGCTGCTCAACAGCCCAGCCCGCGAGATCAACCACTACGCCGACATCACCGCCACCTTCGACCGCAAGGCCGCGGCGGTCCGGGCGCACCGCAGCCAGATCGAAAACCCCGACACCCTTGCCGAACGGCTGCGCGACCGGATCGCCGCCAACACCGCCGCCGCGGGCCTGCCCGGCGACCGGCTCGCGGAAGCCTTCCAGGTTGTCGCAACCGGCTAAGCCGTCGGCGCGGGATGAGCCGCGAGCAGCTGGCGCGCCTGCTCCAGAAAGCCGTCCGCGGCCCGCGCCCGGTACGGCTCGATCGCCCGGACCAACGCGGCAACATCGCCGACGACGTGGCCGGAATGCAGATTCCACGCCTCGACGACAATGGTCTCGCCAGTACGTGCGGCTGTGGCCGTTCAGGCAGAGCGCGACGGATCTCTCGGCAAGCTGTTCGGCCTTGCGCGGCTGCCGGAGATCCCGGTAGGCCCGCGCGGCGTGGCCGAGGTAGCCGCCCTCGTCGAAGTCGAGCCAGTCGGGTCGAAGGACACGCGCCCAAGGAGAAGGCGTGGCTTTGCGAGCTGGTGTGCCTGACTGCGGGCTGGCCGTTGTCCGTTCCGGCCAGACTGAGGCAGCGCGGGTCCGTGACCTGCGTGCTCAGATTGAGCGGGACCGTCATCGACGCGCCTTGTCCCGTTGATCATGAGGCACCGTGAGAACCGCCTGGTGCCTACGGCGACGCTGCTGCTTCATACGAGCTGCAGGTAGCCGACGGCATCGTCCCCGCTATGCATCAGGTCAAGCGGGAGGTAGCAGCGGATGCCTGAGATCAGGCGGGACTACCTCAGTTCGATCGGGAACGGACAGCCGTCACCAAGCCTTGCTGCGTCGAGGGCGCGAACCGTTTGCGCCCGACAAGGCATGCGTGAAAGCCACCGGCCCGGAGGGGACGAGGGCGCGAGCATGAACATGAGTGTTCAAACAGAGAGCTGGCCAACAGCCGATGGGTGTCGCTTCGTGCCTGTCGCGTGCGTCCGAAGCCACGGCACGGGGCTGTATCCCACGGACAACCGACGGACAAACGATCAAGGCCTGACCACCGTGACTGGCGATCAGGCCTGTGACCTGGAACTTCGTGGTAGCGGGGGTGGGATTTGAACCCACGACCTCTGGGTTATGAGCCCAGCGAGCTACCGAACTGCTCCACCCCGCGTCGAGGTTCCTTTACTTTATGGGCGCGTAAGCCCGCAGGCAAATCGGCAGCGCGACGGCGCGGGGCGACTCATGGGTAGGCTTGCCGCGTGCCGCACCGCCACCGGGACGCAAGCCACCGCCGCAGCGACGCAAACGACGCCAGACACCGCCATCGCGATCTGGACGACGCGAGCGACCGCGACGCGGACGACGCTAGGCGCCGCCACGGCAGCGCGGACGCGAGCCGCCGCGACGCAGGCAGCCACCGCGACGCAGGCCACCGCCACCGCCAGGCAAACAGAGCGAGCAACGCGAACAGACTGACCGCATTGGCCGGGCTTCGGACGAACTCTTGGGTGCGGCTCGGGCTGGTCGCCATTGCCCTGGGCTTTTGCGCTTACGGGCTCGTCACGCAGCGCGCTCAGGTTACGGCTGCGCTACGTCACTTGCACGCGTATTCGGTGGCGGCAGCCGTTGCCAGCGCCCTCGCCGGCCTTGGCTTCATGATGCTGGCTTGGCGGTCGCTGCTTGCCGATCTTGGCTCACCGCTGAGCGTGCGGGCGGCGAGCAGGGTGATGTTCGTCAGCCAGCTTGGCAAGTATGTGCCCGGCGTGGTCTGGGCCTTCGCCGCCCAGCTTGAGCTGGCCAGCGATTATGCGATCCCGCGTCGGCGCTCGGCCACCGCCACGGTGGTTGGCGTGGCGGTTACCATCGTCACCGGCCTGATTATGGCCGCGCTCACGCTCCCGCTGACCTCCCGCAGCGCCGCCGCGCACTACTGGTGGGTGCTCGCGTGCGCGCCAATCATCCTGATCGGCCTCTATCCCCCGCTGCTTGGCGGCGCGCTCGACAGGCTGCTGAGGATCGTCCGCCAACCGCCGCTCGAGCGCCGCATCAGCATGCGCGGCCTGGCCCGCTGCGTCGGGTTCGCAGTGCTTGGCTGGGTGTGCTACGGCCTGCAGCTCTGGCTGCTCGTCGCCGACATCACCGGACGCGGTCTCGGCGTGCTGCTGCTGTCGGCGGGCGCGTACGCACTCGCCTGGTCGGTTGGGTTCGTGCTCATCATCTTCCCCAGTGGGGTTGGGCCGAGAGAACTCGCGATGATCGCCGCCTTGTCGCCGGTCATGCCGCGCGGGTCCGCGCTGGTCATCGCGATTGTGTCCCGGCTGGTGATGACGACGGGCGACCTGGTTTGGGCTGGGCTCGGCCTCGCACTTGGCGGCCGCAGCAGCCGCAGCGGCGGCGGCCGCAGCGGCCGGTGGATGCCGGCGCAGCCCAAGGATGCGCTGGTGGATGACGGGCTCGGCACCCACAGTCGGGCCGGTGAGCTGCGCGAGCCGAGCGACCTCTCAGATTGAGTCGATAAACCTTTGACATCCTCAAGCGATGTGGCATAAGTTTGAGCTACTCAACTGTTGAGGAACACAACGTGTTTTGAGGAACACAAGATATGCCGAGCAAGGCAACCGAGCAAGGCAACGTGCGCCGAGGAACACGCGGAACACAAGGTGCCCTGACCCCGCATCGAAGCTGCTGAGCCAGGCTCGCAGGCAGAACCAGCGAGCAGTCGGCGAGCAGAGCGACAGGGCGGAAGGAGGCAGCAATGGCCTGGTGTCCAGGAGGCGACAAGCTGGACCAGGACATCTTCGACGCCCTGGCCGAGTTGGTCACCCACGCGATGCATCGCGCCGAGGAGGTATCTCAGCAGTTCGGCGTGCCCGTGTTCTGCGCCAAGGCAATGCACAGGCTCGACACGTCCGTGGCCATGAAGGAACTCGGCAAGCGCATGCACTGCGACCCGTCGTTCGTCACCATGATCGCTGACTCGCTCGAGCAGCGTGGGCTTGCCAGGCGCGAGCCGAACGCCGCCGACCGCCGGATCAAGAATCTGGTTCTCACCCCAGCGGGCCTGGAGATGAAGGACAAGCTCGAGCAGGCACTGCTCAGCCAGATGCCCTGGTGCGATGCGCTTGACCTGCAGGAGCGGGAGACACTGCTGGCGCTGATGCGCAAAATGATCAACGCGGCGCGGCCCGCGTCCAGCCCGCGGGCCGGAGACGAACGCACGGGGGAGGAAGGCACGGGGGAGGTGAGCGAGACGCTGAGCGCCGCTTCGCAGGGCGCACACCGCTAGCACACCGCTAGGAGCCGACCGGTAACGAACGACGGACCGTACCACCCGGATGACCGCGGGACGACAACTGAAGAGCGCGAATCCGATGTCACAGGTGATGGCTCGCAAGCATCTTAAGTACGTGCAGGCGCCGCACAGCGAAGTCATCTAGCGGATCGCGCGAATCCCATTCTCAGCTAACCATCTAACGAACGCCGGGCCCGCAGGGGCCACGGTGCAGGATCCGGCCGCCCAAAACGCCAACAAAAGCCAAACACCGAAGAAGCCAGAACGCCGGGCAAAAGCATAGGCGGCCAAGCACCGGCAAATAAACGCCGACAGAAATCGACGCAAGACCGGCACCGCGTTACGGGAGGTTAAGCCAGACGCCTGGCCACACAGCGCCCTACCGTGCTACGGCACCTTATCGGGCCACGGCGCTTACCGGATGACGGCGCTTACCGGGCCACGGCGCAGGACAGTTACGCACAAATGCGGGACCTCTGCGCGCAAAAATAGCGCGAAAACCACGGGATCCCTACGCACAACAAACGATTAGGAGACCACTTTGTCCACGGCGCAATCTGCAACCGGGCGGACGGCCATACGCCAGACCACGCCGGGCGCCACGGCCGGTGGCGGCCAAAGCCGCCTCGGCTTGGCTCTGGTGGTCATCGCCGCCGCCCAATTGATGGTCGTGCTCGACGCGGCCATCGTGAACGTCGCTCTGCCCCACATTCAGCGAGCACTCGGCTTCACAGGCAACGGCCTGGAGTGGGTCGTCACCGCCTATGCCGTCACCTTCGGTGGGCTGCTGCTGCTCGGTGGCCGTTCCGGCGACCTGCTCGGCCGCAGGAGGATATTCATCGCGGGCCTGCTGCTCTTCTCCGCCGCGTCACTGCTTGGCGGCTTCGCCAACTCGGAGGCCTGGCTGCTCGCCGCCAGGGCGGTGCAAGGCGTCGGTGGCGCGATGATCGCGCCCACCGCGCTCGCCCTGATCACAACGAACTTCCCAGAAGGCCCACCGCGCAACCGCGCCATGGGCGTGTACGCCGCGATGAGCGGCGGAGGCGCCGCCATCGGCCTGGTCGCGGGCGGCCTGCTCACCACGTACCTGTCCTGGCGCTGGGTGATGTTCGTGAACGTGCCGATCGGGATCCTGGTGGCGCTGCTTGCACCGTACGTGCTCACCGAATCACCCCGCCAGCGTGGCCGCTTCGACCTGCCCGGCGCGCTCTCAGGCACCGCCGGCGTGGCGCTGCTCGTCTACGGCCTGTCCAACGCGAGCACCGACCAGGCCGGAATTTCCCACTGGGGAGACACCAAGGTCGTGGTGTCGCTCGCGGCAGCGGCAGCGCTGCTGTTGACCTTCGTGGTGATCGAGTGGCGCAGCCGTCACGCGCTGATGCCGCTGCGCATCCTCGCCGACCGCAACCGCGGCGGCGCGTACCTGATGATGCTGTGCCTCGCCACGGCGATGTTCGGCGTCTTCTTCTTCCTCACGATCTTTGTGCAGGAGGTGCTCGGATACAGCGCGCTCAAGTCCGGCGTCGCGTTCCTGCCGTTCGCGGCGATGATCGTGGTGATCTCGGGGATCGTCTCGCAGCTCATCAGCCGGGTTGGCGCCCGGCCGCTGATGCTGACGGGCGCGGCCATCACCACCGTCGGCATGTACTGGTTCTCCCACCTCAGCGAGCACAGCACCTATGTCAACGGCTTGCTCGGCCCGATGCTGGTGACCTCCACCGGCCTCGGCATGCTGTTCGTCCCGCTGTCGCTTGTGGCGCTCAGCCGCGTACGCAACGAGGACTCCGGCGTGGCCTCCAGCCTGCTCAACACCGGCCAGCAGGTCGGCGGCGCGATCGGGCTTGCGGCGCTCGGGACAGTCACCTGGACGGTCGTTTCCAACAACGTCAAGCAGGCCGCGGCGGCCGCCGCGCAGGCGGGCCAGCTCCCCGCCAATGCTGGCGCCACGCCGCCAGCGACGGTGCTGCACCACGCCCTCGCGATCGGCATCTCCCGCGGGTTCCTTGTCGCGTCAGGGATCGCGCTGCTCGCCCTGATCGTCGTGGCCGCGTCGATCCGGGTGCGGCGCGAGGACCTCGCGGGCGCGCCTGGTCTGTCCGGCCCGAGCCCGGCGGCTGACCGGCTCAGCTTCGGCGAGCACGAGCTCGCCGAGGTAGGCGTCCCAGAGTGAGCGCCCATCCACCGGGCTGACCCCAGCCCGCAGCTGTTCCGCGACGCCGGGCTCGCACAGCCTGGCGAGAGCGCGAGCCAGATCTGCGGCGTTATCGGGTTCGCAGAGCAGGCCGTCGACACCGTCGGTGACCTGCTCTGCGAACGTCCCTGTCCGTGTGGCGATGACCGGCAGGCCGTGCGCGAAGGCCAGCCAGGCGTTTTGTGAGGATGTCGCGGACCGGTACGGCAGCACGAGCGCGTCCGCGCCACCAAAAAGCGCGGCGATCTCGTCGGCCGGAACGTATCCGGGCCGCAACTCGACCCGGCTGGCCAGGCCAAGATCACCCACCAGCGCGAGGGTGTCGCCTGTTCCGCCCCAGAACTCGCCTGCCACGGTCAGGACAAGCGTGGCCGGCGCTCGCGCCATCGCGCGCAGCAAGACGTCCAGGCCCTTGTAGGGGCGGACGATCCCGAAAAACAGCAGCCGCCGGGTGGCGCCGCGGCCGACCGGTGCGCCGGCCGCCGCGGCAGCCGCACGCGACACCGGCAGGTGCGGCGGCATCGCCGCCACCCGGACGGGCGTGCCAGGTGCGAGGCCTCTCGCGGCCCGCGCGAGCCGTTCGGTATGTGTAAGTGCCGCATCACTACGGCGGAGCACGGCGCGTGTGAGCGCGATGTCACCCCGCCTGCGCTCGTGCGGCAGCACGTTGTGGCAGAGCAGCACGACCCGAGGGCCGCACTGGCCAGCCGCCCCGGTGGCGCGCGCCGCCGCAGCACGCCTCCGCCATGGATACTTAACGGCCGCGCTGCCGTGGCGCAGCCCCCACATGATGCTCAGGTACGCCGGCGCCTGGACCGGCGTGAGATAGACGAACACGGCAAGGTCGCAGGCGCCGCGCAGCCGCCTGCCGGCGCGCAGCCAGCTGCTGGGCCGGTGCCAGGACAGCAGGCGGCGAGTCCGCGGATACGGCGGCCCTTCGGCGACGTCGACGTGCTGCACGCCCGGGTAGAGCGCCGCCGGGTACATCGCACGCCAGGACTCGATCACCACGTCATGCCCGGCCGCCGCCAGCCGGTGCGCAAGCTCGGTGGTGTGCCTGGCGCCGCCGCCCTTGTACGGGTGCGCCGGCCCGATCAGCGCGATCCGCATGCGCCGTCAGTCCCCGCGTGACCGGACGATCAGGTCGGCGAGCAGCGCGAGCGAGGCGATGATCAGCCCGGTGAAGAAGATGAGCACGGTGTTGATCGCGAAGTACAGCGGGTGTACGACCATGTCGAAGACACCCTTGGCGAGCCCCAGGCACAGCAGGAACAGGGCCGGCGGCATCAGCACCTTGAGCGGGTTGAAGTACATCACCATCCGCAGCACCTGCAGGATGTAGCGGTAGGCGTCGGAGAGGAAGTGAAACTTCGACTTCCCCGCACGCTTGGCGTAGCTGATCGGCACGTAGCGGACCTCGTGCTCGTTCGACAAAAACGCCAGCGTAAGCGTGGTGACGCAGGAGAAACCCGGCGGCAGCAGCCGCAGGTACGGCAGGGCGACATGGCGGCGGAAAGCGCGCAGCCCGGAGTTCAGGTCCGGGATTTCAGCATTGACCAGATGCTCCGCCAGCTTTCGTATGAACCATTTGGCCGGGACGCGCAGCAGCTTGTGCCTGCCCGCCTCCGATGTCCGCGCCCCGACCACCTGGTCCACCGTCGGGTCCGCGTCCAGCACCTTGACCAGTTCGGGAATATGGCCGTTCGGGTAGCTCATGTCCGCATCGGTCCAGACGACGATGTCACCGCTCGCCTGTTGGGTGCCGATCCTGCGGACCGTGCCGCTGCCGCCGTTGCGCGGGAAATGAACCACCCGCAGCTGCGGGAACCGTGGCTTGGCACCGTGCAGCATCGCCAGCGTGCCGTCGGTGGAGGCGTCGTCGACCGCGATGAGCTCGTAGGAAGTCCCGCTCGCGTCCATGGCCTGACAGATCCGCTGCACCTCGAGCACGACGTGATCCTGCTCGTTGAAACACGGCAGCACGATGGACACGTGCGGAGGCGCCTGGGCCGGCTGTTCTGCTGGCCAGCGTTGCTCGGCCGCCGGCCAGGGGATCGGTGTGCTCACGCCGGCCGAGAATACCCCTCGTTGTCCCTCGTCCGCGCGCCGCGTGCCCCCGTTGCCGCGGCGCGAGCTGCGTGCGCGCGCCGCGGCGCCGTGCCTTGCGGCGCCGCTGCCCGCGCCCGTGCCGCCGCGATGGGGGTGCCGCTGCCCGCGCTGGAGGGTTAGGCGGTCGGTGTCGACATCCAGATCTGGTACAGGATCCGCCAGGTGGTGGTTGGCGGCTGGGTCAGCCGATGCTCGTCCTGGCGGGTGGCACGATAGACAATCCGGCGGGTGATCCCGCCATAGGGCGCGAGCTGCGCGGCTTCGCCCGCGAGCAGAACGGGCCGTCGGCCTGCCCGCTGGATTCCGCTCATCACCATTGCGACCGCGGCCGGTGTCGGTGAATCCAGCCGCGCGGCCGGGACGCCGCACATGCCGCGCACGACCTGGGTGAACCGGTCCGCGGTGAGCGGATCAATGATCAGCACCGAGGCATCGCGCCCGATGGCACGGCACACCGAGTTCACCACACCGATCTCGGCGGTGTCAGTGCGCTTCGACGCGAGCCCGTTCGCGGAGAGCCTGACGCGCCCGTCCGCCGTGCGCGCGACCCCGATGCCGAACGTGGTGACCGCGGTCGGCAGCAGCAGCGCGACCGCACAGCAGCTGGCGGCCGCCCCTTGCGCGATCCGCCCAGCCCCGCGGGCCCGCGCCCGCCCGACCAGCCAGC
>WNFX01002389.1_pt1 | contig 19024 bp, 19 predicted proteins | sample 5400111 | NCBI WGS metagenome assembly WNFX01 (sample SAMN13153363, study PRJNA577476) | soil metagenome | isolation source: 40 cm soil or saprolite under grassland replicate 1 | place: USA:California | collected 2016-06-15 | reverse complement strand
TATAGTACAGGTGTTCAAGGAAGTCAAGAGTGGGTGCTTCTACCGCGCCCGTTCTTTCCTCCCGTCCCGTGAACGGAGACGGGTATCCAGAACGGAGTTTTTATGAATACCCCGCATCCTCTACGACACTCGTCAGCAGATCATGTGGTCCTGATTGGTGGAGGCTCGACCAACGCATTGATAGCCGTCCGCTTAGCGGAGCGTGGTTTCCGCGTGACCGCCCTTGAGAAGGCAAAGATTGGGAATGGTTCATCGAGTCGTTCCGCAGCGGGTATTCGTGCCCAGTTCAGTGTTGAAGAAACCGTGATCGGCATGCAGTATTCCGAATGGTGGTATACACAGTTCCACCAGGTACTTCAAACTCCACCTGAAAGAAGACAACCTGTCATACAGCAGAACGGCTACCTCTTCCTCTATGAAGATCCAGAGCAGGCTGCGCCAGCATGGAAGCCAAGCATACGAAGCGCTTCAGCGAGTGCATGGCAACTATCCCAGGCTAATGTCACAATGCAACAGAAGATCGGTTTACCGGTCGAAATCCTGGATCCTCAAACAGTTCACGATCGCTGGCCGCATATCGAACCAGATCGTCTCGTGGGAGCGACTTGGTGTCCGACCGATGGATTTCTCTTCCCCCAGATGATCTATATGGAAGGCTTTCGTCGCGCGCAAGAGCTAGGCGCCCACCTTATGCAAGACACGGAGGTGATTGGTGCAACGCTTCGCAACGGTCGCATCATCGCTCTTGAAACGACGAAAGGGCTTATAGAGGCTGACTGGTTCGTTAACGGGACCAATGCCTGGGCTCCTCGACTCAGCCGGCGCATTGGTGGAATGTCTCTCCCCATTTCACCTCTCAAGCGCTATCACTACTTCCTGAAACCAGACAGGCCAATCATGAGCCAGGAAGAATGGCGCCGGTTGCCCATGACCATCTATGGCGTGGGTGCTGGTCGAGGAGCACATAGCCGTCCAGAGAACGAACTCCTGATGCTTGCATGGGCACATGAAACCAATCCCGAACCCGATTTCAGTGACGAAGACCAGGATCGGATCGACCCACCATTTAACCATAGCAACGGGATAGACAACTATGGCTACGCCATACTCGAACAGATGATGGACTTCGCTCCACGTTTAGCCGATGTTGGCGGATTGACGGCGACATCATCCGGGTTCTACGGCACAACACCTGATGCGAATCCCTTGATCGGCTTTGATACCAACCTGGACAATCTTGTTCACGCCGCTGGCTTCTCCGGCCACGGCTTAATGCATGCTCCGATCACTGCTCTTTTGGTCGAAGCCATTCTCGCTGGAGTTATCGAGGATGGACGACAGGTTCGTCTCCCACCACCATTTGAAAAGCATACTATCGACCTCAGCACTTTTGATCCTGCCCGGTCATTCACACCATCTAAAAAGGAAGCGCTCGTCCTGTAGATTATTTTTAACCAATAAAAAAACCACCCATATGGGCGGGTGAAACGGCGACGTCCTATTTTCCCGTGGGGCTGCCCCCAAAGTATCGTCAGAGCTGAAGAGCTTAACTTCCGTGTTCGGGAAGGGAACGGGTGTACCCTCTTCGCTATTGCCACCGGTTCACCTGCACATACAGGCAGTTCCTCTTGACACGGTGTATAGTATCATAGTCAGAAAAGCCTGTCAATAGTTTTTTGGATGAGTTATTTTACGATGTAAAAAACTCTATCTGTCTCCCGCGACCGGCGCCTCCTCAAGATTCAGCGAGAGCACACGCGAAATGCTATCACCACCCATCGAGACTCCATAGATAACCTCGGCCTCCATCATCGTCAGACGATTATGGGTAATCACGATAAACTGTGTACGTTGAGCAAGGCGTTTCAGAATATCGCAGAAGCGTACCAGGTTGGACTCATCGAGCGCTGCATCCACCTCGTCGAGCAGACAGAAAGGCGGTGGATTGATTTCCAGCAAGGCAAACAGCAGTGCTGCCGAGACTAAGGCGCGTTCCCCACCGGAAAGCAGCGATAAATCCTGCACCTTCTTGCCTGGGGGTTGCACAATCACCTCTACACCTGCGGGCATACTCGACGCATGTGCACCATTCTCTTCATTTTTGGAAACGGTCAGTTCAAGACGAGCATTACCGCCATTGAACAGTGTTGTGAAATGTTCACTGAAACGAGCATTAACAGCCTGGAAGGTGGTCTCAAATTGTCGCGCCATCGTCACATCAAGCTGGCTGATGATTGTGCGTAATTGCAAAGCGGCCTGGTCCATGTCGTCAATTTGTGTACGGAGGAACTCATAACGTGTACGCGTCTCTTCGTACTGCTGTGGCGCATCGGGATCGCTACCCCCAATGGCCTTGAGGCGACTGCGCAGGTTATCAACTCGCCTGCGCAATTTGCGGAAATGCGACTCCTCTTCCGCCGAAAGCGAATCTGCACCACCAGACGAAAATGTGGTATCTCTTTCATCCGGTACGTCCGAAACTTCTGTGAACTCATATCCATCTGTCGTATAACGCACCAACTCTCTGGGGTCTGTAACTCCCATCTCTTCCTGCAACTGCTCCAACAATGCCTCGACAGCATCCCGCGCTTTCTGGCTCTCCAGGAGGCACCGACGATAGCTTACCTCTAAGTCAGCCATCGTATGGCGTAACTGCATGATCTCTTGTTCTTGCGTGAATATCTGCCCATCGATCTCAGTGGCCTGCTCCTCAGCCTCGAGCAGCATTTCTACAAGCGATTGTGCGCGCATTCGAGCCTGTTCCAATTCTCCACGCTGCGACATCACTGTCTGTTGCAACGACTGGTACCGCGCTTCAGCTTCTTTCATGCGGATGATATACTGCTCAACCTGCAACTTCAGATCCTGTAGCTGCGTCTGTTGCGCCTGCAATTGGTGGTGGAGCGATTTCGCTTCCTGCCGCTTGACGGCCAGAGCAGTACGAGCTTTGCTCAATTCATCTTGCTGGTGACGATAGACGATAGTGCATTCCTCCACCTCTCGCTGCAGTTCCTCGACCAGCCCTGCTACTTCACGTTGTGACTTCTCATGCGCTCGCACACGCTCCACTGCTGCTTGCACTTCCTGTTCCAGCCCGGCAAGTTCAGCCGCCAACTGCTGCTCAACCGAAATTGCCAATTGTAACTCTGTTTGCAAGCGTTCCTGTTCTCGCTGTGAAGTAGTTACTGCTCTGTTCAGATCGTTGATGCGGGCAGTATTTTTCTGCAGTTCTTTGTCTATTGCGTTCTGCTCTACGCGGTGAGCTTCCTGGCTTCGCTGTATCTCACTTATAGCGGCGTTCAATGTATCGATGAGTGCCATGTGCTCGTCGAGTTGCTGTGGCAACTCACTCAGTTCGCGCTCATAAGCCAGCAATCCCTGCTGGCCGCCATCCTTGACACTTCCACCAGTCAGCCAGCCATCAATATGCAGTACTTCACCATGGCGCGTTATAAACTTCTCTATAGGGTGATGTGCAGATTCGCCTGGCGATGATACGAGCGCGTTAAGAAGTGTGCGGGCTGTTCCCAGGTCATGTACAATCACGGCTCCACGCAGCATCCTATGAAAGATGAGCAGGTAGCGCGGCTCACACTGTATACAACGCCATGCCAGTCCATGAACGTGCTCTTTAATCAAAGGTGTACTTGCGAGTAAGCGATTGAGCGCCGCTTCCTCTATGAGAATTTGCGCGTCATCAATGCCCTTCATTTCTTCTCTGCTACCATCCCTATCCAACCACATGACCATTGCTTTCCCTGCCTTCGTTGTATGCAGGTATTCCAGGCATGCTCGAGCATCGTCAAGCGTTTGCACTACTACGGCTTGCAAATACGGACCAAGTGCAGCCTCTAGTGCAACCTCCAAACGCGCTGTCGCAATACCAAGTTGCGGCACAGGACCAATGATCCCGCTGAGTTTGCCTGCCGGAGCGTGCAAGAGTGTGCGAACACCATCACTATATCCACTGAGGCTCGAACGCCAGTTTTTCAGCATAGTGAGCCGGTCTGAAACGCTGCGGCGAAGTCGCTCTGCTTCAGTCAGGGCTGACTTGTGGCGTTCTATCTCTTGTTGTGCGTCTGCAATGGCACGCACAATAGTCTGTCTGCGTTGTGTGATCTGTTGCTCTTCTTTACGGGCTATATCAAGTTGTGCGTGTTCTTCAACCAGGCGCGTCTCCACTGCGCGCAGAGACTGCTGGGTCTGAGCAATGGTATCTCGCCTCGCTGCCAGGGTGCGATTGCGCTCTCCAAGGTGCTTCTGCTGGCGGCCAAGGTCAGACTGGCTGGCTCCCAGGCGGGCCTGTATCTGGATAAGCTCACTTTGCGCATTACGCAAACGCCGCTCATCAAACTCATATTCCTTTTGCGCCTTCGCGACCTGCGATTCCAGTACCGCCAGCAATACAGCTTCTGTATCTATTGCCTCATCGGCAAGGTCGCACTGTTCCTCGAGGTCGATGACTTGTTGCTGGGCAACAATTGCTCGCTCGCGTAGTCGTCGCTCCTCCTGTTGCTGTTCAGCCCGTTGATGCTCTAAACCAGTGATGCGTTCCTGGCTGACGGCCAGATCACGCTCAACACGCTGTACACCTTCGTTCGCTTCATTATACGCTTCACGCGCCCCGACAATGCTGACTTGAGCGCTTTGTCGTTTCGCACCCAGGATTTCTCTACGCTCATCAGCTTCCTGGAGCGCCTGCTCCAACTGCCGAACCTGTTGAGCCTGCTCCTGTTCTGCTATCTCGGCACGCTCTCGGTTCGTGCGCAGGCGCCGCCATTGCAGAGCATACCAGGTTAACAAGACCTCCTGTAATTCGCTGTTCAGTTTACGGGACTCAACTGCGCGGCGGGCCTGTTCTGCGAGAGGTTCCAGGCGCGGTTCGATTTCACTGACGATATCACGCAAGCGGTCGAGGTTCTGTTCTGTCTGTTGCAGCCGATTTTCCGCATCCGTACGTTGTACCTGAAAGGGGCGAATACCGGCAGCATCCTCGAAAAGCCCGCGCCGCTCCTCGGCACGCAAGCTGAGCGCAGCATCGATCAATCCCTGACCAACGACGGTATACGAGTCATGCCCAATGCGAGCCTGGGCCAGCAACAGCACAACATCTTTGAGGCGAACCTTCTGTTTATTGATGAGGTATTCATTTTCACCGGAACGGTAACTGCGCCGCGCAACGGTGATCTCGCTATACTCTGAGGGCACCCAACCTGTACTATTGTCAATAGTCAACGAGACCTCAGCCATACCCTGGGGAGCCTTGTTATGCCCACCGGAAAAAATAATGTCTTCGCTCTTCTTGCCACGCAACTGCCGCATACTCTGCTCACCGAGTACCCAGCGTACCGCGTCGGCGACATTTGATTTTCCTGCACCGTTAGGTCCTACTACAGCCGTTATGCCGGTGCTAAACTCCAGTATCGTCCGCACCCCAAAACTCTTAAAACCCAACATCTCCAAACGTTTAAGATACACAGTGTAGCCCATTCCTCCCAGTGTATTTAATCTTGACGCCACCGATGATATCATAGAGACCCCCATTCGTCCAGCATAATAGGGAACCCTCTCGCCTTGCCAGAGTGTGACAGGAAAGGACAACCCTGTCATGCTTCGCTGCGCTCAGCATCTCTGTGACATCGAGCCAGATCCTTCCTTCGCCGTCGCAGGTAGCAAGAGAAAAAGGAGCTAGGAAATACATATGCATAATATAACCATCTTTATGCGGCACTGGGGCCTGATACTTGCAGGAATCATCCTCTCCTTAGGAGGACTAATCTACGGAGCCATCCCTCATCAAACCCCATACCAGAGCATACCAAAATCATTCATCGCCCACTACCTTTCGGGGCTTGGAACCGGCTACATCCAACTGCAAGGCAGTCCAACCCTTTACATCGTAAACGAGGGAGAATTTTTACCCGCATTCAGCGCCGATTACCTGAATCACGGACAAATCGTGATCTCATTCCTGTACCGAACCGACGAAACAACCAGCATCGATGCAAGTACGGGCAATAATGTCCACCTGGTTGGCCCTGCATATGCCGTTGAGCAGATAAAGTTGTATCATCAATTTGGCCAGCCGCCAGAAGTATTCAGCACACACGAGTATTTCCAGAATCCAAATGGTTATTATCAACATTACTGGATGACAGGAATGGCGCTAGCACTTCTTGGGTTGATTTTCATAGGTTTAGGATTGTTCATGGCCGTTAGACGAGGCAGAAAAAAGAAACGGCTTGATTTTGCCAGCACTAAGGAGCCTGCATTCGAGGAATCTGACAAACAAGTCGAGCAAGCTAATCAACCAGGTGTTTTTGACAGTCCGAAAATCTGACCACTTATCCACACGAAGGTTGAGCTTCGCTCATTTAACCCCTTCTTCTTCTGTTGTGACTCACGCAATTTTTCATGAGGAAAACTCATACATGTGATATACTTGCGCTAGAAGCCCACCCGTTTTCAGCAAGGGGAGTTCTACGCATTGAGGAGATGGGATTGCGGTTTCTCTACAGCCTGAGACCCTGCCAACCGTTCCTTGATGTCGTCCTTGCCTATCTTTTGAAGCCAAACTTTTTCAGGACAACACTGAAGGGGTAAGCTCTTTCTAGAGTCTCATTGAAGGAACGAGAAGTAAGTAAATGCCCGATACATCCTTGATCAAAAAACTCAGTATTAAGCCCAAACAGCGATTACTTATCCTGAATGCTCCTGAGGGATACGCTGAACAAATCAGTACTCTGCTGCCTGCAGATGTTGAACTCGTTACGTCCCCAGCAGGTGCCGGTAACTTTGACGTGGTACTTCAGTTTGTGCGCGACAAAGCCGAGGTCGAGAAAGATACACCCATGGCCATCCATCTGGTAAAATCTGGAGGATTGCTCTGGGTCTCGTATCCAAAACAGAGTTCGAAGGTACCCACAGATATCAACCGCGACATACTCTGGAAGATCTTTCCTGACAGCGAATGGAGACCCGTCACGCAAATATCCATTGACGAAGTGTGGTCAGCGCTACGATTCAGGCCAAAGGCCGAAGTGGGTACCTGAATGCTATGAAACATCACTACCCTCCACCTTTACCGGCCATTTCGGATCAGTCCCCCATTCCTCCCACGAGGCATCGTAGAGCGCAACATCACGATATCCCGCCAGGTAGAGTGCGAAGAGTCCAAGTGAAGCAGAGATACCTACCCCGCAATACGTGATAACCCGCTGTTCTGGTTCTATGCCTGCTTTCCGTGCCTTATCCTGTAGTTCCTCTGTTGGCAGGTATGTCCAATCAGATGGATTCAGGTTAGTAGAAGCATGTATATTCACCGCACCAGGGATATGCCCGGCTCGCATTATCCGCCCACCTGCAACTTCTATCCAACCCTGTCCAGGTGGAAGAAACAGGCTTCCGTGAGGAGTCCAGATAGCATGACCACTATACTGTTCGGGTGGGCGAGTATCTACTAGACGCATATCGGGACTCGCTCCGTTCACAGCGTGCTCAATCTCGTCGGCAGTGGCTAGCCAATTGGGGCGAGGTCGCGGAGTGAAAATGGCTTGCAGAGGCTGTGGTATATCGGTACTCACTGCTCGCCCCCTCGCTATCCACTTTGTCCACCCCCCATTGAGTACGGCTACCTGATCATGTCCGTAATAGTGCATCGACCACCACAGCCGTGCAGCTCCCGAATGATCAGTCTCCGCATATGCCACCACAAGTGAATCATCCCCGATACCGGCAGCCTCCATCACCCCGCAAACCGCTCAGGAGGCAGCAGCAAATCCCTTACACCGCGTTCGTCCGTCCAATTGAGATCGCGCTGCCAATCCAGGTGAATCGATCCTGGTATATGCCAAGCCTGATACTCATTCCGACCAGAGCCATCACCACGCCAGCGCATATCCACGATCCGCAGATCGCTATCAGCTAAGTGCTCAGTCAACCACTCCATTTCCACGAGCGGATGCTCAGAAAAATTGATCATGTCCATCTGCCTCACAAACTTCATCATAGGCGCTTGCTCATGATGCGCCTTGTCGTCTGGTATCCTAGTTTTTCATAGAGGATCCGCGCAGGTATATTGAACTCCCACACCCCCAATTCGACCTCAGTTATCCCTTTTTCACGTGACCACTGATGCACTCGTTCTACCAGAGCCAATCCGACTCCTTGCTGTCGAAAGCGCTCACTCACAACGAGATTGTCAATATAGACAAAGTGGCGAGGCACGACAATAGGCACATCAGGTGCGGTACGCACGTCGCATTGGATCATGCCGATGAGTGCATCCTGCTGTTCAGCAACAAAAATAGCTGCATTCTCGTTGTCTAGAATTCTCTCAAAGTATTCCCGAGAACGAGCAGGACCCTCAATGGATCGAAAGATCTGAGGGAGAGCCTCAGCGTGAAAACGGTCTCCCTGGGCCAGGAGCATGCACACCGCATCATAGTCTTCTTGAGCGGCTGCTCGGAGCATAAAATTCACGGCAAATTCCCCTTGAATGTATATTTCTTAATTACACTAATGTTTAGATGACCAATACACTCCCCTGTTTGCACCTTACCCAAAACCCTTCGCCAGGACTCTCATCCATTTCACTTACACTGCGACCTATATCCTCATGTCTATAAGAAATGGCCTTTTTGACATGAACAGTTTTATCATCGACTTGTAAAATAATAGACGTTCCCCACGACGCTACCCCACATATGAAGTTGTAAACATGCTGTGCGCTCCATTCTGCCACTGGCACCACAAAATCATCGTCGGAGGGAAAGGCATAGTGGCTGCTTTTAGTTTCATCCTGCGGCACAGGTTCAGCAACACCATTATAGAAATCCCATACGCTTCGTGCTAGCAGTTTCCCCCCGAGTTCAGCGCACTGCGTTTCTAATTGAGTATAGCTGATACCATCAGGAACCTCCACTACTTCTTGCGCCACAATCGGGCCACTATCCATACCCTCATCCATCAAATGAATTGTCACTCCTGTCTGGTGATTCCCTTCGCGAAATGTCCAGAATAATGGTTCTGGCCCACGATTGGCTGGCAGTAACGATGGGTGCACGTTGAGACAACCAAGACGCGGAATGTCCAGGATAGCACGCGGGATACGCTTTGAGAAGCAGGCAACGCAGATCACATCAGGTTGATACGCTGCCAACACGCTAATAGTCTCAGGGTCGGTGAGTCGATGTACCTCCCAAACGGGTATATGTCGCTCCCATGCCAGTTGCAGAATGGAGGTATGAACAGTAGATTGCAGCACCGTTAGCATCGTGCGAGACGTTTGCGGTTGCTCACGGCGCCCGATAGCAGGCAGATCTCCTGTTAGACTCTGCTCAGCCGGAATAACGATCGCACACACCTGGATACCTGCTTCTAACAAAGCCCGAAGCGGTGGATATGAAAAATTGCCCCGCATCCCAAAAAACAAGACGCGCAGCGGATGGGCACTTCGCAGTTCTTCTAGTGATCCGGGATTTGGCTTTCTGTCTGACGAAGGTGAGGGAGAAGCAAAACCGTGTATAGTAGGGGCGGGGCTTGCCCCCGCCTTTGCCAGGCCAAAAGGAGCAAAAAACGCACGGCCGAAAAGACGTATAGTAGGGGCGGGGCTTGCCCCCGCCCTTGCGATCGCTCTGCTAAGTGCTCCATCGCTTTCTGGGAGAACCACAAATCGTGTAGTTTGTGCCGTGTTTGACATGACACCTTGTATCTTGTAGTATTCACTTTAGAGTATATCGTAACATCAACCAGGAGTTTTTATAATGCCACGAATGGTTAAGTGTGTCAAATTAGGCCGCGAGCTTCCAGGATTGGAGAAGCCTCCCTTCCCGGGTCAACTGGGACAGCGCATCTATGAGAATGTCTCGCACCAGGCCTGGGATATGTGGCCCGAACAAAGTACGCTTATCATCAATCACTACGGGCTGAATATGGCCGATTCAGAAGCACGCAAGATTTTGCGTGAGCAGATGGAGGAGTTTTTCTTCGGCCAGGATGCAAAGATGCCTGAGGGTTGGGTACCGGAAGAGGCGGGTGTAGGTGTTGGACCGAGCGCCAAAGGTGGAGGCGGGCCTGCTCGTAAAAAATGAGAGCCACTGGCGACATCTTGCTCATTTCATGCTATGAACTGGGCCACCAACCATTTCATCTTGCCCTGCTACAAACTATGCTACGGCAGGCAGGATATGCTCCCGTGTTAGTGGATACGGCAGTAGAGACGCTGACCGATGATGCAATCAAACGAGCGCGTTTCGTTGGCGTTTCTGTGCCGATGCATACAGCCCTGCGGCTAGGGCACCAGATGGCAAAGCGTGTGCGTTCTCTCAACCCGGCGGCGCACATTTGCTTTTATGGACTCTACGCATCACTCAATACAGATTACTTGCTTCAAGATTGTATTGATTCAACTATTGGAGGCGAATACGAAATCCCCCTGCTCAACCTGGTCGCCGCCCTGGAAAACGGTCAAAGCGCCTCTATACCCGGCGTCAGCACGCGCTATCAGAGCAGCGTTCCCTGGATTCAGCGCACTCCGTTCGTGGTGCCAGAACGCAATCAACTCCCGCCGCCTGATCATTATGCCCACCTGGAGTTAAACGGCCAACAGTTGCTGGCAGGGTATACCGAAACGACTCGTGGCTGTAAACATACCTGCCTGCATTGTCCCATTACACCAATCTACCAGGGACGTTTCTTCGCCATTCCAGCCGAAATTGTGCTGGCAGATATTCGCGCACAGGTAGCGCAAGGGGTTCGCCACTTCACTTTTGGCGATCCCGACTTCTTCAATGGGCCTACACATGCCATGCGGATCACTCGAACTCTGCATGCTGAGTTCCCTGACGTCACCTTCGACGCAACCATTAAAATCGAGCACCTGCTCAAACATCGACACTTGCTGCCTGAACTTCGAGACCTGGGGTGTGCCTTTATTGTCTCCGCTGTCGAGTCAATCAATGATGACGTGCTTCTCCATCTGGATAAAGGCCATACGAGCGCACAGGTCGCAGAGGTATTTGACTTGATGGCACAAGTTGGCATTCCCCTGCGTCCCTCGTTGATGCCTTTCTCTCCATGGGAAACGCTTGAGAGTTACATAGCGCTACTGATCTTTTTTGAAGAGCACAAGCTAATCGAGCACGTTGATCCCGTGCATTTTTCGATTCGTTTGCTCATTCCGCCAGGCTCTGCCTTGCTCGATACACCCAATGCCCAAAAATGGCTTGGAGAACTTGATGCCTCCGCCTATACGTATCGCTGGACGCATCCTGACCCGCGCATGGATGATTTGCACCAGGCAGTAAGCAAGTTAGTAGAGAAGACCCACAGTATGCAGGCAGATCCCATAGAGACCTTCTTCCACATCAAGGCATTAGCTCTTGCCGCTAACGGTCAAGATATGTGTGTCTCATGCGCGATTAGGGGTTATAGTACACGCAAGATCTTACCTCACCTGACCGAATCCTGGTTCTGCTGAGCGGAGCCTACCTCGGGTCAGTTGGATCCGGTTCGATAGATCAACAACGGGAGCGAAGATGACAGACCAATTCGACATTGTAGTAGCCGGTGCAGGACATAACAGCCTGATTGCAGCCGCTTATCTAGCCAGGGCAGGGCTCTCGTGCCTGGTCCTCGAAGCACGACCGGTAATTGGTGGCAACACGATGACCGAGGAACTGACACTTCCCGGCTTCCTCCACGACACCTGCTCAACTACCCATTCCATCTTCATGGAAAGTCCCATTTGGCGCAATCAGGAACTGCCACTAGCCGAATACGGCCTGGAATACATTCAGGCCGATCCCGCCTCTCATGTAGTATTTTCGGATGGGTCCTACATCACTCAATGGATGGACATCGACCACACCTGTGAGGAGATCTCCAAATTCTCCCGCCGCGACGCCGATACATACCGTACTATGCTATCCGAATGGCGAGCCGTGGCACCGTTCTTTAGCAAGGTTCGCTACACACCCGCCGGATGGACATCGGCTGCAGAACAATTAGCTGAGCATCCCCAGGGAGCGACCTGGCTGCGCCGCCAGGCGCTATCGGCCTGGGATATCATCGACTCCTCCTTTGAAGAATGGCACGTCAAGTCCTGGATGCTGTGGTTTGCCGAGGGGACATTGCAGCCAGCGGAGCGACCTGGTACCGGCCTGCTCGCCTACTCCTTCGTAGCAGGTCGCCAGCGCAACGGTTGGTCCATCCCTAAAGGCGGATCCGGCAGCCTGCCCATAGCGCTTAGCCGCATTATCGAAGCTCACGGGGGACATATTCTGACCAACAAGCCAGTCAGCAGGCTGATTCTCGAGGGTGATCGTTGCGTGGGCGTCGAGACCGAGTCCGGCGAACAGTTCCGCGCACATCACGCCGTCATCTCCACCATCCACATCAAGCACCTGGTCGGCATGGCGCCTGCTGAGGCCTGGGGCAACAATTTTCTGTATGGCGTTGAGACCTACAAGGCTGGACGGACGATGTTCGTAGCCCATTACGCCACTACCGAGCCACCTGAGTTCACAGTCGATGGAGGCACGCTGTCCGTAGTGGGAGCCGGAGTAGCTCAAACAACCGAGCGCCAACTACGCATAGAAAGTGACTTCAATCATGGCATCGTAACTAGAGACCAGCCCGTTCTGCTGGTGTTGACTCCATCCGTGGAAGATCCCTCACGTGCTCCCGAAGGCAAGCACATGGTCAAAGTGATCAGCTCGCAGCCCTACTCGCTGCGCGAAGGACCCGAGAGGTGGGACGAGATCAAGCAGGAAGTCGCCGACAACAACCTCGAGGAATTACAGCGCTACGCTCCAAATCTGACCAGGGATAAAATCCTGGCCTCAGAAATCCGCAGTCCCCTCGACCTCGAACGCTACAACTCGCACAACTGGCACGGGAGCTGCCACGGAGGAGACCTCGGCCCCTCTCAGTCCGAAACGTTGCGACCTGTTCCAGGCTATGCGCAGCACCGCATGCCAATTCCGGGTCTCTATCAAACCGGAGCCACTACTCATCCAGGCGGTTCTGTCACTGGCGGCCCAGGGCGGAACGCGGCCATGGTGCTGCTCAAAGATTTGGGGCGTGATCTGAACGAGGTGATCAAAAAATAGCAAGAGTTTACGTTCTTCAAAGTCCTTTGAAAATTTTGATATTCAAAAGTAAAATAGCGCTCACTTACCGCTCAACATGAGCGCTACTTTATTGAAGAGCTTATGACTTTTTGTGATTTGTCTGAATTCCTGCCTCTTGGCTGACTCATAAATTGTCCAGTGACTGGCTTCTTTGCTCGCTTCGGGGCAACCGAGCAGTATCATAGAATTCTTCATTTTGACGCATATGCTCTTCTTTGGTCCCATTTAGGAACCATAACATGTCCTTTGGTCCAAGCTCATAAAAGAGGCTCCAACACTCACACATTTCTGCACTCATTGCCTCAAAAATGCGTCAAAATGGACAAGATATGGTTTAGAAGATTGTTTTTTGCCTCCAACTAGAGTATACTTTCAAGTGAGCTCATCATATACCATTGTCTTTGGTTTGTTTGTTGTACATCATAGAAGAAGACCTCATACTGGCATTGACCTTGGTATCCAATTCATTGTTCACACTCTTTCTCACCTGTATCACTTGTAAGAAGCATGCCTCTCAGTTCTCAGATGTGCATGTGATTGAAAGGAGCACACAGTTCCTGGAAAGGGCTTGACAGACGATGGTGACCGATTCTCCGCTGGATGCAGCACGCCGGTCGACAGGGGCTCTCCCCATTCCTGCGTTGATCCGCACGCCAGAGCAGCGAGTGCGCGTGTTTGTCAGCTCGACCCTCGACGAATTGGCTCCCGAGCGAGCTGCGGCGCGCGAAGCCATCACGCAGCTGCGGCTGACGCCGGTTCTCTTCGAGTCGGGCGCCCGTCCCTACGCACCGCGTGAACACTACCGCGCCTACCTGGCCCAGAGCGATATCTTCATCGGCCTCTACTGGCAGCGCTATGGGTGGGTTGCTCCCGGTATGGCGATCTCCGGCCTGGAGGATGAGTACCAGCTCGCTGGTGACAAACCCAGGCTGATCTACCTCAAGGCCCCGGCTCACGAACGGGAGCCGGGCTTACAGACCCTGCTGGACCGCATCCGCAGCGAGGAGGTCGCCTCCTACTAGAAGTTCGCCACCCCTGAGGAGTTGCGTGAGCGCATCGCCAACGACCTGGCACAGCTGTTGACCGAGCGCTTCGCGCGTACACCCACGACGCCGACCGACGCCCGGCTGGCCCCTCTGCCGCTGCCGCGCAGCCGGCTGATTGATCGCGAACAGGAACTCGCCCAGGCGCTGGCCTTGCTGCAGCGGGATGACGTGGGCCTGGTCACCCTCACCGGGCCGGGAGGCGTCGGCAAAACGCGGCTGGCCCTGCAGGTGGCAGCAGAGCTGGCGCCCCAGTTCGCCGTCGGGGCGGCCTTCATTGAGCTTTCCTCCCTCACCGACCCCAAGCTCCTCGTGCCGACGGTGGCCCGGGCACTGGGTCTGTCGGAGACGGGAAACAACGGAGCAGTGGACGAGCGACTGCTGGAGTACCTGCGGCCCAGACACATGCTGCTGGTCCTCGACAACACCGAGCAACTGGTTGACGCGACCGCTCCCCTGGCAGCCCAGGCGCTGGAGGTGGGTTCAGTGGTAACAGCCAGTTTTTATTGTGACCACTCTCTCATCTGTCTCATGCGGTTGTCGTTTTGGGTTGTGGCAAAGGCAATAATGATGTTCTTCAGGGAAAACAAGCCCTGTGCAGTAGTCCGAAAAGCCAATCTATGATAGAGGAGGCTAGGGAAACACAAAGGCCAGCAAGAACGGCAGCAGAATCACCACAGCACTGGCTCCAAGCGTCCATAATGCTGCATGTGCCCGCTCAATAGGTCCATTGCGTTGCCACCTTGCCACATTTCGCAGTGTAAAGATGAGAGCAAGTGTGAAAGCAACCAGGGCCAAGGCCACACCACTGCCTAGAATGATTAATACAATCGACTGCTGCAACTGGAAGGTAGATACGCCGATAAACAGACGCACAATTGCCGCCAGCAAAAACGCTCCAGCAATGATTACTGCCACGACAGTCAACGGAATCACTCCATACAGCACGCCATGCAAGTATTCACTTCCTCGAGCATGTGTAGGCTCGGATCTCTTCTCAACATATGCAGACATGGTATCCTCCTTTCACGATCGGCTTGAGACCACGTCATTGGTTTTAAGTCCAAGAGCGGCCGTATAGAAATCAACAATCCGATTGATATAGGTGTTGCCCATCTTATGGAACGACTGTGCATGTTCGACCCCACCGGTGATCATCCATGTCTGTACGTTGGCATTAGGGGCTGAACGCGCTGCTTGTGCCAGTAACTCCATTTGTGCTGGAGGAACGGTGTGATCGTTGTCGACCTGGATGAAGAGGGCCGGACGGGGAGCCAGATTCTTCACCACATCCACTGGGCGAACGGCCGCGAGATTGAAGCCGTAGATAGCCTGTCCTGCTTCAACGATCCCCAGAGCAAGAAATGGCGAGACATGGGAGTGATTGGGTAAACTCATCCGCAACATTGCCAGAAGATTTCCATATCCACAGTCCGATACGACAGCCTGAATGGCTGGTTCACGTGCAGCGGCCAGCAGCAATGTGGCACCTCCCATCGAGACACCCCAGCCAACAATCGCTTGGGGTCTCCCCAGTTCCGAGTATGGGAGAGGACCGGATTGCAGAAAATCAACGGCACCCAGAACATCGCGCTGCTCAAAGTAGCCCATCGACTCCGGTGCGGGTGCAGACTTGCCAGCAGCTCGCAGATCAAATGTGAGGACGGCAAAGCCATGATGAACAAACCCGTTGGCGATAGCAAGCATACCGACACTTTCAGTCGCACGATTTCCTGGGTAACCATGTACCATAATGATGGTGTGTTGGGCCGTTAAACGGCCATCAGGACCTATACCAGGGAGAAACCAGCCGACCAACGGCAGATGATCTTCTCGGCTGGTAAAGCTCACATCTCGGAACGGCAAGTGGAAGTCGGCGGGTGTGGTATGGAAAGGCAGTTGCGCCTTTTGAACCAGTTGTGTGGCAATATAACTACTGAAAACAGTGTAGATGGTGGTCACGAGCAGAGAAGCTATGAGGAGAGCAGCAACAGACCAACGTACGTAACGATGGCGCCTCTCTGTGGCCTGGATGGGCGGGCTGGTCTTCTCCGGTGCAAGTTGTGTACTCATACAAAACCTCCTCAAATAAGCCATCTAAAAACCACGAACAATGTGGGAAACATAACGTCTATCTATACTGTAGAGCACTTACTTCACAGATACATCACAAGCAGTATATGTAACCTCACAATGACCACACATTTTCATCCTGCAAGGCTATGATTGCGATTTAGCCTTCTCTTAATACAAAAAAAAGTATCATAATCTCACTATTTCAGAAGAAATGGATCACTTTTGGAGATTTTTGATACACTCAAAAGCTTTGACGCACACCATAAAATACTTGTACCAGCTTCTCACTATAGGGTATTATTGAAGTGGAGTACTGTATTGCAACGGACAGGGAACAACTCTAATGCTCTTTTTACAACCGAATAGCTTCTTCACTCACTTCCAAAACAGCTTCTTAGGAATACTGTTCATAGGAAGCTACGCTTTCAATTGGACCTGGACAGGGTTCAAAGAAAACGGTACGCTGTGGGATTGGTTAGGTCTGCTGCTGGTACCATTGATTGTGGCCGCCCTACCAATCTGGTATAGCATACGTCAAAGCCGCAATAACTCTGAATCAATACAACATGAGATTGGTTGATTTTATAGAACCAGCTTTCCTACTGCCTGTATGGCCCTACGTTAAGGAAGGAGTCCTGTAGCCGCAAAGTAGATAAGTGCGGCACAGTTTGCTCTTAGGATGATTCGGACATCCCCATCATGCGAGCAAGGTCATCCGCAGAAACCCGCGTATAGATGGTCGTCGTCGCGATATCAGCATGACCCAGCAATTGCTGAATCGCTGGGAGTGGCATCGGCGGGCGATCCAGTCCATAAGCTGCCGGATCGAGGAGCGATTTGGCAAATGTATGACGGAGGTCATGTGGACCCAGAGGAGACTCCAATTTTGCTGCCTGGCCGAGCTTGGCAATAATCTCATTCCACATCCCTCCTCCTTGTTATCGGCTCAGTTGGATTATCGGCACAGTTTTGGGTGAGATACTACTCCCAACTCTGCCGATAATATACCACCTGGAAGGGAAAACTGTGCCGATAATCCCGCTTTGCGGCGCAGTCAGATGTCGAGAATCGGCGGCTGGTCGAGCTGGTCGATCTCCCACCTCATAAAAACTGTGCCGTACCTATCTCCTTTGCGATGAGAAGACCGCTCTCTTAACTAGAGGGTCAACTCGTCGAAATGAGCGACGTTCATTTTCGCACGCGACAGGTTGACAGCGAAGCAGTGGTCGGGCGCGTGGTGGCTATCCGTCCGGGAAAGACGCACATCGATTTAGGCCTCATAGGCGGTCCCGACATTTTTCCCCCGCACAATCCCCGCTCAGGTCCCGAAGCCCTGACAGTGGCCAGCATCCTCCCCGCTGCGTGTTGATCGTGTAGCCCTCCTTTCCCATCTGCCTCGGCTTCTCTTGCGTGGAGAGCTCGCTTGGTCTATACTTCCGGGGAAGCCACATGGTCAGAGGGAACGATCCGATCACGCGCCCATGCCAACTCTCTGCGTATCCCAGTTCATGCTGCACAGTCCCCCCAGGCAAGCCTGTCTTGAAGAGGTGGGTAGACCAGAGCGCTTCCCTCGCTCGTTGCTCTCGTCTAGGGAGTGACCAGCAGACTCGTCTCATCAGGAGAAGGTGACCATGCCCATAGCAACACTAACCCGACCTCGCGTGGTGATGGGTCTCATGTTCTTCCCGCGTGGTGGCTCTGCGCAGTTGACACGCGGGTTGGCCCATGTGCTGGCTGGGCAACGGTGGGATGTGACCATCGTCTGTGGTTCCCTCCGGCTGCCCGGGTGCCCGGGTGATGCACACCTGTTCTTCAGCGGGCTTGACGTCTCTCCCGTCGACTACACTGCTGCGCTCTCGGCCGCCGACCCGTTGTGCGCTGATTCCCCACTGCACCCGTCCTACGAGGACCGCCCCGGCGCACCCGACCGGGTCTTCGCTACCGTCGACGACCCGACCTACGAGCATCTGGTCGCCACCTGGGCGCGGATTCTGCGCCAGGCGGGTGCCGCCACAGCCGACATCCTCCACCTGCATCACCTCACTCCGCTCAACGAAGCTGCTGCACGTGTCGCCCCCGATGTGCCGGTGGTCGGGCATCTTCACGGGACCGAACTCCTGCTGCTCGAGGCGATCGCGTCCAGGCCTCCGGTGCACTGGGTCCACGCCGAGGTCTGGGCCCAACGCATGCGACGCTGGGCGAGCGCCTGCCAGCGGCTGGTGGTGCCATCGGCTACGCAACTCACGCGGGCGCAGGAGCTGCTGCAGCTCGACCCTGACCGCTATGTCCACCTGCCCAATGGCTTCGATCCGGGGTGCTTCGATCGGCGTCCGATCGATCGCATAACCTTGTGGCGGCAGTTCCTCGTCGAGCGCCCTGGCGGGTGGTGTCCCGGCGGCGAGCCGGGGTCGGTGGCCTACGCGCCCCACCAGCTGCGCTCCTTCGCCCAGGGGCCCGTGCTGCTGTACGTGGGGCGTTTCACCGCGGTGAAACGCCTTGGCCTGCTGATCAGCGCCTACAGTCGTGCGCAGGCATCCTTCGCGGTCCCTGCTCCCCTCGTTCTGCTCGGTGGCTTTCCCGGCGAGTGGGAGGGTGAGCATCCGCTCGACACGATCCAGCGCACAGGAGCCCGCGACGTGTTCCTAGCTGGCTGGCACGACCACGACGAGCTGCCGGACATCTTTGCCGCCTCCGATGTCGTGGTGCTGCCTTCGGTGCGAGAGCAGTTCGGGCAGGTCCTCGTTGAGGGCATGGCCTGTGGACTGCCAGCCA
>WNFX01006543.1_pt1 | contig 19039 bp, 19 predicted proteins | sample 5400111 | NCBI WGS metagenome assembly WNFX01 (sample SAMN13153363, study PRJNA577476) | soil metagenome | isolation source: 40 cm soil or saprolite under grassland replicate 1 | place: USA:California | collected 2016-06-15 | reverse complement strand
CGAGTACCTCGCCATCCTGATCGATCACCGCCACCTGGGAACGCTTGCGGTGGACGTCGATTCCGGCGTAGACAGACATCGAGGGCCTCCTTCCCGAACTCGAATGTCACCCGGGAACCTAAACTCACCGGGCTGAGCAAGGAAGGGGTCCAGCCTGGCACGCCCCGCCCCCATAGGGTCAGGTTTGACGTCCGGCTGCCATACGGGCCGATGGACTGGACGGTATTGAGCGCCAGGTGATCAAGAAGGCACCGGGCAGCAGCTGGTACCGATAGGTCGTACTCACGATACGTAGCGCGGCCGATGGGCTGCGGCAGCACCGGCCGCGGCCAATCCGGTTACCGGCATGCGCGCGATCTGCGGCCGGTAGCCGGAAGGAGGATGAGATGGAAACGCAGATGACCGGGCGGGCCCCCGCCGCCAGCCGCGCTGACGCGGCCAGCATCGTGGCCTGGCTGGGGGCGGCCGCATTCGCCGCCGCCGCAGCCTGGTACACGCTGGCGGTGCGGGGGGGTGACGGTGGCCCCGGCGCCCCGGCTCGGGCCGTCCATGCCGCTGCTGCAGCGGGAGCACATCTACTACCGGCGGCTGGTCACGACCCTGCCGCAGGAACGGTTCTGCACCTCGATCGCGATCGTGGGATTCCTGTGCCTGGCCGGCGTCGCGGCCTGTGCCCGGGATCTGCTGGGCCGGGACCGCGCGGCCGCGAGGGCCGGCTCGTTCCTGGCCGGGGCGGGCGCGCTGTTGTGGGTCGCCGGGAGTGTGTTCCAGCGGTCACCGCGCCGCCGGCTTGACAGCCACCAGCGTCAACCCGATCCAGGCCACGAACTCGATCGCGTTCACCATCGGCATGACCAGCCAGACCTTTGCGCTGGCGGCGTTCACGCTGCTCGGCGCGGGCATGCTGGCGTTCGCCCGGGCAGCAGCGCAAACCCGCCCGCAGCACCGCGCATGGGCCGGCTACACCGCCCTGATCGCCGCGCTCATGCCTCTCACCGCCTGGTCCTGCGCCGCCGGCTACGGCAGTCTCACCGACCTGATGCTGCTCGCCGGCCGACGCGGGCAGACACCGGGCCGCGCCGGAAGAGAGCGAATGACTGAGCCATCCGGCAGCGTGACCAGCGCCGTCACCTCGGCGGCGGCGCGATAACCTCAAGCGGCTGCTAGCGGTCTCCGTGCTGCTGGCGACGATCCGGCCGTCCCCGGCTGACCTTGGTGTGCTGGCGTTGAAGCGACCAAGGGTGTTGGGCCGGCGGTCTGTTAGCAGATCCCTTAGCCGAGGCCCGCCCGCCCAGGAGCCGAGGGCAAAGAATACGGGCCAGGAAGGCGCCGGGATAAGTGTCCTCCCGATGTGGGGGCCGGCGCCTTAGCCGCATGCTCGTCTTACCAAGGCACAGCACCAGGGAGGATGAGATGCACCCCACCATCACCAGCCAGATCGCCGCCCAGCGCATCGATGAGTGGCACCAGCAGGCCGCCAACCACCGCCTGGTCCGTCAGCTCCGGGCCGCTGGCGCCGCCAGCCCCCGCAACGGCCGGGTGCGGGCTGGCTGGGTTCGCCTCAGCTTGCGGCGCTCCCGGCCGGCCGCCGCCTGACCGGCCGGTCCCAGCGTTGAGTATGAGGAAGCATGGTTCTGCGATGATTGGCGGCGTGGCCCTGCGCGTTTCCAGCCCTGTGCTCGTCGGCCGCGCCGCCGAGGCCGCCCAGCTCTGGGCGGCCTTCGAGCGTGCGCAAGCGGGCTCGCCCGCCACGGTGGTGGTGGCGCTGGCGCTCGCTGGGGGCTGCCTGGACGTGGGCGAGGGCGTGGTCGCCTATGCGCCGCTGGTCGAGGCGCTGCGGTCGCTCGGCGGTGCCATGGACCCGGCCGAGCTGGAGCGCGTGCTCCGCGGCGCCCGCCCCGAGCTGGCCCGCCTGGTGCCCGAGCTCGGCGCCCCCGCCGGGACCGGGGTCCAGGCCGCGCCCGGGGCTGGCGCGCTCACGCCCGGCCGGCTGTTCGAGCTGCTGCTCGGGGTACTGCACCGGCTCGCTGAGCGCGGCCCGCTGCTGCTGGTGGTCGAGGACCTGCACTGGGCCGACCAGTCCACCCGCGACCTGCTGGGCTTCCTGGTCCGCAACCTGCGCGCTGGCGTGGCGCTGCTGCTGACCTACCGCTCGGATGATCTGCACCGCCGCCACCCGCTGCGGCCGTTCCTTGGCGAGCTGGACCGCAGCGGCCGGACCGAGCGGCTCGAACTGGGCCGGCTGGGCCGCCGCGAGCTGGGCGAGCTGCTGGCGGGGATCCGTGGCGAGCCGGCGCCGCCTGCGCTGGCCGGGGAAATCCTGGCCCGCTCCGAAGGCAACCCCTTCTTCGCCGAGGAGCTGCTGGCCGCCCGCGCCGGGGGCGGCGGGTCCGCCGAGTTGCCGGAGGCGCTGCGGGACCTGCTGCTGGCGCGGGTGGAGGCGCTGCCGCAGGCGACCCAGCGGCTGCTCCAGGTCGCCGCCGTCGCCGGCCGGCGGGTGGATCACCACCTGCTCGCCGAGGTCGCGGCGCAGCCGCCCGAGCACCTGGTTGAGCTGCTGCGCGAGGCGGTCGCCCATCACGTCCTGGTAGTCGAGGGCGGCCGCGGTGGCTACGCCTTCCGGCACGCGCTGGTGCAGGAGGCGATCTACGACGACCTGCTGCCGGTGCAACGGCCGCCACTGCACGCCGCCTATGCTCGCGCGCTCGCCGCCCGGATCGAGGGGCTGGGGGACGCGGGCGCCCCCGAGCTGGGGCGGCTGGCCTACCACTGGTACGCCGCGCACGACCTGGGGCGGGCGCTGCTGGCCAGCGTGCAGGCCGGGCAGGCCGCCGAGGCGGCCTACGCGCTGGCCGAGGCGGTGGGGCACTACGAACGCGCGTTGGAGCTGTGGGAGCAGGCACCCGAAGCCGCCGCGAGCAGCCCGCTGGACCGCAGTTCGCTGCTGCAGCGCGCCGCGCAGGCGGCGAGCCGGAGCGGTGAGGACGCACGGGCGGTCGCCCTGATCAACCAGGCGCTGACCGAGACCGACGCCACCGAGCCGCTGCAGGCCGGGGCCCTGCTGGAGCGCCTGGCCCGCTACCAGTGGCTCGCTGGCGATACCGGCGCGGCCATGGCCGCGGTGGAGCGCGCGGTCGCGATCATTCCCGCCGAGCCGCCCTCGGCCGTGCGCGCGCAGGCACTGGCCGCGCATGGCCAGATGCTGATGCTGCGGTCCCGCAACCGGGCCGCGCAGGCGCGCTGCGAGGAGGCGGCCGCGCTCGCCAGGCGGGCCGGTGCCCGCGCGGTGGAAGGGCACGCCCTCAACAGCCTGGGAGCATCGCTCAGTAACCGTGGGCACCTGGCGGCGGGTGTCGCCCACCTTGAGCAGGCGCGCGCGATCGCAGCCGAACTCGGCGACCCGGACGAGCTGTGCCGCGCCTACCACAACCTCGGCTGCATCTACCTCTCCAACGGCTACTACGAGGACGCCGTGCGCGCGGAGCTGGAGTGCTGCAAGCTGGCACGCCGCTTCGGGCAGATGGGTGCCATCGGGGCCGTGGCCATCGCGGTCGCCGCCGAGGCGCTGCTGTGTCTTGGACGTTCCAGGAGGCAGCGCGCCTGCTCGAGGAGGCCTTCGACCTCGACCTGGAGCCCAGGGGCATGGTGTACCCGCTGCTGGCCCGGGGCCTGCACCGACTGTGGCGCGGTGACCTGGCGGGAGCGCGGGAGGACCTGACCTGGATTCTGGAACGGTCGAAGGTGTCGCTCGACCCGCAGGACAGCGCGGACACCCGAGCACGGCTGGTGACGGTGGCGACCTGGGAGGGGCGCCTGGACGATACGCGTGCCGTCGTGGCCGACGGGCTGGTGTCGCTGGCCGAGGCCGACGAGGCTTACCCCATGGCCGAGCTGTGCCTGGCTGGCCTGGCGGCCGAGGCTGCCATCGCCGAGCGGGCGGCCGCGCGCCGTGACGAGAAGGCGCACGACCAGGCCTCCCAGATCGCCGCAGACCTGCTCGAACGGGCCCGCGCCGCGGCCGGGACGGACGGCGTCGCCGTCAGCAGGGCGACGCGGGCCAAGCTGCTGACCGCCGAGGCCGAGTGGACGCGGGTGGCACGGCACAGCGATCCGGACCGCTGGGCCGAGGCAGCGGGCGCCTGGGACGAGCTGGGCTGCCCGTGGCCAGCGGCCTACGCCCGCTGGCACTTGGCCGAAGCGCTGCTCGAGCGCGATGCCTCCCGCGAGGAAGCCGCGGTGCCGCTGCGGCAGGCGTGGGCGACCGCCCGCGGACTGGGGGCCCGGCCGCTGCGGGCCGAGGCGGAGCTGCTGGCCCGCCGCGCCCGGATCGCGCTGGCGCCCGAGCCGGCGGCCGCCAGCGCGGCCGAGACCGCCGCGGCGCAGCCGGCAGCGCCCGGCGACGAGCTGGGCCTGACCCCGCGCGAGCGGGAGGTGCTGGCGCTGGTAGCCGAGGGCCGCACCAACCGGCAGATCGCCGAAGCGCTGTTCATCAGCGACAAAACCGCCAGCGTGCACGTGTCCAACATCCTCGCCAAGCTCGGCGTCGCCAACCGCGCCGAGGCGGCCGCCACCGTGCACCGCCTCGGCCTCACCGGTTAGGCCGCCCACTACCCAAGAACTCCGACAGCTCTTGTGCTGCTGACCTTGTTGTGCCGGAGTTGAAGCGACCTAGGTTGCTGGCCGGTCGGCATGAAGGACACCCACGGAACGACGTGAACAGTTGACTGGTGGTCCTGCCGCACCCGACGCGATGGTGTAGTTTCACTCACCATGCCAGTCGTGCTGGGCCAGCGGGACGGCGGCGAGCGCAGCGTCGAGCCTGCGGGTCGCGATCGCCGATTGCGCGGTCTTACTGAACGGCCGATGTCCGGGTGGCGGACGGCGTTCTGGGCAGGCCTGTGAGCGGGCCGGGACGGCTCGACTGGAGCCACGCATCGTAGTCAGGCCACGTGGAGACGTGTCGCCCGTCGGGCCTGACCAGCATCGCTCCGGCTGGTTCCAGTTCGAGGGCGTCTGCGGTGTCGGCGTCAAGTACATGGACTGTGAGCGGGACGGATCCGCGATGGTGAGCCTTGGCGCCCGCCCACCGTGGATCGCCGGGCCCTGCGAGCATGGTGAGCCCGTCGCCGACGAGGAGAGCTTCGCCGGTGGTGGCGCGGGGCCGGCTGGCTGCGCGGCACGTCTGACGTTATGCAGCCCGATCGGACGGCGCTCGGTCTCGTAGGAGTCGAGCAGGTTGGGAGGTGCCCATCCGCGCAGGACCCAGGCGAGCTTCCAGCCGAGGTCGAAGGAGTCCTGGATGGCGGTGTTCATGCCGGTGCCGCCTCGTGGTGTCATGCGGTGAGCGGCGTCACCGGTGAGGAAGCCCCCCGCGGGGGTACCGTTTGGCGATCTGCGCGGTGAACGGGAAGCTGCTGAGCCGCTCTATGCGCACCGGAAGATCACCGGATCCGGCTGCGCGGGCGATCAGGCCGGTGAGCTCACCCCGCCGAGGTCGGCGAACCGGGACTGACCAGCGGCCCGCTCTCTGGAGATCTCCCAGCGGTCCCCGCGGCCCCGTCGGGCGAGGACCCCGGCGGCGTCCGGGCGGGTGATCACGTAGAGGGCGTAGCGGCGGTCACCGGCCACGCCGGCCAGCGGTGCTGAGAGCTCGGCCCGCTCATAGTCGGCCAGGTGATCAGGGCCGTCCATCGGGATGCCGAGCTGCTCGCGGACCCGGCTGTGGGCCCCGTCGGCGGCGATGACGTAATGCGCGTCGACCTGGCTGGTGCTTGCCGTCTGACGGTCGGTCAGCACGGCGTGCACGCCGGTCTGGTCCTGGGTGAGCCCGGTCAGCTCGCACCTGAACCGGATCGTTGCGCTCGGCATCTGGCACAAGCGGGCGAGCGGGATCGGCTCGTGGTGGTCCGGGGGGGCCCACGCCGGGCGGGAGGGGCTGACCGCGGCCGCTTCCTCATCCGAGGGGTATCCCAGGGGCATCTCGGTGCCCTCGCCGGAGGCCAGCGCCGGTGTCACCCAGGCGCGCGGGACGACATCCGGTGCCCCCGCGCGCACAGCATCCTCAAGCCCCACCGGCGCATCAACTCCATGCCGCGGGTGCTGATCACCAGGGCGCGGGACAGGGCCGGGACGCCGTCCCGCTTGTCGATGACCAGCACGCTGATCCCGTAGCGGGCCAGGGTGATGCCGGCCACCAGCTCCCTCGAGGCGCTCCTGCGCACCGGCCAGCGACCGCCAGCAAGCCCGAAAGGCAGGTCCCCGGTGTCAGCCAACCCGGCCACCTCCGGGCCCTCTGCGACGGCGCGCGGGCTGCCAGGATGGTGGTGTGGAGGTATTGAGCAGCCGGATCCTGTTGCGCCCCGCCGACCTGGGCCGAAGCCGCCATTTCTACCGGGATGTGCTGGGCTTGGCGATCTACCGGGAGTTCGGCTCGCCGACCCATCCCGGGGTGGTGTTCTTTCTCGGCTCAGGGTTGTTGGAAGTCTCCGGGCACTCGGCTGGCGAGGCAGGCCACTCGATGATGATCTGGCTGCAGGTGCGGGATGTGAACGCCGAGCATGAGCGGCTGGCCGCGGCCGGCGTTCGCATTCTGCGTGAGCCGGTAGCGGAGCCCTGGGGATTGACCGAGATGTGGATCGAGGACCCCGACGGCGTCCGGATCGTCCTCGTCCAAGTGCCCGCCGATCACCCACTGCGCCGCGACCCGCGAACCTCATCACCGGCCACCTGACCCAACCACCCGTACCATGCGCGGCAGAGTCGGGCGAGCGCAGGCTAGATCCGGGCGTTCAGCCGAGCCTTGGGATCACACGGACCTCTGGCGATGGCGGAGGCCTGAGCCCACAGTTCAAGGGCCTGGCACGGCAGCAAAATACAGCAACGCAGCAGCCACCCTGATCCCCAGGTCCTCGCAGCACGCGACAACGTCACGTCAGGGCACGCCGGAGAAAGGTGAGCACAGCAGGCAGCACCGTGGCTGCGGCGGGTCCGGCGAGCAGCGCGGTGCCATGATCCGTGCCCGGCACCTTGACGAGGCGTTTGTCCCTGCTGGGCGCGGCGGTCATGAATTCCGGCGCTGCTTGCGCTGACCCGTAAGGGTCCCCGGCTGAGGTCACCAGGAGAAGGGGGCAGTGAAGGCGCGCGACCGAGCGGATCACCAGGATGCCCGGGCGGAGCACCGATTCCGCCGACAGCGAGACAACACCGCTCACCGCATGACCCAGCCGGGCGGCGGCTATAAGGGATGTCTTGGCCCCTTCCGACGCGCCCATCAGCACTATGCGTGCTGCCCCGTGCTTGCGCGCCCACCGGGCCAGTGCCAGCAGTTCCCCCGGTGGCTCGTTGCCGCCGTAGTTCCAGACCACGACCCGGTAGCCAAGGGCGGTCAGCCGCCGGGCGAGCAGCAGCCAGGAGCATAGGTTTTCGTCGCTCTCATTGGAGAGGATCACCGTCTTCCGCCCTGATCCCAGGATGCCCAGGATGAGCCTGCCGCCACCCGGGTCTGCGATAGCCCTGATCTCCCACTGGGCGGTCGGCAGGCAGCCATCAAGGCCCGGTGGCGACGATGACGCCGGGGCGTGTGCCGGGCTGACTGCCGCGTGGGCGGATGCGGACACGGAGCCGGGCAGGGGATCCGGCTGTCCGCCAGCGCACCCGCTGATCAGCGCGATACAGGTGATCAGCAGCCATGCCCGGGCGCCGGCATGGCCGACTGTCCGGGACCAGGCCTGGCCGGTCACTAGGTGACCTGCGCGAGGAACGCGCCGACCATGCGGCTGAAGCGCGGATGGGTGTTCGTGCCCGGGGTGAGCGAGACCAAGTCCCAGCCGTGTCCCGAGCCCGCGGGGAGCACGAGGAGGTGCTTATCAGGCGAGCGTGCTGCGGCGACGAGGCGCCGAGTATCAGCCACCGACACGTTCTGGTCGCCCACCGCCACCGCGAACAGGGCGGGCAGCCGCAGCCCAGGCGCGGCAGCCAGGGTAGTCATCGGGGATGGACGCCGGGCGAGCGGCATGGTGAGTTCGTCGGCCGACAGGGCAACGACTCCGGTGACACCTGCGGGCGGCCGGGCAGCCGCAATGACAGCTTCCGAAGCTCCCTGTGATCCGCCCATCAGGACGACCGTGACCGCTCCCGCCCGCCGGAGCCAGGCCGCGGCGCCGCGGATATCGGCCATCAAGTCCTGGCTCGCGGCACCTGCCGGGCAGGCGCTCGCCCCGGTACAGCAGGGTTGTGAGCGAACATGCCCAACAGCGCATAAGTATGCGTTCAGACAAGGCCCTCTATTCGGCTGGATCCGGGCGTTCGCCCATCATGAATGGCCGATGAGGGTCAGGTGCTGCTGGCGATGCCGAGGAAGACGACAAGGGCGCGGTTGAGGCGGAGCACGGTGGTGTCGTCGAGTGCGCCGACCCTCTCACCGAGCCTGGCCCGCCGCACGGTGGTGATCTTGTCGACCATGATCCGGCTGGGCGCCTCCAGGCCGTTGCTCTGATCGGGTTCGACCAGCAGTCGCAGCAGCGGCGCATCGGTCGGGTCGGTGGTGAAGGGGCAGATGGTCACAGAGTCGGTGTCGAAATGATCGTCTTGCACGATCACGGCCGGCCGGGGCTTGCTGGTGTAGTCAGCGCCGCCAGAGACGGTCCAGATATCGGCCCGTCTCACTCCGGCGGCCACTCGGAGATCTCATCGACGAATGCTTGGTCCTCGTCGGCGTGCTCACTGGCTGCCACCGCGCGTGATTGCCGGTGGGCTTCGGCGGCAAAGCCTTCCGCAGTGACATCGGGGACCCAGATCTGGACCGGGCGCAGGCCCTGCTCGCGCAGCCGGGCCCGGTGTGCCCGCACGCGGTTCCGCGAGCCGGTATCCGTCATCCCTGAGACCTCCTCTCGTTACATGTAACGATACCTTCTGCATGGTCCAGCGTCCACAACTAAGCCAAGCGGGCGACGGATCCGCACTGCTTGGCAGGATGTGGCACTGGCGCCGGTGTGTGGCGCCTTTCGCCCGGTGACTCTTGCCGCCTGTGCAACACATCAGGCCAGCCATGCCCGCCGGGGCTGTTGTTCTGTCAGCTCGCATGCCAACAGACGGACTGCGCCATGGCGCAGCATGGTGCGCCGGTTAGCGCCGGGCGCGGCCAGCTCGGTGTCAAGGCGCGGGTGCGGCGCGCCGCGGCGCAACTTGGCGCATCCTGGAGCGCGCCGCGCCGCCAGGCGCGGGCCAAGCGCGTGACGGCGCACTGATCTGGCCACGGCAGCGCGCCGGGCGAGCGGTCTGGCTGACGGCCGACAGCGCGTGGAACACGCTGGCTACAGCAAGTGAGCACAGCGGCCGCGCGCCGAGCCTTCGGCGGCGACAGACAGTTGCCGATTCCGCACTCGGCTGGTCGTGCGGGCCGACGTAGATGGCCGAGTGCAGAACGACCGTTAGTTTGCCAACGCGCCAGCCGCCCGGACAGTCAGCCTAGTGAGCTGGCCAGGCCAGGCTCACGTCCCACGTTGCGGCGCAGGAAGAACGCACCGATCAACCCAGCAAGGCCACCGGCGATCGTCAGCCATGCACCTGCCCGCAGGTCCGAGTACGGCAGATCGGCCGGGCTGTAATGCGTTGCGTTCAGCCCGGCCGCGTCATTGTTGCAAAAGGGAAAGAGCCTAGATGGTCCTGCTGTTGGGGTCCGCCGCCGGGCCTGGCCTGTTTGGGCGTCGCTGTCTGCTGACGCGGCGTGCCGGCTTAAGTGCTACCAGCGTATGGACTATTCGGTGCGGAGGACCTCTGCGGCGCCCAGCCGCGCGGCGCGGTGTTGTGGCCAGGCAGCGAGGGTGTTGGCGGCTAGCAGGGCGATGGGGCCGATCAGCAGCAGCGCCAGCACGGCGAGTGGTGGGTGGTAGGCCAGGGGTGTGAAGCCGGTGACCACGCGCCAGATGGCACGGCCGAGCGCGACCCCGATCGGCACCCCAAAGGCCAGGCCGATCACGGCGAGCACGCTTGCTTGGGTGGCGATCGCCATCCGTATTTGCACCCGGGTCATCCCGAGCGCTCGCAGGACGGCGAGTTCGTGGCGCCGCCGGTTCACGGCGATGGATAGGGCGTGCCCGACCGCGCCGAGGGCCAGCAGGGCCAGGAAGGCGCCGAGTGCCAGCGGCAGCAACTCCAGGTCCTTGATCACCTGGACGTCCGGCAGCGCCGGCGGGGGCGTGAAGGTGAACGCCCGGCCACCCTGGATGGCTGCGGCGGCGGCGTTGAGCCTGCGCGCGGCCGCTTGCACGTCCGCGCCGGGCCGCAGGGCCACGGCGGCGGCGTGGAATTTGAAGGCATAGTGCGCGCCCGCGAAAATCCGGTCGTACCCGGCGGGAGTGAGCCACGCCCCATCGGCGTAACCGTTATGCGGGCCCGTGGGGACGAAGCCGATGCCCGTCACTCTCACCGCCCGCGCGGTGGTCGCGCCGCCGGTGAGCCGGATCGTGGAGCCCGTTACGGCGTGCAGCTCGCGGGCGGTCGCCGGGGCCAGCACTATCTCGTTCCGCGTGGCGGGCATGCGCCCGGAGGTGAGGACGACCGGTACCCGTTTGCCGGCCACCGGGGCATAGGTGAAGCTCTCGATGGAGACCTGGCCGGATTGTGCACCGCCGATACGGGCGTCATCGACGCCGGTCACGTCACGGTCGGCGGCGACGGCACGCAACACCCGGCTGGCCGGCCCGAAGTCCTGCCCGTTGAGACCCAGGAACGTGCCCAGCTGCCAGGTCTGCCCGAAGCGCGCCGGGTTGGCGGCGGCGTCGGACACCCCGGCGGAGAAGGTGAAGGCGGCGAGCACACCGAGGACGCCCACAACCGCGCCTACCAGAGCCGGGCGGACCGGCACCGCGGAGCGGCCGCGCCCGGGCTCAAGCGCAAAGCGAGCGCCCACCACGACCGGCAACGGAAGTCCCGCTCCCGCCGCCGCCACCGCCACCGCGGACCGGCGCGGGATGCCTTGCTGCCGGCCGGCGGTGAGCGCCGCTGCCGCGGCGGCGGCCGACCCAGCCAGCACCAGCAGCGGGAAGATGGCCCACCCGGTGCCCAGCACCAGCCAGTCCACGTCCAGCCCCGGGTGCGGCTCCACGATCGATGCCAGGCCGATCGGCATCCACCGCGAGGCCAGGACCGCACCGGCGAAACCGGCCGTCGTCCCAGCGGCCGCGGCCAGGAAAGGCGCAGCCGATGCCGCCGCGACGGCCTGCCGCGGGGTCATGCCCACCGCCCGCAAGACCTGCAGATCCGCCACGGTTGCGGAGACGTACCGGGCCACGGACTGCCCGACCAGGAAGACGGCGGCCGCCAGGGCCGCCAGGGCGAACGCCAGCAGGCAGGCCGCCTCATACCCGGTGACCTTGCGCGTGGGCTCGCCGAAGTTGGCAAGGTTGTTCCACACGTCGATGTCGGACCGCCCAGTCACGCGGGCCAGGTCGGCGCGGAACGCGGGAATCGCGGCAGCACCCCCTTTGAGCCGCACCAGCGCGTTGATGTATGTCTGGCCGCTTGTGCCCATGATGTTGGCGCGGTAGTGGGTGAACAGGGCCGGTGAGGCGAGCACGCCTCCGGGTTGCCCAGGACTGTCCGCGTCAACCCCCCACGGCGTGCGGCCCACCCCGACGATGCGGGCCACGATGATGGGCCCGCGGGGCGGCCCGGTAGATCCGTCATACCCCGCGTTGGCCTGCTGCGGGCTGGGCAGGTGCAGGGTCAGCGTGTCGCCGACGCCCCTGCCGTAGCTGGCCACGAACTTTGGGGTGACCAGGACCTCATCGACGCGGCGCGGATCGAACAGCCGCCCCGCCAGCATGACCGGCCGCTCGAGTGTCCGGGTGATCTCACTGTCGGCGGGCGGGAACCCGGTGCTGGCGCCCGCGCAGCAATCCAGCGCGAACCCGAAGGCGACCGGGAACTTGCTCAGCGCACTGACCTCCCGTGGCGGTCGCCGGCAGCGTACGGGCCCACAACTGGCCAAACGCGCTCTGGCCGCGCCGCGCCCCCGCCACCGCCGCCAGGACCGTCGCCGTGGCCAACGCCACCAGCAGCGCCAGAACCAGCAGCGAACGCCAGCGACGGCGCAACTCCGAGCGCAGCCAGGTCAGCGTGATCCGCATGCCCGCTCACCCAGCCCACACGCCCGCCCGGCGCGCAGCTTCACCCCCGCCAAGTACATAACTCAAAGGTAGATGCCTACCGCACACCCCACACAAGGGTGCTAGGACCACTCTCACAGGGAAACTGGCCCTACCTCAGAACGTGCGGCGCCCCCAGGAGAGCTTCCATCGATGTGCAGGTGACCCCTTAGGGCGGCGCTGCGGCGTGACCATGCGCTGACCGACGTGCTCGCTCCAGCGGCGGCACTGGCCCGCCCGGCTGGTACTTGGCCGCTGGGTGCCTGTATCAGACGGTTGTGGAACGTGGCCATCGGCCGACCGCCCGAGGCAGGCTCCTCGACACGACCTGGCCTACTACGGCTGCCGAAGTCATACCCGCCCGGTCAAGCATCGACCGTTTCCTTAATTGGTGTCCTTGGCATGTATCTCAGTGGGGTGCACGGCCTCTTACTGTAACTCTTAGGCAGCCGATGGCGTCCGCCGGAGGCAGTGGCATGCCCGAACGTCGCACAGGAGACGGCCACCTTACGGCGGGAGCCCAGGGACCGCGAGCCGCTAGGCGGTTTGACCCAGTCGCGTTCTCCGCGGAGGAGTGAAGATGACAGCGCTGAAGAATCCTGGCCTGACCGGAACGTTCACGTTCGACACTCTCATATACGCTTCGTCAGGGCTGAACTACTCGGCGGTTCCCGCGCTGTCGCAGTACCAGATCTATGACTCGCCCCACCCCTCATACGTAACCGGCCGAATCGACATCTCGGCGTTTGCCCAACTTGGCGCGTCCGTGCCAGTTTTCGTCCCAAGCGCCACGGCCGGGCCCGAACATGTTCCGGCCCATGATGTACGCCCCAGCCGAGGTCAGTACAGCGATTTCGGCGGCGTTGGGCTCGGGCTGCTCGAACATCCAGCGGTGCAGCCGGTCACCTCCCTGCCCAATGGGTTGGTCCACGCTCTGCCGCGGGCCGGCGGCGAACCCATCGACGGAGACGGAGATACCGCACGTCACTGGCGGGAACGGAGCGGATGACGGCGACGGTGCTTCAGACATCACGTCCCTCCTGTCTGGCGGGAGCCCTTCTGTACGGCTGGCCCTGCTGAGCCCATGGGGGAAGGCCTTAGGCGGGTTTCCTGGTGAGCTGGACGCCTAGGGTGTCGCGGATGTGGATCTCGGTGCGCTTGCCCAGCGAGGGGCTGGTGGCCGTGCGCTCGAACACCGCTATCACCCGCTCGTTGCGGGCAGCGGTGAGGTGCACGATGCGCCAGCGGTTCAGCGGCTCCGACCCGGTGCCGCCGACCGTGTGCCTTCGGCGGCGGACTGCTGAGGGGAGCCACACCGGGAGCACCTCGTAGCGGGGCCAGGGATGCCGCGACCACGGAAATCCGGTCTAGCCCGTGGGCAGACCACCGCTCTGGCAAACCCGGCCTATGATCCATGCTGACTAATAGAGACTCCCGCTAGACGTTGCGGCTTACCTTACAAACGCGATCTCGGTGGACCGGTCAGAGGGGGAGAACCACGATGGGGGTGGTGGTCGGCTGCGCCGAGCCGCCCGCCGGTTCCACGGTCAGGCCGACCCGGTTCGCGCCGCCGGGCACCGTGGTGACCCGGAGGGGGACGTGGCCGGTGGCGTCTGGCCGCAGGAGCCCGGCGGGGCGGATGCCGGCCGGACCCATCATCCACAGCTCGTACGTCTTCGAGTTCGCCAGCGCGGGCAGACCGGACGAGGCGACCACGACCCGCTCCCTGGAGGGAGCGGAGACCAAGGTTACGGTGCCGCCGCCGGTCGCACGAGCGGTAGTGGCGTGGGCGTCGGGAGCGGACAGCAGGGCCGAGATGGCCTGATTGGCGGCCGTCAACTGGTCGAGCCGCTGCTGGTCCTGGACCGCGATCACCCCGACTGCGACTGCCACGGCGAGACAGGCGGCCGCGACCAGGGTGCCCACGCGGGGCCACTTCAGCGCCAGGCGACGGGCCGATCCCGCACGGCTGTGCGCGGGCGGTTGCGGCTCGCCGGACGGCGGCACGGCGGTCAGCGGTGTGGCAGTTGGTGGTGTGGCCGGGTCCTGCGGCACGTCGCCGATCCCGGGCAGGACCCGGGCACGCAGGGTAGTGGGGGCGGGCAGCGCGACCGCCTGGCCGAGCACGGCGGCCGTGGTCTGCAGCTGCCGGACCTCATCGGCGCAGGCCTCGCAGCTGGCCAGGTGTGCCTCGAACTCACGCAACTCCGCCGCGTCGTCGAGCGCGCCGACCGCATAGACGCCTGCCAGGGCGTGGACGTCCTCGCCGCTCATCACGTCACCCCCAGGCAGTCACGAAGCCGGATCAGGCCGTCGCGTATCCGGCTCTTCACGGTGCCGAGCGGCAGCCCGATCCGCGCCGCGACCTCACGGTAGGTGTACCCGTCGTAATAGGCCAGGGTTATCGATTCACGCTGCGCACCGGTGAGGCTGCCGAGACAGTCCCGGACTCGCTGCCGGTCGGCGCGCAGCGCGGCGGCGAACTCGCCGCCCGCCCCGGCCACATCGCCGTGGCTCCAGGCCAGCTCGCCGAGCTGTGCGTGCACGTACGCCAGGTCGCCCGGGTCGGCGGCTGAGGTCAGCGCCAGTTCCAGCACTCGGTGGGCCTCAGCGGTCCGGCCGTACAGCTCATTGACGTACGCCAGCCGCGTGAACACCGGGATGCCGGGGGCGATCTTGTCGGCATGTGTGGCCGCCGCCATCGCCGCCGGGTAGCGGCCCAGCTCGACCAGGGCGTCGATTCGCACGGCAAGCGCTCGCGCCCCGAAGGGGTTGATGGCCAGCGACCGGTTGGCCTCGTCGAGCGCGGCGGCGAAGTCGTGCCGGGCGGCCGCCAGCGCGGCCAGCCCGGCGTGCGCCGCGTCGTTGTCGCCCGGCCGGACCCGCAGCGCCTCGGCCAGCGCCGCGGTGGCCTTCGGGTAGTACGCCGGTTCGGCGGTGAGCCGGGCCTGCTCGACGTAGGAGAGCCCGAGCGTCGCCCACCCGGTGGCGTCCCGTGGCTGCGCCCGCAGGTGCTCCTGGAGCTGGCCGATGCCCGCGGTCAGGCTCGCAGAGGAGAGTTGTCCGAAGGCTGCGGCCGGGACCGGGCCGGAGCCGGGTGGCGGGTTGGACCGGCCGCTCATCGCCAAGGTGGCGCCGAACGTGAGCCCTACGGCGAGGGCCGCGACGAGGCCGGCCGTGAGCAGCGGGCGCGCCAGCCGTCCGGCCGGCGGCCAGACCGCCTTCGGCCGGTCCGGCCGCATGACCGGAGCGGGACGGGTGGTTGGGGTAGGCACGGGTTCACCTCCGGTATTGGGACCGCGGGGTGCGGCCCGGCCGCGCTTTGGTCGGCAGCGCTGCCGAGGTGGCGCTGCCGCGTTGCGCGGCCGGGCCTGGGCGGCGAGGGATAGGGATCAGGCGGACGGGAGCCTGCGGCGGCGCTTCCACAACAGAGCGCCACCGCCGCCCAGGAACAGCGCGCCCACGCCGATCGCAACCATCGGCAGCACCGGGGACGTGGTGGACTTCTTGTCCGCCACGGTGCCGGCGTTCAACTGGTTGACCCGCGGGTTGCTGGCCACGCTGGCGGTGGCGGGCTTGATGCCTGAGCCGGAGGCCTTGACCTCGGAACCCGACCAGGGCAGCGCGACGTACGGGAACGTGCCGCCGAAAGCCTTGTCGTTGGCGTTGACGGCGTCGCCCAGCGGCGGGATCTTCGCACCGAGCAGCTTGCCCTCGACGACCTGGAGCGAGACATCCACTACGTCGTCGGTGAGCCGGCGGCCATTCGGAAAGCCCGCCTTGTCACCGGCGAGGACACCGAGCCGGTTGGGATCCTTGCTCGGCGGGATCGAGGTGTTGAGCCGCATCATCTCGGCCGCACGCGCGTTCGGCGGCTGGTTGAGCCCGGGAACACCGGTCAGGAAGACCTGGACCAGGTCCTTCCGCGGCGCCGCCGGGGCCGGGATCTTGTAGACGCCCTGGATCAGCCTGGGCAGCTCCGGGTCGGTGACGTACTGCCCGAACTGGGCGTCGTTCCACGGGATGGACGCGTTGAACTTGTCCTTGTCCTTGAGCGGGATGACGACCTCATTGACCAGCGGCATCCCGAGCCGCGACACCTGGGCGAATCCGCCAGCGGCGGTCCGTCGCTGGGTGCCGGACCAGATGCCGATGATCGGCTGGGTGGGCGCCAGCTGCTTCGAGGGCACCTGCAGCGCAATGGTCTGCACGTTGTAGCCGTGCAGCGTGTCGTTACCGACCTCGGACAGGTTCCCGCCGTACAGCAGGTCGAAGACCCGCAGGTCGAGGAAGAACGGGTCGTCGGCCTGCCCGGCGAACACCTGCCCGCCACTGGCCAGCGGCCGCACCGCCTGCGTGCGCAGCGCCGAATAGTCGGGCATCGACGCCTTGCCGACGTAGGACGGCGCCACCGGCACGTTCGACGCAAGCCTCTGCGTGGAGATCGCGGTCCCGTGTACCCGCCTGATCAGGGACAGGTTGTAGGTCTGGGAGAAGTTGAGGTTGGGGTCGTCCAGGCTCCTCACCGGGCCGGTGTTGTAGAGGAACGTGTTCTTGCTCCTGTAGTGGTCCTTGAAGGTCCAGCGGTAGGTGAGGTCGATCTGTGAGTCACCGTCGTTATCGATGTGAACGTCGTAATGGGCGTCGGTGGCGAACTTGTAGAAGTTCGGGCCGCCTGCCGGGTCCTCGAACGGCAGCCAGTTCGCCACCAGCGTGGTGGTGCCCGGCTTGTCGGGGCTGACGAACGCGTACACGTCGGTGTTGTCGTACTGCGGCTGCCCGGAGATGAGCGGCGCCTCACGGTGGCTGGAGGCTCCGGCCTGACCGGGGGCCAAGCTCGTAAGTCCCCCGGCGACGAGGGCAGCGCTCGCGGCGAGCAGCACGGCGGCCCCGGTACGGGGCGCGGTGAATCGGGACATCGCTGCGTCCTTTGGCGAGTGGGTTCGGTGCCCCCTGGGCACCGCTGACGCCCACCATTCGGTGCCACCACCCGTGCGGATCGGATATGGCTGGATCGATTTGCCGGAACGAGCAATCCGGCCGCCGTAGCTGGCCGCTGTGAAGCGCCGCAGCCTCGCGCACACCGGTCAGACAGACTTTGGCCTGGCAGTCAGGCGGGGGTTCCGCTAAGCTCCCTCGCCGCGATCCTGTTGGACGGTGCGAGAACCTGGCGATGGTAATGCTCGTCGTCGCTCCGCTCGTCCGTCACCTCGACGAAGCCGGGGGCGAAGTACGTCATCGGGCCGTCAGGTTCACGGCCAGCGTGAAGGTCTTGCCGAGTAGGCCGGCGTCGCCGCCGGCCTTCAGGATGCTCACCCATTCCCGGTGACAGAGCCGGATTCCGGACGCCACCGAGCCCGCTAGCCTGGCTGATGGTTGCCGGGATACGGGCCATGATCCCAGAAGGAGCGCAGATGAGCGATGAAGATGAATACGTCCCACGACAGGGAGACATGGTGATCTTCGATCGCCCGCCTCCTGAGGGGGGCCAGCATAGGGTGTTTCAGGTAGCCAGCCATGACGCCCAGACCGGCATGACCACATTTGCCAGGCTCCCGCGCGTCCTGTCGGCGCATGAGATGTTGGAGGAAACTCGCTTTCTCCGAATATCACGCACGCTTCTTCGTTAGGGAATGATGCGACCGGCCCTATGACGAATGCGCGGTCGGGAGCGGCGTGGGGGCGGTGGCGGTCGGCGTAGCCTGCGACGCCACCACGTGCGGCGTGCGAGCCGAGGTCGTCGCGGCGCTGGCGGCTCCCGCGCCACCTAAGATCAGCGCCAGTACCGCGGTCACGGTTACGGCGAGGCCCTCTCAAACGAGGTAGACTGAATTTTGCTCTCACGGATGACTCCTTTGCACGGATAGCGATGTGAGGGCGCTGATCGCTGGGGCGCACCACCGCCTCAGCGATCTTTTGATCTGGACATGACAAAACTTGTGAAGCAGTCCTATAGGAACCTCCGTTCCCGGGTTTTTTCGTTGGTAATGGGTGATGGGGCATCGCGTGCGGCGGTGCACATGGTCAGGCTCGCAACTGGGTGTTGAGTTCGCGTTGAGTCTGTATTGCGTCCACGGCTGATGAACGCGCGGGTGGCGGGGCTGGCGGGCTGACCCGTTTCCAGACGAGTGGGATACGGCCGCGCAGTTTGGGGCGGGGTGGCGCGCGCAGATGACCCAGTTCGGAACCTGGGGCAGCCCGCAGACGACCTCATCAACCAGATCCGCGCGTATGGCTGGCGCGCGTCCTTGGGCAGTCCACGCGGTGGATCCGAGAACCCTGGCCGTCAGCGGCGGCGGGCGGCCGGGCCGAGGGCGGGGCTGACCCAGCCGTTGTCGGCGGGGTTGAGGGTGAGGCCGGGGGCGACGATCTGGTCGATGCGGTCGAGGACGTCGTCGGTCAGGTGCACGTCGGTAGCGGTGAGCTGTGATTCGAGGTGTTCTATGGTCCGGGGGCCGATGATGGCCGAGGTGACGGCGGGGTGGCGCAGGACGAAGGCGATCGCGAGCTCGATGAGGCTGATGCCGGCGTCGTCGGCGAGCTGGGCGAGCTGGTCGGCTGCGTCGAGCTTGCGCTGGTTCTCGGGCAGGTCCAGGTCGAACCGGTTGGCCAGGCGCTGGCGGGCGACTGACATGGGTCCTTGGGTGGCGTCCTTGCGGTAGCGGCCGGAGAGCCACCCGCCGGCCAGGGGGCTGTAGGACAGCACGCCCATGCCGTAGCGCTGGCAGGTGGGCAGGACGTCGTTCTCGATGCCGCGGGTGAGGATCGAGTAGGTCGGCTGCTCGGTGACGAAGCGCTCGCGGTTGCGGCGCTGGGCGGTCCACTGGGCCTCGACGATGGCCGAGGCGGGGAAGGTCGAGTGGCCGAAGTAGCGGATCTTGCCCTGGTGGACC